>Ga0065721_10050557_pt1 | contig 19268 bp, 23 predicted proteins | sample Mesricmetagenome_FD_59108 | JGI IMG/M metagenome (GOLD analysis project Ga0065721, IMG submission 59108) | Mesophilic microbial community from rice straw/compost enrichment Sample: eDNA_1 v2 (version 2) | ecosystem: Engineered > Solid waste > Grass > Composting > Bioreactor | place: USA: Davis... | reverse complement strand
CTTCTCGTTTCCATTCGGTCCACTGGACCGAATGGGTGTGCCGCACGCCTGGAAGGCTGCGGCATGGGGCGAGCTTCGCCTCGGTGCCGGTCGTCCGGCGGGTAGAGAAAAGGTGAGGAAAACCTCGCCCCATGCACCGGAGACTCGTTCATCGCGCTGGGCCGGCGGCGTATCGTCCGCTTGCCGTCCATGAGGGACTGCTTCGTCTTCGCCCTGCTGGCGACGTGGCAGCTGCCGTCCGGTGCAGCCGGAACGGCCCGACATGGTGCCCGGGGAGTGAGCCGGGCTCCGTCCATACGCGCGAACGGAAGAAAGGCGACCCCTTCTCCATCCGGTCTCCCCACCGATTGTTCGTCGCGACCGCGCAGCCCGTGGGAAGCGAGGGCAGTATGTAGGAGGGGCGAGGGGGCGGGGATAAGTTTTTTGGTTTTGCCGGTTCTGTGCCCGTGGGGGCATCCCCCTCATCCACCCTTCGGGCACCTTCTCCCCGAGGGGGAGAAGAACGGGTCGGTGGGCGCCTCTTATTCCTCTCCCCCTCGGGGAGAGGGTGGATCGGGCGTAGCCCGAGACGGGTGAGGGGACGGGTGGCACGATTAGGCCCCAGTGTGCCGGCACCCCCTCCCAGCTCCGCTAGGCCTGTCGGCCAAGCTGCGCTACCTCCCCGTCAAGGGGGAGGTGTGGGTTCGGTGCGTGGGACAGCTCCCCGCCATTCGAGCAGAGCTCTCATGGCCTTCTCGCCTCAAATCTCTCCGCCGGAGAGATTTGCCCTGCGGGGCGGCTCGAAGCCCGTCAACGGGGAGGTGTGGGCCGGTGCGTCGGGATGGCCCTAGGTTCAATCCTCCAGCAGATAGCCGCCGGCTCTTGCGGGCAGGATTTCCGTGCCGACGATCTTGGCGACGGAGGCGCCGGTGACGGTATATTTGGCACTGGCGCGGGAGAGGATGAAGCCATTGGTGCCGGCGCGGAGCGGGGTGCGGGCGAGGAAGGCTTGGGGGCCGTCCATGGCGATGATGTCGGCGACGATGTCGCCCTTCTTCACCTTGTCGCCCAAGCCGACGCGATAGGCGAGGAGGCCGGGGCGGTCGGCGCGGAGGACTTCGGTGGCTTCGAAGGGGGTGGCTGCAGGCATGGGCCTGGCTGCGGGCGCGTCGGCGTCGATGAGGCCACGATTGGCGAAGAAGTCGAACAGGCCCCGGGCATCGTAGATGCCGGTTTCATCGTGCGTGTCGGCCTGGCCGCGATATTCGAGGGTCGCGGTTTCGGCGCCCATGGGGATGGGGAAATCGGGATGGGCGCGCTGGGCCTTCCGATAGAGGCTGGGCAGGACTTCGTCGAAAGAGCCGCCGCCCGAATCCTCGGCGGTGAGGGTGGCGGCCGCGCCCATGCGGTCGGCGAGATCCTGCAGGCCGGGCATCAGTTCGGGCGAGGTGAAGATGTGGATGAGGCTTTCGTCGTCGCAATGGAGATCGAGGACGATGTCGGCGTCGTGGGCGGATTTCAGCACGGCGAGGCGCAGTTTCTGCGCGGCTGTTGCCGGCTGTTGGCTATCGAGCCAGGCGCCGACGGCGTTGCGGATGAGCGCGATATTGGCTTTTGGATCGGTGGTCAACTTGCCGGCAATGGCCTGGGCGATCTGCGGGTAGAGATCGGGCCAGCGGCGGTTGAAATTGATACCGGTTTCGAGATCGTAGCGGCCGATATGGCGGCGCAGGACGCGGGTGGCGAGGCCGAGCGGATTGACCGAGGGAAAGATGACGAAACGGGCCCTGAGCTTTCCCGCCGCGTCGGCCTCGCGCAGCATGGGCAGCAGGTGATGCAGGACCATGGTGCCGGGCTGTTCGTCGGCATGGAGCGCGGCTTGCAGGTGCACCTTGGTTTCGGCGGTTTCGGGGCCGGCGCTATACCAATAGAGCGTGGTCGAATGGCCCGGCGTATCGCCCGGCAGGGTCAGGGTGTGCTGCTGGAAGGTCATTTTGCTGGCTCGGCAAGGGCCGAGAGCTTGTCGGCCATGTTCTGGTTTTTATCGGTGCGGGTGGAGAAATGCATGGTGCAGAAGATGCGCTCGACGCCCATTTCCTCCAGCCGCCGGCAGCAGGCCTCGATGGCGGCGCTGACCTCGGCCATCTCGCCTTCGATATTGGTGCCATTGGCGTGCATTTCGTGGGTGAGGCCGGTCTGGTCCAGCACCGCCTTGACCTCGCGAATATAGCGGGAGACGGAGGGGCCGGCGCCCATGGGGACGATACAGAAATCGGCGATGATCTTCATGTCGGGCCTAACGGAACCATTTGGGGGCATAGCGCAGGCCCGGGCGGGCCGGCAGGTGGCGCATAAGACGCTGATAGACCAGGCCGAACAGGAAGAAAATGACCAGCGACACCAGAAGGAAATAGAGCGCGGCGACCGGGAAGTGCAGGAAGGCGTTGAAATCGCGTTCGAACAGGTTCTTGGCGGTGCTCATCAAGTCGCGCTGCGCGCCCACCACCGGCAGGGCGAAATAGACGATGGCGGTGGCGTGGAAGAGGAAGACCACTTCATTGGTATAGGCCGGCCAGGCGAGGCGGATGAGATTGGGCCAGATGACGCGGCGGAATTGCTGGGAGCGGCTCATGCCATAGGCGCGGGCGGCCTCCACGGCGCCGCGGGGCACGGCGCGCAGGGCGCCATAGAAAATCTCGGCGGTATAGGCGCCGGTGTTCAGCATCAGGACCAGTGGCCCCATGAACAGGGGGTGCAGCACGAAGCCGGAAATGCCCAGGGGGCGCCAGACGCTCATGTTGAGCGAGAGGGCCAGGGAATAGAACATGAAGAACTGGATGAAGAGCGGCGAGCCGCGGAAGGCATAGATGAAGCCGCGCGACAACCGGTTGAGGAGCGGATTGGACGAGGCCTTGCCCAGGGCCAGGAAGACGGCGAGCACGAAGCCGATGGGGATGGAGGCGGCGGCGAAATAGATGTTGAACAACACCGCCGGGGCCATGATGGCCAGATCGTCGAGAAAGCCCTGCATCAGCCGTGCGCCTCGCTGAGTATGCCGCGTCCGGCGCGGCGCATGATGGCCTCGAAGGCGCGCTCGGACAGCCAGGTGACGAGGATGTAGAAGACGAAGAGTACGAGGTAATAGCGCCAGCGCCAATCGTCATGCACGAGGCCCACGGCGGGCAGGAAATTGGGAGCGCCGAGCCGGTCGGCCCAGAGCACGATATCGGCGATCTGCAACAGCGAGAGCAGGGAGGTCGCCTTGATGATCAGCATCCAGACATTGGAGAGGCCGGGGAGGGCATAGACCCACATCTGGCGGATGTGGATGTGCCAGAGCACCTGGCGGGCGCTCATGCCATAGGCGCGGGCGGCTTCGAGCTGGCCGGCGGGCACCGAGCGCATGGCACCGTGGATGACATTGGTGGCGAAGGCGCCATAGACCAGGCCGAGCGAGACGCTGGCCAGGATCAGATATTCGAACGTGCCCAGGAACCAATTGGCTTCCCGGCAGGGCGGCCAGGGCGCGGTCTGGGCGGCGATGGCTTCGGGCGAACAGACCTGGGTGGCGACGATCCATTCCACCGCCTGCTCGAAAGCCAGGGGGAAGAACAGGAAGAACAGCACATCGGGCACGCCGCGCACGATGGCCGAATAGAACGAGCCGACCAGACGGAAGGGCAGGAAGCGCGAATTCTTCAGCGTCGCGCCGGTCAGTCCGAAGACGACGGCCAGCGCACCGCCCATGAGGGCGGCGAAGATGGTGAACTGGAAGCTGGCATACCAGGTCAGATGCTTGCCGTTGGTCAGGTAGCCGACCCAGAAGGCGATGTCGTCGAGCATGCGCTTTTTTGAACCCGTCGTTCGTCACCTCGGGCTCGACCCGAGGGCGTTATGTTTTGCGGCCGTCGCAAGAGCCCTCGGGTCAAGCCCGAGGGTGACGATCTTTGGGTGAGGCGGATGCTGCGAGAATGTCTGGCAGGTCCGCCTCAACCAGCTTACTCGGCGTAATACGGGCCTTGGCCGTCGAACCACTGGGCGATCAGCCGGTCGACGGTGCCATCGGCCTTGAGCACGGTGAGGGCGTCGTCGATCTTGGCCTTGAGTTCGGCATCGTCCTTGCGCAGGCCCGCACCGACGCCGCCGCCGACCAGGATATCCTCACCGAAGAATTCGATGGCGCCGTTGGAGGCGGTGACGACCTGCTCGAGATAGGAGCCGTCGGCCAGGATGGTGTCGATATTGCCGGCCATCAGGTCGGCCATGTTCTGGTCGGCAGTGGCGAAGGAGACGATGGTATTGTCCGCGGACAGGTTCTCTTCGGCGTAGGCGGCCTGGATCGTGCCGCTCTGCACGCCGATCCGGGCGCCGGACAGGGCCGAGAAATCGAGGTCGGAGCCGGGCGCGGCGACGAACTTGGACGGATCGGGCGGGAAATAATCCTGCGTGAAGTCGATGGTGGCCAGGCGCTCCTCGGTGATCGACATGCCGGCCATGATCAGATCGTAATTGCCCGCGAGCAGGTTGGGGATGATGGAATCCCAGTCATTGAGAATCCATTCGCAGGTAAGCCCCGCGGTCTCGCAGATGGCATTGCCCAGGTCGATTTCGAAGCCAGCGGGTTCGCCTGCATCGTTGAGGAAGTTCCAGGGCGCATAGGCGCCTTCGGTGGCGATGCGAACGCTTTCCTGGGCGAAGGCGGGAGTGGCGAGCGCCAGGACGGCCGCGGCCGCCAGCATGGTCTTTTTCATCGTGTTTCTCCGTTCAATTGATCTTGTGATTAGGCGCCCGGTGTTCCGGGTCGGTTCCCAACGCTCAAGCATGGCTGGCGGCGTTGAGGAATTGCTTGAGGCGGGCCGATCTGGTGGCGCCGAAGACTTCGTCGGGGCTGCCTTCCTCCTCGATCAGGCCCTGATGGAGGAAGATGACGCGGTCCGATACCGAGCGGGCGAAATCCATGTCGTGGGTCACCAGGACCATGGTGCGGCCTTCATCGGCGAGCAGCTTTATGACGCGCAGGACTTCGACCTCGAGTTCGGGATCGAGCGCGGATGTGGGCTCGTCGAACAGCATGACGCGCGGATTGATGCAGAGGGCGCGGGCAATGGCGGCGCGCTGCTGCTGGCCGCCGGACAATTGGGCGGGATAGGCATCGGCCTTGGCGCCGATCCCCACCTTGTCGAGCATGGCGCGGGCTTCGGCCTCGACCTCGGTGCGCTGGCGCTTCTGCACGATCAGGGGCGCTTCCATGACATTCTCGAGCACGGTCATGTGGGCCCAGAGATTGAAGGACTGGAACACCATGCCCAATTCGGAGCGGATGCGGCGGATCTGGTGCTCGTCGCCAATCTGGCGCTGGGGACCGGTGCCCCGGAGCGCGATGAGCTCGCCATCGATCAGCACGTCGCCCTGGTCGGGGATTTCAAGCATGTTGATGCAGCGCAAAAGCGTGGACTTGCCCGATCCGGAGGAGCCGATAAGCGAGACGACCTGACCTTCGCGCGCGGTAAAGGAGATGCCCTTGAGGACTTCGAGGGCGCCGAAGGACTTGTGCAGATTGCGCAGTTCGACAACCGCCGATGCCCCCGCGACGACGGGTTCAGTTTGCGTCATGCTCACCATGGGCGCGAAAGGCGCCTTTCCTGACTGGCGATTGCCTTATTGAGGCTGGCAATCTTGACCGTTTGGTAGAAAACCAGAAGCCAGTGAGATAGCAAGCGAAAAAGCTTTCCCTCGAACGGCTGGAGAGAGTGGCCCGATGTTTTTCCTCGCCTCTAAAGTGTTTTGGCTTCTGGTGCAGCCGACCAGCCTGGTGCTGCTGCTGATGCTGGCGGGCCTTGCACTGGTGCTGTGGGGGCGGCGGCGGCTGGCGATATCGGCGCTGGGCCTGGGCGTGGGGCTGCACTTTCTCGTCGCCTTCACCAGTTTCGGCTATGTGCTGATCCAGCCGCTGGAGAACCGGTTTCCGATGCCCGTCGAACCGCCCGAGCAGGTGGGAACGATCATCATGCTGGGTGGTGCGACCATGGCGCGGCCAAGCACGGTGCGGGGCGTAGCCGAACTCAACCAGGCGGGTGACCGGCTGACCACCACGCTGCGGCTGGCGCAGCTCTATCCGGACGCCAAGATCGTCCTGAGCGGCGGCGCCGGTTTCCTGCAGGGGGAAACGGAAAGCGAGGCCGAGACCATGCGCCGGTTCTTCACTGGTTTCGGGGTGGCCGAACACCGGCTGGTGCTGGAGGGGGAATCGATGAATACGGCCCAGAATGCCGATTTCACGCGGGGCCTGCTCGAGGGGGATGGGGGCGCGGTGGTGCTGGTGACTTCGGCCTTCCACATGCCGCGCTCGGTGGGGATTTTCCGTCAATTGGGCGTGGAGGTCGTGCCCTGGCCTACCGATTACCGCAGCGCCGGCAACCAGGCCTTCGGGATTGATATCGCCAATCCCAACCAGAACCTGGAGACGGCGACGATCGCGGTGCGGGAATGGATCGGCCTTTTGGCCTATCACTGGACGGGGCGCAGCGCGGAGCTGCTGCCCGGTCCATAATGAAAAGGCGCCTCGCGGCGCCTTTTTCATTCGGATGATCGGGTGTCAGGTCCTGCGGAACAGGCCGATGACCAGCGAGATGACCAGGAAGGCCAGGAACAAGAAGAACAGGATCTGCGCGATACCTGCCGAGGCGCCGGCAATGCCGCCGAAACCGAGAACGCCGGCGATCAGCGCGATCACCAGAAAGACGAGAGCATAGTACAGCATGGGGAATCTCCATGATTTTGCCTTGAGTTAGAAACGCTTGGCCAAGATCGGAGTTCCGATGCCCAAACAAAAAGGCCGGCGATGCGCCGGCCTTTTCGAGAAAATTTCGGGGCCTCAGGCGGCGGCGCGAGAGCCGTCGTCGAAGAACAGGGCCTGGCTGATCAGGGCCTTGACCATGTCTGGATTGAACGGCTTGGTGACCAGGAAGGTCGGCTCGGGCCGCTCGCCCGTGAGGAGGCGCTCGGGGAAGGCGGTGATGAAGATCACCGGCACCGAATGGGTGTTGAGAATGTCGTTGACCGCATCGATGCCGGAGCTGCCATCGGCAAGCTGAATATCGGCCAGGATCATGCGGGGCCGGGTCTGGTTGAACAGGCTCACCGCTTCCTTGTGGGTGCGGGCTATGCTGACCACCTTATGGCCCAGGCTTTCCACCATCTGCTCGATATCCATGGCGATGAGCGGCTCGTCCTCGATGATCATGATTTCGGTGGCCACCTGGCGCGAAATCTCGTGGGAGGCCTGGTCGAGCAAGGCTTCGAATTCCTCGTCCGAGACAGAGAGGATTTCGGCGGCCTGGGCATGGGTGAAGCCTTCGACGGCCACGAGCAGGAAAGCCTGGCGGGGGCGCGGGGCGAGATTGGCAAGGTTGGCGGCGGCGCGCTGTTCCCAGACGAAGCTGGAGGCCGGCTGGGGCACGCTCACAGCGGAGGAGGAGAACAAGGCCGAGAACAGCTTATAGAGCGCGATGCGATCATTGCTGGCCTCGGGGAAAAGCGAAATGTCGCCGATAAGAGTTTCGAGCGTAGCAGCCACATAGGCATCACCCGACGTCTGCGATCCCGTGACGGCCCGTGAAAAACGGCGCAGGTAGGGCAGGTGCGGAGCAATCCGCGTGGACAAAGACATAGACGAAATCTCCCAGATGACGCTTGTGATATGACCTCACAGCAGTCCGAAACGGGCCAGCATTGGAAAAGTTCCTCTCCGGCTTGGAACTTTTTTGCAACCGGGGCATTTCCAGCCTCCAGGGATGGCAAGACTGATCGGTCTATTGAAGTATGACAAAGGATAATTGGGTGACCCAGCAACGTGCGCGAACGCAGCCGGGGCGGGCTGAAGATGGTCTCGGGCCGAATTCGGATATCGGCTCGCGCCTGCGCGCGCTTTATGGCGCGGTCCAGGAAGAAGGCGTGCCGGACCAATTGCTCGACTTGCTCGAAAAATTGGACAATGCCGAAAAGGCGCAGCAGACCGGGACGACCCAGCGGGACGGGGAATAGGCCATGAGCGCCGAAGGAACCTCGTTCAAACGCGAGATGCTGGCCACGTTGCCGAGCCTCCGAGCTTTTGCCGTGTCGCTGACCGGCAAGCACGACAAGGCCGACGACCTGGTCCAGGATACTGTGATGAAGGCCTGGGCGAAACAATCCAGCTTTCAGATGGGCACCAATATCAAGGCGTGGCTGTTCACGATCCTGCGCAATGAATTCTACAGCCAGATGCGCAAGCGTGGCCGGGAAGTGCAGGACAGCGACGGCGTGTTCACCGAAAGGCTCTCGGTGCACCCTTCCCAATATGGCTCGCTGGACCTCGAAGATTTCAAGAAGGCCCTGTCGCAATTGCCCGACGACCAGCGCGAGGCCATCATCCTGATCGGCGCCTCAGGGTTTTCCTACGAGGAAGCGGCTGCGATCTGCGATTGCGCCGTGGGCACGATGAAGAGCCGGGTGAGCCGGGCGCGTTCGCGGCTGAGCGAATTGCTGCAGATCAGCGGCGAGGCCGATTACGGTCCCGATGCGGTTTCCGCGCAGGTGACCTCGGGCAATCACTCGTTCTGAGCCGGTTGCTGCCGGAGCAGGCTGAGCACCGCTTCCACGAGGCTCTCGTCGGGCACAGGCTTGACCAGGAATGGCGTGTCCGGGAAATCGGGCATGCCATTTCGCAATCCGTTGTCTGCCGTCAGCCCGAGCACGGGAATGCCGGCCTCGCGCAGCGCGCGGACAAGGTCGAGCTGGTCGCGGCGACGCGTTTCCACCTCGATGACGGCCAAGGCAGGGTTGGCGGCCAATTTCGCATGACTACGAAATTCTTCCGGGCTGGTCAGCACGGTGATATGGCCCGCGCCCATGGCCTGCAACACGACCTGCATGCTCAGCGATATGATGATTTCCGACTCAACGATGAGAACGGGTTGTCCGGCCAGCATATGGGGCGCCTTTCGCCGAGTTAGGCGTCATTTGCACCGGCTAGCTCTGGATTGTCATTTAACTTTGACATGCGGAACGCTACGCAGCGCGGCGCGTTGAGGACTTACCTTCAGCGTCGGGTCATTTCTTGAATCTCGTTCTTCACCATACAGGCCGCCGCGTGCCCTGCGAGCAATGCCCGCTGCGCGCCCTGCCGGCCTTCCGCGATTTCACGCCGACGGAGCTGCGTTTCGTCTCCGGTTTCAAGACCGGGGAAATGACGGCGGAGCCTGGCGCGGTCATCCTGTCCGAAGGGGCGCATAGCGCGCATCTCTATACGCTGCTGTCCGGTTGGGCCTTCCGCTTCAAGACGCTGGCCGATGGCCGCCGTCAAATTCTCAATTACATGCTGCCGGGGGACCTGGTGGGTCTGCAGGGCTCGGTGATCGGCGAAATGGAGCATTCCGTGGAGGCGCTGTCGCCGCTGGTGCTGTGCGTGTTCCAGCGCGATCGGCTGGACGAATTGTTCGGCGGCCATCCCGGCCTGGGCTTCGACGTGACCTGGCTGGCGGCACAGGAGGAGCGCATGCTGGACAATCATCTGCTGAGCCTGGGCCGCCGGACGGCGCTGGAACGCGCGGCCTACCTCCTGAGCTTCCTGCACCAGCGCGCCCGGATGGTGGCGCCCAATGCGGCCCGGATCGAGCTGCCCCTGACCCAGCAGCATGTGGCCGATACGCTGGGATTGTCGATCGTGCATACCAACAAGACCCTGCGCAAGCTGAGCAATCTGGGCCTGGTGCGCTGGCTGGGCGGGGCCTGCGAGGTGCTGGATCTCGAGCGGCTGATGGTCGTCGCCGATTGGGAAGGCCTGCACGATCGCAAGCGGCCGCTGATCTAGCCATGCCGGCCTCAATCCTGCCATGGCGATTGACCAATGCTGGCCGGGCTGAAGACCGGTTGTGGCGGTCGGCATCCGTGCGGTGGACGGGATGAGTGCTGTGGCTGAGGCGACCGAGAAGAGCGTTGAGGCATCCCTGGCGCTGCGCCGCAGCGCGAGGCGGGTGGCCATCTGGGTGTCGCTCGGCCTGGTATGCCTGGCAGCCCTGGCCTCGCTGCTGCTGATGCAGGGGATCGGGCGGCAGATCAGCGACGTCGTCGAAAGCCATGCCATGCGCACGGCAGCGCGGGAACTGACCCATGCGCTGAGCCAGGCCGAGGCCAGCCAGCGCGGTTTTCTGTTGACCGCCGATCCGCAATTTCTCGAACGCTACCAGCAAGCCGCTTCCGGCATCGACAGCCGGGTGGAGGCGCTGCTGGCTCTGACAGCCGACGATCCGGCCCAGAGCCTGCGCGTGGCCGGCATCACCGACGACATTGCCGGCAAGATGGCGGAAATGGAACGTGCGGTCGAACTGGCCAGGACGGAGCGGGCGAACGAGGCGCAATCGCTGACCCAGACGGGGATGGGCGCGCGCCTGATGGCGGAGGTCAATCAGACGCTGGAAGATTTCATCGCCGAGGAAGATTTCAAGCTGGTGGCGCGCAACGAGGAGATGGAGCAGACCCGGATCGGGTTGGTCGTGGCCTTGATCGCCGCGCTGGTCGCTGCCGCGATCCTGGCCTATGCGCTCTTGTCGCGAACCCAGCGGCAGGTGAGCGACCTGGCGCGCAGCCACCGGGGCCTGCTCAGCCAGAACGAAGTGCTCGAAGCGCAGGTCGCCGAGCGGACGCACGAAATCGAGGCAGCCCGCGCTCATGCGGAGCGGGAGCGGCAGCGGGTGGAGGCGCTGCTGCAGGATACCAATCACCGGGTGGGCAATTCGCTGGCCACGGTGTCGTCGCTGCTGGCCCTGCAGGTGATGCGCAGTCGTTCGGACGAGGTTCGGAATGCGCTGGAGGCGGCGCGGCTCCGGGTGCATGCCATCGCCTCGGCGCATCGGCGGCTACGGCTGGGCGACGACCTGGAAAGCGCCAGCGCCAGCGAATTTCTCACCGCCGTCATCGAGGATATCGCGGCGACGCAAACCGATGGCGGACGGATCGCGCTGTCCAGCACTATCGAACCTATCGATGTCAGCGCCCGCGACGCCACGACGCTGGGCATATTGGTGGGCGAATTGGTGACCAATGCGCTCAAGCATGCCTTTCCCGACGGGCGCAGCGGGGCGATCGATGTGCGGCTGTTCCGCGACGAGGGTGGCACGCCTGTGCTGGAAGTGCGCGACGATGGCGTGGGCATGAGCGATCCGGCAGCGACGGATGGCGGGCTGGGATCGCTGATCGTCCGGCAGCTTGCCGGGCAGTTCGAGGGCGAACCCCGATATGAGAGCACCACGGCGGGCGGCGTGGCGATCAGAATAGCCCTGCCGGGGCTGACCGGCGCGTCCCAGGTGCAATTGGAGGCCTAGCATGCGGTTCCGGGCAATTCTCAACAAGGATGGCGGCACACTTCGCAGCCTCGATCTCGACGATTTCTCCCAGCGTGCCGAGGCACTGTTCGCCGAGGAAGGCCACGCGCTGGAATGTCGTGTGATCGGCGGCGACGCGGTGGAGGCGGCGCTGGCCGAGGCCTCCACGGCCGAGGCGGTCGACGTGATGCTGGCCGGGGGCGGAGACGGCACGATATCGGCCGCCGCGGCCGCCGCCTATGCCAGCGGCAAGCCGCTGGCCGTGTTGCCCGCGGGAACCATGAACCTGTTCGCCCGCGCCCTGGGCATGCCGCTCGATCTCGATGCGGCGCTGGTGGCGATCGCGCGGGGGCGGATCGAGAATATCGATATCGCCACGGCCAATGGGCGGCCCTTCGTGCATCAATATGGCGTGGGCATCCATGCGCGGCTGGTGCGGATCCGCAACGGCATGAGCTATCGCGACCGGGTGGGCAAGATGCTGGCGAGCCTGCGGGCGATCCTGGCGACGGCCATCGATCCGCCCCGCTTCGAGGTGGAACTGGTGGGGCCGGAGGGCGCCAAGACGCATGTGGTATCCGGTATTGCCGTCTCCAACAATCCGCTGGGCGATGGTCCGATCCCGGTGGCGGCGCGGCTCGATAGCGGCCTTCTGGGCGTCTACCTGGCGGCAGGCACCAGCAGCCGCGAATTGGTGGCGCTGGCGCTCGACGTCTTTACCGGCCGGTGGCGGGACAATGCGCTGGTGAGCGAGGCGGAAGTGCCCGAAGTGGTTTTGCGCTTTCCCAAGCGCAAGCGGGGCAATCACGCGGTGGTCGATGGCGAGCTGATCCCGCTCGAGCCCAGCGTCACGCTCAAACTCCATGCGCAGGCCATGGCGGTGGTCAGGCCGGCGGAAGACGCGGCCTGACCTGGGTTCATTCGTCGTCGGAGCGGTCGCGCAACAAGGCGAAGGCGGCGATGGCTGCCGCGGGCAGGCCGATACGCACCAGGGCTGGTGCGCGCAGCAGCGCGGGCAGGGCGGTAAGCGCGGCCGTGGTGACGAAGGCGCCGGTTTCGCTGGCGCGGCGACGTTCGGCGACATGGCGGCGAGTGCGTCCACGCCCGATCAGCATGCCGGCATAGACCGCCAGGGCCAGAACCAGGAACAGGCCGGCCATGAGCAGCGCCGCGATGAGCGGGCTGAACAGATCGGCCAGCGCCAGATAGCCGGCGACGGTGAGAAAGATGGCGGCGGCCAGCAGGAAAAGCGCAATCAGGCCATAGACGATGGCCGCGGCCCGGGCGCGGGCCGCGACGCTTTCCAGCTCAAGACCGAACAGGGCCGCGAGCGGCGCGATCAGCCCCATGGTCAATGCCGGGTGAGCAAGGCGAGCACGAAGCCGATGCCGGCGGCAGTGGCCACGGCGGTCAGCGGCTTTTCGCGGATCGTGTCCTTGAGCTGCTTCTCGACCTCTTCGGCCTGGCCCTGGGCATCGTGCAGCATATCCTGACCCTTGCGCTTGAGCTGCTTCAATTCACCGGCGGCCATGGCGCGGGCCTCGCCGGCCTTTTCGCCGGTCAGCTTGCCCAGCGTTTCCGTGATGGATTTGAGGTCGTCCTGCAATTGCTTGACCTGGGCTTCCAGTTCCTGCTCGCGGCCCCGGGAAGCGGTGCTTCTGGCAGGGGTCTGGTTCTTGCGGCCGGGGGCCATGTCGGTGGTGGTTGCCATAAGGGGCTCCTTTTCGATTACGAAGAAAATGCCTCAACCCGGCGCTGGTTCCCGGCGGCTTTCCGAAAGCCGTCCCGACAAGACTGCGCCTGCCGGGACGAAGGTTGCAGATCGAGCGGGGGGCGCTGCCCGATCCGCTTCAGGCACATATTGTTGAGGGAGCTCGACGTGCCTGTGGCGTGCAGGCGGCGCGGCGACGTCCCTGCGCGAGGCGCCTGCGCCGCGTGGAATGCGCTAGATGCGGCCCATCAAGACCAGGATCAGCACGACGATCAGGACAACGCCGAGAATGCCCGAGGGGAAATAGCCGAAGCCACGGGAATAGCCCCAATTCGGCAAGGCGCCGATGAGCAGCAGAATGAGAATGATGATAAGAATTGTGCCAAGCGTCATGTAACCCTCCTAGAGATTTCATACAGCCCGCCGATCGGCGGTTGTCCCTGGAGCGGCGTGCTTTTGACGGCGCTGCCCCAGTCTTGTTGCCTAAAGCAGCGCAACGAGCAGCGCGGTGGCGGCCACCAAGATCAGCGAGGCGGGCAGCAGCGCCAGGGCGATGTCTGCAAAACGCGGCTGGTGATCAAAGCTGTCCGGAACCCACGCGGTGGTGGTGCGACCTGCATCTTCAAGGGCTCTGATCTGGAACTGGTTCATGTCCGTCTCCTAAGGCGGTCCATCGGCCGCGTGCCAGAAGAACGGAGCGATATGAATTTTGGTTCCCGAGGGCGGGCCCGCGGCAGCCGGCGCGGCGCGCTATTACCGGCTGTCGATGACCTGGCGTTGCTTCAGCATTTCCAGGAAGATGCGGTAATCGCGGGAGAAGCGTTCCTGCGCCTGGGGATCGGGCGCGCGGCTGGTGCCGCCCTGGTGCATGGCAAGGCAGGCGCTTTCGAGGCTGGGATAAAGGCCGGCGGCATTGGCGGCGATCATGGCCATGCCGAGCAGCGTCGCATCGGGCGTCTTCGGCTCGATCACGGTGCAGCCGGTGGCGTCGGCGTAAAGCTCCATCAGCAATGGATTTTTCGTGTGTCCGCCGATGATGTGGAGATGATCGATGGCGTAATTGCCCTGCCGCATCGTGTCCAGGATATGGCGGATGCCCAGGACGATGCCGATGCAGGTGCGCCAATAGAGCCGGCAGAGGCTGTCGAAATCGCTGTCCAGGGTGAGGCCTGAAATGACGCCCAGGGCGTTGGGATCGGCGAGGGGGGAGCGATTGCCGTGAAAATCGGGCAGGACATGGAGGCGTTCGGCCAGGGCCGGACCTTCGCTTTCGCGCAATTGCATGACGCGGTCGCAGATGACGCGATGGCGTTCGGCACTCGGCTCGCCCCCGGCCGCATGCCAGCGCACGATATGGTCGAGCAGGGCGCCGGAGGCCGATTGGCCCCCTTCGAGTTGCCAGAAGCCGTCGAGAATGGTGCCGAGATGCGGACCCCAAATGCCTTTCATTCCAACATCTTGGGTCGACATGGCCATGACGCAGCTCGATGTGCCGGCGATGAGGGCGCAATGGCGGTTCATCCGGGCGGGATCGGCGGTCAGCGGGCCGAGTTCGGCCAGGGCGCCGGCATAGGCATCGACGACGCCGGCGCCGACGCGGCAGGAGGGGGTGAGGCCGAGCTGGGCGGCGACCTCGGCGGTAAGGGGGCCGAGATCGGCGCCGACGGGGGAGGCCTTTTCGGGCAGGGCGGCCTTGTCGATCAGGTCTTCAAGGCCGACTTCGGCGAGAAAATCAGCTTTCCAGCCAATGGCTTGGTGCGGAACATAGGTCCATTTGGTGGCGAGGGTGCATTGCGAGCGGGCCAGCGAGCCGGTGGCTTTCCAGGAGAGGAAGTCGGCCAGGTCGAACATCATGCCGGCGCGGGCCCAGCTCTGCGGCAAGTGGCGCTTGAGCCACATCAGCTTGGGCACTTCCATTTCCGGGGACATGACGCCGCCGATATAATCGAGCACTTCATGGCCGGTGGCGGTGCACTGCTCGGCTTCGGCAAGGGCGCGGTGATCGAGCCAAACGATTGTATCCCAACGATTTTCGCCGTTGCGGGCGACGGAAACCGGCTGGCCCTGCGGGTCGAGGACGACGAGGGAGCAGGTGGCGTCGAAGGCTATGCCGGCGACGTCGGCCGGGGCCGCCTCCGCCTTTGCCATGGCGCCGCGGACGGCCTGGCAGACGGCGGACCAGATCTGGGTGCTGTCATGCTCGGCGAAATTGGCGTCTTCGCGCCGCATCGAAATGGGATTTTCGTGACGCCCCAGTAACTTACCGGAGCGCGTGAACACGCCTGCCCGGGCGCTGCCCGTTCCGACATCCACTCCCACCAGGAGGTCTTGCGCCACGCCGGCCTCTCTTGTTCGGTCCGGCGGGGACCATAGCCGAAGCCATCAAGAGGGGCTAGAGGCGGCCTGCGAGATAGGCTTCGAGCGTCGCGGTCGTGCCGTTTTTCCAAAGGAAATTCAGGCACTTGGTGAAAGTTTCCGTGAAGGCGGGCGCCTTGGCGAGGTCGCCATAGATGTCGGCCATCTCCAGCCAGACGGCGGGATTGTCCTTCGCTTTGCGGGCCTGGGCGGTCAGCCGATCCCAGCTTGGATCATTGGGTTCGATGACTGCGCCGCTATCGGTGGTGCCGTAGCAATATCGGCACCAGAATGCTGACACCAGGGCCAATCCGGTGAGCAGACTGTTAGCGTTGACCCTGTCCATAGCGCTCGGAATGATGAACTTCGGCTGACGATTGGAGCCATCGAGCGCGAGACGGCGGATCGTGTCGCCGATCTTGGGATTGGCGAAGCGTTTTTCGCACATGGCGAAGTAGGCATCGAGATCGGTATCGGGCACCGGGGGCACGATGGGGATGATCTCCTCGGTCTCGACCTTTTTGAGGAAGGCGGAGACGAGGGGGTGCTCCATGGCCTCATGGACGAAGTGGATGTCGAGCAACCCGGCCGGATAGGCAATGGTGGCGTGGCCGCCGTTGAGGATGCGGATCTTCATGTGCTCGTAGGGCGCGACATCGGGCACGAATTGCACCCCGACCTGTTCCAGTGCCGGGCGACCGGCGGGGAAATTGTCTTCGAGCACCCATTGCTTGAAGCTCTCGCAGAAGACCGGCCAGGCATCGTCGATGCCGAACTGCTCGGCGAGAAGATTTTTCTCGCGTTCCGAGGTGGCGGGGGTGATGCGGTCGACCATGCCATTGGGGAAGGCGACCGACGACTTGACCCATTCGGCGAGGGCCGGATCGATGAGGGCGGCGAGGCCGGCGACGGCGTTTCGGGTGACGTGGCCATTGCCGGGGATATTGTCGCAGCTCATCACGGTGAAGGGCGCGATGCCGGCATCGCGGCGCTTGACCAGGCCGGCGAGGATAAGGCCGAAGGCGGTCTTGGGCGTGGCGAAGTTTGCCGCATCCCAGGCGATATCGGGATGGGTGGGGTCGAATTTCTGGCTGGCCGGATCGATGTAATAGCCGCCCTCGGTAATGGTCAGCGAGACGATGCGGATGGCCGGGTCGGTGAGGGCGGCGATGACGGCCTGGCTGTCGCCGGGCTCGATGTAGTCGAGCATGACGCCGGTGATGTGGGCGGCACTGGTGTCGGCTTCCTGCTCCACGACGGTGGTCAGCCAATCCTGCTGGCGCAGGGCGTCGCGCATGGCGGCGTCGGTGGCGCGGGTGCCGGCGCCGATAATGGCCCAGTCATGGCCCTGGCCGCGATTGAACAGCGCATCGAGATAGACCGCCTGATGGGCGCGATGGAAATTGCCGACGCCGAAATGGACGATGCCGGGGGTGAGATCGGCGCGACTGTATGAGGGCGTGGCGGCGGTTTGGATGGCGGGCAGGGCGGTGAGGGAGAGTTTGGTCATAGTGCGGAGCTCAATGCGAGGGCGGTCGGCTCCCTCCCCCCTCGAGGGGGAGGGTTGGGGTGGGGGGTGGGGCTGTGGACGCTGAATTTCAGGCGCACTAGACGGTGGCCCCCCTCCCCAGCTTTGCTACGGCCCGTTGGGCCTAGCGTCGCTACCCTCCCCTCAAGGGGGAGGGTGGGCAGAGCCGATAGTTGGGTGCCCTGCATCATCAGATCGCCTGGCCCGCCGCGTCGAATTTGTAGATGCGGTTGGGGTCGGGGGTGAGCCAGACCTTGTCGCCATGGGTGAAGGTCTGGTCGCCGTCGGTGCGCACGGTGAGGAGGCCGAAATCGGTCTGGACGTGGAGGAAGGTATCGGAGCCCAATTGCTCGGAGACATTGACCACGCCCTGCCAGGCGCCTTCGCTGGTGGAGAGGCGAATGTGCTCGGGGCGGGCGCCGATGGAATGGGCATCGTGCTTCCCCGCTTCGGCGCCGTCGATGAAGTTCATCCGGGGCGAGCCGATGAAGCCGGCGACGAAGCGATTAGCGGGCTTCCTGTAGAGATCGAGCGGGGAGCCGAACTGTTCGACATTGCCGGCATTGAGCACGACGATCCGGTCGGCCATGGTCATGGCTTCGACCTGGTCGTGGGTGACGTAGATCATGGTGGTCTTGAGCTGCTGGTGCAGTTCGGTGATTTCCAGCCGCATGTTGACGCGCAGGGCCGCGTCGAGGTTGGACAGGGGTTCGTCGAAGAGGAAGGCCTTGGGCTCGCGCACGATGGCGCGGCCGATGGCGACGCGCTGGCGCTGGCCACCGGACAGGGCGCGGGGCTTGCGATCGAGATAGGAGGCGAGGTTGAGGGTGCGGGCAGCGTAATCGACCTTGCGGTCGATTTCGGCCTGAGGGGTCTTCGCCATCTTGAGGGGGAAGGCGATGTTGTCGCGCACGCTCATATGCGGATAGAGCGCATAGGACTGGAACACCATGGCGAGGCCCCGCCTTGCGGGCGGCGCGTCGGTGACGTCCTGGCCGTCGAGCCTGATATGGCCGGAGGTGGTGTCCTCGAGGCCGGCGATGAGGCGCAGCAATGTGGACTTGCCGCAGCCGGAGGGGCCGACAAAGACGACGAATTCGCCATCGTTGATCTCGAGCGAAATATCCGGAATGACCTGGACGTCGCCGAAGGACTTGTTGACGTGGGAGAGGGTGATGGAACCCATGGTTTAGTCCTCCGAAGAGATGAAATAGAGCGCTGCGGGTGACGCCTGCGCCTCCCTCCCCCTTGAGGGGAGGGAATGAGGGTGGGGGTTCAGGAAGACTGGCGAGCGCCGGACTCGTTGTGAGGCCGGAACCCCCACCCCTTCCCCTCCCCTCAAGGGGGAGGGGTACACAGGAGCCGCGGCATTGGTGACTGTTCGCATCACTTCACCGCTCCGAAGGTCAGGCCGCGCACAAGCTGCTTCTGGCTGAACCAGCCAAGCAGCAGGATGGGGGCGATGGCCAGGAGCGAGGCGGCGGAGAGTTTGGCGAGGAAGAGGCCTTGCGGCGAGGAGAACGAGGAGATGAAGGCCGTCAGCGTGCCGGCGCGGCCGGAGGTGAGCGTGATGGTCCAGAAGGCTTCGTTCCAGGCGAGAATGACGTTGAGCAGCAGCGTCGAGGCGATGCCGGGAATGGCCATGGGCACGAGGACATGGGTGATTTCGTTCCAGAGTTCCGCCCCGTCCATGCGGGCGGCTTCGAGGATATCGACCGGGATTTCCTTGAAATAGGTATAGAGCATCCAGATGATGATCGGCAGGTTGATCAGCGTCATGATCAGGGTGAGGCCGTGCAGCGTGTCGAGCAGGCGCAGGTCGCGGAAGATCAGGTAAATCGGGATCAGGACGCCGACGGCGGGCATCATCTTGGTGGAGAGCATCCACATCAGGATGTCTTTCGTCCGCTTCGTCGGCGCGAAGGCCATGGACCAGGCGGCGGGAATGGCGATCACCAGGCCCAAGAGGGTGGAGCCGAAGGAGACGATGATCGAATTGGTGGCGTGCTTGATATAGTCGGAACGATCCTGCACGGCGCCGAAATTTTCCAGCGTGAAGGTTTCCGGCAGGAAGGTCGGCGGGGCGGCGATGGCCTCGGCCTCGGTCTTGAAGGCGGTGAGGATGGTCCAGAGGATCGGCGAGAACAGCAGCAGGGCGATGGCCCAGGCGAGGATGGTGAAGCCGATGCGGGTGGAAGTGGGGACGCGGCGGGCCATGTTCAGCTCCTGACGCTGGAGGGGAGCGCTGTCTTACCTCTCCCTTTGGGGGAGAGGTCGCCCCCCTTGGGGCGGGTGAGGGGGCCTTCCCCAAAACCGACGCGTGGGCAAGGCCCCC
>Ga0065721_10050556_pt1 | contig 19274 bp, 17 predicted proteins | sample Mesricmetagenome_FD_59108 | JGI IMG/M metagenome (GOLD analysis project Ga0065721, IMG submission 59108) | Mesophilic microbial community from rice straw/compost enrichment Sample: eDNA_1 v2 (version 2) | ecosystem: Engineered > Solid waste > Grass > Composting > Bioreactor | place: USA: Davis... | reverse complement strand
CTCCAAGAGCAGGTGCTCGCTGCCCACGCTTCCCGCCGCCAGCTTCTGCAGCGTAACGCTGTCGTCCGCCAAATGCCGTTCGCCCACCGCTCCGTCGGCGAGAACCCGTTCGTTCACGCTCTGATCCGCAAGGTGCCGTAATTCGATCGCGTTCTCCTTTACATGCTCAGGCCCCACGCTAAGCTCTTGAAGCTGCGAGGAGGATACCGAATCGGCTGCCAGATGCTTCTCGGCGACGGAACGCATCTGAAGGTTGCGCTCCCCGACGCTGAGGTTGGACAGCTTGCTATGGCTGACCGAGCCGTCCGTTAGATGCGACTCGCGCACGCTGTCATCCGCCAAGTGGAAGCCGATGACGGATTGCGCGGTAAGGTGCCTGCTCTCCACCGACTCGACGGCGAGATGCTTACTCTTGATCGCTTCTTCCTGAATGGCTTCCGAAGAGACCGCGTTCTTCGCGATGGCATCGGCATGAACGCTGTTCGCCGCCAGATGATCGGAATTCACCGAGCCCCGCTTCAACTGCTTAGAGCCGACCGCTCCTTCGGCCAGCGTATCCTCCGTCACCGAGTTGGGGGATAGAGCGCCGCGCCCTACGGCCCCGGCTCCTAGCTTGGATGCCGTCACGCTCTGATCGGCGAGCTTCACCGTCGTTACCGATTGATCGGCGAGCTTATCCGTCGACACGCTCTCCGGGGAGAGCTTGAGGGAGGTGATCAGGTGATCCGTCAGATGATGGGAGAACACGGACCGAACGCCAAGCTGACGCTCGCCGACCGAACCCGGAGCCAGCTTCTCCGCCGTAACCGATTCGCCTTGAAGAGCCGAGGTTCCGACGGATTCCTCCGCCAGATGAGCAGGAATAATAGCGCCGGAGCGAATGTGACGACTGTCGATCGCCTGCCTGGCGATCGCTTCTCCCTTAACCGAATCCTCTCCGAAATGAACGGGTCTCAGGCTCCCGGCCGCCAGCTTGTCGTACGTGATGCTGTCTTCCGCCAAATTCGCCGTCCTGACGGAGCCATTCGCCAGATGTCGGTTCTGGATGGAGCCGTCCGCGATCTGGGGCGATTTGACCGATCCTTGCGCCAATTGAGCCGAGCCGATCGCCCCTTCGGCGATATGCTTCCGAACGACGGACTCGGCGGCGAGCTGTCCCGAACCGATAATGCCATCCTGCAGGTGGTCCCTCATGATCGAACGGGAAGACAGGTGCCTGGCTTCCAGCACCCCTTCCGTCAAGTGTCGGCGTTCGATCGAATGGTCGGCCAGCTTGTCGTTCTGGATGCTCCCTTTCGCCAGGTGGCGGGATTGAACCGCCTCGTCTCCGATCTTGCCGGCAACGATGCTCTGATCCGCGATTTTGGAGGTCGTGACGGCATGCTCCACGAGATTGACGGTCGTTACCGATTGTTCCGCCAGCTTGCTCGCGGTAACCGCTCCCGTCTGGAGATGCCGGCTCTCAACGGCTTCTTCGGCCAGATGGTCCCGCCCCACGGCCGAAGGGCGCAGATGCTCCGAGTCGACGGCTTCTCTCGCCAGCTTGTTTCCCGTGACCGCGCGATCGGCCAGCCGCTCCGTTTCGATCGCGCCTTCGGCGATATTTTCGGAGAGAATGGCTAGAGGAGCAAGATGCTTTCCCTCCAAGGAACCCAAAGCCACGTGCTCCGCCAGAATGATTCCTTGCTTCAGATGCGTGGAATCGATCGCTTCCGGGGCGATCTTCGCGGGCCCGACGGCTCCGTCCCGAAGCTTGGATGCTGTGACGGCCTCGTCGGCCAGCTTGGAGGTGTCGATCACCTCGTTGGACAGGTTCTCTCTTCTTATCGTTCCGCTTCGGATCTTCTCCGAAGTTACCGACTGATCTTTAAGTAGATCCGATGTAATAATGGAAAGACTAAGGTGCTTCGCCTGGATGGAGCCTTCGGCGATTTTATCGGCGCTGATCGTTCGATCCGCCAGCTTCTCGGAGGACACGCTGCCGTCCCGCAGCTTCTCGCTCGTGATGGAACGATCCCTGATTTTCTGCCCGGAGATAGAGTTCTTGGTCAGGTGCTCGCCCGTGATCGATTCCGGAGCATACTTCGAAGAGGTAATCGAGCCGTCCGCCAGCTTGATGGAGGTAACCGAGAAGTCGGCGAGCGCTTCCGTGGTCACGGATTCGGCGGCCAGATTGTTGGAACCGACGGCGAAGGGAGCAAGCTTGTCGGTCGTGACGGATTCATCCGCGAGATCGTCGGTGTAGACGATCGGCGCCGGTCTTGTCGGAATTCTTTTCTCCGCCAGCTTCTGATGCCGCCAATGCCGCTCTTCTCTCTGATCCATCCATTGAGAATCGGAATCCTGTTCTTCATTCTCGTCTATGGCGGCCGCAGGCTCCGGCTCCGGTTCGACGGCCTCCTGGGAATCCGATCGCGGCTCCGGCGCCGACTCGGATTCCGCGGGACGAATCGGTTCGATAATCTCGACCAATGCCTCCGTGGATTCCGCGATTTGCTTGTCTGCCGCATCGACAACGGCAACGATTTCTTCCGCGCTCGCGAGAGATTCCGTCGAAGGCTCCTCGAACGAGCTCCGTTCCTCCGCTGCGGACAAGAGCTCCGCGCTCGCCGATTCAGAGACCGTCTCCCGCTGGCCGTCCGCAGCCGGCCGACCCGGGTCCGTCGCCGGCTCGGCCGCGAAGGCTGTTTTGGACGACTTATCGGACGGTGCCTCGGCCACTGCCGCGCCGTGCACGCTGATCGGCTTGCCGTTCTTCCTGGATATATCGTCCAGCCATTGCAGCTCCGATTGGTTCGGATTATCCACGAAGTATAGGGGCCTTCGGCTGTTCGAAGGCTTTTTCGATTTGCCCTTTCTCATGTCCCTCTCCTTCCCAACATCAAAATCTAACGTATCATATGCACATTCACCCATGGGCGCGACTGGCGGCGATGCTTTCGAAATAATGGTTTACATTTCGGGAGACCCGGCGTATAGTAATACCAATCAGAAATTTTGCATTAGGGAAACTTTATGGCCCCTATGCCACATTGATTGATATGAACAACTTTTCGACTAAGGTCAGACTACGAGGTGATCATTATGCAAGACGATTTGGCCGTCTCTTCTTCGCGTCCTTCCGGTTGGCGCCGGGAACAGCATCAGCCGTCGCTGCCTGAATCCCATCGTTCTCTTCGGATACCGAAGACCGGCTCCACCTTCCGCAAGTTCCTTGCATTCGTCGGTCCCGGCTATATGGTAGCCGTCGGATATATGGATCCGGGCAACTGGGCGACGGATATCGCCGGCGGCTCCAAGTTCGGCTATACGCTTTTATCCGTTATTCTTCTATCCAATCTAATGGCTATCGTGCTTCAGGCTCTGGCCGGCAAGCTGGGCATCGTAACGGGAAGGGATCTGGCGCAGGCCTGCCGGGATCATTACAGCAAGCCCGTATCCGTCGTTCTCTGGATTCTGGCCGAGCTGGCCATCGCCGCCTGCGACTTGGCCGAGGTGATCGGAGCCGCTATCGCTTTGAACTTATTGTTCGGGATACCACTTATCTACGGGGTTATCCTGACCGCCGTCGACGTTCTCCTCATTCTGTTCTTGCAGAATAAAGGGTTTCGTTATTTGGAGGCTTTCGTCATCGCGCTGATCGCCATAATCGGGTTCTGCTTCGTCGCCGAGCTGTTCCTGTCTCACCCCGCTTTCGGCGAAGTGATGAAAGGCTTCGTTCCGAAGACCGACATCGTCGCCAATCCGGAGATGCTCTACATCGCCATCGGAATCCTGGGGGCGACCGTCATGCCGCATAACCTGTATCTCCACTCGTCCATCGTGCAGACGAGACAGTTCGAACAGACCGAATTGGGCAAAAGGCAAGCGATCCGCTTCGCGACCTGGGACTCGACCATCGCCTTGTTCTTCGCCCTGTTCATCAACGCGGCGATCCTGATCATAGCCGCGGCGGCCTTCCATGAGACGGGTCATACGAATGTCGAGGAGATCGGCGAAGCCTACCATCTGCTGACGCCTCTGCTCGGCACGACGGTGGCGTCGATCTTCTTCGGGGTCGCGCTGCTCGCGTCGGGCCAGAATTCCACCTTGACCGGAACTCTCGCGGGGCAGATCGTCATGGAAGGCTTCCTGAACATTCGCTTGCCTTCCTGGCTTCGCCGGCTGATCACCCGAATGATCGCGATTATTCCGGCCGTCATCGTCATCGCGCTCTACGGGGACAAAGGCGCGACGGACCTGCTGATTCTCAGTCAAGTCATCCTGTCCATGCAGCTGAGCTTCGCCGTCATCCCCCTGGTCAAATTCACCTCCAGCCGCAAGAAAATGGGCGAGTTCGCGAACCGCTTATGGCTGAAGATCATCGCCGGGGTCATCACCGTCGCCATCGTCATCCTGAACGCCTACTTGCTGTACTCGACGTTCGCCGATTTATAATTCGAAGGCTTTGCCCATTGGAAACAGCCATCCTTCATGACCTTAAGGCCGGAAGGATGGCTATTTTTTTCTCGCCTATTATCGTCGGCTCCATAATTTGCTCGACTACCGTCCCGCCAAGAAAGCGTGCCATTCCTGCAGCCAGCTCGCGGCCGAGTGCTCCCAGGTGAACTGCTGCCGGACTCGCTCCTGGCCCCTTCTTCCCAGCTCCAGCCTGATCTCTTCGTGGTTCAGAAGCAGCGCAAGCCGGTCCGCCAGCTCTGCCGGAGCGTTCTTGGCGTCGATCAGAAATCCGGTCGTCCCGTCCTGGACGATCTCGGGTATTCCTCCGATCCGAGTCGCCACGACCGGCAGGCCGGCCGCCATCGCTTCGACGTTCACCAAGCCGAACGCTTCCCGTCGAGTGGACGGAACGACGGACACATCCGCCATGGAGTACCAGAGAGGAACCTCGCCGTAAGGCACGTAATGGTGAAAATGCACGTGCGGCGAATAAGGCTTCGCCATTCTGCGCAGCTTCCGGCTGTACTCCGTCGTCCGGGCGGAGCCGTAGAACGGACTCCCGACGATGACGACAAGCACGTTCGGCACCCGTTTGATCAGCTCGGGCAGCGCCGCCAGAAGATGATGAACCCCCTTCAAGGGAATCAGTCTGCCCACGTACAAGACGACCCGACGGTCGCGCCAGCCGCGAAGCTCCCGCTCCGCAGCGCCGTTGGGCCAGAAGAACCGGCTCGGATCGACTCCCGGATACACGACCCCGATTTTGCCGGCCGCTTGCGGCGCCTTCCTCACGACAAAATCCTTCAGGAAGCAGCTGTTCACGATAATCCGATCGGCTGCCCTCACGCTGGCAAGCAAGGTTTGGTTATCCCTTAAGTAAGGCTTGATCAGGAAGGTGTTCGAATGCAAATTCAACCATATATTCGCGCGGGGGAACTCTCTCCTCATCCGGAGCACCATTTTCGGCCGATTCTCGACCTGAATGAGCTCCGGACGGTAGGAACGGAGGCCGGCGATAACCTTATTCCAATATTCGGCGCGAGACTTCATCGTGAATCGTTCGCACATGACTCCGTTCAGCTTCCCTCTGGAATGAAGGCCGAGTCCCTTCCTTCCGTAGATTCTCGCTTCTATGGCAGGCTGCAGCAGCGGCACGATTTTCTCGACCACCCGTTCCACCGAACCGCCTCTTGGCGAAGGAACCGGATAGGCTCCCGGCGTGACGAATGCGACTTTGTACAATCCGGATCCCCCTTCGTACGGGCTGTTATGCTAGAATACACGGAAGGCGGACAAACGAGCACGGCTTCTAACTATGCTCCCTTATTGAACTTTTGCTCCCAATGTGTCACACTTAGGTGCGATCGTATGGTCTTGCGAATGCCGTACGACGAATCACAGAGAAGGAGTGGCTTAGGCGCATGAATCGTTGGCTGATGCGCTCCATGACCGAGCTGTCTTCGCGCAAGTTCGTCTCCCGGGCAACGGGACGATTGGCCAAATCCTCGTTTAGCCGGCGCTTCATTCCCAGGTTCGCGAAGCTTTATCGGATTCCGGTGGAGGAAGCGGAGAAGAGCCTTCAGGATTACGCCAGCTTGAATGACTTCTTCACGAGGCGCCTGAAGCCGGGAGCTCGTCCGGTCGACAAGACGGATCGGGCCTTGGTCAGTCCCGTCGATGCTCTTATTACCGCCTGCGGAGTCATTCGGGACGGTATGCTGCTTCAAGTGAAAGGACAGGATTATACGCTGGAGGAATTGTTGAACGGTTCTCCTCGCACGGGCCATTACGAACAGGGTTATTTCTGGGTGCTGTATTTGAGCCCCACCGATTATCATCGCATTCATTCCCCTTGTTCCGGCACGATCGTCGAGAGCGAGCATATTCCCGGCCGGGTGTATCCCGTTAACGAGTTCGGCCTGACCTGCATGAGAAGGGTTCTGTCCCGCAACGAACGGCTGATCACCTACCTGTCCCACGAGGAAGGCGAGGTTGCCGTCGTCAAGGTAGGCGCTCTTAACGTGAGCAGCATCCAGTATGTCCAGCCGCTTCCCAAGAAGCTCGAATCCGGTCAAGAGCTCGCCTACTTCGAATTCGGATCCACGGTCGTTCTCCTGACGGAGAATGGAACCTGCTGCGATTGCGAAGGGGTTAAGATCGGCGACCGGGTGAAAATGGGGCAGAAGCTCGGCATCCTGAATCCGGCGGTCAAAAAGTAACGGACTTCTATCGAGAAAAACACAAAAAAACCCATTATCCCCTCCGTTCAGAGAGGGTCGCGCTGACGCTTTAAAGCGACCGATCTGAATCAAAGGATAATGGGTTCTTTAATTTCGATAAGAACCAAGACTGCGCCGCTCCAACTCCTCATCGAAGCTCGGATGGGCTTTTCCCCGTATATTGCTTAAATTGCCTGCTGAAGAAGAAGATGTCCCGGTACCCGAGAGCATCCGCCACCTCCGTCACGTTCATTCCCGCATGAAGCAGAAGATGCTGCGCCCGCTCGATGCGGGTCCGAATCATATACGTCTGAACCGACGTCCCGATGAGCTCCTTGAACTTGATCGAGAAGTAGCGGGAAGAGAGTCCCGCGCGGGCGGCGAGATCGTCCACCCGATGCTGGATGCCCGGATGCTGGCGAATGTAGTTCGCGACCTCGTGGATGCTCTCGGTCAACTGATTGCTGGCCTTGCGCTCGACGGGTTCGTTGCGATCGTCCCGCAAGAGATGAATCATCAACTGCTTCAGGATCAGCCGCGCTTCTATCTCCGCCGCGAACGTCTCCACCAAGAACAGGCGAATGTAGCGGGACAGCAGGTTCTCGAATTCAATCGTATCCGCCAGCTGGCGGTAAGGCACGGGAATGCGCTCGACCGGCTCCGTCACGTCGAAGTGAATGTAGGTTAGAACGAGCGGCTTCTGGGGGTTATGCGTCGCGCTCGTATGATCCCCCGGACGGAACAAGAAGCAGCTGCCCTTGCCGACCTCGTAGGACTCTCCGTTCAGAATCACTTCCCCCTCTCCGCTCCACACGTAGAAAAGGTCGTAGTTCTGCAGCGGCTTCTCGCGTTTCTGCCACTTCCAGCCCGGCTCGCAGACCGTCTTCGCGAAATAAGGAAGTAGGTAAAAAGATTCCGGCGATGCTTTAAGCATGGTTGCTGCCTCCTTGATCTTCATGGGGAATAAGTCCGAGCTCCCTGGCGGCCAAGCGTATGCGATCGATCCCCGACTCGATCTCTTTCTCGTCCAGATGAGCGAAGCCGAACAGCGCGGACGGACGGTTCCCGCTATCCGATATTCGGTATTTCCCGCCGTCCTGCCAAGCGACGCCCCGCTCGCGGCTCCTCTCCCGCAGAAGCCGGTAGCTCGCTTCATCGCCTCTCCAATAGGCGAAGAGCGACAGCCCCGCGTCCGAAGGCACGATCTCGAACTGCTCCGCCAGCGATCCGTCAAGCCCGCGCTTCAATCTCTCCTGCAGCTTATGGAAAATCCGTCTCATTCGCCTCAAATGCCGATCGTAGCCGCCCTCCGCGATCCAATCGGCCAGCGCGTTCTGCTCCGCGATTCCTTCCGGGTGCGGGTCATACAGCCTCTTCGCTTGGATGAAGGAGTTCCTTAGCGCTTGCGGGAGCACCGCGTAGCCGATTCGAACCTCGGATCTCATCGTCCGGGAGAAGCTTCCCACGTAGACGACCCTTCCTTCTCCGTCCAGGGACTTCAGAGGCTCGATCGGACGCCCTCCCCAGCGGAAGTCGCTGTCGTAATCGTCCTCGACGATCCAGCTCCCGCGTCTCGCCGCCCACTCGAGCAGCTCCAGCCGGCGCTCCAAGCGAAGCACCGCTCCGGTAGGGAATTGGCGGGTTGGCGTGACGAAGAGAAGCTGAGCGTCCCAATCCCGCGGAATGATGCCTTCTTCGTCGACCTCGGCCGGATGGAGCGCCGCTCCGGTCGCCTGAACGGCGAAGCGAATGCCCGGGTACCCCGGATTCTCCATGACCGCCGTGCGTCCTTCTTCCAGCAGCAGTTGGGCAATAATCGCGATCGCCTGCATGGATCCGCCCGTGATGACGATATCCTCTGCGGCGCAACGGATCCCCCGCTCTCTCCCCAGTCTCTCCGCGAGGACTCGCCTTAGCCGATAGCTGCCTTCCGTCGCCCAGTGGTTGTCCGCTATCGAACCGAGCCTTCTCCATTGGGCCGAGACGACGGACTTCCATTCCATGAAAGGGAACCCCTTCTCCCCCATGCCGCGAGGAACGAACGAAATCCCCGTGAAATTCAAGTCCGCCGCAGCCCTGCCGAACAGCTTGTCCGCTTCTCCCGCCACTCGTTCGCCCCACGCGGATAGGATCGGTTTCTGCGCGCCGGCTTCAGCCGTTTCTTCCGCTTCGGCCTGCCTCTCGCCGGTTGCCGGACGAATGGCGGACAACCCTTGCCTGCCCGACACGAAAGTGCCCTGGCCGATTCCCGTGCGCACGTATCCTTCCGCCGCCAGCATCTCGTAAGCAAGGCTGACGCTGCCGCGGGACAGGCGATAAAGCTCGGCAAGCTGCCGAGTGGAAGGCAATCTCGCGCCCGGCTCCAGCAATCCGGACGCGATTCCGTCCCGGAGGGCCAGGTATAAAGCGAGGTGCTTGCTGCCGCACTCCTTCAAACGCGTCTCGTACGGGACTTGGAACACGGCTTAGCCCCCCTTTCTCAATGGCCTATTGTTTTTAATCATAATTGGATCTTTTTGTTTGTCAATCAAAGGACTACACTAGAACCAATTTTACTTCAACCAGGGGGTCATTCGCATGCGCAGAAATGAATTCGAAGTGGCGGACAACGAAGAGATCGAGCGGTTTCTTGCGGAACGGCATGACGGGGTGCTGACGTTTATCGGCGAGGACGGCTGGCCCAAGGCCGTTCCGCTGAATTTTGCCTATCTGGATGGTAAAACCTACTTTCACGGAAGCAAGCAAGGGGAGAAAATGAAGGGGCTGGCGGCCGATCCGAGGGCGGAATTCGTCGTTTACGAGGCTCATGCGTTCATTCCTTCTTATTTTAGCGATCCGTATCTGGCCTGCCCGGCCACCGTCTTCTTCCGTTCCGTCCGGATGAGAGGCCGGGTGGAACAGGTGGAGGACGCAACCGAGAAGGCTCAGGCGCTTGGCGCCCTGCTTCGTTCCATGCAGCCGGAGGGGGGACATGCTCCAATCGATGCAGGCGATCCCAAATACGCGTCTTCCTTAAGAGGCGTGGCGGTCATGCGGCTGGTTATCGAAGAGATCGCCGGCAAGTTCAAGTTCGGCCAGAACCTGTCCGAGCCCCGGCTGAACAAGGTTCTGCAGGGGCTTCGCGATCGCGAAAGCCCCGGGGACGCCAGAACGATCGAGGAGATCGCCGCCCATCATCCCTCTTATCGGAACCCGTGAAATTTTCATGTGAAAAAGTCCACAATCCGGTGACGCTCTTCCTCCGATGGTGTATAATAACTCCAAACGATCGGCGCCCCTTTAAAGCGCCATAACATGACCTGGTGGAAGGAAGCGACAGTAATGAACCCCCTCGCTCAGCAACTGAACGACACCATTCAGCGGGAGAACCCGCGTATCGCCGAGATGCTGTCCGGTATCGGGCGTCAGATTTATTTTCCTAAGGACGGTATTCTGAGCCAAAGCGCCGAAGCCAAAACGAAGGCGAACGTGTACAACGCGACGATCGGAATCGCGACCGAGAACGGAACGCCGATGCATCTGCAAGTCATTCAGGATAAACTGTCTGCCTTCAACCCGAAGGACATTTACGAATATGCGCCCCCCGCGGGCAAACCGGAACTGCGCACCGTATGGCGCGACAAGATGCTGAAGGAGAACCCTTCGGTCGTCGGCAAGGCTATCAGCCTTCCGATCGTAACGAACGCTCTTACGCACGGACTCAGCATCGTGGCCGATCTGTTCGCCGATGCCGGCGATGCGGTCGTGCTTCCCGAGAAGAACTGGGAGAACTACGAGCTGACCTTCGGCATTCGCCGCGGCGCCGTCATGGTCGAGTATCCGCTCTATAACGAGCAGAACCGCTTCAACGCGGACGGCCTGCGCGACGCCATTCTCTCCCAGAAGGATAAGGGCAAAGCGATCGTGCTGCTCAACTTCCCGAACAACCCGACCGGCTATACGCCGAACGCGGAAGACGGCCGCGCGATCGTCGCCGCCATCAAGGACGCGGCCGAGGCGGGAGTCAACGTCGTCGCCGTGACGGACGATGCGTACTTCGGCCTGTTCTTCGAAGATTCGCTGAAGGAGTCGCTGTTCGGCCATCTGTGCGGACTGCACGAGCGCATTCTCCCGATCAAGGTTGACGGAGCGACCAAGGAAGAGTACGTCTGGGGCTTCCGCGTCGGCTTCATCACGTACGGCGGCCAATCGGCCGGCACGCTCGCAGCGCTTGAGCAGAAGACGCTCGGCATCGTTCGCGCGACGATCTCCAGCGGCCCTCACCCGTCGCAGACGTTCGTCCTCGACGCTCTCAAGTCCTCGGAGTTCGAGGCTCAGAAGGCCGAGAAGTTCGCGATCATGAAGGGACGCGCCAACCGCGTGAAGGAGCTGCTCGACAGCGGCAAGTACGGCAACGAATGGAGCTATTATCCGTTCAACTCCGGCTACTTCATGTGCCTCAAGCTCGAGACGGTTGACGCGGAAGCCGTTCGCCAGCGCCTCCTTAGCCAATACGGCGTCGGCACGATCGCCCTCGGCCGGACCGACCTTCGCGTCGCCTTCTCCTGCATGGAAGAATCGCAGCTTGAAGATCTGTTCGACCGGATCCATAGCGCGGTCCTGGACGTGAAGGCTGGCAATACGGCGGTTACGAAGTAAGAAGTAAGCGTGCTATAAATTTAAGAGCTGCCGGGGGCAGCTCTTTTCTTATGCCTCATCAATAAGTGAACGTCGCTGCCATTACGATTAATATGGGCAGAAGCGAGATTCCTACTCCGGACACGGCAAGTATTTTATGCAGGAGAACCGAGGAACAACTAATCACATAAACGCCAATTAGAACCGCTGCACCGACAAAGAATAGATACATGCCGAGCCAATTGCCCAAAGACTCGTCGAATAGAGACTCTGCAAATAGGATCCCCAGACCGACCATCGATAGGGCAAGGAATCCGGCTATTAACCCGCATATGCTCGCGATCAAATGCTTATATTGAACATCGACTTCGTCTTGATTCATTCTGATGGCCTCCTTATGATTCGAGCTTGATCTCATCATAAGGAGAAGCGCGGGGATGGAATAGTACCAACTATTTATGGTACCCGTTTGCGTTCGGCACGGAGCTTGACAAGGTGACTTGAACCACTCGGCAGCTCTAACGGACATCACAGCACCTTAAACGCCACAAAATGACTATTTTCAGCTCTAACGGAAATGAGCGACCTTTAGAAGCATAAAAACCCTTTTTATCCACCCAGTTCTATATCTAAGGGTCGCTCATTTCCGTTAAACCTAGAATTGGGCTTACGAGACCGAATAAGGGTTCGCCATTTCCGTTAGAAATCGCCGTTGACCTACTTGCCGCCTCATTCCTCCCACAATCTCGCCACAGTAACCAATTTAGAGTTTTCGAATTCCAGCTTATAAATATCTTTGAATTTCGATTCTTTAAAGAGCCGATCGGGAATGACCCCGAGCCGGATAAGCCTCGAAATCGCTCTTGGCCTTCTACATAGGGGGGATTCCGCACAAGATTAGCCATTAATGACCTCCATCGATTAAGGCAAGTATCTTCTCCGACAAGCTATCCCAGTCGCTGCTGTATCCGATATTCAGTCCCCATCCAGCCGACCGCAGATCATCCCTTAATTCGACAAGTTCATTGATTTCCGTATTATCCAAATTTGTATTTGGAAAACCCGTATATGTTGGATATTTTGAAAAGTACGTATAGAGCTGCCACAAATCGTTTTCATGAGCCTTAGATAGCAATCCGATATTTTTTCCCGTAACCATCGCTTCATTAATGCTTTCTCTAACGTCTTCAATCTTTTCGATTACGGTATGTCCCTCTTGCCAGTCGTTCTCGATCTGATAACCAATCGCGCCTTCCAATTGAACCAAGTCGCTCTGAAGCCTGGAGGTTGATTGGGAATAGGCGTTGTTCAATTGGCTTCCCTTCAGATACATATAACCGATTAAGACAATATTAATAACAATAGAGAGAGCAAGAAACCAATTTTTTCTTTTCATTTAGTTTCCTTGGTCTGCTCCCGAGAGTATACTCCCAAAGCTATTTTTACGATCTCTTTATCGATTCCGCTTGCTTCCTGTATACGATCGGCCCATTCTTCTATGCTGCTCAGCGGATTTTCAACCTTCAATCCCTCGTTTGAGCTTATCATGCTTGAATAGTTATCGAACTCCCAATGAAGTACTTGATTCCCTTGGAAAATCCGTTTCTCAACAAGCGGACTATAAAAATTCTGTTGAGTTTTTTGCCCGGCTTCCATTAGTTCTTGTCCTCTAACCGGGTTCAACGTAAACTCTTGGCGAGCTTCTTTACCGTTCGGTCTTCGATAGGCAACCATGAGCTTATCCGAATGAATGTTTAGCTTTATATCCGCACCTGGGAAAAAACCGCTCAAGTATTCCTCGGAATAATCTTCATGTTCCTTATCAATTAGAATAGGCTCGATCCATTGATCCCCAAGATCGCAGAGATATTTATTTCCTTCGCCATTCCTAACGACAACCGCAACATGCGAGTCCGGAGTTAAAACCGCGTAACTATCAAGCTTTTCCCGCCTAAACTCATCGATAAGCCAGATGGCCAAATCAAAACAATTGCCCGACGTTCCGTATTTCTCCCGATGTTCTTTCATTAGATCAACGGTTCTTTGCTTTCTTGCGGAATCGATCGTGCTGTACCAAGCTTTCGTTAAGGTCTCCATGGGAAAATCGTTGAATCTGCTCCAAACCCGAAGAACATCCTCGGTAGCCCGCATGTTCGTTCCTCCCCGCTAACTATTGCGTTGTCATGCCCTCACCGAATCCATCGTTTCATTGACGATTCGAACCATCGCGTCTACGGCATTGATCGGACTTCGATACTCGATCCGAAGCACATGCCGATCAAACTCATACAAAATAACTCCGGAGAAAGCAGAATCGTCATTAAATTGATTGTGTTTGCCTTTTAAGCCGCCAAGCGAAGCAGTCTCGACAAACTCACCGAAAAAAGAGTCCTCGTGGTCCTGCATCTCCTGGGCCACCGCTTCGTCCAAAGTCGTATTCTCCATCACTTCATAAGATAAAGTTGCTTCGCCCGACAAGTCTTTCGTAAAAAGAGCTTTTTTGCCCTCTACCGCAGGTTCGCCCATACTCGTTCGTACCGCGAAAGTCACCCCATAGGGCTCTATCGTGTATTCCGTTCCATCGAATATCGCCGTCTCGTGCTCCATTGTGGTTTCCAACTTAACGGCGTCTCCGATCACAACGGAAAAGTCCCCCGTATTCGACTCGTTTGCATTTTCCGACTCAGCAGCTTCTGGTTCTTGGGCATCGGACCCTTGGGTTTCCGGCTCTTGAGCTTCCGGCGTATGACTTACTTCAACCTCGATAGTTTCAGACGCTTGCGGCGATTGTTCGGCTTCGTTCGGCTGCTCCGTACACCCGGCCAACATCATGGCGAATACGACGACAAGCAGCGTTGGTCCCCAGCTTTTTCCCATTACTTCGATTCTCCTTCATCCAACAATTTCGGTAATAACCTTAACTGTTAGACGTTGGAAATTGGAGCAAAGTTCCAGACGGCTTTAGCGGGAATAAAATCTTTAATATAAATTAACCTTTTCCCTTATGCTTAGGTTCAGTTCGCCATCTTCATGAATGGATTCGATATCGATGTTTGCTTTCCCGGAATAGCCGCGTTCTATGTAACCGAATATAATTTCCGATTGTTTACTTTGATTTGCTTCATAGATAAGGTTAATGCTCGCCTCGCCAAAATTTTCAGGACGAATCTTGATCGTTTTCTTGGACTTCGATTCCATATCCACGACCGTAGGACCGCCTGGATAATCAATGATCAGGTTATGGATTTCTTTATCGACTTTATTATGGATGGTGATTTTGAATCCATCGTGTTCTTCCGCTTTTGCAATCAGAAAGACGAGGAAAACCAGTAAAAAGAGCGATGCAAGGATTGCTATTTTCTTCATTCTACTCCCCTATCTTTTCGATGGACCTTATCGCATTAATTGCGTTAATATCCTCATAAGCTCTTTCTCCTTCGACTACCGTCAGATAAATTCCGTAATCTTCGCTATATATCGATTGGAGATCTTGCAGCTCTTTGGATAGTTTGATGGTGTACACGTTGCCGCCTTTGACCGTCTTGATGTTGAACATAGCTCCCGTCGTATTCCCAATGTCAAACCAGGCCGAAATTCTTGTAAAGGAAAACTTCCCGTTTGACTCTGCTAGCTCACCTAAAGAGTAAACATCTTTCGACTGTCGAATCAGAACGATTGTCTCGTCCGTGTCCAAGACTAACTCCAGAAAAGATTCATTTGCGTATGATTCCTCAGCAACATAATGATGAATGGCTTGCTCCTTCGTATCGAACAAATTCAATTGCGGTTTTTCTTCTTTGCTGCAGGCAGTAATGAGGAGTAATAAAACGAGTAATAGTAGTTTTCTCATGTCTACCCCCTATACATCTATCAGCTAAACGCCAAACTGTCTTAATTGGTGGTCAAATACATCGATTGGATATTTATAATCGATTGGTTTGTAAATAAATCGATTATTCCACCTGTGTCGAAGATCTTGATCTCTGAATTCATCGTTTTCGCTCTCAAGGGTCTTCATAACAAGCATGATTTCAGAGTATCAGGGATTTCTTCAACGCAAAGTATGCTTTCAAATTTTCTTTAAAGATTTCTCTTAGTTTATTTACTTGACCTGTTCTAATACCGGTGACAGTTAAACTTTGTTCGATTGTTTCCGGTTTGACATTTAGATCTTTTAATGTGTCTTTCGTTGTTATGAAAATAATCATGACAGTTATTCCTTTTGTTCTTGCACTAATTTCAGATAACCGCGATGCGGTTAGGATGTGCGGGTGTGTCCGGCTGAATAATCTTCCCTGCCGCTGAAATGCCTCTTCGATTCCACTTCTAACTTCTGCCGGACCGAGGGCCGAATGGCCCGAAGCTGAATATGGTGTTATACGCTGGGTTCGTTCTTCTTCGAAATGCATTCAAATCCCTTTCATGTGGTAAAATTATTTCATAGTCCTTGTTTCGGGAGGTCTTATTTATGAAGTGGTCTACAGTCAGAGAACATTACCCAGAAAAATGGGTACTAGTTGAAGCTATCGAAGCTTCCTCACTTAATAGTCGTAGAATTATTGAAGAAATGTCCGTCATGTCAGATTTCCCCGATTCAAGACAAGCATGGACAGAGTATAAAAAATTTCACTTAGCTGAGCCTGATAGAGAGTTCTATATTTTCTTCACTGGAAATGAATCAATAGAGGTTATTGAACAGCCCTTTTTCGGTTTTAGAGGGAAACCATGAAGATACAAATGCATAGTGGCCTCCCAACTGTTTACATTAACTTGAAGTATAAATCAGGATCGATCAAATTAGAACATGTTTTAATTGATACTGGATGCTTAATATCAATCTTTGATACCGATTTTGTAGGGTGTCGGTGGAAAAAGTGAAGTTTGCTATTAACAATCAGTATCCGATTTATACATTGACGATTATCAGTTAAATGATGTTGAAATCCAGCTCGGAATGACAAAAATACCTTATGGATTCGATGCAATTTTAGGTATCGATTTTTTCAGTAACTTCAATCTTCACGATCCCGAGAACCTTAAGCCCCAACGGGGCGGCCGCGATGCTGTTAGGTTCGCAGGGTTGTCCGCCTGATCCGCTTCATCGAAATGCTTCTGGCGGACCGAGGGACGGCGAATGCCGGAACGATGCGTGAAAACAGTGTTATCCGAAGTAATCGACTCCTCTGAAAAACCTACAATCGTTTTTCAACCTCTACTTATCAATTGTTTTTTGAGCAGCATTATCTGACCAATATGATATGCATTATGAATACATAAATTTGATATTACTCCCCACCAAGGAGCATTGAAATATGAAGGAATTTCTTTTATAAGTTTGAGATCTTCGCTTTCCTCAAGTGCCCTGTTCCAACTATTAAAGACTGCTTCAAGTCTTTGTAAGGTCTTCTTCCACTCAAATTCGTTTATTGTATGTGGATTCACGTAAAAAGTATCATCATTGTTTATTGAACTTTCTAATTCAAATTGTTCGACGTAATATCTCTCAAGCCACTTCTCATTCCAAAAAATGAGATGATTCACGATCGACCAAATTGATTGTTTACTCCCATTCTCCCATGCAGCTTCTGTAGCATTTAAATCTATTAAAATTTCATGAAGCGGAATGAACCAGCTCTTATCGTTATAACAGGCGTTTAATTGGTCTATGAGAATAGATTTATAACTCATCCCTGTACCTCACATTTCGATTAATCTTTCGGTTATTTCAGATAACGTTACTGTATTCACGACGTCTCACCGACTTAAGCGACCATCGGGAGCGGCCGCGATGCGGTTAGTCGGTGCGGATGTGTCCGCTGTATCAGCTTCCCTGCCGATCGCTCCTCGCGAACCGAGGGCCATCAGGCCCGATGCGTGGATATGATGTTATAAGATGTCCCCGCCTTCTTTGAAATACCTTGTTAATTCTTTGATCTGTATATAATCTCTTTTAATTGTTGAGTTAATTTCTCTGATATTCTATAAGCTTTTGATGATTTGAGTAAAAGCCCTTTAGAACTATTTCTATCCACATTTAACGTATATTCGTCTGTTCTACCATCTTTATATACTATGACCATTCGAAAGAGTCCCGCGAACTCTAGATCTCCTTTTGTTCGCCATCTCTTAGAATTTTTAATTGCTTTTACAAATAGTTCAATAGAGTTCTTATCCTCATATATCTTTTCATGAAATGGTTGTTCTTTCATATTTAAACAAGCATCATAGCATATCAAGGTTACGCTTTTAATTTCCTTACTGTTTAGACATATACGACATCCAACTAGACCAAAGATCGTAACGAAAATGAGAATGGCTAAAATGATTTTTTTAATAACCATTCATCCTTTCGAGATGTTTTCTTTTTAATGTTTATCTATTGCGGGGATTTCCTATAACGTTCCCGTATCCACGACGTCCCACCGACTTAAGCCCCAACGGGAGCGGCCGCAATGCGGTTAGTCGGTGCGGATGTGTCCGCCTGATTCCGATTCCCTGCCAATCTCATCGGGCGGACCGAGGAGCCGGCAGGCTCCGAAGCGTGGATATGATGTTATAAGATGTTGGCGCCTTCTTCGAATAATCTACTTTTTCTTTAACTTGTCTTCACTAAGACTAATAATTAATTCAAATAATTGACTATAAATTCTATCATATAAATCTTTATCCCCTTCAACAGCAATCATTGTCAATGGAGCATATCCCCCGTGAGACTCTTGAGGAATCAAGTTTTGATAGCGCTTTGGAATTGGGTATTTACCTGCCCATATTGTAAATTCACTTAATCTCTTAATATAATCAAGTTCATTATCTTTAAGTTCTATTTTTTTATCAGGCGAAGTCGCATGATTATAAAGCTCTAGTAATTTAAGGAGTTCATGGCCAGACCCCCTCCAATCAACTACTATTTTTCCTTGTTTAATATTATCTGTTGGGTTTACAAGAAAATATAAACCTTTGAATAAACACTCTATGCTATATCCACATAACATCATCCAGATAGAGCCATACTCTCGACGAATATCTTCGATATGAATACCTTCAACCCACAACTTATCAATAGCATCTTTAAACTGTGAATATAATAATTCTGCAGCTGAATTCAGTTCAGAAGATTTCTTCCACCAAATTGACACTATTTCATTTAAGGCATCAAAGTTATTTCTCCATGAATCATGAACTACTTTGGAGTTGGGATTATAATTAGATTCATTAGACATTTCTACTGCCCCCTTTAAGATTCTTGCGCCAATTTCTTATAACGTTCCCGTATTCACGACGCCGAGAGGCTTAAGGCAGCGAAGCTGCCGGGTCCGACGGACTTAGCCTCGCAGGTGTGTTCGCTTGACTCCACTTCTCTGTCGTTCCCTTCGGGCGAACCAAGGAGCCGTAAGGCTCCGCAGCGTGAATATGATGTTATCAGAAGTCATTGCCTTCATTGAAATTACTTACTCACTTTGTCGATTTTTATTGAAATCATCAATTTCTTCTTCAACATAAATATAAAGATGCCACGGAATATTCTTTATAGCTTCTTCTACTAATATCTTATTTTCATCTCTCGGATTATCATTATATGCATTTAGTATTTTTCTTAGTTTATCTAGTGATGTTGGCTTGTTATTTAGTTCAGCAATTATATCTTCTACATCAACAATTAATGATTGAGTATCTCTCCAAAAAGTTGATTTATTAATCGTAACTTCTCCTAACTCAAAAATGCTTATCTTTGCTCCATTTGGTGCCATTATCTGAATCCATCCATCATGAAGTAATTCCTTGAATCTTTCAAAGTTCACTAAGCCCCAACAATCGATCATTCCATCCTGGTATATCTTAAGTTGTGTTAGATGGTAATCACCATTTTTTATGAATATAGGTAAAGACCGACCTAAAATCATTTTTTCATTTTCAATTCGATAAATTCCTTCAAAAATTGGACTAACCTCTCTTTCAGACTTACAATGATTTCTGATAACGTTCCTGTATCCACGACGT
>Ga0065721_10050555_pt1 | contig 19277 bp, 11 predicted proteins | sample Mesricmetagenome_FD_59108 | JGI IMG/M metagenome (GOLD analysis project Ga0065721, IMG submission 59108) | Mesophilic microbial community from rice straw/compost enrichment Sample: eDNA_1 v2 (version 2) | ecosystem: Engineered > Solid waste > Grass > Composting > Bioreactor | place: USA: Davis... | reverse complement strand
TGGCGTTGAGATTGATGACGGTCAGAAAGTCCGGCTGAGCTTGAGGTTTTCCGCGCATGTTTTTCAGACCCCACTCAATTCGATCTGTTCAAACCCGCGCTGAGTTTTTCAACAACCTGCTAGTAAAGGGTAATATCCAGTTCAGGAAATCGCGACGATTCGATCCAGTGAGCTAAGAGATTCAGTTCAAACCCGGTAAGGCCGATAGGACCCTGTCGAATGAATCGAAGCGTTTGTTCTGAAGAAAATGTCACTTCGGTCACTGTATTTCCCAGGTGTGGAGTGATGGCCTCAAGTGCGGCAATTGACGCGGTGTCTGTTCCTAACCGCGGACGTTCGAAAATGTGACGGAAGATGTTAAATATGTTCCGATACGCCACCACTCGTTGAGCTGTGATCTCCCAGTCGTAGTAGACCAAATTCGTTTTGCTTAGCTGGTTGAACATCTCAGATGGAGCCGGTGGGCCTCCTTCCCAACTTGGATACACCCCCCCCACGAGAAAGAGGTTGTCTTGTGACGAAGTAAGGAAGGGAGCTACAAACGGCGGTATTCCATTCCATCGCAGTGATTGTTGATTTGGAATGTTCGTTCGAATGATCAAAGTCCCGGCTCCTGCATTTGCAAGCTGAGGATTGAATTTTCTCATTAAAGCTGCGGAGATCTTCGGAACGATTCTGTCTGAACGAGAGTAGGGAGCAGCGAACAAGGTTTGCACCGGAATGGTTCCACCGGACCAAACATACAGCTGTTCTGGAAGGAGTTCTTGGGAAATGTGAGGTTCATCATCAAGGGAAAATGCCGTTAGCCCTCGGATTGCTGTAAAGCTTGCTAATGGTTCACGGATCAGGTTCGTTGGGATGGCCCAAGGTTCTACGCGGGTTGAAACTGGTTTCGAGAAAACAATATTCCCATCCAGGCGGACGTTCTCTCCCCTAGGCTCAATTGTAAACTCGGCATTTGAGAGTAAGTTCAAGCCGAGCTTCTTTGCGATGCGTGTTGTATTCAAACCATCGAATACTATCCGCCCCCACAGCCCTTGCTGGATCAATCCGCTTCCTTGACCGCCAAATTGGCTGCGATTCGCAGCGTTTTCCCCAAATTCGAGCGTGAAAGAAGTCCTCTGATGTGAATTTATAACTGATGAACTAACTTTCCGGAACGTTCGATCCCAATGCTCAACACGAGAAACGGGCAGCTGTGCTAATATGATCACCCCGGCGAGCTGCTGGTTTGTGAAGGTAACTTGAGAGGTAAACCCATGTTCCATGGCTTCGGTTAAAAAAAGGTCAAGCCTTTCAGCCAAACTTGAGACGGAATCTGGGTTGCTCGTAGTGAGACTGGCTATCGATTGGGAAAGTTTCTTGGAGACTTCCTCCCATACGCGCTTCACTTCCCGTTTTTCACCCAGAGAGACACAGATGTTTGATGTTGAAACTGTTTTCAGATTACGCACTCCCGACCAATCGATCGTGACAGTAATCCGTTCTGCTCTGGCGAAATTCGATTGGAAGAAAACGAGGGAAAAAATCCAAAAGAATATCCTCAGGAGGATTGAAGCGTGCATGATACAGTCATTGCCAAATATGGTGAACTAAATCAATCAGGAAAATCCCTCTTACTGCGGCAATTCCTGTTCTTCATTCAGAACAGGCGTCAAAGTTGTCGGCGGGAGAATCCTTGCAGTTGGATCACCCGACTCTTGTCGCCGAATACGGTTCAGTTCGATGAGCACTTCCTGCTGTTCACGGGAAAGAATTTGTTGAGGTGCAGAAGAAGGCGCAGAATACCCAAGAGCGGTAGACATACCGGTGCCGGCGGCATTTGTATCGGGTTGAGGCGTCGTGCCTAAATTCCTAGTGGGCGGCTGTGGAAAGGATCCAAGCGGATTACTTGTGTTTCCCGGTGCTCCACTCAAAGCGGAAGGCGCCGGAACGATTCTTGAAATAGTTTGCGCTTGCACCGTGAGTTTCGCGCCGTTGTTTACGAAGTCCAGTGTCTCTGTGATTCCGTTGTTGTTTACAACCACCTTGCCGCCTTTTTCGTCGATTGAGATCACTTCGACTCCGCCGTCGCGTTGGCCTTCGGTGAGCATGTAATTCTCTGTCTTGGCCTGTTCGGGAGGACGGGCTGGGATTTGGGCGCTGAGGAGGACTCGCTTGTTTCCCAAAATGGTTGTGATGCCGGTCAAAGTCAGTTTGACCGGTGGCTTCGGCTGTTCCTTGGGCAGCTCCTCCTGGATCAGCTTCGGCTTCAAACTGAAAACGTTCCGATCCACGATGCCGTTGTACGGATTTGAATTCGCCGAACAGACGGGAAACGCAGAAAGCAGAAAGCAGAAAGCAGAAAGAGACAACGCTGGTAAAACGGAAAGTGAAAAGGGGAAGGTGGAAGTGCCTCCCCAAAGGGCTGATCGTTGCCCAGTGCCGGAAGTTGAAAACGATACTGTTTTCTCATCTTTGCGCTCGGCTTTGGCCTTTTCAGCTTCGGCTTTCATGATTCGTAATGTAATGGCTTGGGAAATAAACACCACGGCGAAGTTTTTGTTGCGGCCTCACGAACAACGCGAACAGGCGAGGAAGGAATCTGCATGGGGAATCGCAACGCCGACAACGAATTTCTTTGCTCAATCGGAAAGAGACATACCAGAGCAGTCTCATTGCGGTGAGTGGTTCTGGCTCGATCACAGAGAATCTGATCCAGCATCTATTGACGAAGGCGAAATCGTCTAAATTGTTTTGCCGTCGGAATGGTCCAGACAATCCCCGGAGAATGTCTGGCAACCAGTGTAACACTCCGAAGGTTTTGCTTCCTCTTGTCGCGAGATTTAAAAAACGTTAGACCCGACTGATCACGTTTCTGAATTCGTTGGCCATCGTTTCATCGTAAGTCTCGCGCCGGCAATCGCGCCGGCAATGACCTGACAAGTTCCGGCCGGTCCGTTACCCTCGCGTCATGTTTCGTCCGTGCATCGATCTGCATGAAGGCAAAGTGAAGCAAATTGTTGGCGGTTCCTTGAACGAATCGCAGGCCGGCTTGCGCACCAATTTTGTTTCAAACCGGTCGGCCGCCTGGTTTGCGGAGCTTTACAAGCGGGACGGGTTGACCGGTGGCCACGTGATCATGCTCGGGCCGGGAAATGAATCCGAAGCGCGTTCAGCCCTTCAAGCTTATCCGGGCGGACTTCAGGTTGGCGGTGGTGTGAATGTGGACAACGCGAGGAGCTGGCTGGACGCAGGTGCATCGCATGTGATTGTTACGTCATGGGTTTTTCGCGATGGCGTTCTCGATCGAGAGCGTCTGCAACTGCTCGTAAAATCGATTGGCCGAAATCGGCTTGTGTTGGATCTCAGCTGTCGCAAGCGCGACGGAAACTACTTCGTGGTCACAGATCGATGGCAGAAGTTTACCGACATGATTGTCAGCCGCGAAGTGTTGCAGGACCTGGCGAATGAGTGTGATGAATTTTTGATTCACGCCGTGGACGTCGAAGGGCTGTGCCGCGGCATTGATCTGGAGCTGGTAGCGAACCTGTCGGAATGGTCGCCGATTCCCACAACTTACGCCGGCGGTGCGAGTTCGCTGAATGACCTGGAAACTGTGGAACGTGTTGGTCGCGGGAAGATTCATCTCACGATCGGTTCGGCGCTGGACGTTTTTGGCGGAACAGGCGTTCGCTACGCCGACGCGGTGGAGTTTAATCGCAGAATCGTCCGCAAAGGAGAGTGAGGCAGAGTCACGTTGACCGCGTTTTGGCCGCGGCTGCTTGCGTTTCAGCCCTTTCTCTTCAGGTGCTCCTTGTCGAGCAACATGTGTTTCCAAAACGTCTGAAGTTCGTCCTTGTTCCGGCTGTAGATTTGCGTGAGGCGATCGAACATGTTGCCGGAAGCTTCCTGAAACATCGGGCGCCGCAGCGCACTGAGGATGAAGGCATCAACGACGTGGGTGAAAAGATTCGATTTCCAGTTGATGAGCATGTTGCCAAGGGCAAATGCATCCTGAATCACTGTGTCCTGCCCAACGTAGGTGTCTGGGCCTACAAGACTGCCGATCACCTGGGCGTTTGCTTCGACAAAGCTGCGGTCTTCAATTACGGCCATGGGCCCGATCACCGCGCCTGTTCCGATGTAAACGTTTTGCCCGATCCAGCACGGCGGATGAATTTGTGCCGTCGGAGAAATGCGCGTTTGTAAGCCTACCCACACGCCTGTCTTTACTTCCTTGAGCCCGATGCGGTCCGGCATTCGGGCATTCGGCAGCCATTCGAAGAGACCCGAAAACAGATCGGCGTAGCTTGTGAACAGCGATTGAATTGAACCGGGGAAATGATCGAGAACGGCGATCTCGTGCGTACCCGATGTTATTTCGCGGGCGTATTTAATCTGCGCTTGCGCGAGCGTGAGTTCGCGTGATTCCGCAATAACGTCCGCTTTCAATCCCCATCGCGCGCCGTTTCCAACAATGGCGGCGATGTGTTGTGGCCGGTCGTTCGCCAGAATCTGAACTTCGCTCGCGCCGGACATCGCAAGATGCGACAGCCAGTATTCCACCAGGCTTTCACCGAGCAGGGGAATGGCGGCAAGCGGGGTATAGCTTGAAAGATGTTCGACTCCAGGTCGTGTTGACGGGCAGATCAAAATGGCGTTCATCAATAGGCACCCTTTCCTGAAATCACCGCCGGAACGGTGCGTGCCAGGATTTTCACGTCCGTCCAAACGCTGATGTTCTCGATGTAATCGACATCCAGCTGAACCTGACCGGAGAAATCAATTTCTGCGCGGCCGCTGATCTGCCAGATGCAGGTGATCCCCGGCTTGATCGCCAATCGGCGTCGGTGAGCCAGGGAATACTTGGAAACTTCGCTTGGAACGGGCGGGCGGGGGCCTACCAATGACATGTCGCCTTTCAAAACATTGTAAAACTGGGGTAATTCATCGATCGAAAATTTGCGGAGCCAGCGTCCGACCCTGGTGATGCGGGGATCGTTTTTGATTTTGAACGTGACACCGTCCTTGTGTTGATTTTGAGCTTCCAGCTCCTTGAGTTTCTGTTCCGCGTTCATGCACATGGAACGGATTTTGAACATCTTGAATTCCCGGCCGTATTGCCCGACGCGGCGCTGGGCGAAAAAGACCGGGCCGCCATCTTCGATTTTCACCAGGATGGCAACGATCATGAAGATCGGGGTGAGAAGAATCAGGGCACACAGGCTGCCCAAGACATCCATCGTGCGTTTGAGAACTGAAGTTCCGCGGGCGAACCATATCGCTCGCACACGTTGAATGTGGAAATGAAAGGTAAGCAGGCCGCGGCTGATGAAAGTTGCGTGCGCGTTATGCTGCCGCCAGATCAACGCATTCGGAGAGACGCTGGTCATAGTTCAAATAGGAATCCGTGACCAATCTCCATCCTCGCTGATTCCGTTGCGGGCTGCGCAACGTTTTTGAATTTTTCTGGTGTCGATTTGGTCATGGCGATTTCCATGATGAGATTACGAGCGGACCCGATTGCGCCAAAGTGGGTGAAGGCAGCAACAATCGAAGACCGACACCCTAAGGAAAAAACCCCATGAATAAAGGCCTTGAAACCATCGTCGCGCTCGCAACGTCATTTCACCCAGCCCGAATTCTTATGCCCAGAATCACTGAACTTCACGTAAACGGGAAGACGCTGAAGCTTGATGTCGAAGGCGAACGCTCGCTGCTCAGTGTTCTCAGGGACGATCTCCAGCTGACCGGCACCAAATATGGATGCGGTGAAGCCCAATGCGGAGCCTGCACGGTGCTTGTTGACGGAGTCGCGACGCGGTCCTGCATCGTGAATGTCGGCAGCGTCGGGAAACGCAAGATAACAACCATCGAAGGCCTGGAAACCAATGGGAGACTGCATCCCGTTCAGGAGGCGTTCCTGAAATGCGACGCTCTGCAATGCGGCTATTGCACTTCCGGTATGATCATGTCTGCGGTCGCGTTGCTCCAGCGCCGGCCCAATCCCACCGAAGCTGACATCATCCGCGGCATGAATGGAAACATCTGCCGCTGCGCAGTGTATCGCCGGATCATCACTGCCATTCAGGAAGGCGCCCGGCTGTTGCAGGCGAGAGAGGAGGCGAAATGAGTGCGGCTCGACGTGATGCAGACCGGTTGATCTCGTCCGGAGAGCTTTCGCGGAAGAATGACCCGGACGGTCTGGATTCGACTCACTCTTCGTTGGATGCGGAAAATTCTTCGTGCGTTGAGTTCGAAGTCGAACCGGAGCGATACGAATTGTCCGCCTCGCCGATCTATCGTTTCGAGCTCGATCGCCGCGAGTTTTTCAAGCTGTTCGGCGCGGGAATGGTGGTGCTGCTTTTTGCCGACTTCGCTGTGGCGCAGCCTGAATCCGGTGGTGGACGACGTAGAGCAGGCAACGCCGATCATCCGAGTGACATTCATGCATGGCTGCATATCGGAGAGGACGATGTCATCACCGTGTTCACTGGAAAAACTGAAGTCGGCCAGAACATCCGCACATCCCTGACGCAGGCTGTCGCGGAGGAACTTCCCTGCAAGATTGAGAGCATTCGCTTTGTGATGGCCGACACCGATGTCGTGCCGTTCGACCGTGGCACGTTCGGAAGCCGCACGACGCCGGACATGGGGTTTCAACTTCGTCGTGTGGCAGCAGAAGCGCGCGAGGCGCTGCTGGACCTTGCCGCAGACCAACTCAAGGTTGAACGATCGACGTTGCGCATTTCCGAAGGCAGGATTGTCCGCGACGATTCGACGGAATCCATTTCGTTCGGTCAGCTCACCAAGGGGCAGAAGCTCGTTCGCTCGGTCAGCAATCAAACACTGTTGAAACCGGCGGGCGATTGGAAGATTGCCGGCACATCACTTCCAAAAATCAGCGGACGTGAATTTGTCACCGGCAAACATCTTTATACATCGGACATTCACCGCGAAGGCATGCTGCACGGCAAGGTGCTTCGACCTTCTGCGCTTCAGGCAACGCTGGGATCGCTCGATGTGCAGAAGGCCGAAGCGATGCGCAGTGTGAAGGTGGTTCGCGATGGAAATTTCGTCGGCGTTGCTGCGGACGATCCGCTTCTCGCTGTGCGGGCGCTGGATGCGATTCAGGTCGAATGGATCACCAAGCCGCAGATTTCAAATGCAGAGTTGTACAATCATCTGCGGAAAACCGGAGGCGGTTCGCCATTTGTTGAAAGCTCTCCGGACGAACTGAAATTTCACGAAGGCGAACTCAAACTCCGGCGCACTTACCGAATCGCTTATATCGCACACGCGCCGCTGGAGCCGCGTGCTGCCGTGGCTGAGTGGAACGAGGGCAAACTGACCGTCTGGACCGGCACGCAGCGTCCGTTTGGCGTGCGTTCGGAACTGGCGCGCGCGTTTGGAATTCCGGAAAGCCAGGTGCGTGTGATTGTTCCAGACACCGGTTCCGGCTACGGCGGCAAACATACCGGCGAAGCGGCGATTGAGGCCGCGCGTCTTGCGAAAGGCGCAGGAAAACCGGTGAAGGTTGTCTGGACGCGTGAAGAGGAATTCATGTGGGCCTACTTCCGTCCAGCGGGCGTCATCGATGTCTCCAGCACGGTGCGAAAAGACGGAACGATCTCGGCCTGGGAGTTTCACAATTACAACTCCGGCAACTCGGGCATTCGTTGTCCCTATGATGTTCCCGGCGCGCGAACGGAATTTCACAACAGCGAATCGCCTTTGCGGCAAGGCTCGTATCGCGGACTTGCATCTGCGGCCAACATTTTTGCGTATGAAGTTCACGTGGATGAACTGGCCGAGCTGGTGAAGATGGATCCGCTGAAGTTTCGATTGAAGAACCTGAAGGATGCGCGGCTCCGTGCCGTGCTCGAAACGGCCGCGGAACGATTCGGCTGGGGGAAGTCGAAGCCGGGCGAAGGCCGTGGATTTGGAATCGCGTGCGGAGTGGAAAAGGGTGGTTATGTGGCGACGTGCGCGGAAGTTGTCGCAGATCGGCAGTCCGGCGCGGTGCATGTTTCGAGGATCGTCGCAGCGTTTGAATGCGGTGCGGTGGTTAATCCTGAGCATCTCAAGAATCAGATTGAAGGCGCCATTGGCCAGGGAATCGGCGGCGCGCTGCTTGAGGAAATCGATTTTGAAAATGGCCGGATTCTGAACGGGCGGTTCTCGGAATACCGTGTGCCGCGATTCAGCGATGTTCCCGAAATCGACGTCGTCCTGGTGAATCGAAAGGACATTCCTTCTGCTGGAGCGGGAGAGACGCCGATTGTTGGAATTGCGCCGGCCATCAGCAACGCGATTCATCAGGCGACCGGTGAGAGACGGCGTTCGCTTCCGATGGTTCCCGATCGAAGCCGCGCGTGACTCATTAGCGACCTTCGCGCAGATCACTCGCTTTTCACGAGCGAACGGCATGCGTGTTTTCCTGCCCGGTAAATTGAGTTGCCAACAAAGTTCCTCCGCAGGAGCATTCGGCGCATTTTGGTCGGCAGACGGAAACACAGGCAAAACATGAACGTTCAAAATCTCGCTGGCATCTCCGCGATTCTTCTCTCGATTCAGGTTTGTTCGGCCGCGACAAACACCCGGCCGTTTGTCAGTCCCATGTTTGGCGACAACATGGTTCTCCAGCGCGGCAAACCGAACCCAATCTGGGGCTGGGCGGAGCCAGGAACAAAAGTCGATGTGCAAGCCGGCGACAGCAAGACTTCCGCAACGGCTGGCGCCGATGGCCGATGGGAGGCGCTTCTTCAAACGCTGCCAACGGGTGGCCCCTACACTCTGACCATTTCCGGATCACAAAAGCTTTCGTTCACGAATGTGCTGGTTGGCGACATTTGGCTGTGCGGCGGACAATCCAACATGGAACAGGCATTGAATCAGAGTGAGGGCGGCGAGCAGGCCGTTCAGGCGGCGAATCATCCCGAGATCAGGTTGTTCAATGTGGCGCACACACCGGGTTATGCTCCGAAAGAGCTCACCCGTGGAACATGGAAAGTCTGCACACCACGCAGTGTGACGGAAGAGGGCGGCGTATCCGCGGTGGGTTATTACTTTGCACTGAAGATTCGTGCCGAAACAAATGTTCCGATCGGTCTCATCAAGGATTGCTGGGGCGGAACGCCGGCGGAGAGCTGGGCCGGTGCGGAAACCTTGAGGAGGTTAAAGGACTTCGATGTCGCTTTGGACGAGATCGAGCGCCTGCATTCCAAAGGCGTGCCTGAACACGGCAACTTCATCACCCATTGGTATGAAGAATACGATCTCGGCCAGCGGGAGAATTGGTTTGCTCCCGGCTTCGACGACAGCGGTTGGAAGACTGTGATTTTGACGAATGCCTTCCGTGAACTTGGTGTTCCGGATGCGCCGAGCGTCTGTTATTTCCGGCGTCACATAGTGCTCCCCGACCCGCTTCCTTCCGGATCTGCAAGGATTCTGCTCGGCATCGTGGAACGGATGGACACGGTTCAGGTGAATGGCCGGTTTGTCGGAGCCAGTGCGTGGGTGGAGAATCCGCGCAATTACAACGTGCCGCAAAACGTTCTGAAGCCGGGAACCAACACCATCGTCCTCCGCATTCTGAAAACGAGAAAGGACGGCGGATTCCAGTCGGGGCCGGACTCACTGAAGCTCGTGGTGGGTGACAAGGAAATCCCGTTGACGGACGAATGGAAGGGCAGGGTGAGTGTCGATGCGCGTCCGCCGCATCCGTTGCCAGCGGGATATGAGAATTGGCCGACGATGCCGACGGTGCTGTACAACGGAATGATTCTTCCGGTGGCACCTTTGGCAATTGCCGGCGCAATCTGGTATCAGGGCGAATCGAATGTCGGACGTGCCCAACAGTATCGGAAGTTGCTTTCGGCTGTGATCGGCGACTGGAGACAAGCGTTCCGCGACCAGAACATGCCGTTCTACATCGTAAGCCTTGCAGGATTTACCCAACGCCGCGATGTCCCGGGCGATGATGGGTGGGCTGAATTGCGCGAGGCGCAAGCGGGGGTGGCGAGTTCGGTTCACAACTCCGGCCTGGCGGTCACGATCGACATCGGCGATCCGGCTGACATTCATCCGCGGAACAAAAAGGACGTGGGCGAACGGCTCGCGCTGATTGCATTGGCGAACCATTACGGGAGGAAAGTGGTTTTCTCGGGGCCAACATTTGCTTCCGCGGAGAAAATTCCGGGCGCTTTGAAACTCCGCTTCAAACACACCGACGGCGGACTGGTCGTGAAGGGCGACAAGCTCGGAGAGTTTTCCATCGCAGGAAAGGATCGGAAATGGTTCTGGGCTGAAGCGCGGATTGAAGGCGATTCTGTAATTGTCTCTTCACCGCAGGTTCCCGAACCCGAGCACGCCCGTTACGCGTGGCAGGGATATCCTCTGGCGACGCTTTACAACGGAGCGGGATTGCCAGCGGTTCCGTTCCGCACAGATCAGCCTGTCGAAGAGAAGTAGCTCTGACCGCGGCGATCCATCTACCGTTGCGTTGTCGTGCCGTGGAAACACTACGCATGATGGACTGTGTCAAAGGTCGCGGCGTTCTCAATGAATGGTCGGTTCTGAAAGTTTCTGGCCGATTTGTGTGCTGAAAAAGCGCGTTTTTATGTGAACGCAAGATGCCGTGGCGAAAAGCGCGGTCGGCGCAAGCTGTCGGCATTTTCGATCCGGGCCAACCATAGCAACATGAATTCTCAACGCGAGACCACCGCACTTTCCCGTCGCGCGATGATCGGGATTGCGATTCTCGTCGTTACCGGTGGACTGCTGGCCTGGCGATTCGGGCCTGAGCTTGGATTGCGGAACCGAAATTCATCGACTGCCGAGTCCATTTCATTTGCTGGCGCTGCTGCGGATTTTTCCGGCTCGGAGATGATGCCAGCTCAACAAACAATTCCCACGGGCGAAGCGATCGGAGACGGCAAAGGCACCAACGTGCTCCGCTTCTGGGCCCGGAACGAACCGGAGTTTCAGCGGATGTTGGAGGAGAATGCGCGGATCAAACGACGTCAGGTGGTGCAATGGCATGCAACGGCAATATCAGCACTCGAACGAAGCCGGGCGGCGGGAGAATCGCTTCGGCAGATTTTTCTTCCCGGTCTGGATGGGCGTGTGATCACTTTTGAAATCACGCAATCGGAGGTCGAGCCATCGGGAACGAGCGGGATTTTGAGCGGTCGCGTGGCAGGATTTCCGGACTCGATGGTTCGACTTCGCTTCAGCGGAGATCAGGAGGTTTTCACCGTGGCGCTGCCATCGAAGAATCTTTTTCTCGCGGCGGAAACACGAGGCGATGGCGACATCATTCTGAAGAGCATCGACCCCGAAGCGTACACGGCATTTCACGGCGCTGTTCGGTAGAGAAACTTCGTGGTCAGCGGCGGAAATTTCCGGAAAAACCGTTCGATTTGTCCGGGCAGGATTGTGTATGCTCGGCCCTGAATGAGCAGTAGTGACGTGACTCTGGTTTTGGAAGCGGTGAAGAGGGGAGAGAAACAGGCTTCCGAGGAGTTGCTGCCCCTGGTTTACGAGAAGCTTCGAACGCTCGCCGAAATCCGGATGTCCCGCGAATCGCCGGATCATACGTTGCAGCCAACCGCCCTTGTCCATGAAGCCTGGGTGCGGCTTGTGAATGATGGTTCGCGCAGCTGGGACAACCGTTCGCATTTCTTTGCAGCCGCCGCGGAAGCGATGCGGCGCATTCTGATCGAACGCGCCCGGCGCAAGGCGCGCATGCGTCACGGCGGTGGAAAGGAGCGGCTCAATGTTGATGACATCGACATCGCCCAGGCGCTTCCCGATGAAAAAATTCTGCTCGTGGACGAAGCGCTCCAGCATTTCAGCAAGGAACATCCTGAAGCGGCGCGGGTGGTTGTGTTGAAAGTATTCGGCGGATTGACCAACGAAGAGATTGTGGAAATCACGGGCACGAGCGACCGAACCGTTCGACGCCAGTGGAACTTCGCAAAGGCGTGGTTGTTCAACTCCATCCGCAGGCAGTGGTGATATGTTTTGCCGGTGTTTCATTTTGTCGATGTCAGCCAGGCGGAGTGGTTCATGAACGCAGCGCAGCAGGAGGAGCTTTTCAATGCCGCTCTCGAGATCGAAAACATCTTCGAACGGAACGCGATGCTGGATCGTACATGCGCCGGAAATCCTGAACTGCGCAAGCGCATCGATGAACTTCTGGCTGCGATCGAAAGTGCGGACGGCTTTTTCTCCGACTGTGTTTCGGAGGTCTCGGTGGCGAAACTGATCCCAGATGCTGCGAAGCCCGAAGTGCCTCGCGCCGTGTACGCGAGGGAGCTGGCCGGTTCACAAATCGGAGGTTATCGGATTCAGCAGGAAATCGGCGAGGGTGGCTGCGGCATCGTTTATCTCGCGGAACAGGAACGTCCCGTGCGCCGTCAGGTCGCGTTGAAAGTGATCAAGCTCGGCATGGATACCCGCAGCGTCATCGCGCGCTTCGAAGCCGAACAGCAGGTGCTCGCGCTGATGGATCACCCGAACATCGCGCGCGTTCTCGATGCCGGCACCACGGAATCCGGCCGGCCTTACTTCGTCATGGAACTCGTCCGCGGCGACAAGCTGACCAATTATTGTGATCGAAACCGGCTCGACATTCGCCAGCGGCTGAAGCTTTTCATCCAGGTCTGCCAGGCGATTCAGCACGCGCACCAGAAGGGGATCATTCATCGCGACATCAAGCCGTCGAACATTCTGGTCACCGTGCACGACGGCATCCCGGTGCCGAAGGTGATCGACTTCGGCATTGCGAAGGCTGTTGAAGGCAGGCTTACGGACCAGACGATGTTCACGCCGTACGAACATTTTATTGGAACGCCAGCCTACATGAGTCCGGAACAGGCTGAACTCAATGGGTTCGATGTGGACACGCGCAGCGACATCTACAGCCTGGGCGTGCTGCTGTATGAGCTGCTGACCGGCAAGACGCCATTCGATCGCAAGGAGCTTACAAAATCCGGTTGGGAGGAAATGCGACGCACGCTGCGTGAACGCGATCCCTTGCCGCCCTCGGCGCGGTTGAACGCGTTGGCTGGTGATGAACTTTCCAGAATCGCCACGGATCGAAAGATCGACCCGTCCAGACTGCAATCGCTGTTGAGTGGCGATCTCGACTGGATTGTCATGAAGGCGCTGGAGAAGGATCGATGTCGCCGTTACGAAACGGCCCTTTCTCTGGCCTCTGACGTCAAAAATTTCCTGGAGAACCAGCCCGTTTCCGCCAGCCCGCCGAGCCGGATTTATCGGCTTCAAAAGCTTGTTCGTCGAAACCGCGTTTTGTTCGCAGCGGGAGCGATGGTGATTACGGCGCTTGTCGCCTGTTCGATCGTTTCCACCTGGCTGTTTTTGAAAGAACGTGAAGCGCGGCGACTGGTCGAAGCCGCCGAACAGCAGAAGCGAACCCTTCAAAAGGAGGCCGTTCACCTGAATCGACTGCGACAGGCGGCCGAAGATCAACGTCGGCTGGCAGAAGCGCTTGCCCTCGCCAATCTCGGAAAACACGAGGAGGCCGACCAGCTCGTCTCTCAAATTGGAACTCACTTTGCCACGTCCGACCATGAAGTGATGTATCGCACGCTCGGGGACATGCATGCGTTGAATGGACGCTGGCAGGAGGCAGCGGAACGGTTCGCGGTGCTGATCCAGATCAATCACCAGAACAGCATGGAATCGACGCTCGACGATACACGGTACGCAACGACGCTCGTGGAATTGGGGCGTCTGGCTGAATACGAGCGTTTCCGTCAATCGCTGGTCGCCCGTTATGCCGGCACGGACAATCCGATCACTGCCGAGCGAATTGTGAAGGCATGCCTGATTCGTCCGGCAAACGCCGGATTCATGCGCGCGCTCAGGCGTTATGTGGATGTTTCGGAAAAATCGCTTCAGGTCGGGCACGAAGTGGACCGGTCGATGGCGTCGTGGCGGGCTTATTCGCTGGCGGTGATGCGTTATCGCGAAGGGAATTTTCGAGCTGCGCTGGAATGGTGCGAGCGTTCGCAGGATCTCGAACCGGGGCTTCAATCCAAGATTGTGAGCGTGCAACTCGTGCTGGCGCTTGCGTATGCGCGGCTGGGAGATTTCGATCGCGCGCGTGCCGAGGCGATCGAACCGCGCCGGACAATCGAAGAAACATTCCAGAACGGCATTCAGAACCTTTCACGATGGGAAGGCTTCTGGTTCGACTGGATGTTTGCGCGAAATCATCTTCGCGAACTGGAAACGGTTTTGTCGCAGACCCGGCCAGCCGGCTCTTGAGTGCTTCTTTCCTTTCAGACGCATCCAACCAATTCGCAGGCGGGTTCGTTCAGATGGATCAAGTTCAGTGATGTTGAATCTTACGATGGCTTCAGAATTTCCTGCAGAAGGCGTCGAAATCGAAAAAATCCGGGTGCAATCGATTTCCTGGAAAAATTTTTGAAACTTTTTGGCCGGATTGCAGAAGTGGCGTCGCACCTCACTATTGCAGGTGTTGTGTTTCTGGCCTGCCGAACTGCGTTAGACCTGGATCGATTTGGCCTCTGGCATTTTTCCGGTTCACAGAACCACCACTGATACAAAATGAAAAGCATCAAACTAGGAACCTCAAAACCTGGAACGCCATCCCGTCGCGTTGCCCGGCTTGCTGTGACAACCGTCTCCCTGCTGGTCGGCGCGGTCGTCCCATTCAAGGCATACAGCGCCGATTCGTCGTGGACCGGAGCTGTCAGCTCGGATTGGAATGACCCGTTGAACTGGACGGAAGGAGTTCCCTCGGGCGGAAACGCCCTGATCAACACCGTCACGCCAAACATCGCGACGATCACTTCAACCATCGCTGCCACACCGGTGGACATCCAGGTGGCCGGCGGTGCCTTTGTTGGCCAGGTCGATCACATCTCCGGTGATGCTTTTACCGGGGTCAACAACTGGATGCTGGTGGGATATGCGGGCGGCGTCGCCACGTACAATCTCGCTGATACAACCCTCAGTGGAAGCGGATTCACCGGTTACGGACTTGGAAGTGGAAATCTCCTGGTTGGAAATCCGGAGAGCACAGGGGGCGGCAACCTTCTCCTCGGTCTTGATGCGGGAACAGTCACGACGTTCAACGTGAATACTTCCGGGCGCCTGTCTGTCCCGGGCACGATTGCGGTTGGTTCAGCGAACGGAGGCGTTGCCACAATCAATCTGGATAACGGCTCTGTGGAAGTCGGGGGCGAGGTCCAGTTCGGCAGCGTTTTCTACGGTCAGGGCCAGGGCGGCGGCGGTACGCTCAACATGAGCGGCGGCAGCTTCACGGCAAACAGCCTCGTCTTCTCCCGCGGCGCCAATGCTTCATCGACATTGACCGGTTCGGGAACCATCACGGGCGGCACGTTGAATTCCCGGACATGGCTGACGCTCGGCTTCGCCGGCAACGCCTCGGCGATCGGCGCGGTCACCAATTCGGGTGGAACCATCAATGTCAACACGGCCGGTAGCGGTAATATGGAAATGACCGTTTACGACGCGACCGAAGCGATGTTCGTGCAGAATTCCGGTGCGCTGAACCTGCTGAACAATGCGTATATCTCGTTCGGCAACGGCGGCAATCATTCCGGCATCGCCACGTTCGACCAAAACGGCGGAACGGTCACGTTCTACAGCGACGGCGGCACCAACGCGGGCGGCACCGGTCACCTGAATCTCGGAAGCGGCAACAGCAGCGGCACCTACACCTACAACCTCAACGGCGGTACGCTGACCGTTCCGAGGATTCAGAAAACCAGTGCATCAGCATTCGGCACTTTCAATTTCAATGGCGGCACGCTCAAGGCGACGACCAACAGCGCCAGCTTCATTAACGATCTCTCCGTAAACGTGCTCGCGGGGGGCGCGATCATCGACACCGCCGGCTGGGACGTGACCGTGAAGCCGATGCTTCAAGACGGTGGCGGCGGCGGCCTGACGAAGCTGGGCGAAGGCACACTCACACTCGCCGGGGGTTACTATTACTCGGGGTCCACGATTGTCAGCGGGGGCACTCTCGAAGTGTCTGCAGCATTTGGAAACTACCCCGGTTCGATCTCGGTCACTGACGCTGCCCTTGGTGTTTTGTTGAGTGACGGCGCCGCTTCACTCTACGCGGGTGCCATCACGTTTAGTGGCGCCACAGCCCTGAACCTTGACTACGGTGCTGCCTCAGCTCCGGGATCCCCGGCGATTTCCGCAACCTCGATCAGTGTCACGGGAACCAACATCATCAACATCTCGGGAACAGCGCTCACCATCGGCACCTATCCGCTCATCTATACGGGTTCATCCGTCCCGACCAACAACTTCCGACTTGGCTCACTGCCGACGGGTGTTGTGGCCCGGCTCGCTGATTCCGGAAGCTCGCTCGACCTCGTCATCACCGCCGCAGGCCAGAACCTCACGTGGTATGGCGCGGACAGCAACGGCAATCTTCTGCCGGTCTGGAACATCAACAGCAGCATGAACTGGAACTACGGAACTGCGAGATATCTCCAGTACTCCGGAAACAGCTACGGTGACAATGTCGTCTTCGACGATTCTGTTTATCCCGGCGCAGCGGATGTGACGCTGAACACAACCGTTGTTCCCACGACCGTGAAGTTCAACGCTTCGCAAAACTACAGCATTGCCGGAACTGGCGGCATTGCCGGTTCTACAGCGGTCCAGGTCCTGAACAGCGGCTCGGTGTCTCTCCTCACCAGCAACAGCTACACAGGTGGAACAATCATCACAGGCGGCAATGTCGTTATCACCAACGACTCCGGCCTCGGTAACGCTTCTTCTCTGGTCACGCTTCAGGGCGGAGGACTTCAATTCGACGGTCCGGTCGTCAGCACCCGTCCGATCACGATTGGAGCCGACAGCTCCCTGAGCGTTATAGGCGGAACCACGGCGCAGCTGAACGGAGCCATTTCCGGTTCAGGCGCATTGACCAAACTCGGTGACGGCAAACTGACCCTCGGCGGAACCGTTACGCAGACCGGTCCGATCAACATCGGCGCCGGCTCCGTGAATTTGACCGGCACCGCCCAGGCCACCTACACCGCAGTGGGCAGCACCTACGGCGATGCCATCCTGAACGTCTCCGGCGATCTCAAGTCCAGTTACATCTATGTCGGTAACGAAGGTTCGGCACATGGCGCCGTGTATCAAACGGGCGGAAACGTGGTCGCCACCAATGGAACCATCGGCGATCTGCTTTCCATCGGAAATATTGCCGGAAGCTACGGTTATTATTCGATCTCCGGCGGCACACTGACCGTGAACGGAATCGCAGTGGCCGGTGAAAACAATCCGACCGGCATGCCCTGGCCGCCAACACCTGCGGGCGACGGTCTCCTGGAAGTCAAAGGTGGCACGGTGAACAACCTCGGCTGGCTTGTCATGGGCCGTGGATCGAATCCCGAAACCGGCGTTCTCAACATCTACGACGGTTCGTTGAGCTTCGCGGGCGACGGTGCAGGCCTGAACTGGGGTGAAGAACAGACCTCAATCATCAACGTGCTCGGCGGCAGCCTCTACAGCGCGACCCAGGAAATTGAGTTCCGCGCTGGAACCGGTCTGTTGAACCTCAAGGGCGGTGTCGTCCAGGTGAATGGCATCGTCGGAAATCCGGGGCACATCAGCTTCAACGGCGGCACGATTCGCGCCGTGACCAACTCCAGCAGCCTCTTCTCAGTGGGCAGCGCGGCGGTCTTCAACGGTGGTGCAATCATCGACGACAACGGCCATGCGGTCTCCCTGACCCAGCCGATGACGGCTCCGATCGGCTATGGTGTGAGCAGCATCTCGCTCGCGAACGGTGGATCGGGCTACATTGCACCGCCTATCGTGACGATTTCCGGCGGCACCGGCAGCAATGCGACGGCGATTGCCACGATTTCATCGGCGGGTGTTGTCACCGGCATCACCATCACTTCACCCGGACAGGGTTACACCGCGGGAGACAGTCTGTGGGTGAACTTCATTGGCGGTGGCTCGATGGTTGTTCAGCCGACCGTCAACACGATCTCGCTGGCGGCGAACGTCAGTGGCGGACTGACCAAGGTCGGCAAGGGAACAGTGACAATCGCTCACAGCGGCAACACCTTCCTCGGCACCACGCTGGTGAACGAAGGCCGGTTGTTCGTTACGCCGATCCATCAGACAGCCAGCACGTTCACAGTGGCAAACGGAGCTGCATTCGGTGTGGGCACCACTTACACGACCAACAGCGCAACGATCGGCGGCCTGAACCTCGGTTCGGGAGGAGCCAGCACGCTTGAGTTTGTCTATAGCGTCTCAGGCAATCCGACAAACGCCCTGTTGAACGCAGGTGCGATCACGATCAACGGCTCGGCTTCGATCCGCGTTGGCGGCATCTTCACGGTCGGAACCTTCCCGATTCTGAAATACTCGAGCCTCTCAGGTTCGTTCGCGGGATTGATTGCGCCCCGCGGCACGACGGCCACGCTGTCGAACGACGTCGTCAACAAGACGCTCTACGCAGTGGTGACATCGGTCGGCGGCGGCATCACATGGAATGGCACCACGGGCCTTGTTCCGAATCTCTGGGACATCGACGTGACGACCAACTGGCTCACGGGCAGTGAACTCACCACCTACCAGGAAGCAAGCATTCCGGGTGACGCGGTTTCCTTCGACGACACAGGCGATGGCCTGGTCCGTCTGAACAGCGCGGTGAATCCGTTGAGTGTTGCGATCAGCAACAACGTCGTTGCCTACACCTTCCAGGGCTCCGGTCGCATCAGCGGCATCGCCGGGCTGACCAAGCTCGGCTCTGGCTCGGCAACGATCAGCCTCACGAACAACAGCTACACCGGCGACACGGTGATTGGAGGCGGCACGCTCGCAGTTGCTGGCGGCAGCGCCATCGGCGACCTGAGCGCCGTCACACTCGCCAACGTCACGGGCGCCACCCTGGTGGTCAGCAATTCTGAAACAGTCGGATCGCTGGCAGGCGGCGGAGCCAATGGCGGCAACGTCCTGCTCATTTCCGGCGCAGATCTGATCACGGGCGGCAACAACAACAGCACCACGTTTGGTGGCTCAGTCACGGGCACAGGACGCTTCATCATGAGGGGCACCGGTGCCTTGACGCTGAACGGCAAGGTCGAATCCACGACGGAAATCTGGGTCGGGCATGAAGCCGGTTCAACGTCTGTGCTGGACATTCAGCCGGGCGCGACGCTGGTCTCCTCGAACTGGCTGGTGGTCGGTCGCAGTGGCGGCACGGGCACGGTGAACGTCAATGGCGG
>Ga0065721_10004849_pt1 | contig 19282 bp, 19 predicted proteins | sample Mesricmetagenome_FD_59108 | JGI IMG/M metagenome (GOLD analysis project Ga0065721, IMG submission 59108) | Mesophilic microbial community from rice straw/compost enrichment Sample: eDNA_1 v2 (version 2) | ecosystem: Engineered > Solid waste > Grass > Composting > Bioreactor | place: USA: Davis... | reverse complement strand
AAATAGAATTAAAGTTGTTTTTTAATTAAGGATTTGTTAATTTTATGTTTACAGTTTGGATTAACGCATTGCGTTAATCTTACGTTAGCTGTAATTGTACCAAACAAGCCGTTTATAAGTTTAGTTTTATATTAGAGCCATCAAAAAAAGAAAAATATGGGAACATCATGTTCAACTGCTCCAAAAAACAAAAAGGAATATATTTCTGAAATAGGAAAAATATTGATTAAAGATTACGGCAAAAAAGAATACTATAAACCTGAAGAAGTAAAAAAATCTCATAAAAAAAGTAAATGGTATGATGGAGTTGATTTTTCATGTTGGGGAATGAGTACATTTTCTTCTCATTCTGAATTTGATAAATATCATGAAGAAACTGGAGAAATTTGTGATTATACTGAAATGAAAAAAGAAATGTTAAGTGGATTATCGATATCTACAAATACCGATACAAGTTGGTTTGATATTCCAGATCTTGATATTGATGCTTCTTGGTTAGATTTTGGAGAAATATTTGGTGGAATTGTTGAAGGGATAGGCGATTTTGTGGGCGGAATATTTGATGGAATTTAAAAAATATACAACTACAGCTAACATTGTATTATCAAAAGTCTTATTATAATACACTTATTTACAAGGGTTTTAACTACTTTACACAACACATAGTACAACATAAGTACAACTTCTCGAAATAAATACTAAACTCATACAGAAGCAAGGATTTTTACACATAAAATCTTTGCTTTTTTGTTGAAATATATTCTTGTTTCTTCTCCTATTCTACTCTACAGATTGCAGTACTGACCTTTAAATTTATGCGTTTTCGGTGCAATAGCACTCTATTACACTGCATTACAACACCTTACATATTGTCCATTTCGCATGGCTATAGGAACTTTGTAATAGCTATAGCAATCAAATGTTTAACTCTTAAATTTTAAAGAAATGGCAAGACAAAAAGGACTTATGAAGTATGTCGGAACGATTGGCGATGTACGACACTTCAAAATAAAAGGTCAACAAGGATTTTTCGCCGGAATGGTTGGCGGACCAACTGCTGAGCAAGTGAATAACGCTCCCGAATTTGAACGTACGCGTGAAAATATGAACGAGTTTGGAGGTTGTGCAAGAGCTGGTAAATCGGTTCGTACTGCATTATCTGCTTTAATGTCGAAAATGGCAGATAGTCAAGTTACAGGTCGATTAACTTCTATTATGAAGAAAATCAATTTGGAAGATGGAACTGAAGCAAGAGGTTATCGCAAAGTCGAGATCTCAACGCAAAGAAATTACTTACTCGGTTTTGAGTTTGATAAAAAGCTATCTCTAAACGGTATTTTCAATGCTCCTTATGATGTTGAACATTCCTCAGGACGTGAAAGTGCTGACTTTATCATTGCTCCTTTTAATCCAGCTGATTTAATTGCAGCTCCTTCAGGTACAACACATTTCCGATTAATTAACGCTTTGGCGGTGGTTTCTGATTTTGTGTATAACGCAACAACAGGAACGTATGAACCTGACGATATTCTTAATAATGAATTAAGTATCGTTGAGTATTCAGCTTACATTCCTTTGAATACAGCTTATGCAGGTTCTACGTTGACAGCTACACTTCCTGGTACTCCAACTCTAGGAACTAATGTCACAGTTTTGCAGTGTATTGGGATTGAATTTTTCCAAGAGGTCAACGGTAATTATTACGCTTTCAACTCTGGAAACTGTTTGCGAATTGAAGATGCATTTTAAGCTCCAAATAATTTAAGCCTTCTTCACAAAAGAGGGCTTTTTTGTTTAACCTCGAAATCATTCTTAAGATGAAAACAAAAATCATAAGAGTTGCCCAAGGCAAGCAAAGTACATTAAGCCATCTATATATTGACGATATCTTTCAATGCTATCTGTTGGAGGATAAAATCAGAGTCTGCTAAAATTCCTAAACAAACGGCTATACCTATTGGAGATTATACTCTTCGATTAAATACGTGGGGCGGTATGAATGCCGAATACAGACAGAAATTTCCGAATGTTCACAAAGGAATGATTGAGATAAATGGATTACCCAATTTCAGTTATGTGTATATCCATATCGGGAATACTTACCGACAAACCGCAGGTTGTCCCTTGTGTGGTTTTGGTTTTGAATTGGTAGATGGTGATTTCCAAATTGTACGTAGTAAAGATGCTTATCAAATGATTTATCCAAAGCTTTTAGAAATTGCTCAAAGCAAAGAAAATCAAATCAGTATCGAGAACAATTTCCAATTCTAAAAAGTCACGACAATGGAATATGCAATCACATTAAACGTTGTTTTTGGCTCTGTAATTAGTTTATTGTTGACCGTTGTCGCTTACTTTATGAAGCAGCTTCATTCCGATTTCAAGAAAATGGAAAAGGATTTAACCGAAGTCAAAACAATGGCTTTACTCATCAAAACAGAGTTTAAAAACAGTTATGATCTACTCAATCAAAAGGTAGATTATTTGGAACATCGGGTCAATATTATTGAACAAAAAAATTTAAAACATTCAAGCAATGAAAAATGATAATTTAAACATCGTCGAGCGTGTAAAAGCTCCAACACCGAAATGGTTCAAAATTGTGAGAACTATCGGTATTACCTTAACCGCTGTAGGCGGTGCAATTTTAGCTGCTCCGGTAGCTATTCCTGCTACTATCGTTACTGTGGCTGGTTACTTAACCCTAGGCGGAACCATTGCCACAGCTGTGGCTCAAACAGCTATTCAAGCTGAAGAAAGTGAGCAAAAGCAAGACTACGAAAAGTAAATTTTATACGTTTCAAATGCAAATCCTGTCCTTTGGGCAGGATTTTTTATTTTCTACATCACATTGCATCAATTTTATAACATAGTGCGTTTATATAGCCTTTATATGTTACTTAGATATGAAATATCGGTTAATCGGTGGGAATGGTTGAAGCAAAAGAAAGTAGCTTTTTGGGCTACTTTCTTAAATGTCTTGCAATGTAAATGCGTTTGAGTTCGGAAATAAGTAAAAGCTGCTCGTACATTTGGCGTTCTTTAGCTTCTAAGGCTTTTACTTTTTGAACATCGGCTTTGAAAACCTTTTCTTTTCCTTTTAGATGTTGGACCTGGTTCGCTAGAAGGTTTCTAAATTCATTGATGCGGATAAATGGAATAACCGAACCAATTAAATACGGATGAAAGGCTTTTGCTTTCCATAATCCAAATAGAAGATTGCGGTAGATATCCAATTCTTGTTGGTTTTTGCACTGAATAACGAAACAATTCGGGCAAGGTTGCTCCAAAGGTTTCCCAGAATTTAAACCTTTGCACAGTGCGTAAAATTCAAAATTTGACTTTTGATTTTTCGGGTTGTACGTTGAAATTTTAACGGCTTTCATATCGCTCCATTTTGAGGTTAGCTCCGTTTTGTCCTTTGTCGTGGTGGCTACCATTGAATATTTTTACAAAGAAAAAAAACAGAAAAAAAAAGAAAGCCTTACAAAAAGGTGGCGGGGCAAAAAAAGCCAAAAGGAAACGGAATAAGTCCCGAAGGGTGGCGAAATCATATCGTGGAGTTTTCGGAGCGAAACAATGATTTTGCCATTATGCCGTAGTCTTTTGGATTTTTTATTGAGCGTGGGCATTATGCGGAGCCACCTAATTTTGCTTGTCTTTTTGTTCTTTTTTCTTTTGGAAAAATGCGGTTGACTTCCTTTTGAGCGTGGGCAATGGGGCAAAAATTTCGCAGTAAAAAATAAAGCACACCAAAATGTGTAGCGATGGAAAAAAGCAAGGGTATGCGGAACGCAATACGCTTGCTGTGCGGTGTTGCAATAAGGTGTGTAGGCAATGAAACGTAATGAATGGAGGTAAATTTTGCTTTAGCCTACCGAAATGGAATGTAGTACATTGCCGAAACACTTTATGTAACAAATGGGTATAACCAAAAACGAATGCTTTATTTTTTTACTGCACCGCTGAAATGGGTGGTGGGGCGTGAGGGAAAAAAGCGATGGCAAGGCGTTGGCGGAAAAAATACGGCTTCCACACCCCGAAAAATAGCTCCTCTAGCCTATTGCATTGGGCTATTTTTTCGGGGTGTGGCTATGGCATTGGCTATTTTACATAATGTTATTATAGGCTATTACAGCGCAGGGATAGTCGCCTATAAGCGAGGCGGTAATAGACTATAATGCCACGTTATGTAACTTAGCTTCCGACGGTTTGCATACTGGCATAAACGAAACGGTGGTGGTGGTTGGAGTGAAGTGTCTTTTTGCTTTGTTTTTTGAGCCGTTGGACAGCTCTTTGCCACCGCAGGAACGAGGATGGCAATGTGCTGATGGTACGTAGGCAAAAACAACGCAAAAAGTATGACAGTTGCAAACGGCGGCAATGCCATAGGATGCAGCAAATGAAAAAGGCTTTACACAGGGATTGCTGCATAAAGCCGTATTTTTTCTTGGGGTTGGCAGAGCGTAGGAAAATTTAAAAAATTGCTTATTTCCTAACCTAATCCAAATTTATAAAATTCATCAGGTAAAGCTTTCTCTTTAAACTTTAATTTACCTGCCCAATAAAGTTTATCAAAATCACCTTGTTCATATGGTGAAAATGTTAAAAAAAGCTCATCTGTTTCTACAAGTTTCTTAAAATTATTGGGATTTTGTAAATAACAAGCACAAACATCAAGCTCGTCAATTGAATACATTCTTTCATGTATTTGTCTTCGGTAATCTAAAAAATCTAAAAATTTATTAATATGACTTTTTGAGTTTAGTTTTAAAGCATTCAAAAAAACTTCTAAATCATCAATATAAACACACCAAGGATAATCAATATCTTCATCTTTTTCTAACATCAAACCCAAATCTGTTTGTAAACAACCAAATCTTTCTAATGTTACCACAATTGAAAATACATTATTGATTTCAAAAGGATTAACGTCTTTCAGAACTTTTTTACGATCATTTTTTAAATAAAACACTTCATCAGAATAAAAAAAATCTTCTACTCTTTTACATTGGTCAAAACCATATTGAATAGAATTTTTAAAGTCAGACTTTAATCTTTCAATAGCCTTATCTACATCCCTAAACGGTTCACGCAACTTTGAAGCTTTTACTTCTACAATAATTGCATTTCCTCTATATAAGATTAACAAGTCTTGCTCGTGATTATCAATTACATAATAATTTTCAAAGAAGTTGGAATCTTTACCAGCAAAGAAAGTTTTAAAAATATCAATGACTTTTTCCTCTAAAGTATCTTCTCTATGTTTCCTTAATTTAACATTAGTACTTTTATCATTAAATAAATGAGCGTATAAAATTTTATATATAGAAATAGGTAATTGTTTCCCATACAAGCTTAAATAGTAGTCATCAGAAAGCTTCAAAAATGGTGTCGTTTCAAAAATACTCTCAGCAGTATAATATCTAATTGAATTATCAGACACTGGTTCAATTGATACTAATTTTAAAAGCTTATCAACTTTCTGTGCATCTAGCCTATGGTACAAATCAGTTGATGAAAACATTAAAGATGCATATGATTTAGCATTAAAGGAATCGAAAGCTTCTTTAATATCTTCTGGTAGCATTTCATAAGAATCTGAGAAACTCATAATACCACGATGAATTCTATCATTGAAATCTCCAAATTCTTTAGTAAACATAAACTCCGTCGTTTGCTTACCACGAATTATAGAAATGAGCTCGATTTCTTTACAAGCTTCAATTAAAAAATCAATGTCAAAACCAAAATCTGAAATTATCCTTTCATCAAAGGGAGAAAACACTCTCCTTAGTTTCTCTAAATCTTGTTCAACATAGCTTAGTACACCATTATCAAAATGATTTCGAACAGCCATCTCGTGAATTACAGATTCTTTGGTATAATTATTTAAATCTTGCGGATATATAATTTTTTTTATTTCATCAAGTTTATCTGCAATTAAATGTAAACTATCAAATGGAAACTCAAACTTTTCCGTTCCTCTTTTATCAGAAAATGCATTCAAAGAAATTAAGTAAAGAAAGTCTTTCAATTTAGAACCAAATCTATTTATTTCTATATCTGCTGCAGGATCAATATTTTTTTTAATAAAAAAAGCTAATGAGCCTGCAAAGCTTTCAGTATCATATTTTGACACTAATTTTTGCAGTTCGTCTATTTTACGTTCAATACTCATATAATTACAAAGTATAAATTTGTCCTAGTATCCTCAATCTAGATTTTTAACATTCGCTTCTCCAAACCATTCTTTAGCCTTTATAATAACTTGTGGATCTGGATTGTGAAAGAAAACTGCTAAATTTTCTTTAGCCCTTGTGCAACAAACGTAAAATATCTTTTGCGTTCTACCCAATACGCTTGCCGAACCAGTTTCTAAAAAAAGATTGCCAAAGTTATAGTTGTTCCATCCACCATTATCAAGTATAACTAAGACATTATCAAATTCTGCACCTTTGGTTTTATGTTGCGTTGAAAATGGTGTTTGCCCTTCAAGGTATTCATATAATTTTTGAAATTCACTAAACTTAACATCCTTCACTCGATTATATAAATATTCTTTGTTCTCTCTAAAAGCAATAAGCTTATCATCAATCAAACAAATCCCTTTTTCGTTTGCATCATTAATGACTTGTTCAATTGTATTATCTCCAACGTTCACAAGAATTTCAATGTTTTCCTTTAAGATTTTTTTGCTTGCGATACTTGTTATTCTAAACCGATAATCGGTTACCCTTAAAAATTCATTGTACTTTTTGTTTTGATAAAGGGAAATATTATTCTGAATTTTAAACAAGTGCTTTATAAGATTATCTCTTTTTGAGCCTTTCCTATTATCATCATCTTCGTCTTGCCTTTTATCATCAATTAGGGCATCTTTATTTAAATAGATTTTTCTTACTTCAGAGAATGGTTTGTCCTTTAGTTGATTGTACAATTCTGCTTTTATAGGGTCTGCCAATAAAATATCTTTCTTCAGTACTCTTTGTCTATTTTTTAACTCGAACTTATCTACGACAGTATCGAAAGTATCATCTTCATTAATTTCAATTTCTGGTCTATTATTTTTCTTGTTATCCTTTATTTTATTAAGTATGTCTGTTTTCAAACCAATTACAGGGTCATCATCATAAATATCCATCAATGTTCTAAAACCTGCTTTCCCCGCTATTAAATTGTGAGTGAGATTAAGTTCTTTGGTTTCCTTTGTATTACTAAAATCCCAAGCATGATTTTCTGCTAAAAATTCTTCAACTTTATTGATATCTCCATCAGTGGAATGCAAAAATAAAACAGTGCCTTGCTTTATTACACCATTAATCATATTAGGAGCTTTCGGGTCGGTAGATGGTTCTTGAGTTATACCATCAGTACGAAGCTTGTTAGCCAAATCAATAATAAGTTTGGGATTTCTTCTATTTTGCTTCTTTGGAATTTCGTTTACTTTTTCGGCTTCGTCTCCTTTATAATCATCTAAGTTGCCAATACCATCTTCATAAATTGATTGCATAGCATCCCCAAAAAAACCTATAATATTTTTTTTTTCGCTTTTCTTAAAATGTCTAAGGAATGTTTCTACAACAGCTTTGCTTGTATCCTGGTACTCATCTATGAAAACGAACTTATATTTATCTTTTACGATACTGCTAAGTTTGGGATATTTTTCAAAAAGATAGTTTGCTACAATAAGCAATTCATCGTGAGATATTATTCCTTCGCGTATTCTGACAAACTCTTTGTATTGTACACCATCTGGCAAAACGGCATAATAATTATCTGGAACAGGATTTACTTCATCAATAGAAATTTTGGTAACTTCATCATTGTTCGCTAAGGAAATAAGGGCTTCTTTAAGCTCTTTTTGAAAGTGTTTAATGCAATCCCATAAGAAATCGTGTATCGTAGATACATTAAGATTTTTGTGGTTTACCCTTTCTTCAATTTCTTTAACAGCGGCATTAGTATATGTCATACAAGCAACCTTTGCTAATGGGTTTTCCTCTATTACCTGACGAATTACATTAACAAGAGAATAAGTTTTCCCACTTCCTGCACCTCCACTTAGTAGAAAATTCCTGCCTTCATCTATTGACTGAAAAATCCCCTGTACTTCTGGCTCTAAATTTAATCTTCCTTCAACCATAACAAACCATTTTTAATATAAGCAGGAATATTCCAATTACTAAAACTTTCATCACTATGGTACAAGATATCCAAGGCAAAATGGGTTTTCTTTTTAACACATTTGTCCGCTAAATAATATGGACTTTTCTCATCATCATCAAAGTAAGACGCATTCTTTATTCCTTGGAACGTATCTTTGTTAGCTTTTACGAACTCTCTATTTAAGTGGATAAAGGCATCTTCAAAACTTCTTGCGTGATAGGTGTTTTCCTCTTGTTGGTAACATATACAAATTACTGAACTCCCCACAGTGATTGTTCTAGTAGCGACAGGTAAGGCTTTTAAATCATTCCAAGTTACAGCCGACAAAAAATGATTAATCGCAGAGTTACTTGTTTTAGTCCCTTCACTTACTGAACAAGCTCCCCATTCGTCTTGCCCTTTTGCATTTTGACCTGTTACCTTTATAGAATCAATATCTGTTAATATCAATGATTTGATACCCAAGAAGTCAATAAACTTTTCGAAGATTTGAGAATATGCACCAACTTCGATAGTTGATATATTTTGAGAAAGAAGTGGCAAGAATGTATCTTCAGTACCTTCAGCTAATAATTTAGCTTTTTGCTCAATATCAACTTTACACATAAAGGTTGGAATCAAAATTCTTTCGGTATCTCCTTCAATTAGAATAGCCTTATCAGCAAAAAAGATTTCAGCTCTACTAATTGTTAGATATTGTCTTAAGAATTGATATTGTTTTGGATCATCATCATATTTAATTCTTAAATCTTTAAGATTTTTAGCAATAACATTATTTTTCGTAATTGCTTTCAAATATTTTATATCATCAAAATCACTGTCAGCTACAATGTGTGAAGAATGCGTGGTGATTATATATTGTAAGGATCGATGTATTCCGTCCTCCTTCTTGATTCCATCACCAAGAAGTTTCTTTATATTTTTTATAAAAACATATTGCATTTGAGGATGCGTATGCGCTTCTGGCTCCTCAATAATCAATAAATTAATATCAGCTGGTTTTTTATCTTTATCGCGTTTGAAATCTTGAACAAGAATTTCAATTTCGAAAATCATACTTATAAGATTCATATATCCTAAACCATTATAATGCTCTGGTAATTTATGATCATCATGAGTATATACAACTGTCGTATTACCTTCAAGTAATTCTCTATGCTGTAATGTAGAAATAATCGCAATATCAGTATCATTAAATTTCACGCCACCAAAATCCTGAACCTTTTTGATTACATCTTTAAATAAATCTTTATAAATATCACTCAATGTATTATCAGTTTCAGAAAGCTGATCTTTGAAATCTTCAGTAGCTTGACTTTTGTCCGTATTATCTTCTTGTTTTTTATAAATAGTTGAAGTTTGTCTCGATAATGTATTTTCTTTTTCTTTATTTGTTACATCTCTTTTAGCACTTATGTACTTAAAACTGATAATATCCTTCAAATTGATATTTTCTTTAACAAGATCAATCGGCGTAGTTTCGGTAATTTCTTTTGTTACTGTATCGTATTCAAAAGAATATTTACGAGTTTTAAAATAATCTTCTAAATTTTGTTTTAAAAAATCTTTTAAGCTCTTTGGTTTGTATTCGTTCTTTTCGGTATTCTTTGCATTTTCTTTAGTATCGAAAGTTCTATAATCGGATCTTAATTTTAAAAAATCCTCATAATGTAATGTGAATTCAAAACCTAAAACAATATTGTTATTATCAGGGTCTAAATCCATCAATACTCTACTAACATTAGATAAATCATCAGCTTCATCATATTCAATATAAAGTTTAAGTTTAATCCCCTTTGAGGCGAATGCTTCGGGAACATCATCAGATTTAATTAAATCTTCTAATTCATTTTTAAAATCTATATTAAAGTCATCGTAAGAAAACTTAGTTTTTTCATTTAAAAATTTATCTAGAACTGAAAGAATTGATGTTTTTCCTGTATTATTTTTTCCGATAACAAGTGAGAGCTCTTTCTCAAGGTCTATAGAAAAATCTTTTAATAATCGGAAATTTTGTGTTTTTACTTTTGTAATCTTCACTCTATAATATGTCTATTTATGATTTTATTATGGTAAATCAATTTATTCCCATAATACATTGGTTAATAATCACTTTTTGTTAAAAAAAGTTTTCAAATACTTTAATGTTAAATATACAAAATTTATAGTTTAAAATACTTTCAAATACACCCATTTGATTAAGTAAGTAGGATAAGTAACTTTCCTCAAAAAGATATTTTTATATTTCTACGAAATATAAAAACGGATTTATTGGGATGATGGGAAGCAAATGAGTGAAACGAATGTTACGGTTTGCTTTATATTGTTTTGTATTGGCTTGTTTTTTAGCGAAGCTAAAAAACAACAACTATTTCTGCTCGAAAATGCTTATCCTACTTATCCTCTGCTTTTAATGTAAATTGAAGTAAATGCTACAGTTTTTTAGATTTCTCGACAGGCTCGAAATGACAAGCTGGAGATCCTTCGACAAGCTCAGAATGACAATACCAATTTTCAGGCTTTCACTTCGACTTCGCTCAGTGACCGCAGACTATGTTTCAAAATGGAGTTTTGATTGTTCGGGTTCGGGGATTGGTGGTGAAGGTGGTTCTTTTTCTTTGTTCTTCTGCTCTACTTCGTCCCATTGTAATTCACGTACTGCATACACATAACCGTTCTTTTTGGATAGTCGTAAATAGCCGTGTTTCTTTAAGGCTTTTCCTAATTTCATTACCGTACCGTCTGTGATGTTTAATTTGGCTTTATCGGCTAATTTAGCTGCAATTTGTGTGGTGTTGAGAAATGCATTTGCGCTATCTCTGTCTGCTAAATCGAACCAAGTTAAAAGCAATTCTTCTTCTGGACTGCGGATTTGATACTGCTCGTTATTGGCATTGATTTCTTTAATTTCCTCTTGATTGAACCAATATCTAAAACCATCTTGTACCAATTGTTTGGCTTGTGCAAAAGCTAAATTGATGTCGATGTTATGTGCGTATTCGATATGCTCCACCTCGAAACATAAAAAGCGACGTGAACCTGTGGTATCGTTTAAGAATTGAGCGGTATTTACCGAACCTGCAAAGGATGCTCTGCGTGGTAAAGATTCATTGTTATGTCCGTAGGCTTTACGAATGCGAATATGCGTTTTGGTAATCAGTTCTTTGAGTGTACCGATTTCGGTACGGTTTAGGTTTTCTAACTCGTCCAAATTTATTAGCATACATTCAGCCAAATGGATTAAGGTATCTTTGTTATTCGGATTAATCGTACCCGAAAACATATAATCTTTCAAGGGTTTAGGCATTAGTTTTTCAATCCACGTTGTTTTCCCTACGCCTTGTTTTCCACTGAAGACAATAACGGTTTGATTAATGGCTTTTTCATTGGTAACACAAGCTACCATAGCCACAAACCATTTTTTGAAGCACGTTTGCCACAACTCTTGTTTAGTAGTAGTAATCGTATTGGCTAAATCATTGATGTAATCTTGTTCGGCATTTGCTACTGGCAAATGATTAAAATACTCTTGAAAAGGATCGTGTTGTTCGCAAAAATCGGAACGTAACAAGTTGCGTAGCGTATTGATGTTGCATTTTACTTTCGCCTTTAGAATTTCACGTAAAATAGAGTTTTCGACAAAATCGGTAATGGGTTTCCAAATGGTGGCTTTGATGGTTTTGTATTCCATTTTTCCTGTCACAACATTGTATCTGAAATTGTATCGGTAATTTAGGAAATTTTCTAAGCGGTCTATAAAACTTGGTTTTTCTTCTTCTTCGGCTTCGACAAGCTCAGCCTCCGCAGGATTATTGAGATTTCTCGACGAGCTCGAAATGACATGCTTTTGATATTGGTTTGTACCGTGTTCTGCCGTGTTGGAATACGCAGAATTAACCGATGCCATTACTTCTGTTGCATCATAATTGTAATCAGCTAAGATGTAACCCATAGCAATTGCTAGAGGTACGGCTTTGCGATTTAGATTACAAGCTAATTGATGGACGAAATTATTGCGATTGCCCTCAATATAGCTTTCTTTTTTCTCTGTGAAACGTACACAATGTTCGTAAACGGCATCGTAAGATTGGGGTGTTTCGCAATTGGAAGAAATAGTTACTTCGGTAAGCTCGGTATGACAGCTTTCAATCTTTTCTATAACAGGAAAAACGCTTGCGCTTTCATTATAATACAATTCGGGATCATTGGAAATAAAGCATAAACGCGTAACATCTTTACCTGATTTATCAATTGGCAAAACCAATAATTCTTCATAATATTTTTGCAATTTTAAGAAGGCTTCTTTGTGTTGGGATTGTTCGGAATTTACTTTTACCAAAATTTTTAATCCATTGCCAGAAGGACTTGTAAACGAAGCCAATGTATATTCGTTTTGATTTGCCAAAGCTTTTGCATTGGTTAACTGTTCCCCAGAAAGTTTGTCGATATCCAACACTACTATTTGCGTATAAGCTGTGATAAATTCAGGTTTTCTACCGCCTTTAAAACTTGCTGAAGGTGTGAAAGCAGGCAAAGATTTCTTTGCCCTTTCGTATGCTTCCATTTTGTTCTCTGCCAAGGACTTTCTCAAGTAGGTAATCACGTTTTTATACGTTCCGTTTTTGATGTCGTCCAATACTTCAGTGATTTTTTGGTTTTGTACCACTTCATTGAAGTTTTTGAAAATACTTACTACCATTCTCTTAAGAAATTAGAGGTTAGACTTTAGAAATGAGGTTTATTTTTCTTTGATGGTGAGATGCTGAAACAAGTTCAGCATGACTAAACTGTGTTCACTTTTTAGAAAAAGATTTGTTATAATGCTCATTCAACAGCTTTTCTACATCTGATAGTTTGTAGTAAATTTTGTTGCCAACTTGGGAGAATGAAATACGTCCTTCGTCTCTCCAGGTTTGGGCGGTACGCTTGGAAATTTTCATCAACAATAGAAATTCTTGATTGTCTAAAAACGTGTCTTTCTTAGGATCGTTCTTAGCATTTAGCTTAGTTGTGATTTCGTCTAATCGTTGTACAAGGTCTGTGTACTGTTCTTTGGATAAGATAATTGCTTCCATAATTTTATAATTTAAAGTTTATAGAAGCAAAGTTGTGCAATAGAAAAAAGTCAAAAAGTCCCGAAATGGTCTTTCGGGACTAAAAAGTTTTATAATAGTTTGTCTATGTCTATTCTTTTATGAGGTTTGGGGCGTTTATCGGATTTGGAAGGAGTCAATAAAGTTTTAACCGTATCAGGACTTAAATCTTTTCCGTCTTTATCTACAAATGAATTGACTATGATTGCCACCATATCATTGATACTACCATCAATAATGGGTTTACCTACAATAAACAATTCACGGTGTAATTGGTAAAAAATATCTACAAACTGATTTATATTGCAGTTGATTTTCACTTTTTTATAGGGTAATCCGGTTTGGAAATTATGCAATTGTTGTCGAGCTAAATCTTCTGTTAGTTTGATGATGTGTTGGATATGGTCGATTTCCTTTTGGCATTGGTCGGCATAGTCTGGTAATTTGGGATTGATAAAATCGATACTTGCTTGTTCGTAATCGAAACGTTCTTTTGTTAGCATCATTATCTTATCCGTATAATCTTCCATTGCGTTGACTTTACTTTTCATTTCTCTAAAAGAAAAATATCGTTCTTCACATTCTGCATTAATATATTGCATAGGTGGCTTCACTACTCTATGACGGTTTCGAAGTGGTTCTAGCTCTTTTCGCTTACTTTCTAACACCGTATAACATTTTATCATACGTCCTCTATTATCAGAAGCAAAAAAGAGTTCTTCATTTTCAAAAAACAGCTTTTCTAATTTGTTCAGCCATTTAATAGGATCGGAAACCAAAGCCGTGTGATGTGTGATAAAATCGGGTATTAAACGGTACGGTAATTTGAAGATTTTACTCATTAATACCTTACAATAATTTTCATTGGATAAACCATTATCATTGTAAATATCGAAATGTGGACTCTCTGCAAGTTCCTTTGAAACCGCTGAAAATTCTGTAAAAACTACATTATTTTTTGATTTGGTAATTGTGTGGCATAGGACATTAAGTTAAATTATTTTAATATAATAAAACTCAACATATTAGCTGTGTTAAAATTTTTAAACTCAAACTAGTGTTTGTATAATATATCCTTCAACCACAAACTCGCTTTTAACCAATAGGATTAAAACAGGCACTTCGACCAATGGACCTATAACGCCTACAAATGCTTGGGGTGAATGGATGCCAAATAAAGCGATAGCAACTGCAATGGCTAATTCGAAATTATTACCTGTAGCGGTAAATGCTATCGAAGCATTTTTATCATAAGGAACTTTCATTGCCCTATTAATAAAGAAACTTACGAAGAACATCAGCACAAAATAAATAACCAAAGGAATTGCAACTTTTACTACATCCATTGGCAATTCAAGTATTTTATCTCCTTTCAAACTAAACATCACCACGATGGTGAATAATAATGCATATAGTGTTATAGGAGATATTTTGGGTACAAATACACGATTATACCATTCAATACCTTTTGATTTAATGAGTGTATAACGTGTGATAAAACCTGCTAAAAAAGGAATGCCTAAATAGATGAAAACACTTTTGGTTACTTCCATCATGGAAACCGAAACATTAAAATTGGCTAAACCTAATTTACTTGGCAATACATTGATAAATAACCAGACTAAAAAGCTATAACTCAATACTTGGAAAATACTATTCAATGCTACTAACATTGCGGTATATTCTCTATTTGCTTTGGCTAAATCACTCCACACAATAACCATTGCAATACATCTAGCTAATCCAATAAGAATTATTCCAGACATATAATCGGGTTCGTCGTGTAGAAATAGAACTGCCAAGCCAAACATTAAAATTGTTCCAATTACCCAATTAAGCAACAAGGAAATACCTATTACCTTTTTATTTTTAAACGCTTGAGGTAAAAGTGTATAATCAACCTTTGCCAATGGTGGAAACATCATAATAATTAAACCTAATGCCAAAGGAATATTGGTTGTACCCACACTTAAACTTTCTACCACCATAGGCATATTAGGAAATACATATCCAATCGTTACCCCTGCTATCATTGCAATAAATATCCATAATGTTAGATATCTATCGAGAAATTTTAGTTTTGGTTGCATCGTTTATTTTGTGATTTGTGAAAATATGTACATCATTTCGGTTGCGATTTGAATACTGCGTTGCTTATAAACCTCAGTTTGTTGAAGCGTTCCATCCGAAATTTTAGGGTCTTCGTAAGTAATGGGCATTCTTTTTTCTGCACCTGGAATAAAAGGACAACCTTCATCTGCTTGCGAACAAGTCATAATAGCACCAAATTGTGCAACAGGATTGAAAGCATTATCGTATTTTTTAGAAAAACCAATAATAGGCATTTCGTTTTCATCAAACTTAATAGCGTAAATAGGATTATTAGTTTCGGCAATTTTGAGAATTTGAAAACCTTGATTTTCTAATATTTCAGCTACTTTTGGAAACAATGCTGTTTCTTCCGTCCCCCCAGAATAACAATTCACATTTGGAATATCAAAATATACGGATGCAACTTGTGCCCAAACTTGTGATAAATGACTTCTACGTGAATTGTGTGTACAAATAAAGTTGAGATTTACGGCTTTATTTTGATTTACTTTTTGTTGAATGTAATCTACCAAAGGCTGTAGAACTTTAACACGCTCTTCACTAATATTGTTAACTTGTAATCGTTTGATTGATTCTGATAAAACCGAATACATATTCTTCATGATTTTATGAAATAGATTAATCTACCCCTATATTTTTACTTCTATATTCCATTAATACATTGTCTTTCCAAATGCCGTTTTTCTTACCTATTTTTTCCCGATACCCCACCATTCTAAAACCACATTTCTTATGCAAATTGATACTGCTTAAATTTTCAGAAAATATACTAGACTGCAACATCCAAATTTGATTTTCTTCACTTTGTTTGATCAACTCTTTTAACAAGATTTCACCAATGCCTTTTCCTCTTTCGTTTTGAGCAATATAAATGCTTACTTCAGCAACGCCAGCATAAACACATCGGCTTGATACTGGCGTTAATGCATTCCAACCAATCATTTTATTATTTTCATAAATACTAATTCTACAAAAGTCAAGATGCCCTTTATCCCAATCCTCCCATTGTGGTAATTCATTTTGAAAAGTGGATATTTTAGTGGCTAAGCCCTGTTTATAAATTTCTAAGACTTCTGAAAAATTAGCTTTGGTAATTGGTATAATCTCCATAGTATTAATTTTTAACAACAACCTGAATTTGGTGTGCAACAAGAAGCTTGAATTTCAGATAATTTTACTTTTGGCTTTTGTGAAGGAATACCACAAGCATCCTGCGCTAAACAAGCTGTTAATTTATTTTTTAAAACAAATGTTTTTCCATTGAATTCTAAATCGTATTTACCGATTGTACCTGCTTGATATTCTACTTCTATTTCAGAATCTTCAATACCTAATTTAGCTTCAGAAAGTTCTATAATATGTAAAAGTTTACCTGGTTTTAAACGGTGCTCGTAATCATCAGCATTCCATAGTTGGAAGTTCACTACTTTTTCATTTCTGATAGTTCCTCCACAATCGATAAAATTTTTAGTGATTTGTCCTACCTCTGTAACGTGAAAGTGTTCAGGTACGAAAGTTCCGTCTTCTAATTGAAATTCAACATTTTCTAATGTTGGCAATATTTCTTTAATTTCTGATAATTTCATAACAAATGAATTTTAGTTTTTAATAAAGTGATATTAATGATAAAAGCTTTTATAGTTGTTATTTATAATAATGTATTATAGCAATATTACGATACGTATGTGCTAAAAAAAATGCCTTTAACAGCATTGTTTTACATTTACATCTTGTTTGAAGAAAGTAACTAACTCGCTTTGTATTTCGTTCCAAACTTTTTCCTCAATACAATAACAAACCGATTTACCTTCTATCGAACCTTGTATAATACCAATGTTTTTAAGTTCTTTTAAATGTTGTGATATTGTTGCTTGTGCCAAACCTAATTCGTCTACCAAATCATTACAAATACAAGCCTTTTGGTTGATAATATGCTGTAAAATAGCGATACGAGCAGGATGTCCCAAAACCTTAAACAATACTGCTAAACGGTTTTGTTCTTCTGTAAATATTTCTGTTTTAGTAATTCCCATATCTTACATATTAATATCGCAATATTACGATATAAATTCTTTACTTCAAAATAATTCTATAAAAATTTAGTTATTGAATTTAATTCACGTATTGTTCCACCGCTTTATCCAATTCTTCGCTGATTACTTTGGCGTAAATCTGTGTAATACCGATATCGGAATGATCCATTAATTTTGAAACATATTCAATCCGCATACCATTATTTAAAGCATTGGTAGCAAAAGTATGACGGCTTAAATGAAAGGATAATGTAAAAGGCAATTCCATTGCTTTGCCTAATCTGCGTAGTTTCTGACCACATAAAATGTTTTTAGCATTGATGATATGTGCTTCGGTGTCTTTGTTCATTTCAAACAATTCCTGATCTTCGATAATTGGAAAGATAAAGTCGGATGGTTTGGCTATTTCTGATTTATATTGCTGTAAAATATCTAAACCATGTTGTCCTATTTTAAAACTATGTTGACGACCTGTTTTGCGTATCGTTTTGGTGATTCTATTTTCCTTTGCATTAAAGTTCTCCCATTTGAGTGTGACTACATCACTGAATCGTAAACCTCCTGCATATACCGCAAAAATGAACATATCTCTGAAAACTTCGTCTTTACCTTCGTATTCTATCTTGAAGTTTTTCAATTGCTCCAACTGCTCTTTGTTTAAGAATAATCGTTTACCCTTATCTCTTTTTACTTGAACTTTTGAAAATGGATACAATGATTCTGGAATTATATCTTCTCTCGCAGCTTCCTTGAACATTAAAGACAAAATTCTAATCGAATAATGTATAGTTGTTGCTCCATTCTTTAAGGTGGTTGACATATAATTGATGTAATCTTTCAGCATCGTAACTGTAATATCATCAAAATATAATTCTTCGTCCTTTACAAACTTCTTGAACTTCTCTACATATTGGACATAGTTTCTATGCGTTGCTACGGAAACAGTTCCTTTGATACGAGCACATCTATTTTTACAGTATTCAAAAAACAACTCTGCATCTTTACCCTTAATAGCTTCTTTTAATTTTTTAGCTGATACGTTTTTACGTTTTCTTTCGTGATCTGCTACCAAGCCTTGAGCGTCTGCAATCTTTTGAGCTAAGAAAGCATTCATCCTTGCACTGTTGGAATGACTCTTTTTTACTTTCTGTTTTGCATCATCCCACTCTGTAGATTTTAGTTTTACTCCAGTTGTAATGAACTTTGTTTTTCTATCCTTAATGACACGAATGTATAACGGACTTTGTCCTGCTTTATCCTCTTGACTGGTTCTAAGAATTAATTTTATTGAAGCCATAACGATGAGATTTTAGAATTGTTATACTATATTTAAAATCTGATGCAAAGTGATGAAGTGCTTTTTTCATTGGCTATATCAAAGCGGTGCAACGTGATACTAAGGTACAACTTTTGGTACAACAAAACAAGGTTTTACATGCATTTTGTTGCACTAAATTGAAATTTACAAAATCATAAATGACTGATATATAGGCAAAATAAAGAATTTTGAAACATACAATTTAATATTTTTGATAACAAGGTATTGGCAAAAATGTCGGTTTAAGGGAGAAATTGAAGGTTTACCTACGGTGAATCTTCGATTTCTCCTTTTTTTGTCGCAACAGCCTTTTATATTTATGAGCGGCTGTTCATTTTTAAGGTGTTCATGATTTCAATTCCTTTTTCATAAATTAGAAAACAATAAAAAGACAGCTATATCCTTTGGTAATTGCATGGATGCGTGATAAAATGGAAGATAATAATATATTAGTAAAAAAATGGATAGTTATAAGCAACACTATCAATATCATTGCTTTTATACTATTTTATTTATCGAAATATAAAGATTCATATTTAATTTTATATGTTTCAATT
>Ga0065721_10005449_pt1 | contig 19289 bp, 16 predicted proteins | sample Mesricmetagenome_FD_59108 | JGI IMG/M metagenome (GOLD analysis project Ga0065721, IMG submission 59108) | Mesophilic microbial community from rice straw/compost enrichment Sample: eDNA_1 v2 (version 2) | ecosystem: Engineered > Solid waste > Grass > Composting > Bioreactor | place: USA: Davis... | reverse complement strand
CTGCGCATACAGGCGGACATTCCGCTCGAAGCGATCTCCGGCGTGGCCTGCGCGCGGGAATTCCAGCCGGAGCCTGCCGAGATGAAGCGCGCGGCGGGTCCCGTGTGGGGAACGTCCAACGTACGCATCGACCTGCGTCGCGAGATCGAAGCCGAAGGGGTGCTGTTCTTGCCCATACGGGTAACGGCCGTCTACTTGGCGCTGGACGAGCCGGAGGCTTTCGCCCGCGAGCTGGAGCGGAGGATCGCCGTTCGCGGAGACTAAACCAAAAAGGAGCAACCCCGCCGGTTGCTCCTTTTGGTTGTACGCCCGGCATGGGCGTGCGGTCCCATCACTCCGAATACCGGATAAAAGAAAGCAGCAAATCCTGCCGATGGTCTCCGAAGTCGGAGCCGAACAGGTTCATGCCGCGCCGGTTGACCGCGTCCTCGCGAACCTCGAGGCGCACCCGGATCGGCTGGTTGTACCGCAGGTTCAGCGAGGCCAAGGTGGCCGAGGCGGCCTGAGAAGGGACGCCGTTGACCCGGCAGCCCTCTTTCGTGACTTTCCACTCCGTCAGAAGGCCGTATTCCGAGCCGCTCCGCCATTTTTCGGGAGTCAGCTTGCCTTTGCGGTCTCCCAGATCGCCGGGGCTGGTCCAGACGCCGATCCATTCGTCGTTGATATACAGGGAGATATCCGAAGGCCAGTCCATCCGGAAGGACGGCGCTTCGGAGCATAGCTCCGCGCTGAACCGGAGTTCGTCGATCGCGACGCCGGGGGGCATCGGATTGGCGAAATAATATTCCACGTACCCGGCCCCCGAGAACCACAACAGCGAAGCTTCGAAGCGTTCCGGCATGTAGAACGAACGCGGGTCGTCCACCGACCCCACGTGAACGCCCTCCCTCGTCACGAGCCCGCAAGTCGGCTGCACGGAGCAATGCGAGAACATGCCAATCGGCATGCGCAGCTCCTCGGTACGGTGCAAGCCGTCTCCGGGTCTTACGGGAAGATCCAGGTGAATGGACCGACCGGCGACCGAACATATTTTTTCCCGGTTGGCGCCGAGAGAAGAGGTGACGAGTTCGACGCCTTCCAGGATGTTCACGTTGATGGAGATCGTCGGCTGCGCGACGCCTAGCGCTTCGGCAAGCTGGCTGACGCTCATCGGCTTCTCGCCCAGCGCCTCCAGAATGCGGACGCGGACGTCTCCGGACAACGCCTTGGCCACATCCACGATTCGGTTGGAAGAATATCGCAGTACTTCTTGCGCTTGGTCGCTCATGATCCCGTGCCAGCCTTTCGTAAAGACGGCCTCTAGCCGCCCGAATTCCTGTATAGAGAGTGCCCCCGCCAGGTCCGATGCGGCTCGAAGCCGCAGACCGGGGGCTATTTCTTTTGTTCTCAGTGTACAAGAAATTTGTTGTATTGTAAAAACATAATATGTATTGAATATTTAATATATAGGTGCTAGAATGGGAAAAAATCCACTAGCCAAATCGAAAGGTTGTGCGCGTCCTATGGCATCCCGTGCGTTGAAAGAGACCGCAACGGCAATTCCGCGTCCCGAGTATCCCCGCCCGGACTGGGAGCGGCAGGAATGGTTGAATCTGAACGGAAAGTGGAGCTTCCGCCTGCAGCCGGACGGTCCGGATACGGTCTCCGGCGGCGAGAAGCCCGCAAGCTTCGACGGCGAGATTACCGTGCCCTTCTCCTGGGCCAGCCCGCTGTCCGGCGTCGGCCGGAACGAAACGGGCGTCGGCTGGTACAAGCGGGAGGTCGCCTGGTCGCCTTCGGACGAGAGCGCCCTCGTGTTCCTGCGCTTCGGCGCGGTGGACTACGAATGCGAGGTTTGGGTGAACGGCGTTTCCCTTGGCTCTCATAGAGGCGGCTACGGGGATTTCGAGTTCGACGCGACCGGCGCGTGGCGGAAGGACGCAATCAACGAAATCGTCGTGCGCGCGGAAGACCGGGACGAGAAGTTTCAGGCCAGAGGCAAGCAGGGCTACGGCGAGATTCGCGGCATCTGGCAGCCGGTATGGCTCGAGGCGCGCCCGCGGTCCTATGTTCGCCAAGCGAAGTTCGATACGAAGCTGGACGGAACGGTCAAGGTCAGGGCGTCCGTCGTGGCCGCGAAAGCCGGCCGGGCATCGCTGGCGTTCAGCTTCGCGGGCGGAGCGGTCCGCCATGAGGAGAGCTTCGACCTGGCGCCGGGCGACAACGGCGTCGAGGTTGCGTTTCGGGTGGACGATCCGCGGCTCTGGAGTCCGGAGGCTCCTTACCTGTACGAGGGGGAGATGAAGCTGGTCTCGGCGGAAGGGACGGATGCCGTGTCGACGTACTTCGGAATCCGCGAGGTCGGAACGGCGCCGTTCGGAGAGCGCGAGTACCGTTGGGTGACGTTGAACGGCAAGCCGATTTATTTGAACGGGGCGCTTGATCAATCCTTCCATGAGACGGGCTATTTCACGTATCCGACGGACGACGAAATGCGCGAAGAGATCTACCTGTTGAAGCGGCTCGGACTCAACTTCGTTCGCATCCATATCAAGCCGGAGGAGCCCCGCAAGCTGTACTGGGCCGATAAGCTCGGCATGCTGGTGATGGAAGACATGCCCTGCTTCTGGGGCAATCCCGACGAGACGGCGCGTTCCGCTTACGAGAGCGAAGCGAGAGAGATCCTCGATCGGGACTACAATCATCCGTCCATTTTCTCGTGGATCATGTTTAACGAGACGTGGGGGTTGAAGACGGACGCCCGGTCGCTCGGCCTGACGGGCGGAGACGGCGCGCAAGCCCAATCGGGCTATTTGCCGGAGACGCAGGAGTGGGTCAGATCGATCTACCGGTGGGCCAAGAGCGTCGATCCGACGCGGATCGTGGAAGACAACTCGCCCTGCAATTGGGATCACGTGGAGACGGACCTGAATACGTGGCACTTCTATCTGAACGGCTACGAACAGGTTCGCGCGCACGTCCAGGAAGTCGTGGAGAAGACGTATCCGGGCTCGTCCTTCAATTGCATCGGAGGCAACGTGCAGGGCGACGCGCCGCTGATGAACAGCGAATGCGGCAACGTGTGGGGCTTCGCGAACGGGGCGGGGGACAGCGACCTTGCCTGGCACTACCGCTACATGATGAACGAGTTCCGCCGCCATGACAAAATGTGCGGATTCGTCTTCACCGAGCTGCGCGACGTGACGAACGAATTCAACGGCTATTACCGTCTGGACGGAAGGGAGAAGCTGTTCGGATACGAGGGCTTCGTGCCGGGCATGTCGTTGGCCGACCTGCATTCGCCGGATTTCGTCGTCATCGACGCGCCTCCTTGCCGGACGGTGCAAGCCGGCGAGAGCGTATCGGTGCCGCTGCTCGTCTCGAGCTTCTCGGACCGCCGCCACGGGAAGAAATTGCGCCTGGAATGGGAGCTTTGGCACGACAATCTCGGGATTCGCGTCTCGGGAGATCGGGGCTCGATCGAGCTGGATTGGAACGGTTTCGGCGTGAAGCCGTTAGCCGAGCCCTTGACCTTCCGCGTGCCGAACCAGGACGCGCTCGCCGTTCTGGCGATTACGCTGCGCGAGGGGGACGGGAGCGTCGTGACGCGCAACTTCACGACTTTCGACGTCCGCGGCGGAAGCGCTGCTCCGGTCTTCGACGCGGACGGACGGTTCGTCTCCGTTCCCGTGACGGCGTTCGCGGAGGCGACGTTCCCGTATCAATGGAACGCGATCCAAGGGAGCAAGGCGAACGGAGGCCGCTCGGGCAAGTTCGTCTACGACGTCGAGCTTCCGGCCCAGAGCGAGCTCGGCTTGGTGCGGCACGCGGAGATCTATTTCGAGGCGAGCGCGAAGCGCCTTCTGGCCCGGAATGTCGAAGGCGCCCGGGAGCGCGCCCACGACATCAGCTTCATGCACGGGGCCGACGCCGCGGTGGAATACAATTCGAACACGTACTACATGACCGATACCGAGCGTCATCCGTCGCTGATCCGCGTCCTCGTGGACGGGAACGCGGCGGCGGAGCTTTACCTGCCGGACAATCCGGCGGATAGTCGGGGAGCTTTGTCCCATCACTATCAGGAAGTCCATAACAAGCTGGACGAAGCGGGTTCCTACGGCTACTTGTGCAAGGTCGCGATCCCGAGCGCCGTACTGGCCAAGCTGGACCGAAGCCGCCGCTTCCGCTTGACGCTGGAAGCCGGCGACGGAGGATTGGCGCTGTACGGCCGCAACGCGGGACGATATCCGTTCGACATTCTGGTCCGCGTCCAATAACCCGATGACAAGCAAAGGACCTCATCTTCCGCCAGACGGCGGAGATAGAGGTCCTTCGGCTTGCCTTCGGCGCGATCCCGCTCACTTGGCGGACGGATCTTTGCCCTTCTCGGCCGCTTTCTCGAGTTCGGCGTGAAAATAGTCCCGCAGCTCGGCCGTTTTCCGGGAATCGGAGAGCGGGACTTTCGCCGCCAGGTAGCTCTCGACGAAAGCTTCCCACGTCTGGGGCTTTCTCTGGGCAACCATCATTCTTACCGCGTTTTTGATCAGGCGGCGTTCCTTGGAATTGGAGAATTGATCCTTGTACTGCTGCGCCAGGCCGAAATCCAAGTCGGCGAAGATCGCCCGGAACACTTCGGCCGTCATGCGGGCGTCGTCGAGGGCCCGGTGGGCCGAACCCTCCGCGACGATATTCAGGTCGACCAGCGCGGCTTCGACGCTGACGTCGTTCGTGACTTTCTTGTACCGCAGATAGCCCTTCAGCAGATCGAAATAGCGCATGCCCGTCCAATAGGCGTCGCTTAGCTTATGCATGCGGGTATCGAAGACGATCCGCTTGACGTCCTCCCCGCCCCAGGTCACGAGCAGCAGAGACTCGCTGCGCGAGAGCCATCCCTCGAATTCGGCGATCACGGCCGGGAAGCCCGGCGCGACGTCGATCTCCTCCTGGGGGATGCCCGTTTTTTTCTTGATGAAACTGTTAAGCTTGGAGAAGTAGACCGGTTTGATCAGAGAAGAAAATTCGTCCTTCGGCCGAAGCTCCGAATCCAGTCTGACGGCCCCGATCTCGATGACCTCCATCGGCAAATCGCTGGCGAATTTCCGTCCGTTGAATTCGATGTCGAGAATAATGTAGTCCAATGAGTACCCTCCGCTCTATAACCCGTGCATTATATTCTACCAAAAAGCGAGACGAAATGCGCATGATGTCCGCGTAACGGGATAAAACGAACGTCTGGATTCGGCGGCGAGATTGAGTTAAGATGGAGGTAGCGATAAAGTGAAACTAAGTTTCGTCAGATGAAACGAATTTTACGCCCGCGATCCGTTCGGCAATCGGCTCGAATTTCTGGAGCGGGGAGAGGATGAACGATGAATAGCAAAGAAAGGTTTTCCAGCCGGGTGGATGCTTATGCCAAATACCGGCCGAGCTATCCTTCGGAAGCGATCGATTATTTGTACGAGGCCGTCGGACTCGGCGAGCGTTCCGAGATCGCGGACGTCGGCGCGGGAACGGGCATCTTCTCCAGGCTTCTGCTGGAGAGAGGATCCCGGGTCACCGCCGTGGAGCCGAACGAAGCGATGAGACGGGCTGCCGTCGAAGCGTCCGAAGGAAACCCGAAGTTTCGGGCGGTCTCCGGCTCGGCGGAGGATACCGGGCTGCCGGATCGATCGCAGGATTTTATCGTCTGCGCGCAAGCCTTTCACTGGTTCGACCGGGAAGCGTCGCGCGTCGAATTCCGCCGGGTGCTGAAGCCGGGGGGCCAAGCGGTTCTCGTCTGGAACACGAGGCTGACGACGGGGACGCCGTTCCTCGAAGGCTACGAGCGGTTGCTGCACGAGCTGGGGACGGATTACGGGCAAGTGAATCATCGGAACGTCTCCCGCGACATGCTGGCGTCTTTCTTCCGGGAGGGCGAGATGAAGGAAGCGCGCTTCGTCAACCGGCAGGTGTTCGATTTCGACGGGCTGGCCGGAAGGCTGCTGTCCTCTTCCTATGCTCCTCAGCCGGGACATCCCCGTTACGAACCGATGATGAGCAGCCTCCGCGAATTGTTCGACCGCTGCGAGAACGGAGGCACGGTCGACTTCGATTACGAGACGGAAATTTACTGGGGAGAGGTGTAGAAGCGCGGTTCGACGGGCTTCCGCGAGCGAAGCCGTCCCCTGCCGGGACGGCTTCGTTCAACCCCTCTCGACATTCCGCGAATCGTCCGCCGGCGCGGGCCGCCCGCAGGAGCCGTCGACGGGCGGCGCCGGGCGCGGCGGAGAGAATCGCTGACCGGATCTGTCAGCGATACCGGGTTAGAATAGGAATGGGATTCGAAAATTCGGGAGGCGACCATGGATGGACTGGAACTATTACGACACGTTTATTAAAATATCGGCGGATTGCCCCGTCGAGCGCGGAGTCGTTCCTCCGGAGAAGAAGGGCGGCCGGACGAAGCCGGGGATCGAATACGACCTCGTCTCGGGCAATCCTTACGTTTATACGCAAGAAGAGCTGCTATTCCAAACCTACGTCCGGCACAAGGGAATTCCGGAGGAGGAAATGGCCGCCCGGGGAGAGGAAATTCGCGCCGCCTTTTTCTCGAAGCCGACGGCCTGCTTGAGGGCTTCCATGCTGCCGAAGAAATACGGCTGGGGTCTTCACTTCGACTCCGAAGGCCGAGTCGCGCTCGTCCCCCGGGAGTCGGAGGAATACGACCGGCTGGCCGACGAAGCGTCGAGCGGGTTGAAGGTATTGGCGGCGATGCGCAACGGCAAGAAATAAGAGGAGGGCGCGCGGGGACGGCCGCTCTCATGCCGCGCTAACGGCTAATTTTCAACCCGAATCTCGCGACGGTCGCATTCGCCGGCGGCGAAGCGAAGCAGCGCTTCGCCTTCTTCGCGCAACGCGTCCAGATCTTGCGCGGCGAGCGGACGGAAGGGCTGGATCGTCAGCATGGCGGCCGCTTTCTCCCGGTCGATCCGCCACATCCCTTCCACGAACCCGTCGATCAGGAAGGTGGAGCGGATGATGCCGTTCACGGTGAACACGCGTCGCCGGTCTTCTTCGGAGATGATTCTCGCTCGGTCGGCATGGGAAAGCAGCAGATTGTCGAATTCGGCGATGAACCGGGGAGGAACGGGCATATCCGGCTCCGGCAACGGCGCGTCCGGCAGATCGAACAGCTCCGTCCCGTTCTCGTCCCGAAAAATCCGCAAACCCGGCCTCATCCGTTTCAGAGGTTCGCTTAGCCGAGTCAGTCCGGACCAAGCTTGAACGTCTTTGGCGGAGGCGGGACCGAAGACGGCTAAATAACGTTCGATCATCGCCTCGGGCGCGCACGGTTCCGCGGAGGGACAGTCGGCGAGCCAGGTCTCCGCGGACGTATGGGAAGCTTGGCCGCTTTCGCCCCATAAACCCCGAGGCGGCACCTGAACGAGCGGGATCAAGGTGCGGGCGGCGGCGGCGAGCGCATCGGGCTCGCCGCCGAGGAAAGGCTCTTCGGCCGCGAGCAGGCTGCCGAGCTCCTGGAAAGTCCGGGGACGCTCCTCGATGAGCCTTCGCGCGGCGGCTTGCAGGACGTCGAGGTCGATTCCCGGAAGCCGCTTGGCTTGGTTGCCGTTAAAGCCGCGGTCCAGCACGGGCTGGACGAGCGGCCGCAGAGCCAAGGCGTCGCGGGAGGAGACGAGGTGGATCGTGGAGCGCATGAGCGCGATCCGCACCGCCTGCCGGGATTCGATCAGCCGGGAGAGCTCCGCCTGACGGAAGTCTTCGAGCCTCGTCCATAGACCGACATAAGGCGGATTAGGGGCTTGCGCTTGCATGCCGACGAGGCGCTCGATCGCTTCCAGCGCGGATAGGCGATGGCGCCGGGTCAGCATCTGGCGTTCCAGCAGCGCCCGGTTGAGCGCTCTCTTGCTTAGCGTCGGCGCTTCGCCGGCGGCGTTCGGGTTGCGCGCGGTCAGGGCCATGGCTTTCCGGGCCTCCTTCATGATTGGAAAGTAAAGGGATCGGAACGAATATTTCCATTATAAACGGAAAACCCCGACATCCGTCTGTCAGGGTTTCCGAATCTTTATCCGAGGCTCGCGGCTCTTATCGGCTTTCCGTGCCCCTGCCCGGCTCCTTCTCCCGCAACCGGCGCATATAAGCGGTAACTTTTCGGTCTTCCTCGCGGGGATACGCGCAACCGAGCCGGTCCGCTACGGCCGCGCCGGCCGAACGGGCCACCTCTCCTACCGCGAACAGAGCGTCCCAAATCCTTTCCGGATCGGCGTCCGCGTACGTGCGTACGTACGTCGACCAAATTTCCTCCGGCAAAAACTTCTCCAGCCACCTTCCGGCCTTGCCCACGTTAACGGACCAATCGCGGTTCATCCCGACGTACCAGCCCAGCAATTGCACGAGCGCGTCCCGAATCACGACGTCCAGCATGTATTTGGCGTAAGGCAGCTCGTTGCGGAGCAGCCCTTTGGCGACGTTCGGAGAGCACCACCAGATCTCGTTCAGAGCCGCGTCGACTTGCCGTTCGCTTGGCCGGCGCGTGACGTAGGACGAGTCGTCGGGAGGGGGCACCTCGCCCATCAGGCCGTCCTTGTCCAGCAGCACCTTCGTCAGGCTGTCGTCCGGTTCGACGAGGCGCTCCGCTTGCCGAAAGGACAGATCGATCCGGATGCCGTCCTCGAACAGCATCAGGAAAATATCCCATTGCTCTCCGTTCTCTTCGACTTTATTATGCTGAAGAATCATCAGCTCGCCGAATGTTGCGATCCAGCTCGTGTCGTCGGCGTAAGGCGCGATCTCCGTCACTCCGAAGATGACGTCGTAGTCGCGCAGCTCGTCGCGGACCGCGTTCGGATTCACTCGCGACCCGTTCAGCAGAACGATTTTCACGCGCGGATCGCGATCGGCGAAGATCAGCAATCGGCCGATGATTTCGTCTTCCGTTCTCATCGTTTCACCCCGGCATTCGATGGAATCTATGTCCCATTGTACCGGCAGGAGGGGCCGATTGCCATTATTTCATGACCATCACCGGGATGCGCGAATGCTGAATGACGTTATGGCTGACGCTGCCGACCATGAACTCCTTGAAGGCGCCGAGCCCTCGGTTGCCCATGAGAATCAAGTCGCAGCCGTTGGCTTCGGCGTAATCCAGCAACGCTTCGGCCGGCCCGCCGGTCAAGATGACGACGTTCGCGCTAGGCACGGAAGAGGCGAGGCTTTTGACTTTGTCGATAACGGCGTTTCCCTGGGCCTCCACTTGCTCCCGGTAGAAATCGGGCTGAACGAAGGTTACGTCCGCGATCGTAACCGGCTGCAAATTGATGACGTGCGCGACGGTGAGCCGGGTATCGGATTCGCTTCCGACGATCTGCATCGCTTTCTCCAACGCTCTGGCGGACGGATCGGAGCCGTCGTAGGGAACGAGAATGTGGTTGAAAATCATGCTGACCCCTCCTAATTCGTGATATCCTGCCATTACCCGGACCGCCGCGCCGTCAAACCGTCAAGGTTTCAGAACGACCTTAATGCAGTCGTCCAGCTTGTCTTTGAAGATCTTGTAGCCGTACTCCGCGTCCGACAAGCTCAACCGGTGGGTGATGATGTCGGTCGGATCGATCTCTCCGTTCTTGATCTGCCGGAACAGCTCCGGCATATAGTGAACGACGGGGGCCTGTCCCATCTTGACCGTGATGTTCCGGCTGAACAGGTCGCCGAAGGGGAATGCGTTGTAGTTCATTCCGTATACTCCGGTAACCTGGATCGTTCCGCCTTTGCGGACGGTCTTGGCGGCGATCCGGAACGCGCCGAGTCCGCCGCCTTGCAGCTTGAGCAGCGTTTCGATTTTTTCCAGCAGCGTTTTCTCCGAATCGAGACCGACGCAGTCGATGACGACGTCGGCGCCTCCGCCCGTGATTTCCTGGAGATGACCGGTCAGGTCGTCGATTTCCTTGAAGTCGAACGTCTCGACCCGGTTCGACGCCTTGGCGTGCTGCAGCCGATAGGAAACGTGGTCGACGGCGATGACGCGCTCGGCGCCTTTCCGCCACGCGAACTTTTGCGTCAGCAGTCCTACGGGACCGCATCCGAGCACGATGACCGTGTCCCCGGGTCGTACTCCGGCGTTGTTCACGCTCCAGTAAGCGGTCGGGAGAATGTCGGAGAGGAACAAGATTTTCTCGTCTTCGAGCTCGGCGTCTTCAGGCACCTTAAAGGGCATAAAGTTGCCATAGGGCACCCGGAGCAATTCCGCTTGTCCTCCCGCGTAGCCGCCGAAAGTTTCGGAATAGCCGAGATAACCGCCCGTGCCCCCGTGCAGAAAACCGTTGGCGTTGTCGCATTGGCTCTCGAGACGATGGTTGCAGTACCAGCATTGGCCGCAGGCGACGGTGAAGGGCACGATGACGCGGTCGCCTTTTTTCACTCTCGTCACTTCCCGGCCGACTTCCTCGACGAAACCCATCGGCTCGTGGCCGATGACGAAATCCTTGGGCATGTTCGGAATCTCGCCGTTAAGGATATGCAGATCCGAACCGCAGATGGCCGTCGTCGTGACGCGGACGAGGACGTCGTCGGGCCTTCGGATGGATGGATCGGGAACTTCCTTGATTTCCACGCGATTCATGCCTTGATAGGTGAGTGCTTTCATGTCCAGGGTCGCTCCTTCAACGGCTCGTGTCCCGTCGCGGATGCGCGTCCGGGGAGATTTTAGGATAGTTTGCCACTCCCGTCCTTTTTTCAGCCATAGTGCCAGCCTTTCGGAAAAACGATATAGTGAAAGGAAAGACACCGGAAACCCGGGCGAGGAGGCATTGGAACGAATGAACCCGAACGACAAAAAACCGAAGCTCGACATCCCGTATTCGTGGACGGAGAGGCTGCTGCTGGCGGCAACCTTTATCGTTTTCGCGGGGAGCGTCGCGCATTTGATCGTCGAATGGGCGGACCTGCCGGCCAAGGTGCCGGCTCATTACAACGCGAAAGGCGAGATCGACCGCTGGGGAAGCAAATGGGAGCTCGCCATCCTGCCGGCGATCGGGTTGGCTTTGATCGCGGGCATGACGATTCTGTCCCGCTATCCTCATCTCTATAACTACCCGGTGCGGATTACCGAAGAGAACGCCGCGGCGCAGTACGCGCTGGCCCGCCGGTTGATCGCTTGGATCAATCTGGAGCTCGCCATGATTTTCGCCTGCATCGGATGGATGTCCGTCCAAGCCGCCAAGAGCGGAAGCGACGGGATGGGGCTCTGGGTCATTCCGGTCATTCTGTTCGTCGTTCTCGGTACCGTCGTCTTCTATTTCGTGCGCGCTTTGCGGATAAAATAGTCGCGGGGTTCCGAGGCATGCCGGCCGCGGACGACCAAGCGGATGCGGATCTATGATATGATACGGGGAGCAGGACCGTATTCTATCGCAGAAGTGGTGATCAGGTTGCATTTGCTTTCCGTTGAAAATATATCGAAGAGCTACAGCGATAAAACGCTGTTCGAGAACGTGACGTTCGGCGTCGAGACCGGCGAGAAGATCGGCATCATCGGCGTGAACGGCACGGGCAAGTCGACGCTGCTGAAGGTGATCGCGGGGCTGGAGCCCCCCGATTCCGGCAGAGTGTCGATCGGCCGCTCCGTCGTGCTGCGCATGCTGGCGCAGGATCCGGCTTTCGGCGAAGGAGAGACGGCGCTCGAGCATGCGCTCGGCGGCGACTCGCCGGAGCTGCGGGCGGTGCGGGAGCATGCCGAGGCGATGGCGGCGCTGACGCTGAGGCCGGACGACGATCGGCTGCAAGAGCGGCTGATCGCGGCGAACGCGCGAATGGACGAGCTGAACGCCTGGTCGTTCGAGAGCGAAGCGAAAACCGCGCTCACGAAGCTCGGCATCGCGGACGTTCACGCCAAGGTCGCGTCGCTCTCCGGCGGGCAGCGCAAGAGGGTGGCGATGGCGGCGGCGCTGCTGCAGCCGTCCGATATTCTCATTCTGGACGAGCCGACGAACCATATCGACAACGATTCGGTCGCTTGGCTCGAAGGCATGCTCCAGAAGCGCAAGGGCGCCTTGCTGATGATTACGCACGACCGGTATTTCCTGGACCGGGTCAGCAACCGGGTCATCGAGCTGGACCGGGGGACGGCGTATTTCTACGAGGCGAATTACAGCCGCTTCCTGGAGCTGAAGCTGGAGCGGGAGGAGCGGGAGGCGGCATCGGAAGCGAAGCGCCAGAACCTGCTGCGGAACGAGCTCGCCTGGATCAGGCGCGGCGCGCAAGCGCGCTCCACGAAGCAGAAGGCGCGCATCGACCGTTACGAGGCGTTGAAGGCGCAAGGGCCGAAAGGGGCGGCCGGCAAGGTGGACGTGTCGGTCGCCTCGACGAGGCTGGGCAAAAAAATTCTCGAAATCGAGCATTTAATGAAAAGGATCGGAGAAAAGACGCTGATCGGCGATCTGAGCTACGTCGCCGTGCCGGATGACCGCGTGGGCATCGTCGGGCGCAACGGCAGCGGCAAGTCGACGCTGCTGAAGCTGATCGCCGGCAAGCTGGCGCCGGACGGCGGGCGCGCTGAGCTTGGGCCGACGGTGAAGCTGGGCTGGTTCAGCCAGGAGCACGAAGAGATGGACGAGTCGCTTCGGGTCATGGAGTATATTCGCGAAGGCGCCGAGCAAGTGAAGACGGCCGACGGCACGACGATCTCGGCGGGGCAGATGCTGGAGCGGTTTCTGTTTCCGCCCGCGACGCAATGGTCGGTCATCTCCAAGCTTTCCGGCGGGGAGAAGCGCCGGCTTCAACTGCTGAGAGTGCTCATGGGAGCGCCCAACGTCCTGCTTCTGGACGAACCGACCAACGACCTGGACGTGGCTACTTTAGGGGTGTTGGAGGACTACTTGGACGATTTCGAGGGCGTCGTATTCGTCGTCTCCCACGACCGGTATTTTCTGGACCGGACGGTCGACCGCATTCTCGCGTTCGAAGGCGACGGCGTCGTCACGCTTCACGCGGGCAACTATACGGAGTACCGGGAACGCGCGGAACGGTTGGAGGCGGAGAAGCCGCAGGACGCCGACGAGCGGGGCGCTGGCCATGCGGGATTGCCGGGGAGAGCCGCGGACAAAGGCGAGGGGACGGACGCGGAAGGTCGCAAGGAGCGCCCGTTGCTGAAAATGTCGTACAAGGACCAGAAGGATTTCGAGCAGATCGACGGGTGGATCGCCGAGACGGAGGAGGCTCTCTCCGGCGTGGCCTCCCGGATGGAAGCGAACGCCAGCGACTCGGCCCTTTTGCAGGAGCTGATGGCGGAGCAAGCCGGTCTCGAGGCGAAGCTGGACGGGCTGCTCGAGCGGTGGACGGAGCTCCAGGAGCTTGCCGAGCGGATCGCCGCGAACAAGAGCTCCCGCGGCTAGCGTTGGCGGACCGCGGAATAGCCGGTTGAGAGACTCGTCGAACGGCGTCACGTTGCCGCATCGGCTCCGCGACGGCGAATGGCAAGAACGGCCCGGGAGACGCCGAATCGATCGAGGGAAGATCGGGCCGGGAACGTCGACCGAGAGACGCCGAATCGATCGAGGGAAGATCGGGCCGGGAACGTCGACCGAGAGACGCCGAATCGATCGAGGGAAGATCGGGCCGGGAACGTCGAAGGGTAGCCCCAACGCGACAAAGCGCGGAAATAACCGTGCCGGCAAGTCGGACAACGGGTTTCCGAGCCCCGAAGGCCGGTCGAACAACCGTTAACAGCCCGAGTACAAGAGGCAGGACGTTGCTGCATCTGTCTTAGATAAAAATAACTGGATTACTACAGTTATTTTACCGAGATAGACCGCTAAAACCGAAAATAAATGGATTTATACAGTTAATTCTTCCTCCCACCCCCTTCGGACCGGGATTTGAGGACGAGTAACTGTATTTTTCCATTTATTTTTTCTTTGGTGGGCCTCTGCAGGGAGAATAACTGTAGATTTCCAGTTATTCTCCAAACCGCGGCTAACGCCCGACCCGCTGTATGAAAACCCTATTGTTGGCCGCAGTAAACCTTACGGCCCTATTCCTTGCCGAAGCCGAATACCACGTCGTGAACGCTAAGCTTGGCGCCCAGCATGATGCCCTCGCCCGGCTGCGGATGCCCGCCCCCATGGGCAGGCCGATCGCCCGGCTGCGGATGCCCGCCGCCGTGGGCAGGCTGGTCTCCCGGCTGCGGATGCCCGCCCCCATGGGCAGGCCGATCGCCCGGCTGCGGATGCCCGCCGCCGTGGGCAAGCTGGTCTCCCGGCTGCGGATGTCCGCCGCCGTGGGCAGGCTGGTCTCCCGGCTTCGGACGGGAGTGAGCGTGCGCTTGCTTGAACGCGTCGCTGTTGACCCAGCCGTCGAAGGCTTCCCGGCTCTCCCAGGTCGTGCACACTTTAAGCTCGTCATGCTCCTCGAGAGCTTCGATCAGCAGCTCCATTCGGACGAAACCCGGCGCATGCTGCACGCCTTTCGGATTCTTGAAGCGTTCCGCGACTTCGCCGGCGTGTCCGGATTTGATTTTAATCGTATTGATGGCGACGATCATTAGGGAAGTCCCCTTTCGCGTAAGTTCGATTCCACCGTTCCAGTGTAACAAACTTGCGCGTTTATCCCAAAAACCGGGGCTCCCGCATCAGTCGTCCAGCCGAATCCCGATGCCCAGCCGTCCGGCTTCGGCCGCGTAATGGGCGGCGACCGCCAAGTCGAACGCGGCCATGCCCATCGGGTTGAAGAAGACGGGCTGCGCGCGGTCTATCGTTCGCAGCGCTCCCTCATGGACGACGTCCTTCAGCGTCAGAACGTCTCTCTCTTCGAGGCCGGCATCCAAATGCATTCGCTCGATATCGGTATTTTCCCGGCATACTTCCCGCCAGCTGTCGACGACGATCGCTCGGATTCCCCGGATGCTCTCCGGCTTATAATCCCTTAACGACACGTTGAGCAGCAGGGCGCCGGGAGCAGGGGGCTCGTCGATGTAGCGTTCCTCGGAGGCGGTGCAGGTCAGCACGATATCGCTCCCCCGGTACGCCTCCTGCCAGGAAGACGCGACCTCCGTCCCGGAACCGCCGATCTCCTTCGCCGATTTCTCGGGGATGCCGCGAAGATCGAACAATCGGGCGCTCCCGATCCGATCGCCGAACAGGGCGAACAGCATCTCCAGCTGCCTTCTTCCGATCGGCCCCCAGCCGATCAGGCCGACCCGGCAGCGGTCGAGGCTTCGCGTTTCGAAGTACGCCTTCAGCATAACCGCGCTGACGGCGGCCGTACGCAGCTCGTTGAGCATCCCTCCGTTCAGGACGGCGACGGGTTTGCCGGTGCCGGTATCGTTCAGGACGATCGTGCCGTGAGCGCGCGGAAGGCCGCGCCCGACGTTGCCCGGGAAGCTGGCGATCCATTTGATGCCGCTGATTCCGATCTCTCCTCCGACGTAAGCGGGCATGGCGATGATCCGGTTGGCCGCATGGCCGAACCTTAAATACGGTTTGACGGGCTGAACGACGTCGGGGGTGCCGAACAGCTTCAGCACGCGCTCGATTCGTTCGGCCAGCAACGGCCAGGAGACGCCGATCCGCCGGATATGCTCATCGTTTAAGTAGATCATTTCCCGGCGCTCACCCGATCGTCGCCCGGACGGGCGATCGGTCCGACGTGGCGCGCGACCCATTCGTCGTCGTATACGGTGTTCAAATACCGGTCACCCCTATCGGGTAAAATGGCCGCGCAGACGGAACCCGCCGGAATTTCGCCGCGCATGGCGCGAATCGCGGCGATGACGCCTCCCGAGGAGGCTCCCGCCATTATCGCTTCCGTCCGCAGCAGCTCCCTGCAGCCTTCGACGCATTCCCGTTCCGTGACGTACGCGATCCGGTCGATCAACTCTCTCTTCGCGATGGAAGGGGTCATGGCCGCGCCTAATCCGGGAAACCTTCTCGTTCCCCGCGGCCCGCCGAAGATCACGCTGCCTTCGGCGTCCACGGCGACGACGGTCGTGGCGCGACCGCTTTGCTTCAGTCTCTCGGCGCAGCCGCGTATCGTTCCGCAGGAGCTGACCCCGCAAAACAAATAGTCGAGCCGCGGCAAGGCCGCGAGCACCTCCGGCATCGTCGTGTCGAAGTGGGAGAGGTAATTGTTCGAATTGCCGTATTGGTTCGTCCAATAGCAGTCGCCGATCTCCCGGCGAAGCCGTTGCACGCGTTCGATCCGGGCGGGCAGATAATCGCCGCTGAGCGGATCCGGCTCCTGGACGAGCTCGATCTCCCCTCCGAGCAGGCGAATGAGCCGCATATGTTGATCGGTCGTACGGGGATCGACGACGCAGATAAACCGGAGGCCCATGTATCCGCAGAGCTGGGCCAGGCTGACCGCCATGTTGCCCGAGCTGGATTCGACGACGGTCGTGCCGCGCTTGATTTCCCCGGAGCGAATCGCTTCCCGCAAAATGCGCAAGGCGGGGCGGTCTTTGGAGCTGCCCCCGGGATTCGCCATTTCCAGCTTCGCGTACGTCAGGAATGGAGCGTCCCCGAACAAGCGCCGCAGAGGAACGAGCGGCGTGCGGCCGATCGTGCCGCCGATGCCGGAGTCGATCTCGCGGAGATCGATCCGGTCGAAGGAGGCGGGCCCGCCGCGATGATCCGTGCCGGCTCTGTCTTCCAACGTTCCGCACCTCTCAGTCGTAAAATATTTTTTTCCGCTTCATCGGTCCCTCGTCGGATGCCTCTCCGCGGGACGGCAATACCCGGATCGCTTCCAACAGCCCTCCGCGGACCATCCGCCCGATCTCCGGTATCCGGTCGGTCAGCTCTTGCTCGATCCGCTCGTAGACGGCGGGGTTCTCTTCGCCGCTCTCGACGTGGACGGCCAAACGGTTCCCGCTCGCCCGAATGCGAATGCGGGCGTCCTTCAGATGGCGATAGACGACGTTTTCGATGTCGTACACGCTGATTTTTTCGCCATGCTTCAGATCCGGCCCGATCCGCCGAACGATCGCCTCGAAGCTCATCTTCCACTTTCCGTCGACGAGAATCGGGCACAAGTCGCGCACGACGTCGTACGTCACGTACCGGAGCGACGGGAACAGATCGCGGGCGTACGAGGTCAGCACGAGAACGGATTCTCCGCCGCCGAGCGGCTCCCAGTCCGCGCCGAGCGTCTCCGAAGGAATGCCTTCGGCTTGGATTCCGTCCGCGAACAGGTAGCGCCCGTGCTCGCGGGAATAATAGGCGATCGTGCCGATCTCGATGGAGCCGTACGTATCGACGATGTCGCCTTCGGCCAGCCCGAGCCGTTCCTCGACGCTGCGCAGCCAAGCGGGGGAGGCGATCTCTCCGACGAGAATGACGCGCCGGATGCCGTAACCGGCCGGATCGTCCTTCGCGGCGGCCAGCAGCCGGTCCAGAATCGAGGGCATCGTGTACAGCGCCTCGGGGCGAAGCGTTTGGATCCTTTCCAAGTGTCTGGCGATCGGCAGCTCGAAAGGAATCGAATCGGCTTTGATCCCGAGCCGAGCGAATACGTTCGCCGCGGTGCTCGCCGCGTGCCCCGTCCCCATGTCGGACAGCGCCGTCCGCACGCCCGGGGAGCCGAGAAGCGCGCGGAATAGATCCGCTTTGATCCGGACGTAACGCCGTTCGTCTTCCGCGGAATAATGGATGAGCTTGCGCCGGTTGGAGCTGGTGCCCGAAGTGCGATAGACGGTCGTTCCGCCGTCTTCGGCTTCCGAGGAGTAAGGCTGCTCGCTGCTATAGTAGTAACGCTCCAGCAGGTCGGACGCGATCAGAGGCAGCTCGGCGATCGAGCGAACGCCGAACCGGTCGATTCCGGCGTCCGCCAGCAGCTTCCCGTACCAGGGGAACGTTCGGACCGTCCGATCGATTTTGTCGTGCAAGGGGGAGATCATGGGGGCTTCCTCCTCTTCCCTTCATGCTTGGATACTCATGTATATGTAAACGGCGCAAGGGCGTTCTTCTTTCGGTGGGGACAGTCGCCCTTCCTTCGAGCGCGCGATTCCATATTGTAATCCGTGGAGCGATTTGCCCCAACGAGGAGATAAGGAGATGAACCGTCGCGTGAGCGGACGAACGAGCCTATCGAGCAAGTGGACGAAAACGCGCGTCATGGCGGTCTCCGCCAAGCTGGCCGCCCATATTCCGGAGACGCGCAGGATGAACAGGAAGTCTCTCGGCAAGCTGCTGAAGCATTATGGAATGGTATACGTGAAGCCGAATACGGGCTCGCTGGGAATCGGCGTGATGAAGATCGGGCGCTCGGGCGGGAAGTGGACCGTCCGAACCGGACTGAAGCGCAAAGCTTTTCCGAGGTACGGATCGATGTACAGCTGGCTGCGCGCCGAGACGAAAGGGCGAGCCTATTTGGTTCAACGGGGCATCCGCGTGATCGGGTTAGGGGGTAGAGCGGCGGATTTCCGGGTGATGGTCCAGAAAGGGAGGAAGGCGGGGTGGCAAGTGACGGGGACGGCGGCGCGGGTAGCGCATCCGGGCAAAGCCGTCACGAACGGCAGCCAAGGAGGTAGCATCCATGACGCGGGAGCGCTTCTTCGCCGAACTTTCGGCAAGCGAAAGACCGTCGCGTTGCGGAAGACGTTCAAGGTTCTCGCGCTCAAGACGGCCGGCAGGTTCTCGAAGGCTTATCCGCGCATGAACGAGCTGGGTCTGGATATCGCGGTGGATCGGGGAGGCAAGGCCTGGATTCTCGAGGTGAATACCCGGCCGGACCCCTGTCCGTTCACGAAGCTGAAGGATCGCTCCATGCTTCGCCGAATCGTCGGATTCGGCCGCGGCTACGGGCGTTCGTACAGGCTGAATTGCACGAAAGCGAGACGAGGGAGCGGCCGGTAGCCTGCTCCGTTCGGACGGAAAATAAAACCGGCATCCAAAGACCGCGCGAGCCCTAGCTTGCGCGGCCTTCGGCCTTTCGTTCGCGGGCGGGCGAGAGCGGAAGCGGCGACGGTTCCGCCAGAAGGCGCTGGAAGCGATGGACCGAAAGTAAAAAAGACGAGTCGGGTCCGATTGAAGAAACCGTCGGAGGGGAGGCTACGTATTACGAAGAAGAACGTTATACAAGGAGGAACGAGCGATGAATTGTCCGGTGTGCGAAGGCACTCGAATGAGAGAAGTGGAGAAGAACGGCATCATGATCGACGTCTGCCCGTCTTGCAAGGGCGTCTGGCTGGACCGAGGCGAATTGGACAAGCTCATGCAGGACGTGAAGGAGGTTCGGCAGGAGTACAACCAGTGGTACTACGGGGATTCGGCTCCCAGACCGGCGCAGCCTCTCCAACAACCGCAACAGCCGCAACAGCC
>Ga0065721_10050553_pt1 | contig 19291 bp, 12 predicted proteins | sample Mesricmetagenome_FD_59108 | JGI IMG/M metagenome (GOLD analysis project Ga0065721, IMG submission 59108) | Mesophilic microbial community from rice straw/compost enrichment Sample: eDNA_1 v2 (version 2) | ecosystem: Engineered > Solid waste > Grass > Composting > Bioreactor | place: USA: Davis... | reverse complement strand
TTCCAGCCGTTTGATTTGCTCATCGACTTTGGCGGCCTGCTCATACTTTTTCGCGGCGAGGAGTCGGTCACGCTTCTGCGCAAGATTGGCGACCGCATCCAACATTTGTTGTTGCAGCTCCTCCGGGGTTGTGCTCTCTTCCTCTTGGAGGGTAATTCCTCCCGTATCGAGCGGTCCTTCTGCCCGGGGGTGGGTTTGTCCTTCGTCCGGGGTGAATCCGAGAAACTCCGTGCGGGAGGTTCCTCCACCTTTTTCCCCTATGCTGGCAACCTCGGCGCGACCAGCTTTGCCCATGATGCCCTTGGCGTTGGAATACTGAGAGATGAAATTTCCGTTCGCGTCGGTGACAACGATGTGCCAAGCCTGCCCAGTGGGAGACTTCGGATCGGTGTAGAGCTTGCTGAAATAGAACAAGGTCTCAGGGGCCCCGTTCTTCCCTCGGACGTTTTTCCTGCCCACGAGGTCCGCGAAACGGACCGTGTTGGGGACGTTCGCGGCGAAGCGAATCTTCTCCGGCTGCGGAGTTTTCCGATCCGTTTCCATCGTCAAAGCGTGGTGGGCCCGTGCGGTCAACTCATCCTCACCCAGCCCCCGGTAGGAGGCCGTCCCGGGGTCAGGAGACCTCATGTTGACGGATTTCGGCGTGCGATTTCCGTGGCGGCCCCGCGCCTTGATGGGGGCGGGATCGTTAATACGGGCCATGAGTTCTTGGAACGCCTTGTCGTAGTCCCCCTCCTCGAAAAGCGGGGCCGGGGCGTCCTCGGGAACGGCGTGCTGGGCCAACTCCGCGAGGGTCTGCCGACGGGCGTCCTCGAACGAGATGGAGATACTGGCCTCGGGGCCATCCTCCGCCCAGTCAAGGTCCGGGTCCCTTTCCTCGCTAACAACCTCGGAGAGAAGATGAGACTCCTCTTGAAGCAGAAGCCCGATCTGAGCTTGAAGGAACTGCGGGAAGCCCTCGGCCTGAAGTGTTCGGTGCAGGCCATCCACGTCGTGCTGGGGAAGATGGAGATGACTTTAAAAAAAAGACGCTCCGTGCCAGCGAGCAAGACCGTCCAGACATCGCCCGAGCGCGCCAAATCTGGCAGCGCCGCCAAAGCCGCTTCGACCCGGCGCGTTTGGTCTTCCTCGACGAATCGGGCGCCAAAACGAACATGACTCGGCTCTGGGGCCGGGCTCCCCGCGGGCAACGCGTCCACGCCAGCGCTCCCGCTGGTCGATGGCAAAGCACCACGATGATCTCTTCGATCCGCCTGGATGGCACCACGGCGTGCATGACCATCCCCGGAGCCACCGATACCGAGGTCTTTCGCGCCTACGTACGCGACGTGCTTTGCCCCACGCTGCGGCGCGGCGATCTGGTCATCATGGATAACCTTGCCCCGCACAAAAGCGATCCCACCCTACGCCTGATCAAAAAGGCTGGGGCCAAAGTCCTCTTCCTTCCAGCCTACTCTCCCGACTTCAACCCCATCGAAAAAATGTGGAGCAAGGTCAAAACTCTCCTGCGCAGCGCCGAGGCTCGAACCCCAGAAGAACTCATCACCGCAATCGGCAATGCCCTGGCAAAAATCACAGCCAAAGACGCCTTCAATTGGTTTGTCTCGTGCGGCTATAGCTTTTGTTGAAATGCTCTATTTGGCAAGCTTGCCGAGCATGATTCTGCAAGAGGCAACATAAATGGCGGCTTCGGAATGCTGGATGGATCGTTCATAATCTTTCAACCACCCAACGCTTCGGGAGGATCTTGAACGCCGGGGCATTGCGCTTGATGATTTCCAGAGAGAGTCCCCGATCGGGATCAAGGAGGCCGTCCTTTGAGCAGCTCGCCGGCATATCCACCAACGGCTCTCATTCGAAACTGTCCAGAAATCGGGGCTCGGCCAGCAATCACGATCTGCCAGGCAACATTCAATCAAGACGGTTCCTCTCAGGAACGCGCCGCCAAGGCGGGAAGATTGCGGATCATGTATGCCTGCAAAGTGCCGGTGATGTCGGAATTAAAAAATGCCGTCCCGCCATCGGGCGAGAGGAAGGGATGCGGGTGGACCTTCGAGGGTCCGAGACGAACGAGCGTCGTCAGGTTCCGCAGTCCGCCTTCCAGCGGCGCATCCAGCTCGGAAAGTTGGATCTTCCAGCCATCCTCGAACAACCCGTCGGAAATCAAACGGCTTCCCGCCTCATCGGTGGCGAAGTGGTCGATCCGCGGCCCGATCAGCCCTTCGGTCAAATTCCGGCTCGTCCCTCCGGGCGTGGCGGCGCCCAGATGGTCCGAGCTCCGCACCGGAAGACCTTCGAGCAAACGGACATCCCCCGTCTGCGGACCGGAAAGCACCGTGGCAGCGCCGAGCGCATAGGGCGTGTTCCCGCGCCAGCATTGATGTCCCCGGCAGTCCTCGCTTTCCAACCTTCCCCACGCCATGGTCCTCAGGTCCATTCCGTCGTCACGGAGAACATGGATGTCGCATCCCGGAGCTGTCACCAGATGGACACATTTTCCCGAGGCGTCAAAGACCGCGCCATGATTTTCCTGAATCAGGAGATCGCCCAGATGTTCGGGGGAGCGACAATACTGCAGATGCATGTTATAGTAGGAAGGACCGTGGAGAATCATTTCCACTGAACCGTCGCAGACGTCAAAAATGAGCAGTCCCGTCTCCGGGTAGTCCTTGGGAGACCCACTCAATCGCGTGCCGATTGCGAGCTTTGTGCCATCCCGCCGGATCGTCGCAAGACCGTACAATGGCGCACAGGCTTCCACTCGATGGCCGGGAATCCTTCCGTCCAAAACGGCGACGGTCGTCCGCTCCCAGGTGGCAAGTTCCAGGCGGCGCAGGAGAATCCGGCCCGGATGGTGGGGCGTTTCGTCGACAAAATAGTAGACCCAACGTCCGCAGGGGCTCATGCAGGGAGCCGCCGCGCGCGCCTCGTCGGAAATGGGACGCAGCGCTCCGCCGTCGGCTAGGTCGCACAATTCGTACCGATGAAGCGGATTCTGATAGTTGCCCGTGTGTTCATCCGCATGCCGGTGCAAAATCAGCTTCGTTCCATCCGGACTGAGCACAGGCGCTTCCGGATAGATATGGGCACTCGGCACAGCCGCATCGGATGTCAGCTCAAACACCTCCTGGCCATTCCTCGCCAATTCTTCCCAGAAATCATCCACCCGTTTCATAGCCCGTCCGAAGCGCGCCAATGACGGTTATGACGTACCCGTAACGTCGGGACCCGAAGCTTGCGAAACGGCTCTCCTCGCCACGCGGCGGCCGGAAAAACGATTGAGAAGGACATCATCGCGACGCTGGACTGAACATGCAAATTACTCAAGTAATTTTCCTGCAAAAGATCGCCCTTGCGAGAACCGGCCTATCCGCCGTCCCCTGCTTCCAAAATTTTCCTAAAGAAGCTTTAAATATCTTCCTTGGCGATATTCCCAAGGAGAATCCGCCTTGACGGAAAGAGGCACAGCCAGATAAATTACACTAGTAATGCCCCCGCAGCCAAGGTCTCAAATGCAGTCCCGCGAGAGCGGCGGCAGGAAAAGCGTCCGGGCTGCCAAATCGGGGCTCTCGCAGTCGGCCCGCTTGGTCACAGTGGCCCAACCGGGCGGAACAGAGACGTTTGCTCCAATCCGCAACCAAACCGACCGGAGATCCGGTCGGCCGCAGCCCGCACTCGCAGCAGGAAAAGAAAACATTCTCGTCCCTTCGCATCAACTGGCTGCGGAAATTCGCCCGACCAACTTCTGCGTCCCTACCGCGGATATTCCAATCCGCGCCGTAAAATGGAGCAGCAATTAATCGCATGGAAACGACATCCACACGATCCACGGAACGCCCCCAGACAACCCCATCCGCCCGACGGGGATTTTCCCTCGTCGAGGTCACCATCGCGATTGGGATTCTCGGTTTCTGCATGATTCCGATCATGGGATTGATTCCTGTGGCGCTGAAGACGGCGCAGCAATCCATGGACCGAAATACGGAGGCGCGCATGACACAGACGATTCGCGCGCAGCTTTTGCAGAGCCCGTTCCGCACGCTGGGCAACGGGGCGACCTTCCATTTCGACGTCGATGGATTTCCCTTGGAAAATTCCGGATACTACGAAGTGACCGCCTCGATCCTGCCGTCCACAAGCCTCCCCGGCCCCCAAACGAACGTTTATCTGCGCACCGCGCAGTTGGTGATCCACAATACCGCGCGGGGCCAGACACGCACCAACAGCATCCATCTCCCGGACAATGGATACTGACCGGAATCTACCCGCTTGTGTCCCCTGCGTTTCAGAGCACAAACTTTAACGCCCTCTCTCCGAGACACCGGAAGTCGGAAACGCGTCCACCAATCCCCTCACCTCCCGCACACGATTTTTCCCTGACATGACCACACCCTCCCCGACTTGGAATGTTCCCGCGAAAGAAACCGGTGCCGCGCTGGTCATCGTGCTTAGCATCCTTGTTCTGATCGCCGCACTGCTGATCGCGTTCATGAGTTCATCGCGCAACGATCTTGCCGCGACCGCCGAGTACGCGGCCGGCCAGGAAGCCGCGGCCCTCTCTGAGACGGCAACCAGTTTGGTCATGGCGCAGATCCGCGAAGCCACCCTCGCCGGCATCAGCCCCACGGGACAGGGAACCTACGCCTGGGCCAGCCAGCCGGGCGCCATCCGGGTTTGGAACAATCAGGGCCAGCCGGCGTCTCCGCATGTGTACAAGCTCTACTCCGCGTCGCTCATGAAAGAGAACGATCTGTCGTTTTTGGACGATGAGATTCCTTCCAATTGGCGCACAGAGGCCGCGTCGTACACCGACGTCAACGAACCGGTCAGCCGGAACGGCAAATGGATCTATCCCATTCTGGATCCGGCTGCGATCGGCACCGTGGTCGGATTCTCCTCCTCCCAGCCCGCCGACAATTCGGTCGCGTGGGACGCCCGGTGCAGCATGCCCGTGCGCTGGATTTACATCGGCCGCGACGGACGCATGAGCAATTCCCTCCAACCGGACTCCATCGGACGCGTGGCGTTCTGGACCGATGACGAGACCTGCAAGATCAACATCAACACTGCTTCGGCCGGCGCCGACGAGTCCCCGATCCGGAGCACCCGCGGGAACGTAGCCGCCGGCCGCCTCGGCGCCAGCTTCTGGAGCATTCCGTATACCGCGCTCATGCAGGACTACAACTATGGCGCCGGCAATCCGAGCCAGGACGAATTCCAGCGCTACGCCGGACATCCCGCAAGCGTGAACCTGCTGCCGGTTCTCCAGGGACCCGCCTTCACCACCTTGTCTGAAGCCCAGCGTTTGAATGTCCTCCAGGGTCTTTTTGATCTCTTCCCCCGGTACCGCTGGGGCGGATCGGAGAATCAGCGCATCAGCTACGGTCAGACGCGCACGAACATTTCCGGAGCCAATCAGAAACAAAGCCGCCTTTACGCGTCTGTGGACGAACTCGCCTTCAGCCCGGGAAAAAGCGGCGACTCGCGCGATTTGAACTCCCTGCCGGCGACGGTCAACGGTTCCTCTTTCACCGATCCGGAACGCCTCAATATCTGGCGATTTTTCCTGACCGCCACCAGCCGGGCTCCGGACACAAACCTCTTTGGCCAGCCCCGGGTGTGCCTCTGGCCCATCAGTGGTGAAGACGATCCGCAGCACCGCACAACTCAGGACAACCTCATCGCCTTTTGCAGCACGATCGGGCAAGGCGCAGACGCCCGGGAATATTTTTTCCAGCGGTTGTATCCCTTCAGCCAGACGGCAGACTGGACCTCGTTTCCCCGCAACAAGGAAATTTTCCATTTCCTCCAGCGTTCGACCGGAGAGGCGATTCCGGGATTCGGTGGAAACTTTGTCACGAAATATGACGTCGCCAACGGAGGCGTGAGCGGAGAACGGGATCAGATCCTCACCGCCATGTTCGACACGATCCGGATCGCCAATCTCAACGAGACCTTTCCCGGCCGTCCGGCGGGCTTCCGCAGCTACACGCCGGACGCCCAAACCGTCGGAATCGGCGTGAGCAGCCCCACCTACCCTGGCGGAGCCACCTCGGGCGGCGCCATCGCCGGTGCCGGCACGGTGTTTCCCATCCTGACCGAATATGGCCGCGGCGCCGGACGCATTCCGGTCGTCTCGGAGCTGGTGCTGCACATGGTCCACCGCGGCACCAGCAACAGCGACACCGGCGATATCGAACCGACGAACAAAATCCAAACCGCGTTTCTCATCGAGACCTTCACGCCGACGCTCGGGTACATGCCGTGGACACCGCGAGATTTTCAGGCGACTTTGACGAGTTCGGTCACCGTGAATTCGGAACTGGTGTTTTCCGCAACCACCAAAACTTCGACCGCTCGAAACCGAGACACCGCTGCGACGTCCCGTCAGCCGGTCGGCGGCACGAATGGCATCTGGGATCTCGGGGTGTCCCTCCAGAACGAAGAAAGCAAAAACATGGTCAATCTCTCCGGAATCGGAGTCGTGCAATTCGGCCGCCAATTGTCGCAGGCGATCTCCGCGCCGGATCCCGAAGTCACCGTGGGAGCCGGCACGGTCGAGATCGCTCTGAAAATGTTTGATTCCAACAGGACGCCGACGACGTATCAAAACTACACGCTGGATTTTCCGGCCGCCACTGTGCCCCGGCCGGATCCCGTGGTGCCGTCCAACACCAATGACGCCGGGGATTGGTTGTTCCGAAACACCGCCAACATTCACCTCATCCCAAAATCGGAAGATGTCATCCGAAGCCTCGTTCCACGGGATGGTGACCTGCGGATCATCGCCTACCTCCAGGAGGTTCCCCACCAATTTTTCCGCACCCATCCCGACTTCAACAGCACCAAACATTTCGCGCATTCGGTGCGGTTCCGGAAACTGGATGGCGGCTGGCCGGGAGACCCAAGCAACCTCAACGACGGAACGACCAACGGCCAGCTGGTTGGTCTGCCGTATCACCGTTCGTTCATAGGGGCAGGAAACACTCTGCGTATCGAAACCACCGAACCTGATCTTCCCCCGGATATCACGGACCTGGTGGCCCGGGGCTGGGAAGGTGACTGGAACAATGGGGTCGGAGACTTCCCAGATGGCGCATATCTCTTCAAACCGGACGAGGGCATGACCAAGGGAGACCCGAACCAGCCGAACTACTTCAATCCCTGGGATTGGACCCAGGCAACCGGCTTTTACTCCCCCACGCAAGCCATGCCGTCCGCCATGGTCTTCGGCTCGATCCCTTCCGCCGTACGGCGAACCTACCAAGCCTACCGCAACAACAATTTTAATCAGGGCCGTCCGTGGCGAACCCTGCTTTTTTGTCCGAATCCGGATTTCGAAATTTCCGGCTCCGGCACCCAACACTACGGCGCCAACAACCCTCCGGATTACCTCCTCGCCGATTTGTTCAACATGCCCGTTGTCGAACCGTACGCCATCAGCGAGCCGCTCTCGACCGCCGGACGCATCAACCTAAACTACCAAATCCTCCCGTTCACCGGCATCAAACGCACCACCGGCCTGCACGCCGTTCTGTCCGGCCAGCGGGTCAGCGCCATCCCCAACAGCCTCTCACAAAACGCCAATCGCGTGACACCGTCCCAGAACGACAACACCCGCATCCACCATGAGATCGACGTCGAGGAAACGCTGAAACAGTTCGAGAGCCGTTTCTCCGCCGGAAACCTCTTCCGCAGCGCCACCGAGATTTGCTCGATCTTTTACATCCCCGTGGGCCAGACCCTCGCCGGCATCCGCGGATGGTGGGCGAACCACCGGATGACGGGGGACAATTTGCGCGAACGCCCCTACATGACGTCCTACCCGCTGCTTACCACCCGCTCCAACACCTTCACCGTGCACATCCGCGCGCAGTCGCTCGCGCCGGGTAAAGACAAAGTCACTGGAGAATACCGTGGTTCCGCCACCATCGAGCGCTACGTGGACCCGGCGGACGAGCGCCTTGGCTCCTCAAAATCCGGCGGCGTCAATCCCGACACGCAGTCCCTGGAACCGCTCTACCGCTTCCGGGTGGTCGATACGAAGCGTTTCGCGCCGTAGGGAGAGTCGGAAACCTGCGACCGGAATCAGGATGCCGGCTTGCTCTCCCTTTCCATAAACTTGGGACAATGGTTGCGTGGCTCGAGGGCAACGTCGCCGTCGCGCTGTGCCAACCGGACACCTGGCCAGGGCGCCAAAGGTGCGCAAATCCCTGCCCGGCTCGAAGGGCTTGGGGGAAGACCATCGGGAATGCTGGCTGAAAGAATGAGATACATCCCGTCTGTCGCGATCCTTCAGGGCGCCGCACAAGACCACGTGAGAATCCCGGCCCTCCGGACCGGGCTTGGAGAGGATGGCCCGTCAGGCACACATTTCAGGGAAACTGACCCTCACGTCGTTGTGACGCGTTGTCCTCATCGGATAAACGTTAGGCCATCCCAAACCACAGATCCGGCTGCCGCCGATGGAATTTCAGATTCCCAGTCGATTGCTACGCCGGCGGCGCAGCAGACCGATCCCGGCAACACCGACAACAAGCGCCAGGGTTGACGGTTCGGGAATCGTCGAGAGCGTGACGTAAATATTGTTCGCATCGGAAGTGAAGATTCCCGAAATTCCGCCACTGTTTACGACTTGCCAGTTGCTCACATCGACCAGCCCGCTCAACCCGGAGATCAGCGTGTAGGTTGTATCGGTCGCGCCGACATCGAAGAGCTGGATCTTCTGATCCGATTGGAAAGTCCAGACACCTCCCGTGCGGATGAGAAAGTCGCGTTCCTCCGCCGTGGAACCGAGGCCGAAGGCGAGGACGGAATCGGACAACATGTTCAGCGAGCCGTTCACGGTCAGGGATTGATTCGCCTCCCCGCGACCCGCCATAAGAACTCCGGAAACGTCCAAGCTCGCCGCAGACAGCGAGATCAATCCGCCGCCGCCCAGCGTGGCTTCAGCCGCGACCTGGATCCCGTAGCTGGTATTATTGGCGGAGGAAGCCCAATCCCCGTCGATCAAAATCGTTCCCGCCGTATGGTTCAGCCGAATCGAAGACGCCGTGGTGCCGGAATAGCGCAATGTCCCGCCTCCATCTTTTGTCAGGGCACGACCCTGAGTTAAAGTCGAAAGAGCCCCACTGAGTTCCGCATCAATTGCTGCAGTGCCGTTTTCCACACGGAGAACGCGGCCATCTTGGGTTAAGCTGAGGTTATTCGTCAAATGGACGGTATGCGTGGAATCTGAAGTTCCCAGAGTAAAGGTCGTTGCGCGGAAATTTGCGCTCCCCCAAGAAATCTCGGCAGAAGCCCCGCCAAAATTAAGGGTTAAATCCGCATTCCGCGCCCCAAATCCCCCTTTGAGGTTTAAATTAGCGTTCCCGGCGGCTCCAATCACAAATGATGAACCGAGGGGGCCCGTGACCATTCCTCCCCCGACAACGACCAGATTCCCTCCGAGGTTTTCAGCGCTGCCAAAGCGAATAGCTCCCGCCAACGCATTCGCGCCGATCAAATGAGAGGACGACAGCCAGAGACTGCCGTCATTGATTATGGTAAGGCCCGTATAGGTGAGGGTGGCCGCACTCAGATCCCAACGACCGGAACCTGTTTTGGTGAACGTCAAGGTCCCCCCCCCGTTTCTGATCGTCCCGCCAAAGGCGGTATCGGATCGAATCTCAAAAGTACTCGTGTGAACGCCATTTGCTTCAAAAATCGCAGAATTCAGTTCTGCCCCGCTGAAGGTGTTCACACTGTAGGTTACTAAAGAAGTTGTACTTCTAAATATATAACCCGCAGTCTCCACTTTCCAGTCATTGAGTTGGGGATAACCCGAGCCGCTACCGTAAGTCACGGTCCCTGCACCGCCACCGAAGACCACACTGTCGCCCGCACCGGGAATCGTTGACGCCGGCGTCTTTGTCGCTCCGGGAGTCGTCGACCACTTTGTCGGCGTTCCATCCCAAGTACCCCCGCCTCCCTGGTTGGGTTGACTATTCGGATACCAATACAGCGTGGATTGTGCCCAACCGGGTCCGGCCAAACCCAGACTGGCAACGATCAGAGAGAAAAGGTGCTTTTTCATTCGTAAACGGAGGGGAGGAATTTAGGATTTCTCGCGTAATCTATATCAGAAAGCCGAACCGTGAAGTCAATAACGAACTTTCCCCATCCGCAGATAAGACTTCGAGTCATTTCAAACGGGATCCCCGCAAAAGAGGCCCATCCTCCTCTCTCTGTTTTGGAATACCGAACGGCACCATTCGAACCAAAGGCCACCAATAATTACTCGCGTGATATAACATTGACCTCCCGGCGCTTTCTGGCAGACGCTGGGGAGCATGACTCGCCCCCGCGTGGCCCGACTTCCCGCGATCCTCTGGATCTTCTGCCTCGTTCTGATGACCACTCTTACCTCCTTGAAGGCGTCGGAGAAACAAGCGCAGCTTACGAAGGACGGCACGGCTCAATGCGTGATTGTCGTTGCTCCCGGCAGTCTTTATTGGGAAGGCGACGATCGGGTGATGGATCCCTGGGGACGGATCAAAGGTCTGACCCCGCGGGAGGTGGATCAGGAAGCCGAACGCCGTCTATTGCGAGACTCCATCCGCGATCTGGCGGACTATCTGAAAAAAATCTCCGGCGCCGAGGTGGAGATCGTCGAATCGCTTCCCACGGGGGATTCCCGCACGCCGATTTATATCGGCGGGGCCGCGGAACCGGTCTTTGGTCCGGTGGGCATCAGCAAGGCGGGCCAGTACGGCTTCCGGGTCATTGTGAACGACAAGGGAGTGGGATTGTACGGGGAATCCGGGCACGGCACCAGCTATGCGATTTATGAACTCCTCCACCGGCTGGGCTGCCGTTGGTATCTGCCTTCACAACTCGGCGAGTCGGTTCTGCCGCAGCCCACCATCCGTCTGGACTTCGTGGACGACCGATTGGCACCGGCCACGGAATTCCGCGGCATCCAATCGCGGACGGCGGACGCGGATTTTCTCCGCCGGAACCGCATGGGCGGCACGAGGATCATGCAGCACCATACGCTCGAGAAATATGTGAGCGACGGGCAGCGGGAAGCGCATCCCGAATGGCGGCTGCTGGTGGACGGCCAGCCGGACAAGACAAAACTCCGCTGGACGCGGCCGGATGTCGCCGAGGCGATCGCGGACCGGATCCTTACCCAACTGGACGAGGCACCGAGCCGTTCCGTTTCCCTCTCTCCCGGCGACTACGTGGTACCTACGGAGGATCCGGAGGAAAAAAAACACGATCCCGATCCCCGGGTCTGGGAGCCGGCCGCAGGCCAGTGGTCGGTCACCGACCGATTGATGATGCTCGCCAATCGTGTGGCGGAGCGCGTCACGAAAAAGCATCCGGACACGCTCTTCGGCATGCTCGCCTACGTGAACTACAACCAGCCTCCGGCCCGCGAGCCCGTTCATCCCAACGTCGTTCCGATCATTGCCCCCATTGACTTCAACCGGCATCACCCCATGACCTGGCCGGGCCATCCCAACGGAAGCCAGCTAAAGGACCTCGTCGAGGGTTGGGCCAAAAAGGCCAAGCGGTGGGGATACTACGGCTACGGCATGAATCTCGCCGAAATCTCCGCACCGAATCCCTTCATCACCAAATGGGGCACCGACCTGCCGATTCTGCTGCAGAATGGCATGACCTACTGGACTCCGGAGACAATGACCGGATGGGAATCCATGATGCCGGGATATTATCTCAGCATCCGCCTCACCTTCGATCCCAGGGAGCAGCCGGCCGCCATTCTTGACGAAATGTGGAAGCGCCTGTACGGCCCCGCGGCGCAACCCATGGGCGAATACTGGAATCTGATGGACCGCGCGTGGATCAATGCCAAGGAATATGCCGGCGCGCACTTCGGCTATCTGAAGATCTTCACTCCGGAAATCCTCGCGCGGGCCCGGCAACTGATCGACGAGGCGCTTTCGGCGCCGATCAGCGTCGTCGAATATCAGCGAATCAAACTGGTCGAGGAATCCCTCGCCCAACTCGAGCTGTTCATGAAAGTGCGTGAGGATTATGCCGCGGGTCGCCTCAAGGATTTGGCCGGCGATCTGGAAAAATGGCGCGCCTCCCTCCGGCATCTCCAGCGGCGCTACAAAGATCAGTTTGCGTTCGGATTTCCGTATGGAAAAACGACGATGACCGAGTTCTACGTCGACCAGTACTGTGGTGCTTCGTATGCCGACGCGTCACGCATGGAACGGGAGTTCAAGCGCGTGGCACCTCCAATCACCGACTGGAAATGGAAACACAATCCCGGACCGGAGGCGGAGGCCCTGCCATGGAGCGCACCGGAATTTGATGACAAGGACTGGCCGCAGCTCAACGTCGTGCGCGACACGTGGTCCTCAATCGGTCATCATGCCAGTCTCACCGAGGAATCCACTGGGCGTTCGGGCCGCATGGTCTACCGCGCCAGCGTGAAAATTCCGGCTGTTCCCGCGGGAAAACGCGCCTGGCTCTGGCTTGCCGCCACGGATGGATCCGCCAAGGTCTTTGTGAACGGGCGGCACGTCCCCTATGTGGTTCCGGAGAAAACCCGGAAACACGAAGCCGGCACGGTCCTGGACGCCTTCGAGGGCTTCTGCAAACCCGCCCGATTCGACATCACGAAGGCTGTCAAACCCGGCCCCAATCAAATCACCATCCTCTGTGACCGCAACCGCCTCTGGGAAATCGGCACCGGCGGCCTGATTGGTCCGGTGGCGGTGTATTTCGAGAAATAAGAAGGCCGGGACGGGATGCGCAGGCGCCTCTCAGGTTTCCCCATTTTTGCCCGGAAGCGGGTAGTTTATCACACCGAAGCTCTCCAATTGCGCGAAGCAGAACTCCTCGGTGACGGGCCGCCGTTCGGCGAGAAAATTCTCGAGGCGCGGATCCCGTTCTTCCGGCGGGCATTTTTCGCCCTCCTTCACCAAGCGACGGATGGCGGCGGCGGCGAGTTCGCTGTACCGGCGCTGGCCGGCACCGCGATCATGGCAATCCGCAGCTGACAATGTCGTGCCGTCTTCCGTCCGGAAAACGATGAAATAAGACGCATCTACGAGACACCAACTCCGGCCGTTGTGGAACTCCGCAATGGTGTGTCCGATCGGCGGAGTACTGTAAAACAAATGAATCAGCCGAGCCGGAATATTTTGCGTCTGGCACAGACGGACAAAGACCCGGGCCTGTTCGTTGCACCAGGCGCAGCCGGACCGGAGCAAAGCCAGTTCGTCCAAATTCCGGGAGGGCGAAATCACCGGTCCCAGCGGCGGAATATACGGATGCTTCAACGCACGGCCCGGCCCCATCAACAAAGCCTCCGCTTTGGCCTCCACATCGGTTCGGGATCGCACGGCGGCGGCCGCGATTTCTTCCAATTCGGGATACGTTCCGGGCACATAGCGCACCTCCAAGGGCGTATACTCTTCCTGCAGATAACGCGCGGTTTCCGGTCGGAAAGGAATGAAATGATTGGCCTGATAGCGATCGATCCCCGCCGTGCCCGGAGCATTGGGACCGTCAAAACACCGCTGCCAGGCCGCACTTAGCCCGTTGATTCCCCGGAAGCGCTCCATCCATTCGGGACCCTTTTCCCGAGCCCAGGACGGCACTTCGGGCGGCGTGTACCCGGGAAGGGAAAGATCATGCCAGACGGCACTGCCGGGGACGGCACCTGATGATGTGTTTTTCGTTTTCATGCAGTCAGCGGCAATTCCGCTTCACAACAATCCGTCCGCCTGCGCGACCTCGCGAGGCAGCAAAGCGCGTTTGGTGTCGAGGCTGTACATGTTTGGGATGTTGTAGAAATAGAGGGGCGCGATTTTTTGTCCATTCGCGAGCGTCCAGAGTTTCCCATCCTCCCCCTCCGGAACAGACAGCTGCACGATCCCGAAGACGCCCTCGCCCTCATGAGTCCTTCCCGCCGAATCGATGAGACGCAGCTTGCGGTCTTTGGTCATGCCCACATGGGCAACAATTTCGCGGGTTCCTTTCGGCACGTAAATGGCCAGGGGCAATTCGCCGGCGCTCGCCTGATAGCTCCCGCCGTCGTCCGGGCGGACGACCACGGCACAGGGCGCGGACGTTTCCGGCCCAAATGCCATTCCACGGTATTCGGGAATCTGGAACCGGTAGGTGCCGGGGCCGGGAACCGCAACCTCAACGGACCGCAAAACCCGCTTCTCTTTGTCTACAGGAACGGTTCCCTTGGCCACTTTCGCGCCTTTGTCATCGAACACCAGGTAGCTCACCTCCCCTCCCCCTTCTCGCGAAGAGGCATCGAGTTGGAACGTCACCGTCACCGGAGCGCCGTCCGTGCTCACAAAGGTCAGCGCCCCCGATTCCCGGGCGGAGATGCGGGTTTTGCGCGGTTCATCGGACAACGCCACCACGGCCAGGTCGGAGCTGAAGGACACCGGCTCCACAGCCGGACCGAACTGGGACAGAAACTCAAGGTCGGCCCGGAACCGTTCTTCCGTTTCCTCATCGGTCATCGGCGGAGCTCCGCTCCACGGCATCTCCGTCAATTTGCGTCCCTTCAGGTTCAGCAGTTTGTCTGCCGGCGCGGATTGGGTCAGCACGGGCACCGCAGCCATGATGTCACTGTCCTCGGTTCGGTGAACCAGCGTGTAATAATCGACTTTCAACGCCTTCTTCTTTTCCTCGTCCGTTTCCAGCATGCCGCGGAAGGTGAGCATATTGGCATGGAGCAATTGTTTCAGGCGGTTGATTCGCGTCAGCACCGGCGCCTCGTCCCGGGCGGCTTGGGCGGCGGCGTCGAGCCGTTCATAGAGCCGTCGCAGCGTGTCGTAGTTCGCCAGCCGGCCGCTGGACGGAAAAAGCAGTTCGTAAAAGGCCCGCATCGGCTCCGCCGCGGGACCGAAGGCCTTTTCGTAAAAATCGCTCAGCAGCGCGGCGGGATCGCTGCGCGGATCCCACATCTTGTGCACCGCGACGTAATAACCCGGACCATAAAACCCCCAGTTGCCGAGGCTTTCGGCGGAAATGGACCGGATCTTCAGGTCGTTGATGTACTCATCGAGATCCGCCGCCACCCGGGCCGGATCGGCGGCGGGGAAATAGGCGCCGGGATCCCGCAGGCGCTCCTGGCCCCACACATAGGTCGCGTAGTAGTCGTAAATGCCGAGATTCGCGGTCTTCTGTTTCCAAAGTTCCTTCAGCTTCGGAAGGTCATACAGACCGCCATACATCCTGGTCGCGAGCATGACATGGACGCGCGGGTCCAGATCCCCCGAGGGCGGGTCCGCATGCTGAAAATATGCGAGCAGGCCGATTTGCACATCCTTGCGGCCCATCGCGTCGAGGGCCCGGGCCAGATCATTGGCCAGTCCTGCGGCCCGGTCCGAGTTGGATCCGAGCGCCCTGTTTTCCGGACTTTCCGACCATCCTCCACCGTCGCTCGGCTCGATGCTGAGCATATCCACCTTCTTTCCATCGGCCCGATCGAGCGGACTGAGCGCGGTTTGGATGATCAGTTCCCGCACCCGCGGATTCGCCAGATTGAACTTGCCCGGCTTGTCCGTGCGGCCTTTGATCTCGGCGTAATAAGTCTCCTTGTTGGCGTCGAACTCCGCCTTATGGTTCCGATAGACGGCCTGATACATGTGCGCGTTCCGCACCTCGAGCGAGTGATCCATCCGGTTGTGACGTTCCCAGGCTTTCTGATCCGCCTTACGCCGTTCGCCACTCGGACCAAATCCCATGCCAAAGGCCATCCACACCCGCCGGCTCAGAATGGCGGGCCGGGACTCTTCCTCGGCATCAAAAACCAGATCCGGCTTGTCCGGCACGATCTCCCACTCGCGGCTCGGGAAAAACCGCCGTACCCCCATCAGTTCAAGAAACCGGTGCACCGCGTGCTGCGCTCCGAGGTCGGCGCCGCCGATCAACCGGATCCCGTTCGCTCCGGTGCGGATCGCAAAGGCCTCGCGCCCGTCATTCCACTCGCCGATCTTCAGGACCTCGTTCAGCGAAGCATCCGGGAATTCCGTCAGGGTTCCCACGGTGATGCCCCGGGGCTCCGCGCCCGTTTCAATGGAAAAATCCCCTCCCGTGATCCGTTTCAGAAAATCCGCGAGCGTCTTCGCAGCCTCCCGGGTGACCGGAGAGGCCTGCGGGGCAATGGTGATCGGCACCCTGGCCGCGCCATCGGACGCCACAACGACCTCCGTTCCGGCCCGCGGCTGAACGCCATTCGGGCTGAACGCATGTTTGGGGGATGAAGCAAGAATCAGGGACGCGGTCCAGAAGAACGAAAGAACCGCGAAAAGTGAGACGCGAACAGAGAACATGGCCTTACTGCGCCGGCCGGAGGGAAAAGTTGTCGAAAAGAATGGGCTGGGAATAACCCGGACCGGCGCCGTTGTTGGCCCCAACGGTAATTTCATCAACCCTCGAAGCATCGGCGCCATCCGCAGGAACCAAATTCACCTCCTCAAATTCGAAAGTATCTCCGAGTTCGGAGATCAGCCTCGCGGAAACCCGTTGGGACTCCAGATCCAATTCGGCCCGGAAATGATACCAGACTCCACGCATATGCAGCGGGGGTTTCATGACACGGGAATTCTTTCCGTGAAAGGCGTTGACGGTGACCGCATTCCCAATGGCCACTCCAATGACCGATTTGCCTCCGCTGGAGAGTCGGACCACAAATCCGCCGTCCTGGGGGTCATTCTCGCCTTCCATCCGCTTATAATCAAAACTCCACACCAGCTTGCCCGTTCCCGGAGAAATCGACTGCCGCATATACTTCTGGTGAACCAATTTCGGCGAATCCACCAACTTCACACATTTGCCGTTCGACGAATACACCTCCACAAACACGCTGTTCTCGTCGATGATTTCCCGCTTCGCCGAACTGGGAACCGATGGTGGATCCCACATCTCGAGGCTGCCCATGTCACCGCCGACAATCAACTCGTCGCCCGCGGCCTGTCCGGGGATGGCGGCGCCCAAAACAAAACCCACGGCGTATAGGGAGGGGAGAAATGCTCGGAGGGAGAAATTCCTGATCATTATGGCCTCAGGGAACCCAAGCATTCCAGGACGGAGGGATCAAGCAGAAATTACTTGCGTAATTCGATGGAACCGTTTCTCGGTATGGCGTCTGCCTGAACGGGTTATGCCCTGTTTCTTTGGAAGCACGGGATCAGCAAACACGAACTTCCACAGGGCGGGCCGAGGCCTCTCCGTGATGGCAATGCGCAGGGCCTCGGCCTGGACCGGATTTCCCAGGGTATGACCGCGCAGACGCTGGTGGTTGTCGGCGCCCTCGAAGAGAGGCTTCCAAACGGACCCCACCTCTGCCTCAGGGGAATAATTCCTGATGGTTTTCCGGCGCCCCCGCACCCCAATACAGGCCGGAGGCGGAATGTCCGGGCTGAGGTACCCCACCTCTGCGACATCCCGCTTTGCGCCTGCTTCCCCCAAAGCATCCCGAATTTGCTTTTTGCAGGCCGCAACATTTCCGCTTCGCACATCGCGTTTACCTCAACCCGTGTGATGGCCACATGCGGCATGGTCGGGCAGGGAGTCGGAACGGCCGCCGCCCTCTGCACGCAGACGGGCGTGGATCCCGTCGACCTCGTTGGAAACCGGCAGAAGCTCCGTGATCTGCAACAGACGCTTCTGCGAAACGACTGTTTCCTCATCGGCGTGCGCAATGAAGATCCCGTCGACATGGCCCGCAGCGCGAAAATCAGCAACTCATCCTCCGCGCCCGAGTTCCCCTCCCCGGATCGGGTGATCAGCGGCGCGACCCACTGTGTGCATGCCGAGGGCGGGGAGTGTCCGATGGATAAGTGCTCCCCGGCCTTCCGGCCTCCCTCACCCTCGAATGGCTGGTGGATGTCAGTGGAAAGTTTCTTACGCGACAGGAGGGAAGGCAGGATCAGACCAAGCCGTTATCAAACGGAATTGGCATGAAAACCCTTGAGCAGGGATTGCATGGAGGAGCCAAGCACACGGACATCTGAGCCCAAGGTGGTCGCCCGGTAGCCCCGCTGGAGAAGATCCGCGGGCTTGGTCCGGGGTCCCGTGTAAAATCCCATTTTGCCATGACCTGCGGCGGCAGCCTCCATCTTCCGCCGGGCCTCCTCAACTTCCGGGGAATCGATTTGCCCAATCTTGCCGATGCGGTGCGCAAAATCGCCCGGTCCAAACATCAGGAAATCATAGCCGGGAACCGAAGCGATTTCCTCGGCATTCGTCACTCCCTCAGGGGATTGAATTTGCAAAATAATCAGTTTTTCCTCATTCAAACGGCGGGCATATTCCCCACCGGAAGCTGACAATAGTCTCTGTCCGTGTTGCCCCCGTCCACAGGCCTGTTGCCCAGGGGGAATGTCCGACAGGTGTCCACGACCCGCCAGGCCTCCTCCGCCGTGGTAACGGAACCATGATCCCGGCCGCATCGATTTCAATGGGTTTGAGGTAATCGCTGTAGGAGCCTTTGGAGACCCGAAGGCTCACGTCCATGTCAAAATTGCGGGCCGCCCTCACACAATAGGCAAGGTCGTTCCAATCATTCGGCCCATGTTCGTTGCAGAGCCAGACGGCGGAGAATCCCGCGAGCCCGCACATGTCGACGATGGCGGGATGAGGAATGCTCAATTTGAAAACCGTGGCCAACTTTCCTTGCTTGGCTTCGCGGAGCAGACGACTTGGCTTCATAAAATGATGAAAGGAAGGGTTGAGCACAGGCGAACAACGGGCAATCTCGCGTCTTTGCGCTGAGCACGCCCGGCCCGTCGTTGGAAATCACGATGTTCCAGAAGCGCACGTCGCCGCAGTTTCCGCCCTCACACCGGAAATCGTCCCCCTTCCACGGGAAATGTCCCCACGGATAATTACCCGCGTAAATTTCCGTTTGTGGAATTTCCCTTCTCTCCCCGACAGAGCGGGACTTTTCCAAGATCTTTCTGCAGGGGATCCCGCCAATCTTCGCTCCACCATCACGTGACCACGCGAATCGGTCTCCCACCGCCGCCCGGATTCGAAAACAAAAGAAAGCGCCGGATAACGTAACCTCCTCATTCACCGTTGGTTGCAAAAAGCACCCCTTTCCTCTCCTGCGAACCCGCAAATCCCATGTTCTTGAGGGACATCTCTTTTTCTTCTTTGACGGCGGCCAACCCATCCTTGCAACCCGCAGCAAGACATGCCTTCCAATTGGCTTGACACGGATGATTACGCATGTAACCAATATCCTTATGACCAGCAGACTTTTCGCAGCTCTGACAGCCATGCTGTCCGCTTT
>Ga0065721_10050552_pt1 | contig 19292 bp, 18 predicted proteins | sample Mesricmetagenome_FD_59108 | JGI IMG/M metagenome (GOLD analysis project Ga0065721, IMG submission 59108) | Mesophilic microbial community from rice straw/compost enrichment Sample: eDNA_1 v2 (version 2) | ecosystem: Engineered > Solid waste > Grass > Composting > Bioreactor | place: USA: Davis... | reverse complement strand
GGGCCGCCAGGTAGGCGCCCGCCATGGACTGCTCCACGGTGAATCCCACACCGTCATCCACCAGTGCCAGCAGCAAACCGTTTTCCAACAGCAGCACCCAGCCCTGCTCCGGACGAGGCAGCGCCAGATAATCGGCAGAGCAGCGCTGGACATCGGCATCTGTGCCCTCCACCTCCTGTATGGCGGACTGCACCAGCTCCATATCGGCGTAGGCCACGGCGACTGTGTCGTTCTGCAGGGGACCGAAGGCGAAGTGGAGATCCTCCACCGCGTCTATGATGCTGTCCTCTATCTCATAGGGCAGGATCTTCAGCAGCTGCTTGCGATCCTTGATCTCCACCGGCACCCGTTGGCTGACGATGGTCTGACCCTGCAGCAGCAACCAGACCTGGCGCCCTTCCACCGCCTCCTTGAGCAGATTGATATCGCCGGTATAAAAGGCGTCGCCCTGCCACCCACCCTGGCCATCGGCTGCGCGCCACTGCCATAGGTTGGGGCCGATTTTTCTCACCAGAATTCGCTCTGACACTCGGTTCACCCGTTAATCATTTATTTTGTCTTGACACAGTTTTCGCGCGGTTTCGCTCAAAAATTCGAATCGGTGCGCCGCACCACCATCACATCGCCGTTGCCGCGAAACAACAGGCTCTTGCTGCGCCGGATCTGCTCCCCCACCAGGGTTTCGGCGGAGAAAATGAAATAGCTAGACGCAGTCACCAGACCCGTGGCGTCGAACTGGGTGGCGTCGTAAAACAGAGCCTTGGCCACGGGCGCATCCAGAAACGCGTTGACGTCCAGATAACCCTCCTGGGCCGCCGCCCGCTCTTCCACCAGGGATTGCCACTCCGCCTCCTCCAGAGGTTGCAGCACGTCCTTGCGGTTGAGCGCGCGCAACAGCTCAGGCTTGAGCGTGTTGACGTTCATCTGCACATCTTCCGGCAGGGCTATCACCAGTGGCACCAGTCTCTCATAGAGTGCCGGCGTGACACCCTTGATTAAACTTAGCTCACTCACGCTGGTCATGGGCCCGTTGGTGATCGGATAAGGCGGATTCAATCCCTGGTAGTAATCCGCCTCAGCGCCACCGAAACCCGACGGCTGATCATCCGGGTCCAGCCAGTCCTGAATCGCCTCGACTATCTCGATCGCCGCCTGCAGGGTCACGGGCCCGGTCTCCTCCAGTTGTATCGTCTGCAGCAGGCGAATGAAACGCTTCTGATGCTCGCTGAAGCGGTCCTGCAGCTCCGCATTGCTGTTGCCGCGCCGCCTCTGCTGCTGTCCGCCCTGGGGAGCCGGCGGCTTCAGCAGGTTCAGGTTGAAGCGCCCGTGGGCGTCTTCTATGGTCCCGCGGATCCAGCCTTCATCCGTCGGCAGCGGCTCGCCGGCCTGGGCCCAGAGCTCCCCTAGATGGTCGTGGGCGTTCTCTGTCAGGTCGTCGCGCAACACCTTGCGGGCCAGCTGCTCTCCGCCTTCCAGATAGGCGCGCGCCTGGGAGCCGTGCCAGCGGTTCTCGTTGCGGGCCATGTTGAGAGTGAAGCGCCAGCTCACGGCCACCACCACCGTGGTGACGAGCACCACGATCAGCAGCGCCATGATCAGCACCACGCCCCGCTCTCCGCCGAGGGACGGTCTATCAAATACCGTTGTCATTCCCATCCCCGTTGTTGTCCGGATTGCCATCATTGGGCTGGTTGGGCTGACCGCCGTTGGGATTGTTTCCGGGATTGGTCGCGGCCGGACCTGCACCGGGCAACAACATGAACACCCGCCTTATCTCCCCCATATCCTCCAGGGTGAGCGTCAATTCTATGGCCAGCGGCAGCTCCGGATTGGCCAGATTGGGCGGCCAGGCATCCAACCAGGGACCGGCAGCCAGGGATGAAGCCGTCGGCGGCAATACCCGCACCTGTATAAAGGTGACCCCCTCCAACAGTTTCAGCTGCCGCGCGTCCTCCTGTTCCAGGGCGGTGGGGTTGTACCAGATATCCCGCCAGATGGTCTCGTCCACATAGCGGTAACCCACGCGCACTTCCTCCGTGCGCCGCTGATACAGAGGGTTGGCCATGCCACCGCGCATGACCGTCAGCCAATAATCATCGCTCTGGGCCACATAGAGCGGCGGCAGAGGTTCACCAAAACGCTGCCGCAGCACCTTGGGAATGGCGTTGCGCAGATCGCCTTCGATCAACACCAGGGTGCGGTCAATGGCGGCCAGGCGTTCCATGGCTTCCCGGGTGGCGGCGGCTCCGGACGAGGCGGTGTTGAACGCCTGGGAGGCCAGCAGCGCAATCATCGCCATGATGAAAAGCGCCACCATCACCTCCACCAGGGTGAAGCCTCCGTGTCTCCCCCGCGACCGGAATGTCGCATGCGCCTTGTGCAATTGCCGCAGTTTCAAGTCAGATGCCGTCTATTCAAGTAAAAATCCGGACAATTCCACGAGATCATTTTCAGAATCCTGCATTCTGACCCGCACCCGCAGACGCAGCAGTCCGGGCAGGGCGGTCTCTTCGGTTTCCGTCTGCCAGTCCCACACCTCACCGGCCATTTTCAAGTCGCCGGCCTGGCGCCCCCGGGGGGTGATGCGCTGCATCTTCTGGGTGAGGTAGGTCTCCTGAAGTATGTTTTCCGCCACCCAGTGGGCCACGGCCACATCGCGGGCGTGGGCTGCGGTGGTGGCCATACCGCCTATGCGCATCAGCAGCGCCGGCAGGGCCATGGCGACTATCAGCAGCGCCACCATGACTTCCACCAGAGTGAAGCCCCTTTGAGGTCTAGAAGCCATTTCTCTTCTCCTCCGGCGGCTCCGGCGCTTCCAGCCACACCAGTTGGCCGTTCTCATCCACTTCTATGGTCTGGACGAAGCCGGGTTCACGCACATGGGTCAATTCGATGCGTATGGGGGTCACTTCGCCGCTGGGATAGTAGGCGGCCACAGGGGTGGTGCGGTCCACCTGGGATTCATAGTCCCAGCGGTAGTCCTCGATCTCCACCATCAGACGTATGCCGGGAGGCAGAGTGACTGGGGGAAAATTGGGCAGTGGCTGCCAGCCCTCGGAACTGGAGGTCAGCCAGCGGTAGCGCCAGCCGATATCGTCCGGATCCTGGCCGCGCTGTACCTGCCATTCGGGGGGTTCCAGATAGAGGGCGCTGCTCTCACCCGAGAGAATGGCCCGCTCGCTGGCAAACTGCGCCATGAGCATGAACTGCTCGACGGCATCCCAGACCTCATCCTTGGCCTCGCCGCCGCGCATGGTCATGGAGACCATGGCGAGCCCCATGCCGATGACCAGAATGACAGCCATCAGCTCCAGCAGTGAGAATCCACTCTGCTCCCTGACCTTCATACACTGGCCGGATATCAGCCCGCGTCGCCGGCGTCATCCCAGTACCCTATGTCGGCATCTTCACCTTCACCGCCGCGCACGCCGTCGGCGCCCAGGCTATAGAGGTCAAAGGCGCGACCGTTGTCGCCGGGGCTGACATAGATGTAGTCGTTATCCCACGGATCCTTGGGCAGTTTGTCCATGTATTGGCGCCACTTTTTCGGCTCCGGAGACCCGCTGGGTTTCACCACCAGGGCCTGCAAACCTTGTTCGGTCGTGGGGTAGCGGTAGTTGTCCAGACGATAGGAATCCAATGCGGTTTTCAGATTGCCAAAGTGCGCCTTGACGGTCTGGGTTTTGGCTTGGCTGATGTTGTCGAACACGCGCGGTCCCACCACGCTGAGCAACAGGCCCATGATGACGATCACCACCATGATTTCGATCAAGCTGAAACCGCGCTGACCACTTTGTTTCATATTTCCCCCTAAAAACAGTTGATAATTGCCGGATTTTCGATCAGCGACCCACCATTTGGTTCATCTGGAAGATCGGCAACATAATCGCCATCACAATAAAAAAGACCATACCCGCCATGAACAGAATCATGGCCGGCTCCATCAGGCCCATCATGGTGCCCAGGGTGAATGACAGCTCCCGCTCCTGGTTGCGCGCCGCGTGCAGCAGCTGATCCGCCAGCTGGCCGTTGGCCTCACCACTGGCCACCATCTGCACAATCAGCGGCGGGAATTCATCCACCTGATCCATGGCGCGGTTGAGGCTGCTGCCCTCTTGCACGGATACGGCGACGGCCTTGGCCGCCTCCTGCATCACCCGGTTGGACAATACCTGACTGGCGATGCGTAGGCCCTCCAGCAGAGGTACGCCGCTCTTCACCAGCAGACCCAGTGTGTTGGCGTAACGCGCCGCCTCGGAAACCCGTATGAAGTTGCCGAAGAGCGGCATTTTGAGCAGCAGGCGATGCCAGCGCAACTGCCGCTCCGGCGCTTTGAGCGCCTGTTTGAACAAGACCACGGTCCCTATGATGCCCAGCAGGGCGAACACACCGTAGTTGACGATGAAATCGCTGGCGCCGATCAATATTTCGGTGATGAGGGGCAGCTTCTGCTTGGTCTGGGCGAACATGCCCGTGAGTTTGGGCACCACGAATGCCATGAGCGCCATCACCACACCCATGCTCACACACAGCAGCACTATGGGGTACATCATGGCCATCTGGATCTTCTGGCGCGTCTCCTGGCTGCTTTCGGTATATTCCGCCAGCTGCTCCAGAACAGGGCCGAGGAAGCCGGCGGATTCGCCGGCGCGCACCATGGCGCGATAGAGGTTGTTGAAGGCCCGCGGCGCCTCCGCCATGGCCTGGCCGAGACTCAAACCCTCCAGCACGCGGGAGCGTACCTGCAGCAGCAGGCTTTTGACCACGGGTTTGCGGCTCTGGGTGGCTGCGGCCTGCAGCACTTCGTCCAGGGGTAGACCGGACTGCAGCAGGGAGGCCAGCTGGCGCGTCACCAGGGCTATGTCCTTGTAACCGAGTTTGGGTCCTCCGCCGAAAAGCTTGCGGCCGGAGGCCGCTTCGGCGGGTGCTCCGGGACGGCTGCGCTTCTGAGTGGTGCTGCGCACCTCCAGCGGCTTGAGCTGGCGCTGGCGCAGCAGCGAGCGCACATGGCGCTCGGAGTCGCCCTCCAGGATGCCTTTGACCGTTTTGCCATTGGCATCCAGTGCCTGATAGGAAAACGCACCCATATCAGCCGACGACCGTTACGCGCAGCAGCTCTTCGACGCTGGTGATACCTGCCAGCACCTTGCGGCGACCGTCTTCGTCTATGGAACTGCTGAACTGACGCGCATGGGCGAGCATCGCCTGCTCCCCCACACCCTCGTGGATCAGCTGGCGCAGGCCATCGTCCACGGGAATCAGCTCATAGATACCGGTACGGCCTCTGTAGCCCGTGTGGTGACATTTCTCGCACCCCACCGCGTGGTAGATGAGGCTGCCCACCGGAATATTGATGCGCTCACACTCGGACTCGGTGGCCTCGTGGGGCTTTTTGCAATCCGGGCAGAGCTTGCGCACCAGGCGCTGGGCCATGAGGGCCTCAAGGCTCGATGACAGCAGGAACGGCTCTATACCCAGATCCTGAAGACGCATGACCGCGCCTATGGCGGTGTTGGTGTGCAGGGTGGAGAGCAGCAAGTGACCGGTCAAACTCGCCTGTACGGCAATAGCGGCGGTCTCCCGGTCGCGGATCTCACCGATCATGACGATATCCGGGTCCTGACGCAGTATGGCGCGCAGGCCGCGGGCAAAGGTCATGTCCACCTTGGTGTTGACCTGGGTCTGCCCTATGCCGGGCAGCACGTATTCGATGGGGTCCTCCACCGTAAGAATATTGCGCGCCCGGGTGTTGAGATGGCTGAGGCCGGAGTAGAGGGTGGTGGTCTTACCGGAACCCGTGGGCCCGGTTACCAGAATGATGCCGTGGGGTTTGGCCAGGGCCGCCTTGAAGTCCCGCAGGACTTTTTCCGGCATGTTCAACTGCTCCAGGGAGATGGAGCCCGCCGCCTGGTCGAGAATCCGCAATACCACCCGCTCGCCGTGGGCGGAAGGCATGGTGGATACCCGCAGGTCCACCGCGTGGCCCGCGAGCTTGACGGTGATACGGCCGTCCTGGGGTACGCGTTTTTCCGCAATGTCCAGACGTGCCATTACCTTGAGACGCGATACCAGCACGGGCGCCAGAGCGGGTTTGGGAGACAGGATTTCCTTCAGCACACCATCGATACGGAAGCGCACGGAGACGCGGTCCTCGTAGGGCTCCACGTGAATATCCGAGGCCTTCTCCTGCACCGCCTGGGACAGAATGGCGTTGATCAGGCGGATGACCGGCGCATCGCCGTCACCGCTCAGCAATTCGCCGTCGTCTATGTCCTCCGCCAGGGCGGACAAGTCGAAGTCGGCGTCCATATCCTCGGCGGCCTGCTGGGCTTCTGTGTCACTGCTCTGGTAGAGCTTGGTGAGGCGCGCCTTGAACTCCGCCTCTTCCAACTCCTCCAGCTCCAGGGGCGCGTCCACATAGCGGCGCAATTCCCGCAGGACCTTGAGCTTCAATCCGGGCAAATGCAGGAGACGACCGTTTTCGACCACCACGCCATTGGTGGATGCGTAGGAGAACGGCAGGCGCACCTTGCTGGGCGCTGCCGCCGGCTCCTCCGCCACCAGGGTGGGGATCTGAGTGTCGTTGGTGGGAGTTTCCACAGTGTTATTCAGCGTGTTCGGCATCTTCTACCGCCTCCGCCGCAGACGGTGTAACCACCAGATTCTCAGTCTTTTCCGAGGATCGCATCAGGTTGTAATGGCTCATTTCCGGCAACACTGGCCAGCGCTTGTCCTTGGGTCGCAGGAAACCTTGATTCCGCTGCTTGAGCTGCTGCCCACGCACGTACTCATATTTCTCTGCGGTGATCTCGGAGAGCGACTCTATGTCGCGGATCACCGATACCTTCAAGAACACCAGCAAATTGGTACGGCGCTTCTGGCTGTTGTCCGAGCGGAACAGACGGCCCAACAAGGGAATGCGGCCCAAGATGGGAACCCGGGATTCGCCCTTGTCATACTGATCGTCGATCAAACCACCCAGCACCACTATCTCGCCATCGGAAGCCAGCACCTTGGTCTCGATCTTCCTCTGGTTGGTGATGATGCCCTGATCGGACGGCGTGGAGGTGTCTATGCTCGAAACCTCCTGGGCCACGGTCAGCAGAATCGTGTCGCCTTCGTTGATCTGGGGCGTGACTGTCAGCTTGATACCCACATCCTGGCGCTGAATGGTTTGGAACGGGCTGAAGCCGCCGCCGGTGGTCGCCGTGGTGGCGCCTGTGAGAATGGGGATGTTCTTACCCACCACGAAATTGGCTTCGTGGTTGTCCATGGTCAACAGCGAGGGCGTGGACAGTATGTTGGACTGACCTTCCGACTCCAGTGCGTTGAGCAGGGCGACGAAATCCGAATCGTTGTTCTGGCCTATGACCCCGAGGATCTGACCGGTGGCGGCCGACAGGGCCTGGGCCAAGCCGCCCACCGCCTCATCGCTGTTCTCGCCCCCCATGGCCATGGCGGCTTTTCCGATATTGCCCAGGGTATCGCCGCCGCGCGATGAACTGCCGAAGACGCCATTGTCGCGGTTGAGGAACAGCCACTGGACACCCAGATTGCGGGTGGCAGTGTCGGAAACCTCGGCGATGATGGCCTCCACCAGCACCTGGGCGCGGCGGATATCCAGACGCGCCACCACTTCCAACAATGCCTCCAGATCATCGCCCGAGGCGGTGATCAGCAGGGCATTGGTGGCCTCGTCCGCTTCCACAGTGGCGGCCACCACACCGCCGCCGTCCTGCTGACGACCACCGGGGCCGAGCTTCGACAGGTTCGCCATCACCTTGGTGAGGGTCTCCGCCACCGACTTGGCTTCGGCGTAATCCAGATAGACCACTCGCACATTGCCGGTCTGGGCGCGGGGTTTGTCCAAGCGCTTGATCAAGGATTTGATGCGCTGACGCTGCAAGTCCTCGCCGGTGATCAGAATGGCGTTGTTGCGCTTGTCGGAAGTGAGATTCAGCGCCGTATTGGGCAGGTTGGCGTTGTTGGGATCGGCTTTCTCCAGGCTCTGCAACACCTGGGTCAGATCCGCCGCATTGGCGTATTTCAGCTCGACGATCTCGGTGATGGGCGTCGCCGATTTATCCAGGCGCTCGATCAGGTCGCGGATTCGCTCTATGTTCTCCGCAGAGTCGGTGATGATGATGGCGTTGGACGGATCATAGGCGGACAGGTGCGAGTGCTGGGGCACCAGCGGGCGTATGGAGGGCAGTATCTTGGCGGCCGCTATGTTCTGCAGCTGGATCACCTGGGTGAGATAGCCTTTTTTGTCCGTTTCCGGGCCCACCACCGGCACAGGAGATGAACGCGCGTCTTTCAACGGGATGATACGCAGCACGTTCTCCACATCCACCACGGAGAAATCGTGCATTTCCAGCACGGTGCGAAACAGCTGGAGCAATTCTTCTTCATTGAGCGGTTTGGAGGAAATGACTTTGATGCGCCCTTTGACACGGGGGTCGATGATGACCGTACGACCCGTGACATCGGCCACGAACTTGATGAGTTCCTGAATATCGGAATCCTTGAAATTGATGGTCCAGGTCTGCTGGGCCCAGGAGTTCATTGCCAGTGCCAGCGTCAACACGCCCGCCGCACCCAGACTCGTGATTCGTCGCAACACTTTTATCCCTCGGAACTCATAGTAATTTGAATGGAATGGGTAGCGCCGTCGCGCAGTACCTGAAGATGGGCCTCAGTGGCATTTTTCAGCGCCTGGTAAACCTCCCGCACTTTTTGCGGCTCGTTCACCTCTATGCCGTTCACCGATACCACTATGTCGTCATTTTTCAGTCCCACCATATCGAACAGTTCGCGTTTGCGGCCCGGTCGCACCCGATAACCGATCATGCGGCCGTTTTCAGTGGCCACCATGAAACGCACCACATCGCCAATATTTTGCGCCTGGGATATCTGATCGCGGGTGATGGATGTGGACTGCTCCGGGGCCGGCTCCGGATCCGGGCCTCTGGGGGGCGGGGTATAGGCGCTGCTGGCGACGTTCATGCCATCTTCACCGTAGAGCCAGAGCTCTTCCAGCTTGCCGTTGTTGTTGATGATGACCTTGAGGCTCTGGATCTCCGCCACCTTGACGCCGCTGGCGCCTTCGATGGGGTCACCGACTTTATAGAGTTTCTGGTTTTCCGCCGGACCTATGATGGCCCAGGACTTTTTGCCATCGGTGGCCGCGATTATGCCCTGCAGCTGGATATTGAGACGCGTGCGCTCCAGTTGCGGCGGTCGATCCGGCTCGACCTCGACGGCTTGCTGACCCACTTTGCCGAACAGGTCCAGCATCTGAATGGCCGCCACATCGATCGTGCGGTCGGTGGCGGTCGCCACTCGCCCGGTCTTGGGCGTCACCTGCGCCACGGGCAATACGGGATTCGGCACCAGGTACCACACCAGCACCGCAAGATTGTGGACGATCCACACAAGGGCCAGCGCCAGCACGGCCATGCGCCAGTATTTCAGGGGCACCCGCCGTGCAACGGCCACCCAACGCGCTATGAGGGCTTCCGCCTCAGCGATGAAGGGTGAATGGGCGACGTTTTTAAAGGCCACCAGGTGTCTCCGTATTGGGGCTGTTGATCTTGATCAGGAAATTCTGCGCCGAACCGGGGCAACAGGGTGCGCAATTATGCTGCCAACTTATTGTAAATTCACCACAATATGTCTTAGTTCGCCCGAAGCTGTAAACCATCTCTATCAAATATAGCCTTTAAATTCCGTATTTTGGGTGCTATTCCTCACCCTATGTCTCAAACTTGTTCGCAATCGGATCTGTTTGTATCCTAGCGCCTCTTCAACGCTCAGGGGCGCGCATGACAGAGGTTTATATCATCCGCAATCAGCACCAGCTCTACCTGGACAAACAGGGCAACTGGGTGGACGGCAGCGAAAGTCACCAACTCTATCGCACTCATCACAAGGATGAAGCCATCAACACCAAGGTGGAGCTCTCCGTACGCCACCCGGAGCTGCGCCTCACGGTGGTACCCGGCGCGCTGGACGCCCGGGGCCAGGTTTGTCTGACACCGGCGGAGTCCGCTATTGACCCGGCGGCCAAAGCTTCGTTCACCGTCGACGATTCCGCTGCGAAACCCGAGACCACCGACCAATCTGAAACCTGCGCCTGATCGCCGGGCACAGACACACCGCCCACCGGGGATGCATGGTTAAGACTAGCCGCAAATCCCGGTGCAGGCTCCGATCACTCAACTGAGGGTATTTGCTTGGCCAATCTTGTGGAGCTGGACCGGGAGAAAATCCCCCCGGGATTATTCGATCCGGAGAACGCGCCGCTACTGACCGGCATTTTGCGCGGCGTGGAAAAAGAAAGTCTGCGCGCAACACCTACCGGAATGCTTGCGCAAACCGGACATCCCAGCGGCTTGGGCTCGGCGCTTACCCACCCCCAAATCACCACGGATTTCAGCGAAGCGCTGGTGGAATTCATCACGCCGCCGTCGCACCGCATAGGCACGCTCATGGAGCAGCTCAAATCGCTTCACCAGTTCACCTATCAGCACATAGGGGAAGAACTGCTGTGGGGACACAGTATGCCCTGCCAGTTGGGCGGCGATAACGAAATACCCGTGGCGCGCTACGGCAGCACCAACCGCGGCATCATGAAAACCATCTACCGCATAGGTCTGGGTCACAGATACGGCCGCACCATGCAGACCGTGGCCGGAGTGCACTTCAATTTTTCGCTGCCGGGCTCTTTCTGGTCCTTCATGCATCAGCAGGAGGGGTCGGTGGAAGAACTGGATGTGTTCGTGGCGCGACGCTATTTCGATCTCATCCGCAATTTTCGCCGGCACTACTGGCTGCTGATCTACCTGTTCGGCGCCTCCCCCGCCCTGAACGCCGGATTTGTCGCCAACCGGCGCCATGACCTGGAACCGCTCGACGGCGATCGGGAAACCCTGCATCTTCCCTATGCCACATCCCTGCGCATGGGCGATCTGGGTTACCAAAGCAAGGCGCAGGAACAGCTGTACGTTTGCTACAACTCCCTGGACAGTTATGTGCGCACTCTGGGACAGGCGATCGCCACGCCCTACGAACCCTACGAACGCATAGGCGTGCGCAACAGCGCCGGCGAATTTCAACAGCTCAACACCAGCTTGCTGCAAATAGAGAACGAGTTCTACAGTGCCATACGCCCCAAACGCTCGGCACAGAAGGGCGAGACGGCCCTCACGGCCCTGTGCCGACGCGGTGTGGAATATATAGAGGTGCGCTGTCTGGATCTGGATCCCTTCTCCGCCACGGGTATCAACGCATCCCAACTGCGTTTCCTCGACATCTTCCTGCTGTTTTGCGCCCTGCATCCCAGCCCCCTGTGCGGGCGGGCGGAATTCAGCCGCATTCTGCAGAATCAGAAAAGCGTGGTGACCCAGGGCCGTCGCCCGGGTTTGGAACTGGTGACACCCACCGGCGAACCCCTGTCCATGCACGCCTGGGCCAGCGAACTGTTCGAAGCACTGCAACCCTTGGCGGAACTGCTCGACCAGGCGCACAATAGTTCGCTCTATCGGGAGAGCTGGCGACAACAGTGGGAGAAGGTCCAGCAGCCGGAGCTGACGCCCTCGGCACAGGTGCTACGGGAGCTGCGCGAACAGAAGCTGAGCTTCCATGAGTGGGCGCGGACCCGCTCCCTGCAACATAAAACCTCCCTGATGAATCCCCCGCTCACCGCCAAATGGGACAAACGCTTCAGTGACATGGCGAAAAAATCCCTGGCGCTGCAGGAGGAGGAAGAGCGACAGCCCCAGCCGCCTTTTGACCAATATCTGAAAGCCTATTACGAGCAGTACCGGGTCTGCTGTGGGGACAACCAGGACTGCTCGTGAGGGGTGCTATTTGTTGATCAGAAATTCATTGAAGTACAGATCGACCACATCCTCGTGACCTTCCTCCTGCAGGAGGACATTGCGCACCTCCTGTAACGCCTCCCGGCGCAGTGCTTCCTTACCTTCCTGGGAGCCTATGCTTTCATCGGTCTGGGCGGAAAACAGCATCACCAGATTATTGCGGATATAGGGCATGTGATGGCGCACGGAGTTGGCGGACTGGGCATCTCCTACGCGCAGGGATATGTCCGCCTTGAGGTACTTGAGACGCCCGGGCCCACCGTAATTCACCACAAACGCTGGTTTTAATGGCACGTAAATGGCGCCGGGATTGATCACAGGTGCGCCTTTATCAGCACCTTTTGCCGCGGAAGACGGGGCCACACCCAACTCGTCCTGCGCTGCAGCGAAACAGGGCGCAGTGACGCTCAATCCCAGGCAGATACCCCACAGCATCCGCTTCCACATGAAAACACCACCTCATTGATGACCGTTCAAACACTCCATCAACTATAGTTGAATTCCAGCGCGGTTCCGGCCCAGTGAACGCATGTTGAGTTGCTCCGAAACTTTCACTAAGGTAGCGCGTCCATAACGCCAAATTTCTGCCGGAAAATTCCCATGCCTTTACCTTCTATCCGACTGACTTTCCTGATTATTTTCCTTGGCTGCACCGGCCTGATGCTGACCGGTTTTTATATGCAGTACGTCATGGAACTCTATCCCTGTCCCCTGTGCATCACTCAACGTATTTTCATTGTCGCTGTAGGTCTCACCGCGCTGCTGGCGTTTTTCATCAATCCCAGACCCGTGGGGCGACGCATTTTTGCTGTACTGGGTATCCTTTTCGCTGTGATCGGCGGCTCATTTTCGAGCCGACAACTCTATCTGCAAAGTCTGCCCAAAGATCAGGTACCGGCCTGCGGCCCGGATTTGGCCTATCTGCTGGAAAACTTTCCGCTGGCGGATGCCCTGTCAGTGCTGCTGCGCGGCGACGGCAATTGCGCCGAAGTGCAGTGGACGCTGTTTGGCATCAGCATTCCCGGTTGGACTCTGGTGGCCTTTGTCGGTCTGGTAGGGTTCAACCTGTGGCAGCTCTTGCGGCGCTCCTGACCCTCTTTTTTTCTTATTTATCCGCGCTGACATATAACGGTTCCGGATGAGTTCAACCGGCATAAGAACCCTTTGGCGCTTGCCCTGTCACGGCAGATCACCTATCTTGGTATCGATCGACCGTAATTTCCCATCAATAAAACAATTTAAAAACAGAGGAAATCTTAATGTTAGAAAACTGTCAGTCGGCGCGGGAGCGCTGGGGTGGTGTCAGTGAAATCATCGATCGCTGGCTCAAGGAACGCCAGGATCTGCTGGTATTGTTCTGCAAGCTTTCTGCACAGAAGGACGGAAATTTTTCCGAGGAAACTGAAGAGACTTTGCGCAGTTTCTGTCAGATTCTGGTGGACTACTGCTCCGCCGGCCATTTTGAAATTTATGAGCAGCTGGTGAATGAAGGCCAGGAATACGACGATCAGGAAGCGCTTTCAGTCGCCAAAGTGCAATACAAAACCATAGACTCCACCACCGAATTCATCCTGGACTTCAACGACAAGTACCAGGAAACTGATGACCTCTCCACGCTGGTGCAGGATTTGTCCAAATTGGGTGAATCCCTGGCGACCCGCTTTGAAGCGGAAGACAAAATGATCGAAGTGCTGCATCACGCCCATCGCGATCAACTGGCCTGATTCATTAGTCGACCCCCATAAGCAGCCGCACGGCTGCTTTCTCTTTTCCCGCTGCCAACCGGCATATATGTCATCCCGATGCTAAGCTTGCTCAAGACGATTCGAGCAGAATACGCGGACGCATTATTTCAACCATGAAGGACAACGGCATTTCACCATTGAGGATTTTTCGCCCTCTCCGATATCTCCTCATCGGCGTGTTGACCGCTTGCGGCCCGCAAATGCTGCCTCCCGGTGAGCCGCTGGAAGTGGCATCTGTAGGTGTGCACAGTGGCGCCTTGAGCGACCAGGGTGAATTTGTGATTGCCGGCGCTGTGTATCACGGCATCAGCTACTGGCGACTGAGCGACGGCGAACGCCTGTTCAACTGGAGTCATAAACCCGGCGAAGACACCACATTGATTGCAGCGGATTTTTCCCCTGACGGGCGCTGGGCGGTCACCGCCGATATTCACACGCTGGTATTGTGGGACACTCAAAGTGGCGCCGCACCCCGCTACTGGCGAGCGCCCGGAGACATTCTCTCAGTGCAGCTGAGCGGTGACGGCCAGCACGCACTTCTAGGATTGAGCGATCACACCGCGGTGCTGTTTGATATTCGCCGGGGCGGTGTGGTGCGCACACTCCACCACGCCAACCGCGTCCACAGTGTCAGTTTGAGCGACGACGGCAAAATCGCCGCAACAGGTTCGGAGGATTACACAGCTGTCGCATGGGATCTGGAAAAAAATCAACCGCTCGCCAAAATGCGCCATCAGGATGAAGTGCAACTGGTGACACTATCGCCCGATGGATCCCTGGTGCTGTCAGTCAGTAAATACGACAAGGCCGTAGTGTGGCAAAGCCGAGACGGCACCATAGTCGCTGAAATTCCCTTATCGGCCGGCCGCGTGAAACGCGGACTGCGCTTCACCACGGCGCGCTTTAGCCAAGATAACCGCTATCTGCTGACCGGGCGACCCGATCAGATCGTGAGTCTGTGGAAGCTGGACGACCTGACACATCCCATCCACTGGAAAGTGACAAAACGCAAACGCTGGAAACCCACAGGCGCAGCCATAGTGGATGTGGCATTCACAAAAGAAACCAATGTCTTTTACGCATTGGCATCCAACGGACTGGTGTTCCGCCTGACACACGCAGGGATTTCTGCGGCAAATGCCCAATAAAAAAGGCCCGCTGGGGGCCTTTTGGGGAACTCTCGAATCCGATCAGTGGTGATGTGACACATCCGGATTGATGGCCAACAGTTCCACTTCAAAAATCAAAGCGGCGTTGGGACCGATTTTGCCGGAAGTGCCACCTTCGCCATAACCCAGTGCCGGTGGAATGTAGAGTTTGAATTTATCGCCCACTTTCATCAGCTGCAGCGCTTCCACCCAACCGCTGATCACACCTTTTACCGGGAAGCTGACGGGCTGACCGCGCTCGATGGAGCTGTCAAATACGGTGCCATCCACCAGTGTACCGTGGTAGTGCACTTGTACTGTGTCGTCTTCCGTAGGTGATGCGGCACCTTCAGGCGCGGCCGTGAGCACTTCGTACTGCAACCCGCTCTCGGTGACTTTCACGCCGTCTTTCTTGGCATTTTCAGCCAGAAAGCTTTCCGCTTCCTTCAGATTGGAATCGGCCTTGGCCTTGTGCTCCTGCTCGCGCTTGCTGTGCTGCTGCTCCTGGAAAGCCATCATGATCTTCTGCTGCTCGCCCGGCTCGATGCGCGGCTCCTTACCATCCAACACGTCCTGGATCGCGGCAGCCATGACTTCCTTGCGGAAATCCAAGCCATTTGTCCTGGCCTGCTGGGTCATGTTGTAACCCACTATGTAGGTGACCTGCTGCTCGATGGTGTCCAACTTGATATCCGCCGATGCGGACTCGGCCTTGGTGGTCTCCTTGTTACATCCGGTGGTAACCAGGAGCGCAGCCACTGTGGCACCCAGAACGGCGTTTTTGGTGATTTTGAAATTCTGCATAAGATTTTCCAGTGAGCTCTTATTTATGGATCGGTTCTCAGCTGTGACAGGCGAGCCATACCTTCGGGGGGCTGAGAAAGCTTGCGGGTGCGTCATGTTAACGTAATTTTTTGTCAGATCGCAGACCGGAAGCACATTTTTTTTGTCAAACCGGCCCGGAAAACCCCATCAGCAAAGCCCCGCAAATGGCCGATCTGGAACCATCCCTCCCGTTCACCACCCCTATCGGACATCCTCAGTCCAGAGTCACCCCCGATCTTCCGGCGGAACAAATTCTGCGAAAATTGCCCTCGGCGTTTTTTCTGACAGACCAAAGGAAAATGAAAACAGCCGATAATGCATTTGTTCAACGCACAATAGGCGTACATTTTTTTTTGAAAGCAAGCTATTATTTGAAGCGCTGAGCAAATCCCACTTATCCAACTTCATACAGGTATTTCTTATGGCAGCGCCAAAAAAAAAGGCGGTTGACCCCGTCGCCAACCTCGAAAAACAAATTGCCAAACTGCAGGCAGAGCTGGCAAAAGCACGCGCAAAAAAACTCGCAACAGCCGAAAAAACCCTGAAGTCCGCCCTCAGTAATATCGCCAAAAACAAAAGCGCCATCGCCAAGGCCAAAACCAAATTGGCAGCTGCCGTAGCCGCCAATAAGAAGAAAAAGTCCGCGGCAACCCAAGGGCGCGTCAAAAAAGCCAAAGCTGAGTTGGCCAAGCTGCAAGCCCAGGGGGCTGTGCTCAAAGAAGCCGCCGCCAGCGCCAAGACCGAACTCGCCGAACTGAAAGGCAGCGCCAAAGCCGCTGCGCCGGCCAAAGCCAAGGCCGGTAAAAAGCGCGGCCGCAAGCCGAAAGCTGCCGCAGCCGCAGCGCCCGCCAAAAAGGAAAAAAAGGCAAAAGTCGAGAAAAAGGCTGAAAAAAAGACCGAGAAAAAGCAACCCGCCAAGCGCGGCCGCAAACCCAAGGCTGAGTCCGCCCCGGCAGCCGCCGCTGAAAGTTCTGCTCCCAAGCGCCGCGGTCGTCCGAAAAAGTCGGCAGAGCCCGCGGTCGCCGCTGAAGAAAAAAGCGAAGTGAAAAAGCCCAAGGAGAAGAAAGCCAAAGCCCCCCGCAAACCCAAAGCGGAAAAGCCCAAGGACAAACCGGCAGAGGTGGTTGAAGCGCCTGCGACACCGGAAGCCAGCGTGGAAGCGCCTGCGGCACCCGTGAGCAGCGAACCTGTTGAAAGCCCTGTAGCTCCGGCTCCGGCGGCCGTCAGTCTGTTTGACAGCGAGATCTAAAGCAAAACACGCGACACCGCCAAAGCGCGGTGTCGCTGTTCCTCTCCTTCGTAGCCCCTATATAGCTTCATATATATAGAAGAAAGACAGTCACCAATTCCCGTCTGCGGGAATTGGCCGACCCTATCAGAAGCGGACGTGGTAACCCGCGTAAAGGTAGGAAAATTCTATATTGTTCTTTTCATCCAGATCGCGGACGGATTCGTTGCCCATCTCCAGCCGGAACTCGGCATTGCGCCATGGACGATAGATGAGTGCCAGACTGCCGCGCAGATTGGTTTGCGCTGAATCGTAAAGCTTATCCTGTGTATATTTCACATGGACCCGCGGTGTGAGGTACAGCTTGCCACCAAACAGGCGCAGACGTTCGCTCAGATGCACCATATTGGATGAGGAGCGCGAAGTATCCGCATAACGGAAGCCCATGGTGGCCGTGTCGTCCGCACCGAAGAAATTGTTGATCACCGCCTGCACGCCGGCGGAGGAATATCGGTACTCCGCATCCGTCGATACCACATCCGAGTCCGACCCTGTCTCTTCCACCGCGGTGAATATGGGGATATCCGTACTCAGGGAGTGGTAGACATCGAACATGATCTGCAGATTCTTATCCAGCTTCAGCTGATAGGACAGAGAACCGCTCTCCAGCATGGAGGTGCGCACCAATGCGTCATACAGCAGATAATCCCGATTCAGCTGACTCTGCAGATGTTGCTCCAGGTTCAGATAAGGCTGTCCCAGCAATATATTGGTGGCGCTGAGCATGGGTGAACGCTGGCGGCTGTAATTCAGGGACACCTGATTGCTCTCATCGAATCTATAGCTGCTTTGCCAACGCAGCAGATTCAACTCTTCGAACTCATAATCGTAATCCACGTTCACTGCGGTAAAAAATTGGCCGCGCATGTACTGCACCCGACCACCCACTGCGGCGCGGTCAGTTTCACCGTAGACGGTCTGCTGCATGACGTATCCCACCACACCCAGATTCTGGCTCCAGTCGTAACTCGTCTGCACGCTGAAAAATTCCCGGTCCATATAGTCGTAAAATTTCGAGAACTGCACCGGAACGCCGTAACTGGCGCCCACGCGCCAACGCTGACTGAGGGGGTATTTCACCGAGAGGCCATCGAAATACTGGAACACACCTGTGTCGTAGTCCCGCTGCCTGCCGCCGACGAAATTCAATCCCGACTCCACGTGGGTGTAATCCAGATAAAAGCGCTTGACCACGGTTTTGTCGTTGTCCACATGGTCAAGCAGATCCGCCAAATCATAGCCATTGAGGCGCACCTCGAGATGATGCTCTGGCGCCCTGTATCCAGCGGTGAAATCGTAGTGCGTATAAAGGGCGGACAACACGTCCTGGTCGGGAATATATTTGCCGCCGCGCTCCATATAGCTGTAGGTCTGTCCCAGATTGCCGCGCCAATAGAATCTCTCGTTCTTTTTGGTGTATTGGGATTTTCGCAGCGCCTCCTTATTGTCGTCCGCCGCTGTCTCCAATGCGCGCAGCCGCTGGGTCACGCGCGCCACCCAGCTGCCTTCGGGATGACTGGCAAGGAGATCCCGATAGGATTGCAACGCGAGATCCCTCTGCCCCAGACGTTCATAGGTAAGGCCCACCAGTTCCTGCGCCCAGACGGAAATATCCCGATCCGATGCCAGGGACAACACGCTGTAATAATTCAGCGCCTGTTGGTACTGCTCATTCATGAAATGGGCTTTGGCTTCCGCCATCAGCGCCTGGGTGCCGGAGAGATTGTCCATGGCCGCGGGCTGAAGCCAGTGCCATGAACGCTCCTTGGCGGAAGTATCGAACAATTGCCTGTGCTCCTCCGTCGATACACTGACCACCTGCAGACCATTGAAGGCGCTGGCATTGTCCTGCACAAATTTTTCCGCCTCTGCACGGGTGCGGAAAAATCCCATGTGGATCACCGGCAGAGGCTGGCTCTGCATCAAGCGCGAGGATGTGTAAAAGGCGAGATAGGCGTAGCGCGGCAATCGGCTGCGCACCGCATTCACACCGCCGGGACTCACCGGCCACTGGACCGCAAAGCCGGCGTTGCGGTGGTCGCTGTAAAGGGTCGTCAGCGAGGATTTTTCAGGCGCATCCGCGACCTCATTCCCGGCGGCAAAGGCCACGGCTGTCAGCCACATGAGACCGAGAACCGCGAAGAGGGAGCGCATCATTTGGAGAGATTGTATTTTCATTATTAGATCCGCCAAGCGCTAAAACACGAGCAGGTCAGGGTCTATGGCCACCGGCGGAAACCAGACTTCGGTGGAGTGGCAGCGCTCACAGAGCGGCTCCCTCACCTGCCGATGTGTGACCGGCTGGCCCGGCGCCACCAGGTTGTTGTGGCAATTGAAACAGGCACCCTGAACATAATCGTGATCCACATCTGCGGCAGGTACGGGCGCAAACATTGTCGTGTTC
>Ga0065721_10050551_pt1 | contig 19294 bp, 20 predicted proteins | sample Mesricmetagenome_FD_59108 | JGI IMG/M metagenome (GOLD analysis project Ga0065721, IMG submission 59108) | Mesophilic microbial community from rice straw/compost enrichment Sample: eDNA_1 v2 (version 2) | ecosystem: Engineered > Solid waste > Grass > Composting > Bioreactor | place: USA: Davis... | reverse complement strand
GGCGGTCGGCGGTCGGCGGTCGGCGGTCGGCGGTCGGCGGTCGGCGGTCGGCGGTCGGCAGTCGGCAGTCGGCAGTCGGCAGTCGGCAGTCGGCGGTCGGCAGTCGGCAGTCGGCGGCGACGTCAGTGTGCGGGGCAGTCCGTCACCGCACGAATGAAGTCCACCACCGTGGCGTGTCCGGACGCCAGGCAGGCCGCGCCAACCACCGGCTCCCAGAACGCCTCGGAGCCGTGGGCCATCCGCCATTGATGCAGTCGCCGGCTCAGCAGCTGCAGATCGTATTCCTCGGTGATGCCGATCGCGCCGTGCAAGGCGTGCGCGGCGGCGGCGATGCTCGCGGCGGCCTCGCTGGTGCGAGCCTTCGCCACGGCCGCCGCAACGCGGTCGGGCTGGTCGCCATCGCCGGCAAAGGCGATCTGCGCGGCGATATGGCTGGCGGCAACCAGTTCGGCCATCACGCTGAGCTGGTGCTGCACCGCCTGGAACTTGCCGATCGCGCGGCCGAACTGCGTGCGGTCATTGCAGTATTGCAGCGTGAGATCGAACACCCGACGCGCGGCGCCGGCGATCAGCGCGGCATGCAGCGCCGCGCCCCATGCCCCGACGTCGGCACCGGAGGCCGGCACGGGATCGGGCACCGACTGCGCCGGCCAGCGCAGCGTCGCGGCCTGGTCGCGGTGCACGCCGGTGGCAATACGGCTCGCCGCGCCGGCATCGAGCAGCAACAGCCCGTCGTCGAGGCCCAGCACCACGTGGTCGGCGATCGCACCGTACGGCGTGATCGGGCACACCAACCCGCCATCGGCTTCGCGTGCGCCGGCCTGTGCCAGCGTGATCATTCCCGGCGGGACCGTCAGCCCGGCTCGGCGCAACAGCCCCCGCGCAGCCACCGACTGCGCCAGCGGCACCGGCAGCGGATGGCGCCCCATGGCAATCAGCACGGGCGCGAGCTCGGACAGTGCCAGGCCGGCGCCGCCGTCCTGCTCGGGCATGAGCAGCTCCACGAATCCGGCATCCGCGATGGCGTCCCATAGCCCCCGCGGGCTGCCGCCGTCCTCGATGGCCCGCACCGCGGCGCTCGTGCAGGCATCCTGCAGAATCGATTCGATCGCTTCGACGAACATGGTGGTCTCTCCTCGCGCCTGGCGTCCTCGCGCCCTGACGCGTCAATGCCCTAGCGCTCTAACGCCCTAACGCTCCAACGCCCTAACGCTCCAACGCCCTAACGCCCTAGCGCCCTAACGCCCTAACGCCCTAACGCCCTAGCGCCCTAGCGTAGTCCCAGGCTGCGGGCAATCATCCCGCGCAGGATTTCCCGCGTGCCGCCGCGCAGCGAGAACGTCGGCGAGATCTGGCTCAGATAGCTCACGGTGCGATACAACTCCGCGTCGGCAAGGGTGCGCGGATCGCCGGCGATGACGGCCTCGAGCGCGGCCGGAATCTGCTGCTCCAGCGTCGTGCCCAGGTCCTTGACCAACGCGGCCTCCGCCACCGGGCTTTCGCCCGCCGCCAGCCGCGCGGTCACCGCGATCGACATCTGCCGCAGCGTGGCCAGCTGCGCGCAGAAGCGGCCCAGCAGCGCCTGCTGCTCCGGCGTCGCGCCATCGCGGCGAAGGCGCGCCGCCCACAGGTCCAGCAGCACCACGCTCGAATAGATCCGTTCCGGACCGCTGCGCTCGAAGGCCAGTTCGGCATTGACCTGTTCCCAGCCGCTGCCTTCGTTGCCGATCAGCGCATCGTCGCCCAGCGGCACGTTGTCGAATACGACCTCGGCGAAGTGCGCGTCGCCGGTCAGGTCCTCGATCGGCCGCACGGTGACGCCTGGCAACGACAGGTCGACGATGAACTGCGACAGCCCTTTCTGCTTGTCCTCCGGCACGCCAGACGTGCGCGCCAGCGCGATCATGTACCGGCAGTGCGGCGCATTGGTGGTCCAGATCTTCTGGCCGTTCAGCGTCCAGCCCCCGGCCGTGCGAGTCGCGCGGCTGCGCACGCTGGCCAGATCGGAGCCCGAGTTGGGCTCGCTCATGCCGATGCAGAAGAAGCTCTCCCCGCGACAGATCGCCGGCAGATAGCGGCGCTTCTGCGCCTCGTTGCCGTAGCGAAGAATCAGCGGACCGCTCTGGCGATCGGCGATCCAGTGGGCCGCGACCGGGGCGCCGGCGGCCAACAATTCCTCCACCAGCACGAAACGGCGGAACGGATCCAGCCCCGCGCCGCCGTATGCGGGCGGCAGCGTGATGCCGACCCAGCCGCGTGCCGCCAGCCGGCGACTGAAGGCCGCGTCGAACCCCATCCACGACCGCGCGCGACGATCGGCGGGCACGTCGGGCAGCTGTTCGGCCAGAAAGCGTTTGACTTCGGTGCGGAAGGCCTCCGCCTCGGGCGGCAGGCTCGCACGAACGAAGTTATCGAGAAGGCTGGACACTGCGTCTGGCTCCGATGCGTTCCATGTTTGGCAGCTTCATGGTGGTTTCCAGGCCTCACACGTCCGATGCCGTGAGGGGCGTGATGGGCGTGATGGGCGTGATTGGCGTGATTGGCGTGATCGGCTTCACTGGCCTCGATGGCGTCAATATCGCATCTGGATCAGCCAGGTCGCCACCATCGCCGGCCGCTCCGCGCCCTCGACCTGCAGCTCGACCTGCCAGAAACACCGCACCTCCCCCGGCCGCACGTCCTCGATCCGCTGCAGCGCGAAGGTGCCACGCAGCCGCGAGCCGGCCGGCACCGCGCCGGTGAAGCGGACGCGGTCGAAGCCGTAGTTCAGCGACAGCTTGCGATTGGGGAAGCGGTAGCACTGCTCGAATGCGGCGGTGACCATCGACAGAGTCAGCAGCCCGTGGGCGATCGTGCAGCCATACGGCGATTCGGCCGCCGCGCGCACCGGGTCGACGTGGATCCACTGCCGGTCCTGCGTCAGTTCGGCGAACGTATCGATGGTGCGCTGATCGAGCGTGAAATAGCCGCTGACCGCGGCCGGCGCGCCGACCGCCGCGCGCAGTTCGTCCAGCGATCCGATGGTCTGCATGACGTCAGTCCGCCTTCAGGTCCATGGGTCAGATCACGCCCTTGGCGCGAAGCGAGTCGAGTCGCGCGTCGTCGAAGCCGAGCTTGTCGCGCAGCACCGCCTCGGTATGCTCGCCCAGCGTCGGCGCGGCGCGTTCGTACTGGATCGGCGTGGCCGACAGCCGGATCGGATTGGCCAGCCCCGGGGCCTGCACGCCTGCGCCATGGGGCAGCGACAGCTGCATGCCGCGATGGCGCACCTGCTCGTCCTCGAACACCTGCTGCATGTTGTAGATCGGCCCGCACGGCACGTTGGCCGCCTCCATGCGTTCCACCCACTCGGTCATCGTGCGCGTCAGCATCGCTTCGGCGATCTGCGGAATCAGCGCGTCGCGGTTGCGGTTGCGTTGGCCGGCGGAGGTGAAGCGCGGGTCCGTGGCGAGTTCCGGGCGGCCGATCACCTCGCACAGCGCGCGGTATTGCGCATCGTTGCCGACCGCGACGATGACGTCGCCCTCGCGGCAGCGGAACACCTGGTACGGCACCATGTTCGAATGCGCGTTGCCCATCCGCTGCGGGATCTTGCCCGACAGGAAGTAGTTGATCGCCTGGTAGGAGTTGATGGTCACCACGCAGTCGAGCAGCGCCATGTCGATGTACTGCCCTTCGCCGCTGACATTGCGATGCTCCAGCGCCGCCAGGATTGCGGTGCTCGCATACATGCCCGTCAGCAGGTCCGTGATGGCGATGCCCGATTTGATCGGGCCGCCGCCGGGCTCGTCGTCCGGCAGGCCGGTGATGCTCATCAGCCCGCCCATGCCCTGGAACACGAAGTCGTAGCCGGGCAGCGCGGCATAGGGGCCGGACTGGCCGAAGCCGGTGATCGAGCAGTAGACCAGGCGCGGATTCAGCGCGCGCAGGTCGTCGTAGCCCAGGCCGTAGCGCGCCAGCGTGCCGACCTTGTAGTTCTCCACCACCACATCGGCCTCGCGCGCCAGCTCGCGGATGATCTGCTGGCCCTCGGGCGCGGCCAGATCGACGGTAATGGACTTCTTGCCGCGATTGGCGCTGAGAAAGTACGACGAATCGGCGGTTTCCCGACCCTCCGCGTCCTTCAGGAACGGCGGGCCCCAGGCACGCGTATCGTCGCCGACGCGCGGACGCTCGACCTTGATGACTTCGGCGCCCATGTCGGCGAGGTTCTGCGTCGCCCAGGGGCCGGCCAGAATGCGGGTCAGGTCCAGAACCTTGATATGTGCCAGTGCGCCTTTCACCGGTGGTCTCCTGTGGCTGCGATTGCGCTGCGATTGTGCTGCGATCGGGCTGCGATCGGGCTGCGATCGGGGATGCGATCGGGGATGCGATCGGGGATGCGATCGGGGATGCGATCGGGGATGCGAATGCGGCAAGCGTAGTGAAGGCGTACGCGCGGCGTCCAATATCGAATCGCCATCGATTGATAGCGATCGTTTATCGCAGTGGGCCCGGCAGGAGCGCCGGGATGGGCGACGCAGCGATAAGTTTTGTATATCGCCTCGCGCCGAATTCATATTGGACACGCCGCGGAAGTGTCTCTTAGCCTTGCGCTCGAGCCTCGCAGCCATGACGGGGCGCCGACTGGAGAGAGACATGCTGATGACCCGCCCGGGCCGGCTGCTGGCCGCCGCCCTCTGCCTCGCCGCGCTTTCGCTGAGCGTTGCCGCGCCGGCGCGAGCCGACTACCCGAACCGGCCGATCCGTCTCGTCGTGTCGTTTCCGCCGGGCAGCGGCACCGATTCCACCGCCCGCTACGTGGCCCGCAAGCTCGAGGAAAAGACCGGCCAGTCGGTGGTGGTCGAGAACCGGCCCGGCGGCAACAGCTTCATCGCGGTGCAGACCGTGACCCGCGCCGAGCCCGACGGCTACACGCTGCTGCTGGCCAGCAATTCGCCGGTGGCGACCAATGTCGCGATGTTCCGCCAGCTGCCCTACGATCCGGTCGCGGAACTGGCGCCGATCGCACGGCTCGGCGTGGGCGCGATGGCGCTGGTGGTCAATCCGGCCTCACGGTTCCATACGGTGGCCGAACTGGTCGCGCATGCCCGCCAGCAGCCGGGCAAGCTCAATTACGGCGCCGGCAGCGCGTCCTATCAGATCGCGACGGAACTGTTCCTGACGCAGGGGCAAATCAAGGCCAACCACGTCCCCTACAAGGGCGCGGCGCCGGCGCTGACCGACGTCGCCGCGGGCCAGGTCGATTTCGCCTTCGCCGACTATGGCGCGGTGCTGCCGCTGCTGCAGGCGGGCAAGCTGCGGCTGCTGGCGGTGACCAGCGAAAAACGGCTGGCCACGCAGCCGAATACGCCTACGCTGCAGGAGAGCGGTTTCCCCGGCTATTTCATGGTCAACTGGACCGCGGCCTTCGCGCCGGCGAAGACGCCGCGCCCGGTGGTCGAGAAGCTGGAGAAGCTGCTGCTGGAAATCAACGCCGCGCCGGAGACCGCCGAGTTCTTCGCCCGCACCAACTGGGATGTCTTCACCGGCAACGCCGCCGAGCTGCGGCGCTTCCAGCTGGCGGAGATCCGCAAATGGTCGGACGCGGCGACGCGGGCCGGCATTCCGAAGCAATAGCGCGGACCGACAACGACACCGACACCGACGACGACAACCACGGCGACGACGACCGCCGTCGGCAACCCACCGAACGAGGACCACCATGAGCCAGTTCCTGGACTATGCGCAGCAGGGTCATATCGTGACCCTTACCCTGAACGAGCCCGCACGCCGCAATCCGCTGACCGGCAACACCGCGGTGGCCGAACTGGTGGCAGCGGTGGACCGCATCGATGGCGACGACTCGGTGCGCGCGGTGATCCTGACCGGCGCCGGCACCGTGTTCTCGACCGGCGGCGACATCCGCGACATGGAGCGCCAGGCGTCGGGCACGGTGCCCGGCATGGAGATCCGGCGCGACTATCGCCGCGGCATCCAGCGGCTGCCGCTGGCGCTGTTCAATCTGGAGGTGCCGGTGATTGCCGCGGTCAACGGCCCGGCCATGGGCGCCGGACTGGACCTGGCCTGCATGTGCGATCTGCGCATTGCATCCGAGACCGCGCAATTCGCCGAGAGCTTCGTGCGGCTGGGCATCATTCCCGGCGATGGCGGCGCCTGGTTGCTGCCGCGCATCGTCGGCCTGTCGCGCGCCGCCGAAATGATCTTCACCGGCCTGCCGATCGATGCCGCGCGGGCGCTGGAATGGAACCTGGTATCCCAGGTGGTGCCGGCCGACCAGTTGCTGCCGACCGCGATGCGGCTGGCCGAGGCGATTGCCGCCAATCCGCCGCAAGCGGTGCGCCTGGCCAAACGGCTGCTGCGCGAGGGGATGCACACGCGGCTCGACACGCTGCTGGAAATGTCCGCGACCTTCCAGGCGATGTGCCACCAGACCGAGGAGCACCGGCAGGCGGTGACGGCCTTCCTCGAGAAACGGAAACCGGCGTCCCGAAGCTGAGCGGCGGGCGCGGCAGCGGCGATCGGTAAGATGTGGGCTTCGCCACTGCCCGCGCGCCGCCCTGCCCCATGGATTTCCGACGCATCCGGCATTTCGTCGTTCTCGCGGAAACGCTGAACTTTCGCCGCGCCGCCGAACGGCTGCATATCGCGCAGCCCGCGCTGACCGTTTCGATCCAGAAACTGGAACAGGAGCTGGAAACGCAATTGTTCGTGCGCGAGACGCGCGGTGTCACGCTGACGCCGAGCGGCCACGCAGCGCTTGGCGAGGCGCGGCGCATCCTGTTCCATGCCGGCCATTTCCGCGAGGCGGCGCACGCCGCGGCCAGCGGCATGGGCGGAACACTGCGTATCGGTTTCGTCGGCTCCACCACCTATCACCTGCTGCCGCAACTGGTGTCGCACTTTCGTGCCGAGTATCCCGCGGTGGAACTGACGCTGAAGGAGGCCACCTCGGCATCGATCGTCAAGCAGCTCGAGGACGAGGCGCTGGACGTCGGCCTGGTGCGCATCCCGCTGCTGCAGGCCGGCAGGATCACGCTGGCTCCGCTGGAGCACGACCGCTTCGTCGCCGCGCTGCCGCGCCATCATCCGCTGGCCGGGCACCGATCGCTGACGTTGTCCGAGCTGGCCGGCGAGCGCTTCGTGATGTACGCCCGCGAGGAAGCCTCGGGGCTGCACGCCGCCGCGATGACCGCCTGCCAGCTGGGCGGCTTCCAGCCCCGCATCGCGCAGATCGCGACGCAGATCCAGACCGTGATGGCGCTGGTGGAGAGCGGGCTTGGCATCGCACTGGTGCCGTCGATCATGCATCGCTTCGCCAACGAGCGGCTGGTGTGTATTCCGGTGGACGACATGCCCGGTGCCGCAGCCATCGGGCTGGCACTGGCCTATTGCGACGAAACCGAGACCCCGGCGGGACGGCACTTCCGCCAGGTCGCGCAGTCCGCCTTTCCCGTCGGAGGGGCGGCCGAGGCGCCATCGTCGCGCTGACGTCCGCGCGGCACGGCACGCCGGAGACGGCGTGCTACATTGCCCTCGTATCGAGGGCCGGAACCCATACCGGCATAAATTCCCGCACAGATACCCGCACAGATACCCGCACAGATGCCCGCATACATACCCGTACACAAGCACCGATGAAGACGCTGCTGATCGTCTACCACACGATGACCGGAGGCACGCAGCAGATGGCCGAAGCCGCGGCCAACGCCGCGCGGACGCAGCCGGACGTCGAGGTCAGGCTGCTGCGCGCCACCGAGGCGCAACCCGACGATGTGCTGAAGGCCGACGGCTATCTGTTCGCGACGCCGGAGAACCTGGCCGCGATGTCAGGGTTGATGAAGGACTTCTTCGACCGCTGCTATTACCCGGTGCTCGACCGCGTCAATGGCCGCCCCTATGCCGCGATGATCTGCGCCGGCAGCGACGGCCAGAACGCGCTGCGCCAGCTCGACCGCATCGCCACCGGCTGGCGCCTGCGCTCCGTGGCGCCCGGGCTGATCGTCCGCACGCATGCGCAGACGCCGGAGCGCATCCTGGCACCGAAGCAGATCGGCGCCGACGACCTGGCGCGCTGCGCGGAACTCGGCGAAGGCCTCGCCGGCGGGCTGGCGCTGGGGGTGTTCTGAAGAACGACTCCGGCTCGGGTTTCAGAGGAGATCGGCTTTCACGCGGCGTACTTGCGTTGCGATCTGAGCCATGCGCCGCGCCTGCGCTTGCACAAATTCCGCAATGCGCCGCACGAGTTCACGCTCCTGCCCAACATAGGTATCCGATTCCGCGAGCCTCGGCGCAAGATTGGTCGCCGCCTGGGCCATCCGGGTCATTTCCCGCTGCAACAGGGACGCCTTGACGCCGATGCGGCTGCCGAAGTCCGCCATCGCGAACGGCGTCAGCGCTTCCAGCTGGAATTCGTCGCCATACGCCATGGCCAGCTCCTGCTCCACCGCATCGCCATAGACACCCACAGACACCAGGTCGTACAGCGGTGCCGGGCTGATGCCCTTCGCGCTGACAAAAAACGAGATGTTCTTGCCGTGCGCGTCGCAGTTGCCAAGCAGGACATTGAGCAGCGCCCAGCGCAACATGAACGCGCGCGCCATGGCCGGCACGGCGAAAAAACGGTTCAGGGCAAACAGCTTCTCGAAACTGGCTCCATCCCGGACATGCATAACGTCCTTCGTGCTGCCGAAGTTGCGCTCGTATTTGTAGCCCACGGGCAGGTCCATCGCCTGGCACCCGTCGATGACGTGCAACCGTCGCACATCCCGTACCGTCTCTCCGTCGGCGGCATCCCATGTCACGACGCGATCGAAACGCTGTATCAGCAGTATCGGCGCAGGAATCCGCCATATCTGCACGGGTGCAACGGGCAGGCCCATCTCGGCGGCGAGCCTCATGCAATAGTGTTCGTTCGCGACCAGGCTCTCCCACTTCGCATTGATGGACTCCGGCTTCAGGATATGGGTAGAACTGAGTCGGCCGTCCGCCAGCGCAATGCGGTCCCCTTCCACCAGCACCTGCAATTTGTCCTGGAATCCGGCGACTGAGAGCCTGACCCTGCCATCCCAGACAGGAAAGGGCACATCGCGATTGCGATCGGCGATGCGCTGATTCAGTTCTTCCCGCGAGATCTGGCGTTTTTCCGGCATGAACGCGGTGTGCTGCTCTGCCGGGTCCGGGGAGGGCTCGTCCTCCGGCACGAAGCTCAACGCGCCAACCGGCTCCTTGCCGAGCAAGCGGATCAGGGCGAAGGTATTCGACTTCGCGATGTGATGATGCGCAGCGGCGACCTCCAGCGCCCTGCCCTCGGGCAGCAGATTGGCGAGAAAACGCGCGACCGTATCGGGATCGCTGGGCTCCCCACGCAGGGGCAGGTGCGGGGAAAGCGGAAATCGATCGTTGCGGCGAAGCCAGCCTGGGTCGTACGCGAACGCGTAACGGCCAGCCAGGCCTTGGCGGGGCTCGTAAGTCAGGCGGCCCACGGTCGCCTGCTGCGAAACCACGCGGAGTGAGTAAGTCATGCGCTGCCTTTGTCAGTGGAATTTGCGGCGCGCTCGGCCAGCTGCTCCTCGACCAGCAAGGCGTCGCCCTTGGGAACGACAAGCATCTTCAGGCCCAAACCGTCCAGCACCTTCATCAGGCTGTCCAGGCTGACGGACCTGCCGTTCTCCAGACGGGACAGCAGATCCTTCGACACCCCCAGCAAATCGGCCGCATCGTCGATTCGCAACTGACCCCGTGCGCGCTGGCTACGCACCAGCGAACCGAGCGAGTCAAGAGTTTCCACGACCGGGCTTAGGGACTCGTCGGGCAGAGGTAGTTTTCTCACCATGATTAACGTTCCGTTGCCGTGCAGACCACACATAGGCGCGCCGTCACCATTTCATAGTTCCGACATTCACGGAACAATATGGTCCGATGTGTAAAATATAGCACATTGTTCCACAATTACAAGGAATAATGAGCCAGATGATCTCGGATATTTCTTAGTTCGTGATTTTACGGAAGTAAGGCGACAGGACCGGAACTCGCACCCATTGTTCCTGATCCATCGGAACAATAAAGCGACATTGGGGAGCCATCAGACCGATCGGTACCAACCGCGCACTTCTGCGGTCACGGCAATACGCGCTGCTTTTCAACCCGGCGGTGACTTGCGCTCCAGCACCCCCCGCACGGCCGCCGCCACCCGATGCGGATTGCCCTTTCGCCAAACGAGATGCAGTTCGACATCGAGCCCGACCTGGTCGTCGATCGGCCGAAAGCGCACGCCGGCATAGCCGAGGCGCCATGCCGACTGGGGCACCAGCGCGACGCCCATGCCGGCGTCGACCAGCGACAGGATCGAATGCGTATGGCTTAGCGTCTGCACCGTGTCGGGCGCCACGCCCTCGGCGCGCAGCCGGCCGGCGACGATCTCGTACAGATAGCGCGATTCGGAGCGGCAGAACTCGATGAAGGGCTGGCCTTCGAGCGCGGACAGCGGCAGGCGCTCGGCCTGCAGCAACGGATGCCCGACCGGCGCTGCCAGCACGAAGGGCTCGCGCAGCAGCGGCGCCGATTCGACGAAGCTGCGCGGCGCAAACGGGCGCACCAGGCCCAGTTCGATGCGGTCGGCGGCGATTGCCTCGAGCTGCGCGTCGGTCTGCATTTCGCGCAGCGACACGTGGACCTCCGGCAGGCTCGCGCGGATCGCGCCCAGCAATTGCGGCAGCAGCGCGAAGCTCGCTGCCGGGATGAATCCCATCGACACGCTGCCCGCATCGGCGCGCATGGCCCGGCGCGCGGCCAGCTTGGCCGCCTGGCTGCGCCGCAGGATGTCCTCGGCCTCGCGCAGGAAGATCGCGCCCGCCGGCGTCAGGCGAACCCCGCCGCCCGAGCGGTCCAGCAATTGCACCCCGACCTCATGTTCGAGCAGCTGGATATGCCGCGTCAGCGGCGGCTGCGTCATGTTCAGCAAGGCCGCGGCCCGGCCGAAATGCAATTCGGTCGCGACGGCCACGAAGCTGCGCAGATGGGATAGCTGGAACACGATTCAAATCTTGAATTGGGTAATCGCCAGTTTGGATTGGACGGCAGCAGCGGGGCTTTCTACAGTAGCGCCTCTCATGTCCATTCCATCAGGAGTTCAAGTGGCGACTTTCGAAGGTTCCGCGCTGCGCGAGGCGCTCAATGGCATTTCCGGAATCCTGGTCACGCCGTTCGACGCGAATGATACCGTCTCGCCCGGTCCGCTTTCGGCCGTGGTCGACCGGGCCGTCGGCGCCGGCGTGCATGTGCTGGTCGCCAATGGCAATACCAGCGAGTTCTACGGCCTGCGGGAGCAGGAGGCGGTGCGCATGGTCCATGTCGCCGCCGAATACGTGGCCGGCCGGGTGCCGCTGCTGGCCGGCGTCGGACGCAGCGTCCACGAAGCCTGCGCGCTGGCCCGCGCCTCCCGCGAAGCCGGCGCCGACGCGCTGATGGTCCATCAGCCGCCCGATCCCTTCGTCGCGCCGCGCGGCGTGGTCGCCTATGTGCAGAAGATCGCCGAGGCCGGCCAGGGCCTGCCGCTGGTGCTCTATCTGCGTAACGACAACATCGGCCTTGCCGCCATCGAAGCGCTGTGCCGCATTCCCGAAGTCGTCGGCGTCAAGTGGGCCTCCCCCACGCCGATGGTGCTGGCCGAAGCCATCCGGCGCACCGCCGATCGCGGGCTGGCCTGGGTCGGCGGGCTGGCCGAGATCTGGGCGCCGCCCTTCTATGCGGTCGGCGCACGCGGCTTTACCTCGGGCCTGATCAACGTGATGCCGGAGCGTTCGGTGGCGATCCACCGCGCGCTGGAAGACGGCGACCATGCGCTGGCGATGCGCCTGATCGGCGAGATGCTGCCCTTCGAGGATCTGCGCGCCCAGGAAAACAACGGCACCAACGTCACGGTCGTCAAGGCAGCGCTGCGGCTGATGGGCAACGACTGCGGCGCCGCACGGCCGCCTTCGGCGTGGCCGCTGACCGATGCCCAGCAGCGCCGCCTGCACGAGCTGATGTCCGGCTGGGGGCTCGCACGCTGATTTCATCGCGGGCGACTGCCCGCTGCGCAGTGAGGGGACGTGCCACGTCCCACTACAAGAAACTTCATTGGAGACTATCGATGCCATTTCGTCGCACCCTGCTTGCCTTCTGCGCCTTTGCATCGCTGACCGGCGGCGCGCTCGCGGAAACCTATCCCGCCCGTCCCATCACCATCGTCATCGGCTCCAGCCCCGGCAGCGCCACCGACGGCCTGGCCCGCGCCCTGGGAAACGAGGTGACCCGGCTGACCGGACAGGCCGTGGTGATCGAGAACCGCGCCGGCGCGATGGGCGGCATCGCGGCCCAGACCGTGGCGCGTGCCAAGCCCGACGGCTATACGCTGTTCATCACGACCAACACCACGCAGGCCGCCAATCCGCATCTGCTGAAGAAGCTGCCCTACGACCCGATCAAGGATTTCACGCCCGTCTCGATGCTGACCAAGGGCTACCAGCTGCTGGTCGTCAATCAGAACGTCAAGGCCAACAGCGTCGCCGAGCTGATCGCCCTGGCGAAGAAGGAGCCGGGCAAGCTGACCTACGGTTCGGGCAGTTCGTCGGCACGCGTCGCCGCCGAACTGTTCCAGCAGATGAGCGGCACCGAGATGACCCACGTCCCGTACAAGGCCAATCCGCCTGCGGTGGTGGACCTGGTCGCGGGCCAGACCGACCTGATGATCGTCGACCTGCCGGCCAGCCTGCCGCAGGTGCGCTCCGGCAAGCTGCGGGTGCTGGGCTTCAGCGGTCCCAAGCGCTCGGCACTGGTGCCCAATGTGCCGACCATCGCCGACACGCTGCCCGGCTATGAGGCCGGCTACTGGAACGCGCTCTATGCGCCCGCCAATACCCCGCAGCCGGTGGTGCAACGCCTGAGCGAACTGGTCCATCGCGCGCTGGCCACGCCGAGCGTCCGGCAGGTCGTCGAGCAGAGCGGCCAGGAAATCGCGCTGTCGAGCGCCGAGGAGCTGGGCCGCTTCCAGCTCGCCGAACTCGACCGCTGGGGCCGCATCATCCGCACCGCCGGCATCGAGAAGGAGTGATCGCCGGCGTTCCCGCGCCGGCGGGAATCCAGCGTCTGCGCAAGCCGCTGGGTTCCCGTCTTCGCCGGGGCGACGTCGATGCCGCAGCGCCGATCCGTTGAACAAGGAAGCTACCGTGAAATCGCACTACATCGCCGGCGAATGGGTCGCCGGCAACGACAGCAGCGCCAACGTCAATCCGTCCGATGTATCGGACATCATCGACCACTACGCGCAGGGCGATGCCGCCCTAGTCGACCAGGCGGTCCGCGCCGCGCGGCAGGCCTTCGGCAAGTGGTCGCTGTCGACGCCGCAGCAGCGCTTCGATGTGCTCGATTTCGTCGGTAACGAGCTGCTGCAGCGCCGCGCCGAGCTGGGCGACCTGCTGGCGCGCGAGGAAGGCAAGACGCTGCCCGAGGCGACCGGCGAGGTGGTGCGCGCCGCGCAGATCTTCAAGTTCTTCGCTGGCGAGGCGCTGCGTACCGCGGGCGAGGTGCTGCCGTCCGTGCGCCCCGGCATCGGTGTCGAGATCACGCGCGAGCCGATCGGCGTGGTCGCGCTGATCGCGCCGTGGAACTTCCCGATCGCGATTCCCGCGTGGAAGATCGCCCCGGCGCTGGCCTACGGCAATTGCGTGGTGTTCAAGCCCGCGGAGCTGGTGCCGGGTTCGAGCTGGGCGCTGGCGGAGATCCTGAGCCGCTCGGGCCTGCCGGCCGGGGCGTTCAATCTGGTGCTCGGCCGCGGACGCGATGTCGGCCAGCGGATGGTCGAACATCCGCAGGTCGACGCGATCAGCTTCACGGGCTCGGTGACCACCGGGCGCAGCATCGCCGCGCAGGCCTGCCAGCGCATGGCGAAGTTCCAGCTGGAGATGGGCGGCAAGAATCCGCTGGTGGTCACCGACGATGCCGACCTCGAGCTTGCGGTCGAAGTCGCGCTGCAGGGCTCGTTCTATTCGACCGGCCAGCGTTGCACCGCGTCGAGCCGCATCATCGTCACACAGGGCATCCACGACCGCTTCGTTGCCCGGCTCGCCGAGCGGACCGCGGCACTGGTGGTCGGCGACGCCCGCGATGCGCGCACGCAGATCGGCCCGGTGGTCGACGCGCGCCAGCTCGAACAGGACGAGCGCTACATCGCCATCGGCAAGGCCGAAGGCGCGCGGCTGGTGTGCGGCGGCGAACGGCTGTCGCTCGGCAAGGACGGCTTCTACCTGAGCCCGGCGCTGTTTGTCGAGTGCAGCAACGACATGCGGATCGCGCGCGAGGAGATCTTCGGGCCGGTGGCCGCGGTGATCGCGGCCCGCGACTACGAGGAAGCGCTGGCGCTCGCCAACGATACCGAATTCGGGTTGTCCGCCGGCATCTGCACCACCTCGCTGAAGCTGGCGACGCATTTCAAGCGCCACGCGCAGGCCGGCATGGTGATGGTCAACGCGCCGACCGCCGGCGTGGATTTCCACGTGCCGTTCGGCGGACGCAAGGGATCGAGTTATGGTCCGCGCGAACAGGGGCGGTATGCGCAGGAGTTCTATACGACGGTGAAGACGGCGTATGCGGCGGCTTGATGGCTACCCCATGGCGGCTTGACGCACCGGCCGCCCCGCTTGGAATGCGGCCATTCCACCATCAAGCGGGGCATGGCCAATGGAGTCGGTCATCGGGTTCGTGGCGCGGTTCGCGATGTACGTGCTGTTCCAGTTCGTCCTCTACTGGCCGGGCTGGCTCGTACTGAAGATCGTCACGCTGGGGCGATATCCTGCCTCGCCACTGCGGCGCGAAGCGTGGTACGAGTTCGAGCTCGTTGCGGTCGTGGGCATGCTTGCCGTCGCGGGGATCGTGATGGCCATCGCGGCGCTGGCGTAGCGGGCAATCGGCAGCCTAGAGAAAAGGATTCCGTATCGTCAGGCCGTCCTCGACGATCAGCCCGTCGTGCATGTCCTCTGTGTACAGGATCTGACATCCGCTCATGGAAGCGGTAGCGACGATGCAGGCATCGTAGAACGCGAAGCCATGCCGTTCAGCCAGTCGCCGTGCAGAGTCGTGGATATCGACTGTGAGTGGGACCACAGTGCAAAAACTTTTCACCGCGTCCACCAGGTCCGCGATCTCGTGCCAAGCCATATCCAGCTTTCGGACGCATACGCTGGTCACCTCGTTCAGCACTTGAACGCTGATCATCGGCCGCGTCCTCAGCAAGGCTTCAGAACGGTTTGCTTTCCTGGCGTCCTCCGACAGCAAATAAAGAACGACGTTGCTATCAATGAACGCGCTGCCTTTAGGTTCTCTCATTCGCCTCATCCCGACTGAACTTGAAGTCAGCTGGCAGCCTTCCACGCAGCTGTCTCACCCGCTCCAGCAACACATCGGCACCGGGCTTTTTTCGGACAGCGAAGGTCCGCGGGTCATCGACCACAATCTCGATGTCGTCACCTTCACGCAATTCGAGCGCCTCCACGACGCTGGACGGCAGACGCACAGCCAAGCTGTTACCCCACTTCGCTACCTGCATGGCTTTCTCCTTGGATATACATTGGAAATTGTATATCCAGAGCAAACCGAATGCTAATGCCTTCTTAGGCACACCAGCATGCGCATTGCCGCTCCCGAATTACGCATCGACCCGCCACCATCTCGGCAACAACTCCCGCACCGACCGCTGCGCAAACCGGTCGTCGATCAGATACACCACGCCGCGGTCCTCGCTGGTGCGGATCACCCTGCCCGCCGCCTGCACGACCTTGCGCAGGCCTGGATACAGGTACGCGTAGGCATAGCCGTCGCCGAACGTGTCCTCCAGCCGGCTGCGCAGCTGCTCGTTGACCGGATTGAACTGGGGCAGGCCAAGCGTGGCGACGAAGGCGCCGATCAGGCGGTCGCCGGGGAGATCGACGCCCTCGGCAAAAGGCCCGCCCAATACGGCAAAACCCACGCCGCGGCCGCCCGGCTGGAAGGCGGCGAGAAATTCGGCCTGCTCGCCCTCGTCCATGCCGCGCGCCTGCGACCAGATCGGGATATCGGCATGCCGCTGCGCGAACAGGGCCAGCGCATCGCCCAGGTAGTCGTGGCTGCTGAAGAACGCGAGATAGTTGCCCGGACTGTCGCGATACTGCGCGGCGATCAGTTCGACGATATCGGGCAGCGAGCGCTGCCGATGCGCGAAGCGGGTCGAAATATGCGACGCGACGCGAACGCGCAGCTGGTCCGGCTGGAAGGGCGACGGCACCTCGTGCCAGACCCATCGCTCCGGCAGGCCCAGCATATCCGCGTAGTAGGAGGCCGGCGCCAGCGTCGCCGAGAACAGCGAGACCGAATGCGCAGCCGCCAGCCGCGGCCGCAGGAAATGCGCCGGCACCAGGTTGCGTACCCCCAGACGGACATTGCCGTGCGCGCCGCGCGCCGGCATGCGCGTCATGTCGAACACGGAATGCGGACCGATCTGTTCGGCGAGCCGGCAGAATTGCAGCACATCGAAATAGAAGCGCTGCAGCGCCGGGTCCTGCTCGGTGGGCCGCTCCGTGAACCGTTCCAGCAACGCAGCGCACAGCCCTTCGAAGGCATCGAGCAACGGCGCCGGGACTTTCGCCTCGGCCCGATAGTCGCCGGCCAACGTCTTCGCCGCGGCATTCCATTGGCGGCCGACGCGATCGAACGCGCGGCGCAGCTCCACCGGCGCCTGCCGCCGCAGCGCGCGGAATTCGGCCTGATCGAGCGTGGCGCTGTACATGTCGCGCGCCCGCTCCGGCAATTGATGGGCCTCGTCGACCAGCACGCTGACGCGCCAGCCGTCGTGCAGCGCAAAGGCATGCAGCAGCGCCGTGCGGTCGAAGTAGTAGTTGTAGTCGGCCACCACCACATCGCTCCAGCGCGCCATTTCCTGGCTCAGGTAGTACGGGCAGATGTCGTGGGCCAGCGCGATCTCGCGGATGTGGCCGCGGTCCAGCATCGTCCGCTGCGCCGCCTGCGCACGCGCCGCGGGCAGCCTGTCATGGAAACCGCGCGCCAGCGGACACGCTTCGCCGTGGCAGGCACGCCCCGGATATTCGCAGGCCTTCTCGCGGGCCACCATCTCCAGCACGCGCAGGGGCATCGCTTCCCGCTGCGCGGCCAGCCCGCGTGCGGCTTCCAGCGCCAGCGCCCGGCCGGTCGAGCGGGCCGACAACACGAACAGCTTGTCGATCTTCTGCTTCGGCATCGCCTTCAGCGCGGGGAAGATCGTGCCGACGGTCTTGCCGATGCCGGTGGGCGCCTGCGCGAGCAGGCAGCGGCCGGAGAGGTTCGCGCGATAAACCGATTCGGCGAGTTCGCGCTGGCCGGCCCGGAATCCGGCATGCGGAAAGGCAAGCGCCTCCAGCGACAGATCGCGCTCGGCGCGATGCGCCAGCTCCTGCTCGGCCCAGCCGATGAAGGCACGGCATTGCGCCTCGAAGCCGTCGCGCAGCGCCACCGCGGTAAAGCGCTGCGCCTCGGTTCGCTCGCGCCCGCTGACGATATCGAAATAGACCACCGCGATCTCGATGTCTTCGAGATCTTCGCGCTGGCACATCAGCCAGCCGTAGACCTTGGCCTGCGCCCAATGCAGATGCCGATGATGGGCCGGCACCTCGGCCGCATCGCCGCGCACGGTCTTGATTTCCTCGAGCCGCCGCAGCGCCGGATCGTAGCCGTCGGCACGGCCGCGCACGCGCAGCGGACCGAAGTCACCGCTCAGCGCGATTTCGGTCCGATAGCCGGCAGGCCGGCGGGACGTCACGGTGGCATGGCCCGCCACGCCCTCCAGCGCGGTCGGCGAAGGGGTGAACCGCAGGTCCAGATCGCCGGCGCGGGCGGTGAATTCGCAAAGCGTGCGGACCGCGACGATGTAGCGCGGTTCGTCGTCGGCCGCCACCACTGGCCCGACTTCCCCGCACGGCGAAGCGGGGAGCCGGTCCTGGGCGATGGCGGAAGAATTGGGCGGAGTGGCAGTAACAGCGGCGGGCATCGATAACTGCAGGGGATCGCGCCATTTCGGTGAGGCCCTTCGTTGACGTCGTTCGTCGGGGCCGAAATGGACTGTATAAATATACAGGTACGCGACGGGCGTGTCGATGTCCGGGCTTCATCACCGCATTGGCGCAATCAATCCACCGTGATATTCGCGCTGCGCGCCACCTTGCCGAACTTCTCGTATTCCGCCTGCGTCAGCGCTTGCAGCTCGGCGGCGCTCGACGACTTCGGGTTGAAGCCGGCCTGCACCAGCTTGTCGCGCACCGGCGCACTGCCCAGCGCCTCGACGAACGCCGCATTGAGCTTCTGCACGATGTCGGCCGGCATGCCGGCGGGCCCGTACACGCCGAACCACGGCTCGACCGAATAGCCGGCCAGTCCCGCCTCGGCCAGCGTCGGCACATTGGGCAATGCCGGCGAGCGCGTGCTGCCCGCCACCGCCAGCGCGCGCAGCTTGCCGGCCTGGATATGCGGCAGCGAGGCCGGCAGGTTGTCGAACATCACGGGGATATGTCCGCCCAGCATGTCGTTGATTGCCGGGCTGCTGCCCTTGTACGGCACGTGGGTCAGGCTGGTGCCCGTCATCTGCGCAAACATCGCGCCGGCCAGATGCATCGAGGTGCCGGTGCCCGCGGTCGCGTAGGTCAGCCCGGGATTGCGCTTGGCCCACGCCACCAGCTCGGCGACGGTCTTGACCGGCAGCTGATTGCCGACCTCCAGCACGATGGTCGACGTACCGAGCAAGCTCACCGCGGTGAAATCGCGGCGCGGATCGAAGGGCATCGCCTTGTAGATATGCGGGTTCAGCGCATTGGTAGAAATCGCGCCGAAGCCGATCGTATAGCCGTCCGGCGCCGCCTTGGCCACGGCCTCCATGCCGATATTGCCGCCGGCGCCCGGCCGGTTCTCGATCACCACGGGCTGGCCCAGCTTCTCGGCGACACGTTGGCCGACGGTGCGTGCCACCAGGTCGGTGGTGCCGCCCGCGGCGTAGGGCACGATGAAGCGGATCGGCTTGGTCGGATAGTCGGCCGCGCTAGCGGGCTTCGGCAGTCCAAGCATTGCCGTGGCCAGGCCGGCGAGCGCGATGGCGAGAACGGTACGGCGGGGAAGATGGCGGGCGCGAGGCGTCATGGGCGTGATTGGCGTCATGAGGCGGTCTCCTTTCGTGTGGTGATGATTTGCGTTCGTTGTTGTCGTTGTTGCGGCTCGCAGGCCGATGCCGATGCCGAAGCCG
>Ga0065721_10006022_pt1 | contig 19298 bp, 12 predicted proteins | sample Mesricmetagenome_FD_59108 | JGI IMG/M metagenome (GOLD analysis project Ga0065721, IMG submission 59108) | Mesophilic microbial community from rice straw/compost enrichment Sample: eDNA_1 v2 (version 2) | ecosystem: Engineered > Solid waste > Grass > Composting > Bioreactor | place: USA: Davis... | reverse complement strand
CGACGAAATCGGCCGGCATGTGGCTGATGTCGAGGTGGACGTAGTCGAGGCCGAAGCGCTTGATCTGGTCGTCGATCGCGCGGGCGACGATGTCGCGCGGGGCGAGCTCGGCGCGCGGATCGTAGTCGGGCATGAATCGATGGCCCGTCTCGGGATGCTTGAGCTGGCCGCCCTCGCCGCGCACCGCCTCGGTGATCAGGAAGTTCTTGACCTCGAGATTGTAGAGGCAGGTCGGATGGAACTGCATCATCTCCATGTTGGAGACGCGGCAGCCCGCCCGCCAGGCCATGGCGATGCCGTCGCCGGTCGCGCCGCGCGGCGCGGTCGAGAACTGGTACACGCGCCCCGCCCCGCCCGCGGCCATGACCGTCGCGCGGGCGACGTGGGCCTCGACCCTGCCGGTCGCCGCGTCGAGCGCGTAGACGCCCCACACCCGGCCCGAGCCCGAGTAGCGCTCCTCGTGCCGGCCGGTGATCAGGTCGATGCAGCTGCGGCCGGGCAGCAGGGTGATGTTGGGATTGGCTTCAGCCGCCTTGAGCAGCGCGGCCTGGACTGCCCAGCCCGTGGCGTCGGCGACGTGGACGATACGGCGGTGCGAATGGCCGCCCTCGCGGGTCAGGTGCAAGTCCGCGCCTTCGCGGTTGAACGGCACCCCGAGCTGGCACAGCCGGTCGATCGCCGCAGGGGCACGCTCGATCACGAACTCGACCGTCTCGCGGCGGTTCAGGCCGGCGCCGGCGACCATCGTGTCGCGCACGTGATCCTCGAAACTGTCGCCGGGCTCGAGCACCGCGGCGATCCCGCCCTGCGCCGAGGCTGTCGAGCCGCTCGTCAGCGGCCCCTTGGCGAGCACCAGCACCTTGTGCGTGCGCGCGAGGGTGAGCGCCGCGGTGAGGCCGGCGGCGCCGGACCCGACGATGAGGACGTCATGTTCGTGCCGCGCGGTGGCCATGGCGGTGCTTCATGACGGCAAGCCGCACCGCGGGCAAGGACGAGTTCCGGCCGCCCGGCGAGCACCGGTATGGGAAATCCCCTAGTCTGCGATTGCGCGATTGTTCTTCAGTCGGCGCCATTTCGTGGACATGCGGCCGCCTGTTTCCTCGTTCCGTCCGATCGGCATGCCGCGAGCGCTCGACCGGATCGTGCGGCTTCCGCCGGCGACGGCGTGGATCGTGGTGCTGCTGTGTGTCGATCTTGCCGCGCTCGGCGATCTCGGGTCCGGCCGCGACCTTTGGTTCGGCCCGGTCTACCTCGCCGTGATCTGTCTCGCGGCCTGGACGCTGGGCTGGGCGGCGGGGATGGCGACCGGCGTCGGCTGCATGGCCCTGACCTTCGCGCTCAACGGCATGGGCCTCTACCCCTATGGCCCGGCGGAACTGGCCTGGAACCTGGCGTCGCGCTTCGCGGCGGTCTCGCTCGTCATCACGCTCGTAGCCGGGGCGCGACGCGCCTACCTCCACGAATGGTGGCTCGCGCGGACCGATGCCCTCACCGGGGCGCTCAACCGGCAGGCCTTCTTCGACCTCGGCGCGGCGCTCGCGGGCCAGGGCTGGTGGCGGGTCCTGCTCTATGCCGACCTCGACGATCTCAAGACGATCAACGACGAACGGGGCCACGCGGCGGGCGACGCCTGCCTGAAGGCCTACGCGCGCGCCGTGCGGCGCATCGTCCGCCGGTCGGACCTGTTCGCCCGTGTCGGCGGCGACGAGTTCCTGCTGTTCATGGCCGTCAGGGACGAAGCTGCGGCGCGATCGGTCGCGGTTCGCCTGCACCGCGAAATGAACGGCGTCAGTTTCGGCGACGGGCCGGTGAAGTGCAGCGTGGGCGCGCTGGTCGTACCTCCGGGCGCCTTCGCCATCGACGACCTCGTGCGCCAGGCCGACGCTCTGATGTACCGCGCGAAGCTTCGCGGCGGCTCCCTCGAGGTCGCNGCGGCCTCGCCGTCGAAGCCTGAGGCGCGCGGCGCGAGACGCNCCTCCCCGCTGAGCGTTCCCGGGGCGGGAGATGCACTCGACATCAAGCCGTACGGGGAAAGGCGCGCCGCGCCTTCCCCGCATGCGCAACGCTAGGCCGCGCCGGTCAGCTGGACGAACACGTCCTCGAGGTCGGGCTCGCGGGTGGTGACGTCCTCGATCGCGTAACCGTGCTGCTGGACCAGCGCGAGCACCTGCCCCGCGCTCGAAGCGTCGCGGTCATAGGTGACCTCGAGCGTGCGCGGGTCGATCAGCTCGGCCTTGATGAAGCTCGCTTCCATCGGCGGGCCGGCGAGATCCTTGTCGACCGTTACCCGGACGATCTTCTCGCGCGCCATGCCGACCAGCTCGCGGGTCGGCTTGTCCGCGATCAACTGGCCGTGGTTGATGATCGCGATCCGGTCGCACAGCTGCTCGGCTTCCTCGAGGTAGTGCGTGGTCAGCACCACGGTCACACCCTCGGCATTGAGCTCGCCAACGAGCTCCCACAGCTGGCGGCGCAGCTCTACGTCGACGCCGGCGGTGGGCTCGTCGAGCACCAGTACCGGCGGTGAATGGACCATCGCCTTGGCGATCAGCAGCCGCCGCTTCATCCCGCCCGACAACGTGCGCGCATAGGCGTCGCGCTTGTCGGCGAGGCGGACAGCGGCGAGCAGCGCCTCCGAGCGGCGCAGGTGGCGGGCGATGCCGTACATCCCCGCCTGGTTCTCGAGCACCTCGAACGGGGTGAAGAACGGGTCGAACACGATTTCCTGCGGGACAATGCCGATCGCCCGCTTGGCGTTGCGGTGGTCGCGGTCGATATCGTGGCCCCAGATGGTGACCGTCCCCGAGGTCTTGGTCACGAGCCCGGCCATGATGTTGATCAGCGTCGATTTTCCCGCGCCGTTGGGCCCGAGCAGGCCAAAGATGCGGCCCTCGGGTACGTCGAGGCTCACGCCCTTCAGCGCCTGCTTGGGGGGCGCATCGCCATGGGCCGCGTAAGTCTTGACGAGGTCGCGGATCTCGATCGCTGCCTGTGCCATCCACCCGCCCTTAGAGCGAGCGCGCGCCCGGCGCAAAGGGCGGATGGTTGCCGCGCATCCCGGTTACATCGGCGCGCCCGACGCTCGTTCGAACTTCTGGCGCGCAACGCTGCACGTCGCGGGGAGCCAGGTCCCGGGACATTACGTCGGCGCGTTCGATGTTCGCCTGTTCTGCAGCTGGGCCAGGCGCTTCGCGGCAACCGCGCCATTGCCTCGCGCGCGGACAGAAAGTAAGCGCTGCCGCCGATGGCACACGTCCCCGAGATCACCCTTGTCGACACCCCGCGCGTGCATTGCGACGGCGCGGGCCAGATTCGCCCGGGCGCGGGCTACAAGCCGGCGGCGCTCGGCCATCCGCGCGTCTACCTGCAGATCGACGAGCACGGCTACGTCGACTGTGGCTATTGCGACCGGCGCTTCGTGCTCAAGGGCGGGCCAGCTGACGGGGCCGACCACTCGCAGCTGCCCGACATCGCCTCTGGCGCGAGCCGGCCGCCGCTCGCCTGACCGCGGGCGGCCTTGACGGTCAGCCTCGGTTCACCACTTGGGGTCCATCATCCCATCGCTGTGGGAGAAGGACCATGAAGACTCTTGCCGCGATTCTTGCAGGTGCCGCCCTCGTCCTCACCGGCGCGACCGCCGCCACGGCGCGCAGCGCGGAGGAGAACGAAGCCAGGCTGGCGCGGATGCTCGAAGGCCGCACTGCGGGCGAGCCGGTCAGCTGCATCGCCGCGCTCAACAGCAACCGTATCGAAGTGATCGAGAACGTCGCGATCGTCTACGATGCCGGTGAAACGATCTACGTCGCCCGCCCGAGCAATCCGAAGTCGCTCGGTCGCAACGACGTGGTGGTGATCGAGCGCTTCGGCGGCCAGCTGTGCGCCAACGACGTGATCCGCACGGTCGACCGGTACCAGGGCTACACCACCGGCGCGGTGTTCCTCGACGAGTTCGTGCCCTATCGGCGCAGCTGATCGGGCGCGCGCTCAGGCCGCCGCGCCGAGCTCCAGCCACTCGCGGGCGCTGGTCTCCGGCCCGCTCTCGTTGATCGTCGTGCGACGCATGTCGCGGCGGTAGGCGTTCGAGCGCAGCGGCGTCGCCGCGTGCATCGTGCAGCGATTGTCCCAGATCACGAGGTCGTGCTGCCGCCAGCGATGGCGGTAGACGTACCTGGCCTGGGTCGCGTGGGCATAGAGTTTCTCGACCAGGGCGGTGCCTTCTTCGGGCGCCATCCCGGCAACGCCGACGCAGTGTCCGCCGATGAACAGGGCCTGCCGTCCCGACGGCAGCGTGCGGACCAGCGGGTGTTCGACCGGGCCGAACGGGATGATCCGGCGCATTTCGGGCGTGATTTCCGCCCTGGACGCCCGGCGCGGCGGCGGCCCTCCCAGAAATCGTGGATCCCCTTGAGCCCCTCGATCTGCGCCTTCATTTCGGCAGGCAGGTCGTCGCAGGCCGCGCGGGCATCGGCGAACAGGGTGTCGCCGCCGGCCTCGGGCGGCGGGGTCTCGTGGCCGAGCAGCAGCGACCACTTGGTCGGCATCGCGTGGAACGAGCTGTCGGTGTGGAACCGCTCCGCGCCCTGGGCGAGCCTGTACCCTTCCGAGCCGTAGGGAATGATCTCGCCATCGCGGTCGAGGTTGCCGGCGTAGAACAGCTCGGGATCGAGCCTGCGTCGCCCCGGCGGTCCGTCGGCACCGGGCGCGCGGCTGGGTATCTCGAGCGGCCCGAACGCCCGGCTGAAACGCTTGTGCTGCTCGTCNGTCAGGCACGCGTCGCGCACCACGAGAACGCCGTAGCGGTCCATCGCGGCCTCGACGCTCTCGACCAGGTCGGGCGACGGATCGCGCGTCAGATCGGCGCCAATGAGCTCGGCGGCGAACAGCGGATGCAGCGGGCGGACTTCCATGCCCGGGGGCTACCGCACCGGATCGCCGGTTGCAAAACCGCTCGCCGGGTGCGAGCCGTGGCGGATGGCCGAAGCGCTCGACTGGGGAATACTCGCGGAATCGGTGGGGCCGCGCGTGCGGCTGCTGCGCAACGCGCTCACCGCGCGCTCGATCGCCGTCTCGGCGCCCTATGGGCTGCCGACAGGGTCGCTGACCGTGCTGGCGTTGATCGCGGCCAACCCGGGCTGCTCGCAAAGCGCGCTCGCCGGGAGGGCGGGGGTCAACAAGTCGGCACTGGTCGGAATCGTCGACCAGCTCGAGGCGCGGGGCCTCGCCGCCCGCGAGCGCGTCTCGGGTGACAGGCGGCGCAACCGGCTGACAGTCACCGCTGAGGGCGAGGCGGCGATGCAGACGCTGTTCGCCGCGGTCTCGGCCGAGGAAGGGCCGATCCGCGAAGCGCTGGGACCGGGAGGCCTGGAGACGCTGCTCGACCTGCTCGACCGGGCGATCGCCGCGGTCGAGCGAAAGTAGCGCGGGATCTTGTCACGCGGAGACGCGGAGGCTCCTTGCGGCCAGGCCGCTCTGGCCCCCTCTGCGTCTTCGCGCGCATCTCCCTCGAGACATCCTCCCGGGAGGGACTGTCCCTGCGTGAGCGCTGCGCGAGAGGTCAGCGGGGCAGTTCGGAAACGCCCATCAGCGCCTCGTCGACGGCACGGGCGCACTGGCGGCCTTCGCGGATCGCCCAGACGATCAGCGACTGGCCGCGGCGCATGTCACCGCAGGCGAACACCCTGTCCTCGCTGGTGGCATAGGTCACCGTGTCGGCGTCGACATTGCCGCGTTCGTTGAGGCGCACGCCCGACTGGGCGATCATCCCGGCCTTGCGCGGGCCGACGAAGCCCATCGCCAGCAGGATCAGATCGGCCGGGAGCACGAACTCGCTGCCCGGGATCTCCTTCATCTGCCCGCCTTCCCACTCGAGGCGGGCGCACTTGAGCCCGGTGACAACGCCGTTCTCGCCGACGACTTCCTTGGTCAGGATCGACCAGTCGCGCTCGACGCCTTCCTCGTGGCTCGAGGAGGTCCGCAGCTTCATCGGCCAGTGCGGCCAGGTCAGCGCCTTGTTTTCCTTCTCGGGCGGCTTGGGCATGATCTCGATCTGGGTGACGCTCTTGGCGCCCTGGCGGTTCGAGGTGCCGACGCAGTCCGAGCCGGTGTCGCCGCCGCCGATCACGATCACGTGCTTGCCGGTCGCGACCAGCGTGCCGCGCGGTGCGGCGCGCTCCTCGCTGTCGCCGGCNTTGCGCTTGTTCTGCTGGGTCAGGAATTCCATCGCCAGCCGCACGCCGGGCATCTCGGCGCCCGGGATGTTGAGCTGGCGCGGCTCCTCGGCCCCGCCGGCGAGCACGACCGCGTCGAAGTTCTCGCGCAGCGACTTCATCGACACGTCGACGCCGACCTCGGTCGAGGTTTTGAAGGTCACCCCCTCGGCCTCCATCTGCACCGCACGGCGGTTGATGAGGTGCTTCTCCATCTTGAAGTCGGGGATGCCGTAGCGGAGCAGCCCGCCGATGCGGTCGGCCTTCTCGAACACCGTGACCGCATGGCCGGCGCGGGCCAGCTGCTGGGCGCAGGCGAGGCCGGCGGGCCCCGAGCCGACGACGGCGACGGTCTTGCCGGTCTTGCGAGCGGCCGGCTGCGGCTCGATCCAGCCTTCCTTCCACCCGCGGTCGGCGATCGCGCATTCGATCGACTTGATGGTCACCGGCTGGTCGATGATGTTGAGCGTGCAGCTCGCCTCGCACGGCGCCGGGCACACCCGGCCGGTGAACTCGGGGAAGTTGTTGGTCGAGTGCAGGTTGTCGAGCGCCTCGCGCCAGTCGGCCTCGTAGACGAGGTGGTTCCAGTCCGGGATCATGTTGTTCACCGGACAGCCGTTGTGACAGTAGGGGATGCCGCAGTTCATGCACCGCGCGGCCTGGTTGCGCAGGGCTTCCTCGCTGTGCGGGATGATGAACTCGCGGTAGTGGCGGATGCGTTCCTTCGGATCGGCGTAGCCGCGATCCTGGCGGTCGATCTCGAGGAAGCCGGTTTCCTTGCCCATGTCGCTCAGTTCCAGAAAGATTCAGCCGTCATCCCGGCGAAAGCCGGGAGCGAATGCCTCGAGCGCGGCGCCGGACCGCACGAGGTCCCGGCTTTCGCCGGGATGACGGGGTAGGGGGAAGTCATCGTCACTCGGCGGCAACGAAAGCCGCTTCCTCGCGCTCGGCCTCGAGCTGGCGCAGCGCGGCGGCGTAGTCGCGAGGCATGACCTTGACGAACTTCGTCACCGCGTTATCCCAGTCGTCGAGCAGCTCGGCCGCCCGCTTCGAGCCGGTGTGCAGCTTGTGCCGTTCGACGAGGATGCGCAGCCGCTCGGCGTCGTGGCGCAGCATGTCGCCCATGCCGTAGTCCTCGACCGAGACCGGTCGTTGCTGCGGCCGGCCGGTGCCGTCCTCCTCGTCGCGCTCGGGCGAGACCGGCAGGAGGTCGACCATCGCGGTGTTGCACAGCTCGGCGAAGCGCCCTTCCGGATCGTAGACGTAGGCGACGCCGCCCGACATCCCGGCCGCGAAGTTGCGCCCGGTCTTGCCGAGGACGACGACGACGCCGCCGGTCATGTATTCGCAGCCGTGGTCGCCGGTGCCCTCGACCACCGCGATCGCGCCCGAGTTGCGCACCGCGAAGCGCTCGCCCGCGACGCCGTTGAAGTAGGCCTCGCCGGCGATCGCGCCGTAGAGCACGGTGTTGCCGACGACGATGTTGTCGGTCGCCTCGCGGTCGACGTGAGTGGGCTGGCGGACGATCACGCGGCCGCCCGAGAGGCCCTTGCCGACGTAGTCGTTGGCGTCGCCGACGAGGTCGAGCGTGACGCCATGGACCAGCCAGGCACCGAAGCTCTGCCCGGCGACGCCCTTGAAGCTGATCCGCAGCTGGTCGGGCTTGAGGCCCGCGTGGCCGTGACGGCGGGCGATCTCGCCCGAGAGCATCGCCCCGACCGTGCGGTTGACGTTGCGGATCGTGCGCTCGAGCACGATCGTCTCGCCGTTCTCGATCGCCGGGCGCGCGGCCTCGATCAGCTCGTTGTCGAGCGCCGCGGCGAGGCCGTGGTCCTGCTCGATCGTCTGGTGCAGCNGCGCGCCCTCGGGCAGCGGGACCCGGTGCAGCAGGCGCGACAGGTCGACGCCGCCGGCTTTCCAGTGGTCGATCGCCTTCTTCATGTCGATCCGGTCGACCCGGCCGATCATCTCCTCGACGGTACGGAAGCCCATCTCGGCCATGATCCGGCGCAGTTCCTCGGCGACGAAGAAGAAGTAGTTGATCACGTGCTCGGGCTGGCCGGTGAAGCGCGCACGCAGCACAGGGTTTTGCGTCGCGACGCCGACCGGGCAGGTGTTGAGGTGGCACTTCCTCATCATGATGCAGCCGGCGGCGATCAGCGGCGCGGTGGCGAAGCCGAACTCGTCGGCGCCGAGCAGCGCGCCGATCGCGACGTCGCGGCCGGTGCGGATGCCGCCGTCGACCTGCACCGCGATGCGNCTCCTGAGGTCGTTGAGCAGCAGCGTCTGCTGGGTTTCGGCGAGGCCGATCTCCCACGGGCTGCCAGCATGGGTCAGCGAGGTCAGCGGCGAGGCGCCGGTGCCGCCCTCGTAGCCCGAGATCGTCACGTGGTCGGCGCGCGCCTTGGAGACGCCCGCGGCGACCGTGCCGACGCCAACCTCGGAGACCAGCTTGACCGAGATGCGCGCCGCCGGATTGACGTTCTTGAGGTCGTGGATCAGCTGCGCGAGATCCTCGATCGAGTAGATGTCGTGGTGCGGCGGCGGCGAGATCAGGCCGACGCCCGGGGTCGAGTGACGGACCTTGCCGATCACCTTGTCGACCTTGTGGCCGGGCAACTGGCCGCCCTCGCCGGGCTTCGCGCCCTGCGCCATCTTGATCTGGATGTCGTCCGAATTGACCAGGTACTCGGTGGTCACGCCGAAGCGGCCCGAGGCGACCTGCTTGATCCGGCTGCGCAGCGAATCGCCGTTCGGCAGCGGCTTGAAGCGGTCGGGCTCTTCGCCGCCCTCGCCGGTGTTGGAGCGCCCGCCGATGCGGTTCATCGCGATTGCCAGCGTGGTGTGCGCCTCGCGGCTGATCGAGCCGAAGCTCATCGCGCCGGTGGCGAAGCGCTTGACGATCTCCTCGGCCGGCTCGACTTCCTCGAGCGGCAGCGGCTGATCGGCCTTCTTGAGTTCCATCAGCCCGCGGATCGTCAGCAGCCGCTCCGACTGCTCGTTGATCGCCTTGGCGAACTCCTCGTAGGTGGACCACGAGTTGCCGCGCACCGCGTGCTGCAGGTTGGCGACCGTCTCCGGCGTCCAGGCGTGGTCCTCACCGCGCAGGCGGTACTGGTAGATGCCGCCGACATCGAGCATGTTGCGATANATCGGGTTGTCGCCGTAAGCCGCCGCGTGGCGGCGCACCGCCTCTTCCGCCACTTCCTTGAGGCCGACACCCTCGATCGTGGTCGCGGTGCCGGTGAAGTACTTGTCGACGAAAGCGCTCGACAGCCCGACCGCGTCGAAGATCTGCGCACCGCAATAGGACTGGTAGGTCGAGATGCCCATCTTGGACATGACCTTGAGGATGCCCTTGCCGACCGCCTTGATGTAGTTCTTCTTGAGCTGCCAGACGTCGAGGTCGGGGAACTTCTCCGCCTGGATCTGCTCGATCGTCTCGAAAGCGACGTAGGGGTTGATCGCCTCGGCGCCGTAGCCCGCCAACGCGCAGAAGTGGTGCACCTCGCGCGCCTCGCCGGTCTCGACCACGAGCCCGGTCTGCATGCGCAGGCCCTGGCGGACGAGGTGGTGGTGCACGGCGGCAGTCGCCAGCAGCGCGGGCATAGGGATGCGGTCCGGGCCCTGCGCGCGGTCGCTCAGGATCAGGATGTTCTTGTCGGCCAGCACCGCCTCGGTCGCAGCCCAGCACATTTCCTTGATCGCCATCTCGAGGCCTTCGGCCCCGGATTCGGCGGCCCAGGTGATGTCGATCGTCTCGGTGCGGAACGCGCCGTCGAGCGAGGCCTCGACCGAACGGATCTTCTCGAGATCCTTGTTGGTCAGGATCGGCTGGTCGACCTCGAGCCGCTTGTGCGTGCCGGCGTCGTGCCCGAGCAGGTTCGGGCGCGGGCCGATCATCGAGGTCAGGCTCATCACCAGCTCCTCGCGGATCGGGTCGATCGGCGGGTTGGTGACCTGGGCGAAGTTCTGCTTGAAGTAGTCGTAGAGCAGCCGCGGCCGGCGGCTGAGCACGGCGATCGGTGTATCCGTGCCCATCGAGCCGATCGGATCGTCGGCGTTGAGGGCCATCGGCTCGAGGAACTTGCTGATGTCCTCCTGCGTGTAGCCGAACGCCTGCTGGCGATCGAGCAGCGTGGTCGTCTCCTCTCGCACCGCCTCGCGGTCGGTCTCGATCGCCTCGAGGTCCTTGAGCTTGTACTGGGCCTTGTCGAGCCACTTCTCGTAGGGCGCGGCCTGGGCGAGCTCGGCCTTGAGTTCCTCGTCCTCGACGATGCGGCCCTGCTCGAGGTCGATCAGCAGCATCTTGCCCGGCTGCAGGCGCCACTTGCGGACGATGTCCTCTTCGCGGAACGGCAGCACGCCGCTCTCCGAGGCCATGCAGACGACGTCGTCGCGGGTGATCGTGAAGCGCGCCGGCCTCAGGCCGTTGCGGTCGAGCGTTGCGCCGATCTGGCGGCCGTCGGTGAAGGCGACCGCGGCTGGCCCGTCCCACGGTTCCATCAGCGCGGCGTGATACTCGTAGAACGCCTTGCGCGCGGGATCCATCAGCGGGTTGCCCGACCACGCTTCCGGAATCAGCATCATCATCGCGTGCGCGAGGCTGTAGCCGCCGAGCAGCAGCAGCTCGAGCGCGTTGTCGAGGCAGGCGGTGTCCGACTGCCCGTGCGGGATGATCGGCCAGAGCTTGTCCAGGTCGGCGCCGAGCAGCGGCGATTCCATCGTCCGCCGGCGGGCGTTCATCCAGTTCACGTTGCCGCGGACGGTGTTGATCTCGCCGTTGTGCGCGATCAGCCGGTACGGATGGGCGAGCTTCCAGCTCGGGAACGTGTTGGTCGAGAAACGCTGGTGGACGAGCCCGAGCGCCGAGACGCAATCGGGATCGCGCAGGTCCTCGTAGAAGCTGCCGACCTGGTTCGCCAGCAGCAGGCCCTTGTAGACCACCGTGCGGCTCGAGAAGCTCGGCAGGTACAGATGGGTGATCTCGGGCAGGCCGTGCTTCTCGGCGAGCGCCGCGAGCGGGTTCTGGGTCTGCTTGCGGATAACGATCAGCTTGCGCTCGAACGCGTCCTGGTCGGCACAGTTCTCGCCGCGGCCGACGAAGCACTGGCGGATCATCGGCATCGATTCGAGCACGGCCTTGCCGAGCCCGGCCTCGTTGACCGGCACGTCGCGCCAGCCGATCAGCCGCTCGCCCTTCCTTGGCGATGAACTTCTCGAACTGGCCGCAGATGAACTCGCGCGCCTCGTCGTTCTGCGGCAGGAAGCACATCGCCACCGCGTATTCGCCCGGCGGCGGCAGGGTCAGGCCCTGCGATTCGGCCCACTTGCGGTAGAGCGGATCGGGGATCTGCAGCAGGATGCCGGCGCCGTCGCCGAGCAGCGGATCGGCCCCGACCGCGCCGCGGTGATCGAGGTTGGCGAGAATCTCCAGCGCCTGGCTCACGATAGCGTGCGACTTCGCGCCCCTGATGTGGGCGACGAAGCCTACGCCGCACGAGTCATGCTCGTTGCGCGGATCGTAGAGGCCTTGCGGCGCAGGGTACTCGGTCAAACTCATCAATCTTCCTGTTTCGGTCGGGGAGATACCCGCCCCGCCGCCGGCACACCGGCGACGCAGCGAATCACCCGGAGACCGGGTGCCTCGAAAATGTCGCGAGGGTTTCCCATGGCGACAGGAAACAGTTTTGGCAAGTTTCGGCCGTTAGCGCCACAAAGTTGCGCGTCTATGCGGGGAAGAGCAATTTTGCGTCAGGCGCTGCCGCTCATCCTCTGAAGGTTGGCGAGTGCGGCGCGCAGCGCGGCATCGGTCTGGGCCGGATCCGGCTCGGGCGAGGCCGCAGGCCGTGCCGGCGGCGCGCCGAAATCATGCGGGGCCGCCGCATCGCTGTGCACCTCACGGCGAGCAGGCGACGCAGCCCCGCCGATCGCGGTCGGCCGGCCGAAATAGGCTGCCATCGCCTGCGCCGCTTCCTCCGCCGGGGCCGCTTCGAGCTCGGCCGGCAGGGCCGTGGCATTGCGAGCGGCCCATTCGCGGCGCCGTTCGATCGACGCGCGCAGACGCTCGGCAAGATCGACAAGGCCCATCTCTTCGAAAGTTTCGGGCGTCCGGCTTTCGTGCGCGGCGGGCGGTTCGGCGCACTCCGGCTGTTCCACGCGCGGCGCGTACGAAGGCGCCGGAGAAATCCACTGACTCACGCTGTTCGGCGGGGGCCGGTCCGCGAGTCGACGGCCCTTGGCGGGGGTTCAGCGAACGCTTCCGGAGTCGTCGCCACGATCGGCGGCACGGGATCGAAGCCTGACATTCCCGAATCCTCCGTTTCGAAAGCGTGATCCTCGCGCCGGGAATTCTCGTCGGCCGAGGTTGCCCGATCGTGGACCGGCAGGCCGTGAGGGTCGAACACTTCCTCGTCACCGAATTCGTCGCGCACGTTGATCGGACGGCGAACGCCGGAGGGGAAACGGAGTCGCTGCGGCTCCTCGTCCTCCACCTCGTGTGGCGCGGCCACGCGCCGGGCGATCGCCCGGCCTATCGCCGCTCCCGCGATGGCGGCGACGACCGCGACCAGCAAGCGAGCGGTGCCGCCGAGCGGCGGAGCGGCGCCGGGGAGCACTGAGGCGAGCCCCGTGATCTCGACCAATCGGTCGAGCAGCACCGGGGGCAGGATCAGCGAGCCGAGCCCGAGCAGCGTGGCGAACCACGCGGCGACGATCGCCGGGAACGCCGGATGCGTGACGATCGCCGGCCGCTGCATGGCCTCGTCTTCGTCGAAACTGTCGAACATGCTCGTCGCCACCGGTTGTCCCCATTCCTCCAATGACTGTCCGCGCCGCGCGACCAGCCGCGGATCAGGCCGCGTCCGCGAGCCGATCATGTGCCGTGGAGCCTAGGAGGGTTTGGTAAACGTCCCGATAACGCCTGACGTTGCGCGACCAGTCGTGGTTCGCGGCGACGTGGGCGCGACCGGCCTCGCGCAGGGCCGGCCAGTCGGCACGGCGGTCGAGCAGCTCGGCGAGCGCGGCGGCGCAGCGCGCGGGATCGTCAGGGGCGAACAGGACGCCGGTCTTGCCGTCGGCGATCAGCTCGCGGTGGCCGCCGACGCTCGAGGCGGCGACCAGCTTGCCCTGCGCCATCGCCTCGAGCGGCTTGAGCGGCGTGACCAGCTCGGTCAGCCGGCTCGCCTTGCGCGGGTAGGCCATCACGTCGCACAGCGAGTAATAGCGATCGACCTCGGCATGCGGGACGCGGCCGACGAAACGGATCGCCGCGGAGGCCGGTGAGGCCTGGGCGCGCTTCTCGAGGCTGTCCACCATCGGCCCGCCGCCGACCAGCAGCAGGCGTGCATCCGGGTGCCGGGCGATCAAGGCGGGCATCGCCTCGATCAGGTCGTCGAGCCCCTCGTAGTCGTAGAAGCTGCCGATGAACCCGATCACCGGCCCACCGCCGATCCCGAGCTCGGCGGCGAGCGCTGCGTCGCGCGGGAGCGGCGTGCCGAACAGCTCGAGATCGACGCCGTTGGGCATGGTCCCGATCCGCTCGGGGGCGAAGCCGCGGGCAATGAGGTCGTCGCGCAGGCCGCGGCAGATGGTCATGACCGCATCGGCTCCGGCGACGACATGGTTCTCGAGCCCGCGCGTCAGGCGGTAGCGGAGCGATCCTTCACGGCCAGTGCCGTTGCCGACCGCGGCGTCCTCCCAGAACGCGCGAATCTCGTAGACCAGCGGCAGTCTGTGACGCCGCGCGGCGCGGAGCGCAGCGAGGCCGCATAGTGCAGGCGAGTGCGCGTGAAGGACGTCCGGGCGCCATTCGCCGACCAGTGTGCCGATCGCCTCGGCGAGCGCGCCGATCTCGCGCCATTCGCGCAGCAGGGGGAGCCCGGTGACCTTGCCGGGGGTGCGGTGAAAGCGGAGGCCGTCGATGGTCTCGAGCGCCGGGCCGGTGGCCGTGTGCCTGAGGCCCGTTATCCCGCGAACCTCGATTCCGTCAGCCAGCTGGGCCTTCATGATCGCGCGCGTGCGGAACGCGTAGCCGCTGTGCATCGGCAGCGAGTGATCGAGGACGTGGAGGACGCGCAGCATCGCCGCCTGCCTGCCACGACAAGCTTAACGGCGCGTCAACCGCGAGCGCGTAAGGCCGGGCGGAGACTGCCGGGAGCCTGGGCTTGATCGACATCTTCACCCTCGCGCTGACGCACAGCCTGATCGCGCTCGCGCTGTGGCGCATGCTGTTCCGCGCCGATCTCGACGTCGACGAGACAGCAAAGCCCCCGCCGCCACCGCCATGGCGTCGCCGGCGCCAACCGGAAGGGACCGGGCGTGCTTGACCTCGCGCTGGTCGGCTTCATCGCCCTGTTCCTCGCGCTCGGCCTCAAGCGGCCGTTCTTCTGGGTGCTGGCCTACATCTACATCGACGTCGTCGCGCCGCAGAAGATCGGCTGGGGCTTCATCCAGTCGCTTCCCGTCTCGCTGATCGCGTTTGCCGCGGCCTTCCTCGGATGGCTGTCTCTTGACCGCAAGGAAGGCACGCGATTCACCTTGCGCCAGGGCCTGATCCTCGTGCTCCTCGTGTGGTGTTTCATCACCACGCTCGGCGCCGTCTTCCCCGAGGCCGCGTGGAAAAAGTGGGATTGGGTGTGGAAGGCGCTGATCTTCGCCGCGTTCCTGCCGCTGACGCTGCGCACCAAGCTGAGGATCGAGGCCGCGACGCTGATCATCGTGCTGTCGATCGGCACGATCATCATCAACGGCGGCATCAAGACCGCGCTCGGTGGTGGCGGCTACGGCACGCTCGCGCTGCTGGTGCAGGAGAACGCGGGGCTCTACGAGGGGTCTATCCTGTCGACCGCGACGATCGCGACGATCCCGCTGGTGCTGTGGCTCGCGCGGCACGGCACGATCTACCGGCCGGACTGGATGGTGCGGCTGTTTGCGGCGGCGCTGATCTTCGCCTGCCTGCTGATCCCGATCGGTACCTCGGCGCGCACGGGCCTCGTCTGCATCGGGGTGCTCGGCGTGCTGATGCTGCGCTCGGTGCGCTACAAGTTCGTCTACGCCGGGCTCGCGGGGCTCGCGCTCGTCGCGGCGATCCCGTTCCTGCCGCAGAGCTATCTCGAGCGGATGGGCACGATCACCGCGCATGAAGGCGACCAGAGCGCCTCGACGCGCGTGCAAGTCTGGCTGTGGACGCTCGACTATGTGTCGGAACACCCGCTCGGCGGCGGTTTCGACGTCTATCTCGGCAACAGCTTCACCTACGAGACGCGCCGGGTGACGGGCGAGGAGAACAACCGCACGATCGAGTACGACGTGGTGACCGACGAGGCCCGGGCGTTCCACTCGTCGTACTTCGAGATGCTCGGCGAGCAGGGCTGGCCGGGATTGTTCCTGTGGCTGTGGCTGCAGGGACTCGGCGTCTGGCAGATGGAGCGCCTGCGGTGGTTCTTCGGCCGCAGGAAGGTGGGCGACGAGGGGACGGACGGCCGGGCGACCTGGCAATGGGGCCTCGCCACGGCGCTGCAGCAGGCCCCAGATCATCTACATGGTCGGCTCGCTGTTCGTCGGCATCGCGTTCCAGCCGTTCATGTTCCTGCTGGTCGGGCTGCAGTGCGCGCTGTGGAGCTACGTCAAGCGGACCGAGGGACTTGGCGGGCCGCGCAAGGCCCGGCTGGCGCTGGTGGCGCGGCCTAGCGCCTCGTGATTGCCGGCGAGGCGGCGCGCGCCTTGCCGGAAACGGCCCAGCGTTCAGAACCCCAGCGTGCGACGACCCGCTCGGCTGCGGCCTTGCGTTCGCCGCCGAGCGCGTTCCACGACAGGCAATGCCGGGAGGGCCGGGCAAAGCAGGTCTCGCCGCGATCGAGCCGCAGCGAGACAATGCCGAAGCGGTCGTCGACCAGGGCTATTGCCGAGGGTGCCTCGAGTTCGCCGATGTGCATGAACGGGCGCTGCGCGGGGGGCACGGGCGGCCGCCCCGCGATGAGGTCGAGCAGGATGCCGCGGTAGTCGCTGAGCGCGATCGGGCCGGCCAGGCCGCCAAGCGGGCGGCTGGCGACGAGGAAAGTCGCGTACTGCGCATCGTCGATCACGTGGCCGTGCCCGAGGAAGCCGTCCTCGAACAGCGCCTCACCGTGATCGCCAGTGACGAGCAGGATCGTCTCGTCCCAGACGCCGAGCCGCCGGAGCCGATCGATCAGGAGGCCGAGGTGCGTGTCGGCATGGGCGACCGCGTTCCAGTAGGTCTCGGCGACGCGCTCCTTGTTGGCGGCCGTGATCTCGGACCGCGGCAGCGGTTTGCCGACCCGCTCGGACACGCCCGGGTGGTGGTACGGAAAATGCGCCGACTGGAAGTTGAGATAGACGAACCGCGGCTCGCTCCACGCCTCGGATGCGCCGAGCGCACGGTCGAATTCGCGCAGGAGGATCGCCTCGTCGACGAGCAGCGAACCCTGCGCGGCGAAGCTGAACGCCCGCTCGTCGCGCAGCGTCTCGGCGTCCACGAAGACCTCGGCGTTCTCGCGCATCGCCACCGTGTCGGAGATGTCGCCGAAGTCCTCCGGCTGGCCCGAGAACACGCCGATCCGGTAGCCCGCGCGCCTGAGCTCGGCGAACAGCGAGGGATCGCCGCGCCGCGGGGCGAGACGGCCGGCGAAGATCGACTTCAGCGAGGCGGTAGTGAAGCCGACGTGGCTGTAGGCCGGGGCGACCGCCCCGCCCGCGGCGGCCAGCGCCTCGAGGTTGGGCGCGACCGGCCGGCCGCCGATCCGCTTGCCGAGCACGTCGGTGCGCACGCTCTCGAGCACGACGATCACGACGTGGGGCCGGGTGTCGAGCCCGGCGAGCGCCGGCCGCGCTTCGGGAACGGTGACGAGCTGCAAGTCACCGCCGTAGCCGTCCTCGTCGATGCCGTTGCCGGGCACGTCGAGCGCCAGCGGGTGGCGGGCCGGGTCGAACGGATGCGCGTCGGTCGCCAGGCCAACCAGGCCGTAGCCATCGCGGTCGAAGTCGGTGGCGAGCGCGGCGAGGTTCGCGGCCGCCTGCCAGGCCAGCGTGCGCTGGAGGCCCCTGGCGCTGTCCTCGGCGATGCGGGGGACCGCGACCAGCGCCAGTGCGAGCAGCGCGGTGCAGGCGGCCAGCCAGCGGCCGCGCGGCGGCCTTGCCGGTTCGGCCGGCAGGGCCCCGGCAAAGCGCCGGGCGAGGCGCGAGGCCAGCCACCAGGCAAGCGCCAGCGCGGCGAGCGCGGCGAGGCCCCAGGCGATCTCGTTCTTGCCGAACAGCAGCGCGTCGGCGAGGCTGCCGCCGCCGAGCTGCTTGAGCAGTGCGAAACTCACCGCGTCGCTGAAATAGGAATGCAGCTGGTACTGCGCGGTCAGTGCCAACAGCCCGAGCCCGAGATAGAGGAACGCGAAGCCGAGCAGCGCCTGCCAGCCGGGCCGGTTGCGGGCGAGCTTCGCGCAGAGCCACCAGGCGAGGAGCGCCGCAAAGGCCTGCGAGACGAGGTAGCCGGCCGCGAACAGCGCGAGCTCGCCTGGCCGGTCGACCGCACTCGAGGTGCCGAACCCGCTGGTGAACACGCCGTACTTGCGGTCGGCGATGGCGAGCTCGACCGCGCCGAGGCCGAGCGCGGCCAGCGGCACGAGCGGCACGGGCCGCAAGAGGCGCGCGAGACGTCGGCCCAACATGGTTGCCGTCACTCCATCGACCGGGCGTTAACGAGCAGCCCGATTTAGCGCCGCCTGGTTAACCAAGTGCTGGTCCTGGGGGGTGTTTCGCGGCGCGTTCCCGGCCGCCCGGCGGCGGATCAGCCGCGCGCGTTGGCGCGGATCCAGTCCTCGACCACAGGCGCGATTCGCCGGCGCCATTTGCTGCCGTTGAAGATGCCGTAGTGGCCGACGTCCTCGGCGAGGTAGTACTTCTTCCTCGATGCCGGCAGGTGCGGCGCGAGGTCGAGCGCGGCGCGGGTCTGGCCGATGCCCGAGATGTCGTCGCGCTCGCCTTCGATCGCGAGCATCGCGGTATCACGGATCGCATCGGGATCGATCGGCTTGCCGCGGTGGACGAACTCGCCCCTCGGCAGCGAGTGCTTCTGGAACACGTGCTCGATCGTCTGCAGGTAGAACTCGGCGGTCATGTCGCAGACCGACAGGTACTCGTCGTAGAACCGCTTGGTCGCCGCGGCGCTGTCGTGATCGCCGAGCGTCAGGTGCTTGAACATCTCGTAGTGGCTCATCAGGTGGCTCTCGAGGTTCATCGAGAGGAACCCGGCGAGCTGCAGGAAGCCCGGGTAGACCGGCCGCCCGGCGCCCGGATAGTTGAGCGGCACGGTGGCGATCACGTTGTTGACGAACCAGCTCAGCGGGCGGCGCACGGCAACGTCGTTGACCGAGGTCGGGCTCGCCCGCGTGTCGATGGGCCCCCCCATCATCGTCAGCGTGACCGGGCGGCACGGATCGTTCTCGGCGCCCATGATGGCGGTCGCCGCGAACGCGGGGACAGATGGCTGGCACACCGCGAGCACGTGCGTCCCCTCGCCGACGAAGCGAAGGAACTCGATCAGGTAGTCGATGTAGTCGTCGAGGTCGAAATGGCCCTCGGACAGCGGGACCATCTTGGCGTCCGCCCAGTCGGTGATCCACACGTCCTGGTGGTGGACCATGCGGGCGACCGTGCCGCGCAGCAGGGTCGCGTAGTGGCCGCTCATAGGCGCGACGATGAGCAGCCTGGGCGCGTCCGCGGGCAGTCCTTCGCGGCGGAAATGACGCAGCGCGCCGAACGGCTTCTCGAGCACGACGGTTTCCTCGACCGCGTACTCCCTGCCATCGACCGTCACCTGGCGAATCCCGAACTCGGGCTTGCCGCGCTCCTCGTAGAGATGGGCGAAGACCTGCAGCGCGCTGGCGATGATCGGGCCGGTGCCGAAGTAGCCCATCGGCAACGCCGGGTTGCTGAACAGCTTCGCGCCGATCGCAGCCCAGTTGCTCGCGCTGTTGAGCAGCGACCGGTGCAGCTCGTAGGCGTCGTAGAGCAAGTCGGCAGAATCCTTTCGCCCCCTATCTGGCGTCTCCGGGGCGATGTTGCAATGCGGCAGGATTCCGG
>Ga0065721_10007976_pt1 | contig 19305 bp, 19 predicted proteins | sample Mesricmetagenome_FD_59108 | JGI IMG/M metagenome (GOLD analysis project Ga0065721, IMG submission 59108) | Mesophilic microbial community from rice straw/compost enrichment Sample: eDNA_1 v2 (version 2) | ecosystem: Engineered > Solid waste > Grass > Composting > Bioreactor | place: USA: Davis... | reverse complement strand
GGGGCCGGCGCACGATCGCGCGGCCCATGGCGACACGCTGGCGCTGGCCGCCGGAAAGCTGGCTCGGGCGCCGGTCGAGCAACTGGCCGATGCCGAGCATGTCCGCCGCCTCGGCGATGCGCTTGCCGATCTCGTCCGCCGCCACGCCGCGCACCTTCAGGCTGAAGGCCATGTTCTCGTAGACGGTCTTGTGCGGGTAGAGCGCGTAGTCCTGGAAGACCATGGCGATGTCGCGCTCGCGCGGCGGCAGCCTGTTCACCACCCGCTCGCCGATGCGGATCTCGCCGCCGGAAATGCTCTCGAGCCCGGCGAGCATGCGCAGCGTGGTGGACTTGCCGCAGCCGGACGGGCCGACGAGCACGACGAATTCGCGGTCCGCGATCTCGAGGTCGATGCCCTTCACGATGCGGACCGCGCCATAGCTCTTCTCGAGCCGGCGGAAACTGACGGACGACATTGACCCTCCCTGTCGCCTCCCCGTGCGGGGCAACTTTCGGCCGCACGCCAACGCACACGGCATCATTCCGTCAATCATAGCGCTACGATTTGTGATCTGCAAGACGCCTCGCCCGCTTTGGATCATAGGACCAAGACAGCCTTGGGGGCCTTATATGCCTTGATATCGGCCTCTCTCCCGCTATCATGACAGGAACGACGTGTATCGCAGCGCTGCGATATTTATTCAGGGAGTGTCCGCTTGGAAGCGCGCAACGAGACGTCCACCACCGGCGGTCAGCGGCGGCGCCGCAAGATGCAGCGGGTGACGATGAGCGATGTGGCGAAGCTCGCCGACGTCTCGCCCTCGACCGTCTCGCTCTATCTGCGCAAGCCCCAGGCCGTGTCGCCGGCGGCGGGACGCGAGATCGCCCGGGCGATCCAGAGCCTCGGCTATGTTCCCAATCTCGTCGCGGGCGGCCTCGCCGCCGCCTCCTCGCGCGTCGTCAGCATCATCGTGCCGTCGATTCGCAACGCCTTCTTCGCCGAAACGGTCTCGACGCTGCAGAGCGAACTCGTCGCCGAGGGGCTGCAGGTGCTGCTCGGCCACAGCGAATACGGCCTCGACCAGGAGGAGGCGCTGGTGCGCACCGCCCTCTCCTGGGCGCCCGCCGCCATCGTGCTCACCGGGCTCAGCCACAGCCCCGCAACGCGGCGCATGCTCGCGGCGAGCGACGTGCCCGTCGTCGAGATGTGGGAACTGGGGGAGGAGCCCATCGACATGGCCGTCGGCTTCTCGCACCCGCAAGTGGGCGCGACGGCCGCGCGCCATCTTCTATCGAAGGGCCGGCGAACGCTCGCCTTCCTCGGCGCGCGCATGCAGGAGGACCGGCGCGCGGCCCAGCGCGCCGACGGTTTCGAGGCGGCCTGCAGCGTCGGCGCGACCTGCCGCATCATCAATCATCCCGCCGCCGCGAGCGTCGAGGCCGGCGCCGTCCTGCTCGGCCGGGCGCTCGACGAGGTCCCGGGCCTCGACGGCGTCGCCTGCTCCAACGACCTCGTCGCCCTTGGCGTGATCTTCGAATGCCAGCGCCGCGGCATCGCGGTGCCCGAAGACCTCTCCGTCATCGGCTTCGGCGACCTCGATTTCAGCGCCTCCTGCATCCCGTCCCTGACGACCATCCGCCCGTCGGGCGACCTCATCGGCCGGGAAGTCGCGCGCCTCATCCTCGCCCGCATGGATGCCGCATCACCCGGGGAAGGCGAGCGCATCGTCGACACGGGCCACGTCCTCGTCGAGCGACGCAGCAGCTAGCCGCCGGCGGGCGACCCTCCTCCGCTCAGCGCGGCGCCTCGGAGACGCGCGCGCCGCGCGCCTCGTACCAGCCCTGCGAGCGGTTCACGATCCAGACCACGGACAGCATCACCGGCACCTCGATGAGCACGCCGACGACGGTGGCGAGCGCTGCACCGGAGTTGAAGCCGAAGAGGCTGATGGCGGCCGCGACCGCGAGCTCGAAGAAGTTGGAGGCACCGATGAGCGCCGAGGGCCCGGCGACGCAATGGGCCTCGCCGCTCGCGCGGTTGAGCAGATAGGCGAGGCCAGAGTTGAAATAGACCTGGATCAGGATCGGCACCGCAAGGAGCGCGATGACGAGCGGCTGCGCCAGGATCTGTTCGCCCTGGAAGGCGAAGAGCAGCACCAGCGTCGCGAGCAGCGCGACGAGCGAAAGCGGCTGCAGGACGCCGAGGAAGCGCGCCAGCGCCGCCTCGCCGCCCGCCTTGAGAAGACGGGCGCGGATGACCTGCGCGGCGATGACCGGCACGACGATGTAGAGCGCGACCGACAGGACGAGCGTGTCCCACGGCACGGTGATCGCGGACAGTCCGAGCAGCAGGCCGACGATCGGCGCGAAGGCGACGATCATGATGGCGTCGTTGAGCGCCACCTGCGACAGGGTGAAGTGCGGCTCGCCCTTCGTCAGGTTCGACCACACGAAGACCATGGCCGTGCACGGCGCGGCCGCGAGCAGGATGAGACCGGCGATATAGCTGTCGATCTGGTCGGCAGGCAGATAGGGCCGGAACAGGTAGCCGATGAAAAGCCAGCCGAGCAGTGCCATCGAGAACGGCTTCACCGCCCAGTTGACGAAGAGCGTCACGGAGATGCCGCGCCAGTGCCGGCCGACCTCGCCGAGGGCGGCGAAGTCGATCTTCACCAGCATCGGCACGATCATGAGCCAGATGAGCACGGCGACCGGCAGGTTGACACGCGCCACCTCGAGCCCGGCGATGGCGTGGAACACGGAGGGCGCCAGCGAGCCGAGCGCGACGCCCGCGACGATGCACAGGAAGACCCACAGGGTGAGATAGCGTTCGAAGGCGGACATGGGAAATCCTCAGGCCGTCGCGACGCGGCGGCCGTGCTCGTCGACGACGCGCTCTCCGTCTTCCTTGACGAATTCGCCGCGCTGCGGCGGCAGGAGGTCGAGCACCTCCTCGGACGGGCGGCAGAGGCGCACGCCCTTCGGGCTCACCACGATGGGCCGGTTGATGAGAATGGGATGGGCGAGCATGGCGTCAAGGAGCTGATCGTCGCTCAGCGCCGGGTCGCCGAGACCGAGCTCGGCATAGGGCGTGCCCTTCTCGCGCAGCAAGCCCCGCACCGGGATGCCCATGCGCTCGATCAGCCAGGCGAGCATGGCGCGCGTCGGCGGCGTCTTCAGATAGTCGATCACATGCGGCTCGACGCCGGCATTGCGGATCATCCCCAGGGTGTTGCGCGAGGTGCCGCAGGCGGGGTTGTGATAGATGATGACGTCCATGATGGTCCTCACACTGCGCTCGGGCGCGAAAGGCAGCAGGGCGCGAGTTCCGCGACGAGCGGAGCACAGATTTCGGGACGGCCGCCGCAGCAATCCTTGAGCAGGAAGGCCGTCAGGGCGCGTACCGTGTCGAGCTCGGCCCGGTAGACGATGGAGCGGCTGCGCCGCTCGGCGCTGACAAGGCCGGCCCGCGCGAGAATGCCGAGATGAGAGGACATGGTGTTGTGCGGCACGGCGAGGCGTCGCGCGATCTCGCCCGCCGCGAGCCCCTCCGGCTCGCTCTCGACGAGCAGGCGGAACACCTCGAAACGGGTGGGCTGGGCGAAGGCCGAGAAGGCGAGAATGGCCTGTTCATTTTCCATATGTCGAGACTATCCGACATATGGACGGGATGCAACGGGTCATGGCGCCGTTCCCGCCGCCGGACACGCGACCACCGTGCCGATATGCGGCCGGCTCGGACATCCACAAGGGACCGGTGGAACGTCACGGAACTGTTGCCGCTCCTTCATCGAAGCGTCATCCGCCTTCGCTACGCCGCATGCCGGATACCGGAGCGCTGGTTGCTCAATTCACGCCCTGTGGGCATAACAGAAACAATCGAAACGCCGATCACTGCCCGAAGACGTTTCATGACAGGTCAGGATGGGCAAACAGCGTTGCGGGACATGGCAGAAATCGTCGTCGACAATCTGACGAAGGTCTGGAGCGGCTCGCCGGCGGTCGACGGCATCAGCTTTACCTGTGCTTCGGGTGAATTCACGGTTCTGCTCGGCCCCTCCGGCTGCGGCAAGTCGACGACGCTGCGCCTCATCGCGGGGCTCGAGCAGCCGAGCGCGGGCGCCATCGCCATCGGCGGACGCGACGTCACCCGCCGCTCACCCGCCGAGCGCGGCATCGCCATGGTGTTCCAGTCCTACGCCCTCTTTCCGCACCTCAGCGTCGCCGAGAACATCCTGTTCGGGCTGAAGGTGCGGCGCGTGCCGCGCGCCGAGCGTGACGAACGGCTGAAGCGGGCGGCGCAGACGCTCGGCCTGACCCAGCTTCTCGACCGCAAGCCCGCCGCGCTCTCCGGCGGCCAGCGCCAGCGCGTCGCCCTCGGGCGCGCCATCGTCGCCGATGCCGCCGTCTGCCTGATGGACGAGCCGCTGTCGAACCTCGACGCCCAGCTGCGCCAGGAGATGCGCGCCGAGATCCGCGGCCTGCAGCGCCGGCTCGGCATGACGATGATCTACGTCACGCACGACCAGGTCGAGGCCATGACCATGTCCGACCGGGTGGTGCTGATGCGCGACGGGCGCATCGAGCAGCAGGGGACGCCCGCGGAGCTCTACGACCGCCCGGCGAGCGGCTTTGCCGCCCGCTTCCTCGGCACGCCCCCGATGAACCTGCTGCCCGCTGCAGCAGGCGCCGCGCTCGTGCCCGAAGCCCCGGCCGCCGCCGGGGAGAGCATCGGCGTGCGACCTGAGAGGCTGCGCGTCGGCGCGCCCGGGCACGGGCTCACGGCCACGGTCGAGGCCATCGAGTATCTCGGCGCCGATACGCTGCTGACCCTCGACGCCGCCGGGGCGAAGCTCGTCGCCCGCACCGACGGGCACGCGCGCCACCGGATCGGCGAAGCCGTCGGCGTCAGCTGCGCGGCGGGCGATCTCCACTTCTTCGACGCGGGCAGCGGCCGGCGCGTCGAAGCGAACGGCAACGGCTGCAACGCACCCGAACGGGGAGAAGGGGCATGAAGTTCTTCACGCAGGTCCGCTGCGGAGCGGCCGCGCTTGCGGCATCGCTCGCGCTCGCCGTGGCGCCGGCCTCGGCCGAGACCACGGTCAACATGTATTATCCGGTCGCCGTCGGCGGCCCGATCACCAAGATCATCGACAAGATGGTGGCCGATTTCTCGGCCGCGCATCCGGACATCAAGGTCAACCCGATCTATTCGGGCAGCTACCAGGACACGATCACCAAGGTCGTCACCGCGCTCAAGGGCGGCAATGCGCCGGAATTCGCCGTCATCCTCTCGACGGACATGTTCACGCTGATCGACGAGGACGCGATCGTCCCCTTCGACGAGCTGGTGTCCGACGCGGACAAGGCCTGGCTCGACGGCTTCTACCCGGGCTTCATGCTCAACAGCCGCACCGGTGGCAAGACCTGGGGCATTCCCTTCCAGCGCTCCACCATCGTGCAGTACTGGAACAAGGACGCCTTCAAGGAAGCCGGGCTCGACCCGGAGGTGGCGCCGAAGACCTGGGACGAGATGGTCGCGGCCGCCGAGAAGCTGACGAAGCGCGACGCCTCGGGCAACGTGACCCGCTGGGGCGTGCAGATCCCGTCCTCGGGCTTCCCCTACTGGCTGTTCCAGGCCCTGACGACGCAGAACGACGTCATCCTCGCCAACGAGGCCGGCACGAAGGTGACCTATGACGACCCGCGCGTCGTCGAGGCCCTGCAGTTCTGGGTGGACCTCGCGAAGAAGCACAAGGTGCATCCGGAAGGCATCGTCGAGTGGGGCACCACCCCGAAGGACTTCTTCGAGGGCAAGGTCGCCATGATGTGGACGACCACCGGCAACCTGACCAACGTGCGCAACAACGCGCCCTTCCCCTTCGGCGTCGGCATGCTGCCGGCCAAGGTGCGTGGCGGCTCGCCCACCGGCGGCGGCAACTTCTACATCTTCAAGAACGCCTCGCCGGAGCAGCGCAAGGCCGCCCTCGCCTTCATCAAGTGGGCGACGGCACCGGAGCAGGCGGCCGCCTGGTCGATCGCCACCGGCTATGTCGCCGTCACGCCGGCCGCCTGGGAGACCGAGGCGATGAAGAAATACGCCGCCGAGTTCCCGGCCGCGGCGGTTGCCCGCGACCAGCTCGACGTCGCGGTGGCGGAGCTGTCGACNCACGACAACCAGCGCGTCACCAAGGCCCTCAACGACGGCCTGCAGGCNGCCCTGACCGGCGCCAAGGAGCCGGCCCAGGCCATGAAGGACGCNCAGGCCGAGGCCGACCGGGTCCTGCGCCCCTTCCAGTGATCTGACCCTCGCCCGCGCGGGTCCTTCACCCGCGCGGGCCCTTTCCGGACCATGCCGTGAGCCGCCTCCGCGCCTCGATCCACGCCTCGCTGCTGCTGTTGCCCGCCGTCGTGCTGCTGGCCGCCTTCACGCACGTGCCGGCGGTGCGCACATTCATCGGCGCGCTCTACACCACGCCGCGCGGCAACCGCCCGGAGGTTTTCGTCGGCCTCGACAACTACCGCCACCTGATCGACGATCCCGTCTTCTGGCAGGCGATGGCGAACAACGTCTGGTACGCGGCCCTCACCATTCCGCTCTCGGTCATCCTCGCGCTCGTCATGGCGCTCGCCGTCGACGCACGCCTGCCCGGCCGGGCGGCGCTCAGGATGGCCTATTTCACGCCCACCGTGCTGCCGATGATCGCGGTCGCGAACATCTGGCTCTTCTTCTACACGCCCGGTTACGGCCTGCTCGACCAGGTCCTCGGCCTCTTCGGCGTCGCGCAGACGAACTGGCTCGGCTCGCGCGACACCGCCCTCAATGCCGTCATCGCCGTCGCGGTGTGGAAGGAGGCGGGCTTCTTCATGATCTTCTATCTCGCCGCCCTGCAGACGATNCCGCACGACCTGCGNGAGGCGGCGGCGATCGAGGGGGCGAGCCGCTTCACCTTCTTCCGGCGCGTGACGCTGCCGCTGCTGATGCCGACGACCCTNTTCGTGCTCGTCAATGCGGTGATCGGCGCCTTCCGCCTCGTCGACCACATCGTGGTCATGACGCGCGGCGGGCCGGACAATGCCACGGCGCTGCTGCTCTACTACATCTACGAGATCGGCTTCCGCTTCTGGGATTCGGCTTATGCCGCGACGCTGACGACGGTGCTTCTTGCCATCCTCGCCGTGCTGGCGGCCGTGCAGTTCCTCTTCCTCGAGCGACGGATCCACTATCGATGAGCATCGCCGACCGCTCCGCCGGCGCGATCGAGACGATCGGCGCCTGGCTCCTCGGCCTCATATGGATCCTGCCGCTCGCCTATGCGGTGTGGACCGCCTTTCACCCGTCTGCCTACGCCACGCGCTTCGACCTCCTGGCGCCGCTGACGCTGGAGAACTTCGCCGCCGCCTGGGAGGCCGCGCCCTTCGGCCGCTATCTCCTCAACACGACGGCGATCGTCACCATGATCCTCGCCGGGCAGTTCCTCGTCTGCACGCTCGCGGCCTATGCCTTCGCGCGCTACAGCTTCCCCGGCAAGTCGCTGCTGTTCGCACTGGTGCTGATGCAGCTCATGGTCATGCCGGACATCCTCATCGTCGAGAACTACCGCACGATGTTCAGCCTCGGGCTCGTGGACACCATCGGCGCGGTGGCGCTGCCCTACATGGCCTCGGCCTTCGGCATCTTCCTCCTGCGCCAGACCTTCATGACCGTGCCGAAGGAACTCGAGGAGGCGGCGATCGTCGAGGGCTGCTCCACCCTCGGCGTGCTCTGGCGGGTCTACGTGCCGCTCGCACGGCCGGTCTTCGTCGCCTATGGCCTCGTCTCCGTGAGCCACCACTGGAACAACTTCCTGTGGCCGCTCATCGTCACCAATTCGGTCGAGACGCGCCCGCTGACGGTGGGGCTCGCGGTGTTCTCCTCCACCGACCAGGGCATCGACTGGTCGATCATCTCGGCCGCCACGCTGATGACGGCCGCTCCCCTCCTCGTCGCCTTCCTCATCTTCCAGCGCGCCTTCGTGCAGTCCTTCCTGCGCGCCGGCATCCGCTGACCGGCCACGACCGGCGCCCTGGGCGTCAGTGCAGCTTCTCGGTGTAGACGAACTTCGGCATGCTCCAGCCGTAGCGCAGCGCGAGCAGGCGCAGCCCGAGGCCCGCGAGCATCGCGATCCCCATGGCGAGGGCATGCGGCAGGCCGGCATATTGGCCGCCGATATAGAGGGCGCCCGCCAGGATCGAGACCGTCGCATAGAGCTCGGCACGGAACAGCAGGGGCACCTCGGTGCACAGAATGTCGCGCAGCACGCCGCCGACACAGCCCGAGATCATGCCCGAGGCGATGACGATGACGTAGGGCATGCCGAGCGCGAGCGCGATGTTGCAGCCGATTACCGTGAAGACGACGAGGCCGACCGCGTCGAGGAAGAGAAAGAGCCGGCGCAGGTGATGCATGTAGCGGGCGATGAAGACGGTCGCGAGCGCCGCCCCGGCCGTGATGAGGAGATAGGAGGGATGCTCGATCCAGGTGAGCGGATGGCGGCCGAGCAGCACGTCCCGCACCGATCCGCCTCCGAGGGCGGTGATGGCCCCGAGCATCGCGACGCCCAGCCAGTCCATGGAGCGCCGGCCGGCGGCAAGGGCCGCCGTCATCGCCTCCGCAACGATCGCCACGATGTAGAGGACGTGCAGGATCTGCTCGGATTGCATGCTCGGCGCGGGATCGTGAAGGGGCTCCGTCGGTCGTCGCGCGACTGTACGTGCGAAAAGCCAACAAAAGCTTTCAGGACGAGGCCGAACCCCGCGCCGCAGCCTTCGCCGGGCGATGGAGGCCGCGTGGCCCCTCCGCCCGGCGAAAGATCCCAGGATCGTCAGCCGGCTGCCGCCCTCCGCTCGGCCACCTTGGCGGTCGCGACGCGGCCTTCGGCATCGAAGGTCAACGGCCGGTCGCCGGCCTCGTCCCTGATGCGGCTCGGCAGGCCCATCCGGCCGAGAAGGTCGAGGAAGGGCTGCGGCGGCAGCTCCTCCACATTGGCCATGCGGCCGACGTCCCAGGTCCCCTTGGCGATGAGGAGCGCGGCCGCCACCGGCGGCACGCCCGCCGTGTAGGAGATCGCCTGGCTGCCGACCTCGCCGTAGGCCTCCGCATGGTCCGAGACGTTGTAGATGAAGACCTCGCGCGGCTTGCCGTCCTTGACGCCCTTGACGAGGTCGCCGATACAGGTCTTGCCCGTGTAGTCCGGGGCCAGCGACGAGGGATCCGGCAGCACGGCCTTCACCACCTTGAGCGGAACGACCTCCTGCCCCTCGGCCGTGCGGATCGGCTGCTCCGAAAGAAGGCCGAGGTTCTTCAGCACGGTGAAGACGGTGATGTAGCGCTCGCCGAAGCCCATCCAGAAGCGGATGTCCGGCACGCCGAGGTTCTGCGAGAGCGAGTGGATCTCGTCGTGGCCGGTCATGTAGGTCGTGCGCGTGCCGACCACCGGCAGGTCCCAGTCCTTGCGGACCTCGAACATCTTGTTCGACGTCCACTTACCCTTCTGCCACGACCACACCTGCCCCGTGAACTCGCGGAAGTTGATCTCGGGATCGAAGTTGGTGGCGAAGTAGCGGCCGTGGTCGCCGGCATTCACGTCGATGATGTCGATCGAGTCGATGCGGTCGAAATGCTCATCGCGCGCGAGCGCCGCATAGGCGTTGACCACGCCCGGGTCGAAGCCGGCGCCGAGCACGGCCGTCACGCCGGCCTTGGCGCACTCCTCGCGCCGCTTCCACTCGTAGTTGCCGTACCACGGCGGGGTCTCGCAGATCTTCAGCGGATCCTCGTGGATCGCCGTGTCGATATAGGCCGCACCGGTGCGGATGCACGCGGTGAGGATCGACATGTTGAGGAAGGCCGAGCCCACGTTGATGACGATCTGACTGTTCGTGGCCCGGATGAGCTCTGCCGTCTTCTCCACGTCGAGGGCGTCGAGCGCATGGGCGACGAGCTTGCCGGCCGTCTTCAGGCTCTTCTTCTCGTGGACGGACTGGACGATCGCCTCGCACTTGGCGAAAGTCCGCGAAGCGATATGGATATCGCCGAGGACGTCGTTGTGCTGCGCGCATTTGTGGGCCACGACCTGGCCCACGCCACCGGCACCGATGATCAGAACGTTCTTCTTCATTTGGGCTGGGATCTCCTTTCGTTCCGGATGAGCCTCAGGACAGGCTCGACTTGTAGTCTTCGAAGGAAAACGCGCGCACGAGGCGCAGGCTGCCGTCGAGCTCACGCACGACGATGGACGGCATCTGGACGCCGTTGAACCAGTTCTTCTTGACCATGGTGTAGCCGGCGGCATCGTTGATGGAGATGCGGTCGCCCGGCTTCAGCGGAGCCTCGAAGGAAAATTCGCCGAAGATGTCGCCGGCGAGGCACGACTTGCCGCAGACCATGTAGCGGTGCGGGCCCTTGTCGGGGCTGACCTTGGCGCTCTGCCGGTAGATCAGGAGGTCGAGCATGTGCGCCTCCGTCGAGCTGTCGACGATGGCGAGGTCCTTGCCGTTGTGGAGCGTATCGAGCACCGTCACCTCGAGCGTGGTGCTCTTCGTCACCGCCGCCTCGCCCGGCTCGAGATAGACCTGGACGCCGAAGCGCTGCGAGAAGGCTTTCAGCCGCTCGCAGAACAGCTCGAGCGGATAGCCCTCGCCCGTGAAGTGGATACCGCCGCCGAGGCTGATCCAGTCGACCTTGGAGAGAAAGTTGCCGAACCGGTCCTCGATCTGCCCGAGCATCCGGTCGAAAAGGCCGAAATCCGCGTTCTCGCAGTTGTTGTGGATCATGAAGCCGTCGAGCCCGTCGACGACGGCCGCGATCTTCTCCGGGTCCCATTCCCCCAGCCGGCTGAACGGGCGGGCGGGGTCGGCGAGGTCGAAATCCGAGGAGCTGACGCCGGGATTGAGGCGCAGCCCCCGCGCCAGCGCGCCGGCGCGGTCGGCAAAGCGCTCCAGCTGGCCGATCGAGTTGAAGATGATCTTGTCGGCATTCGCCACGACGGCGTCGATCTCGTGATCGGCGAAGGCCACGCTGTAGGCATGCGTCTCGCCGCCGAAGGTCTCGCGCCCGAGTCGCACCTCGAAGAGCGAGGAGGAGGTCGTGCCGTCCATGTACTCGCGCATGAGGTCGAAGACCGACCAGGTGGCGAAGCACTTGAGCGCCAGCAGCGCCTTCGCGCCCGAATGTTCGCGCACGCGCTCGATCACGCGCAGGTTGCGCATGAGCGCGCTCTTGTCGATGAGGTAATAGGGCGTCTGCAGCTTCAAGATGTCTTGCCCGTCCGGGTTGATGGTTGGCGCGCCGCGGCCCCCGGCCGCAGCGCTGAAATGCCGTCTGGCGCGAGACCATCCGGTGGCCGCATGGCCATCGGTGCCGGTGCGCGGAACGACTGTTATGGGCGGGGAACGGCTATGCCTGGCAGGCCGCAAGACCCGTCGCGGGNAAAAGCGCTTTGGCGCTGTTGCCCCNTTCGCGTGTCTTCTTGTCCGCTGTTCGTGCGGGCGGCCATTTCACCGCATCAGGACAGATGCCCCGATCCGTGGCGCATAGCGCCGTCGCGTGCGCCTTCGCGGCGCGCGCCCCAAAAGGTTCTTCCGTTTGGGTGGCATCCAGTCCGACTGAGCCCATCCCCAATTGGAAGAGGGCGTCGTGAGACATGGCGTCCTCCCCAACCAGCAGATGAAACCTGCAAAAGGTCGTCCGGCCTTATAGCATCGATGGCCCGAATGCAACAGTGAGGGGCCTTCCGGCCATGCCGGAAGGCCCCGATGGCCCGCGAGGGCTTGGGCATGCCGCGCCCTGTGGCGGCGCCGTCCGCGCCGCGTTGCGCGGTCTCCTTTTGAGCTTGAGCGCCGGCAACCCGGCGCTCAGCCGGGCAGGGTGTAGTTCAGCGGCACCCAGTCGTAGCCCTTGTCGTCGCGGCGCACGTGGCCGAGGCCCGGGAAGCGGATGTGCGCGCCCCCGACGAGATAGCGCTCGTCCGCCGCCTCGGCAAAGGCGAGCGCCCGCGTCGCCACCGCCGCCGGCGTGTCCTCGTCGAAGGCGATGCCGACGCCGGGCTCGTCGAACTGGATGACATCGCCGTGGGTGATGTCGCCCCACAGCACCAGCTTCTCGCCGCGGCTCTCCACGACGACAGCGCTGTGACCCGGTGTATGACCCGGCCTGAAGACCGTGCGGAAGCCGGGCACGGGCTCGGCGTTGTCGTCGAACGGGACGAGGCGGCCCGCCTTGCGGTAGGGCTCCAGCGAGGCGACGGCGCCCTCGAAGAGCTCCTTCTTGTCCGCCGGCGCTGCGGCCCGGTTGGCCTCGCTCAGCCAGTAGTCGATGTCACGGCGGTGGGCGTGGACGGTGGCNTTGGGGAACACCTGCTCCCCGTCGACGACGAGNCCGCCCGAATGGTCCGTGTGNATATGNGTGAGGACGACGTCGTCGACCTGGTCGGGCGAATAGCCCGAGGCCTTCAGCGCGGAGGGCAGTCGTCCGAGCGTCGGGCCGAGCAAGGTGCCCGTACCGGCATCGATGAGGACGAGCCGCTCGCCGGTGTTGACGAGAAAGGCGTTGACCGAGAGGTCGACGGGCGAGCGCAGGAAGGCGGCCGCCAAGCCCTCCTCCACCCGCTCGGGACTGGTGTTGTTGTAGAGCGCGGTGAGCGGCACCGGCACCGTGCCGTCGAGCAGCACCGTCAGCTCGTAGTCGCCGAGCTTCATGCGATAGAAGCCGGGCGGGGCGGAGCCCGCCAGGGGCGCCGCGGCGAGCGCCGGCAGAGCCGAGGTTGCGCTTGCCGCCGCGGCGGCGGGAGCCAGCGACAGGAATCTGCGTCTGTCCATGATCCGTCCAATATCCGTGATGTCCATTGATCCGGCGCCATTGCGCCGCCGCCGAAATCTGGCTACGTCAGATCCAGCAAACAAATCGATACGGATCATGAGCTCCATCGATCATTTCGATCTGCGGTCGTTCGACCTCAACCTGCTCGTCGCCTTCGACGCCCTGATGCAGGAGGGCACGGTGACGCGCGCGGCGGCGCGGCTGAAGATCGGCCAGCCGGCCATGAGCCACAGCCTCGCGACACTGCGCGTGCTGATGCAGGACGAGCTCTTTGTGCGCGTCGGCCAGGCGATGCAGCCGACCGCCAAGGCTCTCGCCATCGCGCCGCGCGTGCGCCATGCGCTCGAGCAGATGCAGGATGCCATCCGGGCGGAGGACGGGTTCGATCCGGCAACGCACCAGCGCACGTTCCGCATCGGCTTCTCCAGCGAGATGGAACTGCTGCTGATGCCCGACCTCGCCGCCCTTGCGCGGCGCACGGCGCCGGGCATCCGGCTGCTCGGGCGCTCCGCGGACAAGAAGGAGGTGCACGATCTGCTCGACAGCGGCACCATCGACGTCGCCGTCGGCTGTTTCGAGCCCGGCGCCCAGCGCCACCGGCACCAGCACCTCTTCGAGCCCGAGCTGATGTGCTGCTTCAACGCGGCGCTGCTGCCGCTCGCGACGCCGGTCAGCCTCGAGGATTATCACGCCGCCGACCACGCGCTCACCAGCCTCGGCCAGTCGCTGCAGGGCTGCCTCGACGAGGCGCTGACCCGCGCCGGCCTGTCGCTCAACGTGGTGATGGCCGGCGCCGAATTCCTCACCATCCTCGCCGCAACCGCCGAGGCGCCGCTCGTCGCCACGCTGCCCGCGCGCATGTTGCGCCGCTTCGGTGCCCGTTTCGGGCTCACCGTGAGCCCGCTGCCGCTCACTTTCGATCTGCCCGCGGTCTCGATGGTGTGGTCCGCCCGCAGCGACCGCGACGCCGCGGCGGCCTGGCTGCGGCAAGGCATCACCGACGTTCTCGGCGACCAGAACGCCGTGCCGGAACCGGGGGCCGGCTCCCGGCGCCTGCAGGCGGTCTGATCAGAACGTCACCCGTCCCTTTCCTCAGACGAAGACCATGCCGCCGTCGACGAGGAGCGACTGGCCGGTCATGAAGTCCGAGGTCGGGGACGCGAGGAAGCAGGCCACGCCGGCGAGGTCCTGCGCCGTCGACGGCCGGCCGAGCACGGCGCCCGCCGCGAAGGTCTCGAACGCCTCGTCCGGCTTCTTCGTCAGGCCGTGGTCGCGGAACCCCTCGTCGATGACCTTCCACATGTCGGTCGCGACGACGCCCGGGCAGATGGCGTTCGCCGTGATCCCGTCCTTGCCGAAGGCCCGGGCCGCCGCCTGGGTCAGTGCCACGACGCCGAACTTGCTGGCGCTGTAATGGGCGAGCGGCTCATAGCCCTGCTTGCCGGCGATGGAGGCCGTGTTGACGATCTTGCCGCCACCGCCCTGCGCCAGCATGGTGCGGATCGCCTCCTGCATCGCGATCAGCACGCCGAGGGCGTTGACCTCGTTGACGAAGCGCCAGTCCTCCTCGGTGATGTCGAGGAACGGTTTGGTCTGGGCGACGCCGGCATTGTTGAAGATGACGTCGAGGCGCCCGTGCGCCTTCACCGCCTCGTCGATCATGGCGCGCACGGCGGCCCGGTCCCGGACGTCCACCTCCACGGCGATCGCTGACCCGCCCGCCTCGCGGATCGCCCGCGCGGTCTCGTCCGCCTTCTCCTTCGACAGATCGGCGACGGCGACGCGGGCGCCCTCGGCGGCGAGGCCGCGGGCGATGGCTGCACCGATGCCGCGCGCGGCGCCGGTCACGATGATGCTCCTGTCCTTCAGTCCGAACTGCATGGCTTTCTCCTCGGCCGGCCGCGGCGGGCCGGCCTTTCGCAGGTTATGCGGCATCGTCACCGGACATCAGCCGGCCACATGGGCGCCGATCAGCTCGTTGACGCGGCTCGCCTTTTCCATCTGCACCATGTGCCCGGCGCCGGGGATGACCTCGGCCTTGGCGCGGCCATTGAGCGCCCCGGCATGGGCGGCCGGGATGATGCGGTCCTCCGCCCCCCAGACGACGAGGACCGGGATGTCGAGCGCGGCGAGGGAGGCGGCGAGGAGCGTCTTCTGCCGCCCGTCGGCGAGGAAGGCGCCGGACAGCGCCTCGAGCGCCGCCGAGACGCCGTCGAGGCGCTTGTATCGCAGGAGATCCTCGACCAGCTGGCGGCTGACGAGCGAAGGATCGGCGAAGAGTTGCTCCACCACCGGCTTCAGCTCCCGCCGCGAGGCGGCGGAGACGAAACCGGCGATATAGTCGGCATTGATCTCCTCCCCGAGCCCGGCCGAGCCGATCAGCGTGAGTGACCTGACCCGCCCCGGCGCGGCGCTGGCGGCGAGCGTCGACACGGCGCCGCCCATGGAATGGCCGACGAGATGGGCGCGCTCGATCGAGAGCGCGTCCATGAAGCCGAGGAGGGCGCGGGCCAAGCCCTCGACGCCACCCTCCGGCATCGCCTTGGCCGACTGGCCGTGGCCCGGCAGGTCGAGCGCATAGACAGTCGCCTTGTCCGCCAACGCATCGATGTTGAACAGCCAGTTGTCGAGATCGCCGCCGAAGCCGTGCACGAGCACGATCGTCTCGGCGCCCTCCCCGCGCCGCGCATAGCGCAGCCGGCCGGCGGGCGTCTCGACGAACTCATAGGTCGGGCCCGCCTCCTCCTCGCCCGCCTCGTCCGCAGAGGGGGTGACGTAGTCCGCCACATAGGCGTCGATCTCCTCCTCCGGCACGTCGGCATCGGCGACGACGCCGATGAGGGCCTTGACCGGATAGACCGTGTCGACCTCGCCGATGGCCCGGCGCAGCACGCCGGCCTCGCTCGCCTCGACGACGCCGGCGATCTTGTCGGTCTCGACCTCCACGATCTCCTCGCCGACGGCGATCCTGTCGCCGGGCCGCTTCAGCCAGCCCGTGACCTTGCCCTCTTCCATGGCAAGGCCCCACTTGGGCATCACCACCGGCTTGATGCGCTGATCCGTCATGTCCTTCCCCTCAAGCTGCCATGGCGCGCGGCGCGATCTTCGACACCGCGGCGGTGATCGCATCCGCCGTCGGGATGTAGAGGTCCTCGAGCACGGGCGAGAACGGCACCGGCGTGTGCGGCGCCGTCACCATCTGCGGCGCGGCCTTGAGCGCGCCGAAAGCCTCCTGCACCACATGCGCGGCCACATCCGCCGCGATCGAGCAGCGCGGGTTCGCCTCGTCGACGACGACGAGGCGGCCGGTCGTCTCGACGCTCTCGAGGACCGTGTCCCAGTCGATGGGCGAGAGCGTCCTGAGGTCGATCACCTCGGCCTCGATGCGCTCGCGCGCCAGCTGCTCGGCCGCTTCGAGCGCCCGGTGCACGGTGAGCCCGTAGCTGACGATGGTGACGTCCTTGCCCTCGCGCACCACGGCCGCCTCGCCGAAGGGGATGGCATAGGCCTCCTCCGGCACGTCGGCCTCGTGGCCGTAGAGGTTCTTGTGCTCGCAGAAGATGACGGGATCGTCGTCGCGAATGGCCTGGATGAGGAGGCCCTTGGCGTCATAGGCATTCGACGGGCAGACGACCTTGAGCCCCGGCACATGGGTGAAGACGGGCGTCAGCATCTGCGAATGCTGGGCGGCGGCGCGGAAGCCGGCACCGACCATGGCGCGGATGACGACGGGGGTCTTGGCCTTGCCGCCGAACATGTACTTGAACTTCGCCGCCTGGTTCAGGATCTGGTCGAAGCACACGCCCATAAAGTCGAGGAACATTAGCTCGGCCACCGGGCGCATGCCGCAGGCGGCCGCGCCGATGGCGGCGCCGATATAGGCCGATTCCGACAAGGGCGTGTCGAGCAGCCGGCCGGGATATTTGGCGTGAAGCCCCTTGGTGACGCCGAGCACGCCGCCCCAGGCATCCTCCTCGCCGGGGCTGCCGGCCCCGCCGACGATGTCCTCGCCCATGACGATGACGGCGGGATCGCGGCGCATCTCGAGATCGAGCGCCTCGTTGATCGCCTGCTTCATGCTGATCTTGCGGGCCATGACGGTTTCCTCCGGATGTTCTTGGGGTTCGGCGTCAGTAGGCGACGTAGACGTCGGTCGTGAGCTCGCGCGCCGTCGGCAGGGGCGCGGCCTTGGCGGAGGCCACCGCATCCTCGATGAGCGCCCCGACCTCCCGGTCGATCGCCGCGAATTCCTCGGCCGTGACGACGCCTGCCTCGCGCACGCGGGCGGCGAAGATCTTCAGGCAGTCGCGGTGCTCGCGGTTGTAGTCGTTCTCGCCCTTGGCCTTGTAGGTTTGGGCGTCGCCCTCGAAATGGCCGAAGAAGCGGACCATCTTGCATTCGAGCAGCGCCGGCCCGCCGCCCTCGCGCGCACGGCGGATCATCTCGCCCGCCGCCTCGTAGACGGCGAAGAAGTCCGTGCCGTCCACGGTCACGCCCGGCAGGCCGAAGCCTGAGGCACGGTCGACGTAGGAATCGACGGCGGTGGCGTAGTCGACCGACGTCGATTCCGCATAGCCGTTGTTCTCGACCACGAAGATGACCGGCAGGTTCCATACCGCGGCGAGGTTCATGCTCTCCAGCACCATGCCCTGGTTGGAGGCGCCGTCACCGAAGAAGGTGACGCCGACACCGCCGTCGCCGCGGAACTTGGCCGCGAGGCCGGCGCCGCAGACGAGCGGGGCTCCGGCGCCCAGGATGCCGTTCGCCCCCATCATGCCCTTGGCGAGGTCGGCGATGTGCATGGAGCCGCCCTTGCCGCGGCAGGCGCCGGTCGCCTTGCCGTAGATCTCGGCCATCATCTCGTGGACGTCGACCCCCTTGGCGATGCAGTGGCCGTGGCCGCGATGCGTCGAGGCGATGCGGTCGACGTCGGTCAGGTGCATCATGATGCCGGTGGCGCAGGCCTCCTCCCCCGCATAGAGGTGGACGAAGCCCGGAATGTCGCCCTTGGCGAATTCGACGTGCAGCCGCTCCTCGAACTCGCGGATGGTCCGCATGGTGCGGTAGGCCTTCATCAGGTCCGCCTTGTCGAGGGGGAAGGGATTGGTGGACATCGGCATTTCCTCCTTTGGTCGACCCTTGGGGTTGTCGTTGGTTCAGGCGAGAGCCGTGGCGAGCAGGGATGCCCCGGCCCTGAGCAGCCCGTGCGTCGCGGCGAACTGCATGACGGCGGGCACGTTCACGGTGCGAAACGCGTCGGCCGTGAGCGTCACCGAGACGGGTTCGCGCCCGTCGAAGAAGATCTCGCGCTCGCCGTCGAGGGCGACGGAGCCAGCGGCAAGATGTGGGTGGAAGGGGATGCCCGCCGGCATTCGCCGCCAGTCGTCGATGCCGACGGGCACCACGAGGCCGGGCGCGATCGGCGCGTTGAGGACGGTGCGCGCCGTCGCGGCGGGCGCCAGCGAGACCATCATCCCGCCCGCCTCGCGCCGCCCGACCGGCTCGATCAACCCCGCGATGGCCGCCATGCCGATCACCTCGGGGTCGGCGAAGGTGACGAAGAGCTCGCGGAAGGTCTCGGTGCGCCACAGCGCCCGCGCGCCGATGTAGCTGTCGGTGACGAAGGCGACGTCGACGAGCGCGATCTCCGCCGGCCGCTCGCCGACGACGACGTCGAGGCGCTTGTTGGACGCGAAGGCGACCTTGGCCGGCACGCGCCCCGTCGCGGCGAGCCCGGCCGCGAGGCCGGTGATCGTCGGCTCGCGATGTTCGGGAAAGGCGTTGTTGGTGCCGGTCGAGATGCCGGCGATCGGCACCCGCCCGCATTCCTTGACCACGGCCCGGTGCGTGCCGTCGCCGCCGAGGACGACGATGGCCGCGACGCCCGCGCGGTGCATGAGGCGGGCGGCACGCGCACTGTCCTCCGCGGTGCCGGTGACCGGCATGTCGAGATGCGTGAGATGCGGAAAGCGGGTCTCGCCCTGGTTGCGCGAGCGCTCGATGCCGCGCATCACGTGGCCGCGGATGCCGCCGTGCTCCGGCATCATCACCACGTGCTCGATGCCGCAGGCGGCGAGCGCGGCGAGCACGCGCAGCACGATGTTGGCGCGATCGGCGATCTGCAGGCTCGCCGCATTGGCGACGACGCGGCGGATGTCGCGTGCCGAGACCGGATTGGCGATGACGCCGACGATGGGTCCCAAGCCATCCTCCCTTCGCTCGTTGTCTTTTGCGAAGGACGCGGCAAGGACGATGCCAATGGCGCGATCAGCGCCAAGCCTTTGAGAACAAACGATCCCGCTGTTCTCTCATGCCATGTGGGGTGAGGCACGGCGCCCCAGCTGTGGCGCGCCGCCTGCAACAGGTGTGGCAGTCAGCTCAGCTTGTGCGGCGGCACGATGCCGAGGCGGCGCATGCGGCGGTGGATGGTGGAACGGTCGAGACCCCATTCCCGCGCCACTGCCG
>Ga0065721_10050549_pt1 | contig 19306 bp, 18 predicted proteins | sample Mesricmetagenome_FD_59108 | JGI IMG/M metagenome (GOLD analysis project Ga0065721, IMG submission 59108) | Mesophilic microbial community from rice straw/compost enrichment Sample: eDNA_1 v2 (version 2) | ecosystem: Engineered > Solid waste > Grass > Composting > Bioreactor | place: USA: Davis... | reverse complement strand
GTATAAGTGTAAAATTCCTTAATATAAACGGGTTCAGCATACGCCAAATCGGCAAAATTACCGTTGAAATACAGGCTGGTAGCGAGTTTTGCAAGAGCAGGCGCGAGATTTATGGATTCATCCCTGAATAAAACGTTAGGATACCTGCTTATAGTTTTCCACTTAGCTGCCCCGCTTCCAAAACAAATCAAAGTCTCGTTTTGAAGGCTATCCTGGAAAGAGAAAGCATCCAGTATCAGTGCCTTAGGTGCAACAAGGGGTTCCAGTGCTTCATCATATACTGCAGTAAATACCTCCATACGCCGTGCATCTATCATCGGGCATAGTAGTACTTTACCGTTAGGACGGTCGCTCAATGGCAGCCACTGTATCTTTGCGCCATAAGCCATCACTTTCAGGGTGTTGACGGTAATAAGTGGTAGCTGTAGTGCATAACAGAAACCTTTGGCCGTGGCCATACCCACACGCAAACCGGTATAAGAGCCGGGCCCTTCGGTAACTGCCACCGCTTTCAATTGCTGTAATGTTAATTGGCATTCCTGTAACAACTGGCTAATTGCCACCTGTATCCAACCCGCATGATCTTTCTGATCAGTATTTATCAGGGTATGTAAAGGCGTGCCTTCGTTGGCTATACATATACTGGCTGCTTCTGTAGCGGTATCTATACACAGGATCATAATAGTGTCTTATCGTTTCATTTTACCCGGTTTCCTTCAACTTGATCTTGCTCAAGTGCCGGCGCAATGGCATAACGTGCATCGGTGTAACTCAAGGCCTTCAACAATTCATATATACGTTTCAATCCAATACGCGAACTCCATTCAAATGGCCCATAGGGATAATTAGTGCCCAGCTTCATGGCTATATCTATTTCTTCCTTGCTGCTTACTTCGGCACCCAATGTATAATAGGCCTCATTTACGATCATAGCAATTACCCTGGCCGTTATCATGCCTGGTATATCCGGCACAAACTGGCATGTATCAAAAACGGGTTCAATAAGGCTGGTATCATATCCTTCCGGCGCGGCCAGTTCGGTTATACCGCGCTGTAATAAGGTAGGCCAGGCATTGATGCGTATAAAATCGGCGCCAATAGCTTTAGTGGTATAGGCCACCGAATTTACGATTACCGGTTTGGGTAACAATTTCTTCAGTTGACTGGTTCGCGCGGCATCCATTTCAAACAAGAGATCGATGTACACATCGGCATCGATGATCAACAGCGACCGTATGGAATCGGCCCAAACCACTTCTACCTGTTCAGGTATTTTTTTAGCATTCCATTCCTGTTTTAATAACTCATCGGCTAAAATGGCTACTGTCATCGGCACTAATTTTCGGCAAAGAAAGATGATCTTTTCAATACTTTTGGTTTATGGAAAAGAAAATCATCAATACCAACGGCGCACCCGCGCCTATTGGCCCGTATAGCCAGGCAGTACAGGCAGGCAATTTATTATTCGTATCAGGCCAGGTACCCATTGACCCGGCTACTGGCAATGTAGAAGCAAAAAATATAGCCGACGAGGCAGAACAGGTAATGAAGAACCTGAAAGCCGTATTGAACGAAGCAGGTTACGATTTCAGTCATGTGGTAAAAACCACCATCTTCCTTACGGATATGTCGTTGTTTGCCACGGTGAACGATGTATATGCCACTTATTTTACCGGCAATTTCCCTGCACGTGAAACGGTGGCGGTAAAGGGTTTGCCCAGGAATGTGAATGTGGAGATTAGTATGATAGCCGCAAAGTGAAGTCGTAGGTCGGAAGTCAGAGGTCAGAAGTCGGAAAGCATCATGATAACTCCGACTTCTGACTTCTGACTACTTTCCTCTGATCTCCCCTATCACACCACCGTTCCATTCAATACCCCTAATTCCTTCCCGATCTTTGCAAAAGCTGCAATGGCTTTATCCAAATGATGCTGCTCATGGGCGGCGCTCAGTTGCACCCGAATACGGGCCTGTCCTTTGGCCACCACGGGATAAAAGAACCCGATCACATATATGCCTTCTTCCAACAGGCGGGCGGCAAAATCCTGCGCTACCACGGCATCGTATAACATGATAGGAACAATTGGGTGATCGCCGGGTTTGATGTCGAAACCGGCCTCAGTCATTTTACTACGGAAATATTGGGTATTGTATTCCAGCTTGTCGCGCAGGGCGGTGGTTTCGTTCAATAGGTCCAGCACGGCTATGGAAGCGCCCACAATGGAAGGCGCCAGGGTATTGGAAAACAAATAAGGTCTTGAACGCTGGCGCAGCATATCTATAATTTCTTTACGGCCGCTGGTAAAACCGCCACTGGCGCCGCCCAGGGCCTTGCCCAGGGTGCCGGTAATGATGTCTATTTTACCCATTACACCACGGTATTCATGTGTACCCCGGCCGGTTTTGCCTAAAAAGCCGCTGCTATGGCTTTCATCGATCATTACTACGGCATCATATTTTTCGGCCAGCTCCACAATTACATCCAGTTGGGCTATAGTGCCATCCATACTGAACGATCCGTCGGTAACAATAATCCGGCTGCGGGCGTCCTGAGCTTCTTTCAGCTTTTCTTCCAGGTCGGCCATATTATTGTGTTTGTACCGAAAGCGCTGCGCCTTGCACAAACGCACCCCGTCGATGATGGAGGCATGGTTCAGTTCATCGCTGATGATGGCGTCCTGCTCATTGAACAGGGGTTCAAATACGCCGCCATTGGCGTCAAAAGCGGCGGCATATAAAATGGTGTCTTCTGTACCCAGGAACTGCGAAATCTTTGATTCCAGTTCTTTATGAATATCCTGCGTACCACATATGAACCGAACACTGCTCATGCCATAGCCGCGCAGGTCTACATATTTTTTGGCAGCCTCTATCACCTTGGGATGGGCCGACAGGCCCAGATAATTATTGGCGCAGAAATTCAACACGGTTTTGCCGTTCACGATAATTTCAGCGCCCTGGGGCGATTCAATAATACGTTCAGTTTTGTATAAGCCCGAAGCTTTAATTTCCGATAGTTCAGCAGACAGGCGTTTTACCAGATTTTCATTCATGGAGCATATAGTTTTTGTATGGCCACAAAAATAGCGATTTGGACATGCCAAATTGCTGTTTCAACATTGCCCCTACAGTTCATCTCCCTTTTTTTGTTGTTTGTAGCCGAAAATGCCAATTCTAACTTTTTCTTAAAAATTGTGTAACAAAATCCGTATACCTTCGTCTAATATTTCAAAACGACGCATTATGTGGAAGAAAACCTTTGTCCGTTTATTTTTCCTGGGATTGGTGGTACTTGCCGGCCTGATGGTTTTCGGTACCACCCGTTCATTAAAAAAAACGGTTATTGAGAACTGCACCAGTGCAGACAAAGAGGACTGCGATAAAAGAACCCAGGGCGATTTTTTGATATGGGAATCGCTCAGCCGTACCATTATGACGCATATTCAATATTAATAAATTGTTTTTCAATACATTATTACAAGAAAAGAGGCTTCCTGGCCTCTTTTTTCTTTTTTTTTGGTTTTTGCTGTAACTTTTTGGCAACCCGCAACGTACCACAATTACCCAACAAACAGTAATCATATTCAACAGGTTCCCTGCTTATGACCGAAAAAGAATATAATCAATGTGTAACCGAGTATGCCGATAACGTGTACAGGTTTATTGTTAAAAACCTTCGTCACGAAGAGGATGCCCGGGATATAGTACAGGCTGCGTTTGAAAAGATGTGGATGAACAGGGCTGATATTGATAATGCCAAGTGCAAGAGCTATCTGTTTACTGTTGCCTATAATCAAATGATAGATCATTTACGGAAGTTAAAACGCGTGCACCTGCGCGACGAATTCCGTGAAGAAGCCAAAATAGTTGACCGCCCGGTGCATAATACCAGGAAAGTACTGGAAGAAGCACTGAGCAGGCTGAATGAAACACAACGTTCATTGGTATTGCTGAAAGATTATGAAGGTTATTCCTATGAGGAGATCGGACAGATTACAGGACTTAGCGAAAGCCAGGTAAAAGTATACCTGCACCGCGCCCGTATTCAATTAAAAAATTTTTTAGTAAGCCCTGAAAACGTTTTATAATATGGACATTACACGCCATAACTACGAGGAGTATTTTATACTATATATAGACAATGAGCTGAATGCGGCCGAACGCAAGGCAGTAGAATTGTTTGTACAGGAAAATCCCGACCTGGAAGAGGAATTGATTATGTTGCAGCAGTCGGTGATGCGTCCCGATACCCACCTGGAATTTGCACACAAAGAAAGTCTGATGAAAGATACCGCCAGCCAGGGGCCGGTAAATGAGGGCAATTATGAGGAGTATTTCGTTTTGTATGGCGATGGTGAACTCACCCATGAAGAAAAAGAACTGGTAGAACAGTTTGTTTATAAATATCCTCAATACCAAACCGCGTTTGAACTGATTCAACAGGCCAGGCTGGTTCCCGAAACTATGAGTTTCCCCCACAAGGCTTATTTATACCGCAACGAGGAAGACGACAATAAAGTGGTGCCCTTTGGCTGGTGGCGTATGGTAGCAGCGGCCGTGGTACTACTGGTGGTAGGCAGCCTGGGATGGTATGTATCGGTAAAGAAAGATGGCGATCAATCGGCAGTAGTTGTTACCAAACCGAAAACTGAAAAACAGGAGCCCGTGGTTGCACAAAAAGAAAACACACCGGCAACGCCAGCAACAATTGCAGAGAAAGAAACAGCGCCGGCTGCCCCAACAACAGTGGCTGAAAAAGAAACCGCAACTTCTGTTAAAAAAGCAGAATTAATTGCCGAAGCAAAAAAAGCATTAAAGACCACCGGAAAAATTCAAAAAATAATTGCCGCCGGCAGTAACAAAACACAGGCGCCAAACGTACTACTTACAACAGAGCAGCCATTGAAAACAGAAGAAGAGCCCGAGGCCGACCTGAGGCATTTAGCGGTTCAACCTATTGCCAGTGTTGTAGAACCACCAAAGCCTGTGGTAGTGAACGTTACACCCTCCCAAAATGATGCGGCATCTGCTACAGCCTTAGCAGCCGCCATGAATGAGGATCTGAACAACGACAAAACCTATGTGCTCAACACTTCTGTGAATAAAACACCATTACGTGGCTTCTTCAGAAAAGTATCCAGGGTAGTAGACAAGGCTACCAGCTTTGAAGTAAGCGAAAATGAAAGAGGCGGCGTTCGCATCGCCAACTTTGAACTGGCACTTAAATAACCAATTAACATAGCAAAAAACAAACATGATGAAACAGGTAATTATACTCCTGACAGGGATCTCTATGTCCTTATCCGCACTGGCACAAACCGACAGCACGGAAGCCCCTCAAAACGATACCATTCGCGTGGGCGGTATGATCATCGTAAAAAAACAAAAAGATAAAAAAGACAATGATGAGGGTGATAAAGAAGTAAAAACCTATCGCCGTAATTCAGGCAAAAGTTCACGCCTCAGCACCAACTGGATCATACTGGACCTGGGTTTTACCAACTACAACGATCAAACGAACTATGCCGGCGCCGAAGCACAAGCTTTTGCACCCGGCCTGGGCAAAGACGATTTCAAACTGCGTACCGGCAAATCGGTGAATGTGAACTTGTGGATCTTTATGCAGCGACTGGGTATTATCAAAAACGTGGTGAACCTGAAATATGGTCTGGGTCTGGAACTGAACAACTACCGCTATAAATCGCCCATCGTATATGAAACCGGACCAACCAAAGTAGTATACGATGATACCAGGAATTATGAAAAGAATAAACTGGCAGCCGATTACCTCACCGTTCCGCTGATGTTGAATTTCAACTTCACGCCCCATCGTAAAAGAGGTTTTGGATTCAGTGCAGGTGTAAGTGGCGGTTACCTGTATGCCAGCCGTCAAAAGACCATTACCGCCGAAGATGGCAAACAAAAAGAACGCGACGATTTTGATCTGCGCCCCTGGAAACTGTCGTATATCGCCGAGTTGAGCCTGGGTCCTGTAAAATTGTATGGTTCCTATGCCTCCAAAAGCATTTTCGAAAAAGGACTCGATCAGCAACCGTATAGTGTAGGGTTGAGGTTGAGTAATTGGTAAAAGAAGTAGGAAAATATCGCTGCTATCCTACCTCCTACTTCATTTTCAGTATAGCGATGAAAAAACCGGCGCCAGAGGGGCGTCGGTTTTTTATTATGTTAAAACTAATTCACATAAAAAATAAACTGCGTTGCTGCCCCGTTCTATGAAGTGACCCATTCCAATATCCACATTTGCTGATCCGTTTCCGGTATTTTAATAATTTTAAACCATTAATCAATATTGCTTGGTCTTTACTCAAAAACCAGGTTTACTTATGAAATCCAAATGCCTCATTGTTGCCGTGCTCGTTATGGCCACAGTACTGGCCGCTTTCAATACCATAGAAAGAAGAGTAATCAAACGCAATGTATTCCGCAACAACCCTGTAGGCGTTACCTATGTAATTGTAGATAAATCGGATTATGAGCTGAATGTATACGACGACGAAGGCTGGTACGCCACCTACCCAGTAGTTTTTGGCAGTAAGGATTTATCAGATAAAATGATGGCCGGCGACCGCCGCACACCGGAAGGCACTTTTAAGATCATTTCTAAAAAACCACACCCCAAATGGCACAAAATATTTATGCTGGATTATCCCACACAAGAGAGTTATGCCAAATTCAACCAACGCAAAGCCCAGGGCAAAATTCCCAAAAATGCCAGTATTGGCGGTGGTATTGCCATTCACGGCACCTGGCCTAACGACAATATCGTTGTAGATGATTATACCAACTGGACAAACGGTTGTGTGTCAGTAAAGAACAGCGATCTCGATGAGCTGGATGCCATATTACCCGTTGGCACCAGGGTGATCATCAGGCGATAAGCCCGGATATTCACTTAGTAAATTCCCTCATTCCCTGCTGTATTTACACTTAGGCAGCAACTATTAGCCCATAATAATTGTCATATCAGGCAGAACAACCAAACCAGCTGGGCTGTTTGGTTCGTATATTTCATTTTGTGAGACATTACAAGCCATAAAAACATTGGCTACCGGAAAACGGTCAATGTTCCGTCTCTGTGAAAACCCCACGTTCTCCAGCCAGTGGGGTTTTCTTTTTTACACCTTATACATAAAAAAAATCCACCAAAGCCGGAGCTTTGATGGATTACCGGGGAGAGTTGCGTAGTTGATTAATAACCGGGGTTTTGTGTCATATATTCATGCTCATCAATCACTACCTGCGGTATGGGCAATACATTGTGCTTGTAAGGCACATAATTCGGGCCTAATACAGTTTCGGCCATTTCCCACTGTATCAGCTTGGGAAAACGCTGACCTTCGCGGCTATGCTCGTTCTTCCAGGTATTGCGAAGCTCGTTATAAACCTGCGCTAAAGTGGTGTAGCTTACGGCTTCCTGTCCGCGGCGAGCCCTTACCATATTCAATCCGTCAAGATCCGGGTAACCATTTTGAATGTTGGCTTCAGTATTCAGCAGCAGCGCTTCGGAATAACGAAGCACGGGAAGAAAGCTTTTTCCGCTGAAAAATGCACTGAATTGCTGGGGGATGTTGGGGCTGATTTTCCAGATGATTTCGTTGTTACTGGCAGATGTAAAAATCTCAGCTGCATCAACCAGTGTGTAATTGGAGCTTTGTATAATATCAGTGCTGTACTGCGCCACTTGCGAAAAATTTTTCTCTGCAGCCGCTATACGGGCCAGCAACAGCTTACAGGCACTGGCTCCAATTTTTCTGGCATCGGCGCCTATCCATTTCATGGGTAATATTTGGCTGGCTGCTTCCAACTCGTTTTTAATAAAATCATAGGTGGCTTCCGGCGATTCACGCATAGCGTTGGCTTGCAGCGTAACGCCTTCCTGTACAGGCAGGCCGCCAAAATACGTAGCCAGTTGCAGGTAAATATAACCACGCAAGGCTTTGGCTTCAGCTTCAATTAGATTAGCTTCCGATGGGGGTAAGCCCAGAAGGGGCAGTTGCAGGATGATTCTGTTCAACGCTCCGATATTATTGTAACCAGTTTTCCAGAAATTCGTTACAATGGAATTGTTGGGTATAACCGCAAAATTGTCCAGCTCGCAATAAGTCTGTAAACCGCTGCAGTCTGCATCATCAGTCAGTATACCATCCATAACGGCTTGCTGTATATGCCAGTTGCCTACACTGGTATACACATCATCGAGTGCCTGTTGCAGGGCTGCCTTGTCCTGAAAATCCGGACCCAGGCTATTCAAGGTATAACCGATATACGATTTTATGCTTTGTGTCTGGTTGCGGTAAACCGGCACCTGAAATGGAATTTCCACCCTGTCATCTTCGGGTCTTAACAATCCATCTGCATTGCCGTCTACGAATTTGAAATCACCGGGCGCGGTATTGGGGAATATAGACCCTTCACTGATCTCTTGCTGGTTTTGATAAATACCGGCCGCTACAAAAGCCTGTATCTTTCCGCCAACAGTTTTTGGAGAGAAATAATTGAGTTTGTCGCCTTTTTGAGTAACCAGATAATAATCCCCTTCAGGCAAATTGTCGAAAACGATCTTACCTGCCGTATCGGTTTCACCGGTAAACACGGGTTCACCATTGTAGAAATCGTTCGCATTGTAATACAATTCCACTTTGGCGAAGGCAGCCGGTTTACCATCCGGATTAGCGGGTGACCATTGGGTGCCATCGTAAACAGTGATCTCGAGTTTACCGGGCTTGTCTGATAATACCTTATTAATGATAAACACCACACCGGTGGTATCTTCTTTGGCTTCACCAATCTGGGCGCCATTGATATATATTTTATCATTCTCCACCGATACCAGCAGCACCTTACCGCTGATACTGATCAGCTTTTTTCCACTGGTAAGATCAGCCAGTTTTACAATGCCTTTTACAATATGATCCTTTACTTCTTCTTCGGTAAGTTGCTCAGCCCTTACACGTGCATTAGGATCATAATGTTCAACAGCTTCGTTCACCGGTGCAAACACCGTCAATCCTTCAGCAGCTTCTTCTTTGGGGATATTTACTTTGGTAAAAGCATCGCTGAATGCTTTCAGATCTTCTTCGGCTGCAAGGGTTTCCTGTACCGCCTTAACATGGTCTTCTACCGGCGGATCCTGGGGTTCGTTGCCTCCTTTGTCTTTTTTAGAACAGGAGAGCATCATGGCCATAAAAAGGGCGCATAGGGTAATCAATCTTCCTTTTGTCATATTTGATATAGTATTTTATAAATGACAGGTAGCATAGGAGCATCATGCGCCTATGTCAAACGCGAGAACAATCGTAAATAATGATTACTGTTAAACCTGAATTTCCTGAGGCTGGTATTTACTTTTCATATAGATATGGGTTTAGGGTTACGCGCAAAAGTATTGTGTCAATTTGGGAAACACAATAGCTATAAAGGGCTATAATTAGCCTTTTTGATAACTTCTATTTCATCTCCGGGATGTTGTAACCCGGTGAAATGCAATAGTTACAATCTTCCTTTCTTGATTTCTTCTACTACTGCAGGATCCAGCAACGTGGTGGTATCACCGAGTTTGTCGGTTTCACCTTCGGCAATCTTGCGCAATATGCGGCGCATGATTTTCCCGCTGCGGGTTTTGGGTAACCCGCGCACGAATTGTATTTTATCGGGTTTGGCTATGGGGCCAATAATGCGTGATACAGTTTGTGTGATATCTTTACGGGCCAGCGATTCGTCGCCATCGTGGCCCTGATAAATAACAAATGCATAAATGCCCTGGCCTTTGATATCGTGCGGGTAGCCCACCACGGCGCTTTCCACCACACCTGCGTGCATATTGATGGCATTTTCCACTTCGGCCGTGCCAATACGGTGGCCGCTTACATTCAACACATCATCTACACGGCCGGTAATGCGGTAATTGCCTTCCTCATCGCGCATACAACCATCGCCGGTAAAATAAAGATTTTCGTAGGTGGCAAAATAGTTCTGGCGGCAGCGCTCATGATCGCCATAGGTGGTGCGCAACATACCGGGCCAGGGGAATTTGATACAGAGATTACCTGAAATAATACCGGGGTTATCGGCCGATGGTTTTGCAGGCGCTCCGTTCTCATCTACCAGCACGGGCTGAATTCCCGGCAAGGGCAAAGTAGCCCAGCTGGGTTTGGCAGGCGTAACACCGGCCAGGTTGGAAATAAGTATGCCGCCGGTTTCGGTTTGCCACCAGGTATCTACAATGGGGCTGCGGCCTTTACCAATGTTTTCATCGTACCAGTGCCAGGCTTCTTCATTAATGGGTTCGCCTACGGTACCCAATACTTTCAGGGAATTCAAACTATGTCCCTTTATAGGTTCCACACCAAAACCCATCAGCGAACGGATGGCGGTGGGCGCGGTGTATAAAATGGTCACCTTGTGTTTGTCTACAATATCCCAGAAACGGCCGGCGTCGGGCCAGGTGGGAATGCCTTCAAACATCAGCGAGGTGGCGCCGGCGCTCAACGGGCCATATACAATATAACTATGACCGGTGATCCAGCCAATATCGGCGGTACAAAAATGAATATCTCCGGGTTTATATTGAAATACGTTTACAAAACTATAATTGGTGTACACCATATAGCCCCCACAGGTATGCACCACCCCTTTGGGTTTGCCGGTTGAGCCGGATGTGTACAAGATGAACAGCATGTCTTCGGCATCCATTTCTTCGGCAGGACAATCGGGATTGCCCTGTGTTTCCACTTTCTTGATCTCATCTTCCCACCATACATCGCGGCCTTTGATCATGGAAACAGGTGTGCGGGTGCGAGTAAGCACAATCACTTTTTTTACAAAGGGGCATTGTACCAGCGCATCGTCGATCACGCTTTTCAGTGGAATTTCTTTGTTGCCGCGGAAAGCGCCATCGCAGGTAACAATAAATTCTGCTTTGGCGTCCTGCAAACGGTCGGCAATACTTTGTGCGCTAAAGCCGCCAAAAACCACGGAGTGGATAGCGCCTATGCGGGCGCAGGCCAGCACGGCAATGGCCAGCTCGGGCACCATGCCCATATATATACATACACGGTCGCCTTTTTTTACGCCGTTATTTTTCAGCACATTGACAAACTGCACCACTTTATTGTACAGCTCGCGGTAGGTGAGCACACGGTAGTGCTCTTCGGGGTCGTTGGGTTCCCAGATGATGGCGGGCTGACTGCCCAGTTTCTCCAGGTGACGATCGATGCAATTCTCTGTTATATTCAGTTTGGCTCCATTGAACCATTTGATGGTGGGCTTTTTAAAATCCCATTCCAGTACGGAATCCCATTTTTTTCTCCAGGTAAAATGTGAGGCTATTTCGCTCCAGAAGTTTTCGGGTTCGGTAACGCTTCTCTGATAAGCATCCCTGTATTGTTCAATAGAAGTGATTTGGTAAGGATATGACATACAACCGTGTTTAAATCCCCTGTTTATTTAAAATTTGAGGCGTTAAATTACGAAGTAAACTTGTAAACTGTAATGAATTTTGCATTTGAATACAAATTCAAACGGTTGCATAAAACTTTATCTATTATATTTATAGCTTCTTAGGGCCCGATCAACAAGCTTGTTATATGAACCAACCAACTGAAAAGAAAAAAATCTGGCAGGTTATTGCTGCCTCGTCCGTAGGTACCCTCATTGAATGGTACGATTTCTACATCTTTGGCAGCCTGGCCACTGTAATTGCCAACCAGTTTTTCCCTAAAACAAATCCTACTGCCGCCCTGCTGTCCACACTGGCCACATTTGCAGCAGGCTTTATTGTACGTCCCTTTGGTGCGCTGGTATTTGGCCGCCTGGGCGACCTGATAGGAAGAAAATATACTTTTTTGCTTACGCTCATCATCATGGGCGGGTCCACTTTTGCCATTGGCCTGGTGCCCGGTTATGCCACCATTGGTTTTGCAGCGCCGCTTATCGTGTTGCTGCTGCGATTACTGCAAGGCCTGGCCCTGGGCGGGGAATATGGGGGGGCAGCCACCTATGTAGCCGAACATGCGCCCTCACACCGCAGGGGTTATTATACCAGCTGGATACAAACTACCGCCACGCTGGGACTGTTTTTATCGCTGGGCGTTATTCTGGCTACCCGGCATATGCTGGCGCCAGATATCGACACCTCTATTCAACGCTTCAACGACTGGGGCTGGCGTATTCCTTTCTGGGTGTCCATCCTGCTGGTGGGCGTATCGATCTATATACGTCTGCGCATGAAAGAATCGCCGCTGTTCTCGAAAATCAAATCGGAGGGTAAGATATCGGTGAACCCGCTCAAGGAAAGTTTTGGCCACAAAACCAACCTGAAAATGGTGCTCCTGGCCTTGTTTGGCGCCACCATGGGCCAGGGTGTGGTATGGTATACCGGGCAGTTCTATGCCCAGTCGTTCCTGGAAACCGTATGCCGTATCGATTTCGACCAATCGCGCACCATCCTCATCTGGGGCATATTGTTTGCTACACCTTTTTTCATCGTATTTGGCGGCTGGAGCGACAAGATTGGCCGCAAATGGATCATGCTGGCGGGCATGTTGCTGGCCATAAGCACCTACCAGTTTATATTCCGGCAGTTTATGCACATCACCGACCAGGCAGGCAGAACCGAGCTGGTAGAACAAAGAAAAATTCTGGACAATAAAACCGAAGGCCCGTTGCAAATCATCACCTCCGATGTGCATTATAGCGATGGGGCCGTTTTCAGGGAGGTGGTGACCAGTAACAAAGAAAACGGTTCCACTACGACCATTTATAAAGATAAAAAGCTGGATACGGGCAGTTACTGGAAACTGGTGGGCTGGATTTTTGTGCTGATCCTGTATGTGACCATGGTGTATGGACCCATTGCTGCGTTTTTAGTGGAATTATTCCCTACACGCATTCGGTATACATCCATGTCGCTGCCCTATCACATCGGCAACGGCGTGTTCGGTGGTTTGACACCGTTTATAGCCACGCTGCTGACCACCATTTATGTGGATAATAAATTATCGGGACTATGGTATACCATCATCGTAGGCCTGGTTTGTTTTATAATTGGTGCTATTTATATCAACAATCGTATTGATCCGGATGTTAATGATTGATCCATCCGGAACACATGCAAAAATTACTGTTATGAACGCAATTAAAAAATGGTTAGGCCTTGTGTGGATGGCGTTGGGACCGATAGCTATTTATTATATGATAAGAACAGCTGCTGAAGAAATAGCAGCCAAACCAGTGATAGATACCAAGATACAATGGGCTGTATTTATCATCGTTTTTCTGCCTATTGCCATCGGGCTGGTGATATTCGGGTGGTACGCATTTAAAAATGAGTACAGTCAATTACCCGAAAGCTCTGAAGATATCTGATTATCAATATGAGATAAAATTGTTAAAAAATTTTAGCGCTTGTCCTGTGTACATTGAAAACTTATTTTTGCAGGGTTAAAAATGAACTATGAACCAAACGGTATCAATACATCAAAAAAAGCCTTTATGGAAGCCAGTGGTGGCCGTAGGCATGATGTTATTGTTGCTATGGCTCACTGGTATCAATTTTCTTTACGCTGCACAAAATAACGAACAGCCGCTGATTGAATGTATGGACACCGGTCCTGAAGAAGAAACCAATTGCGGTATTCCCGGTCAGCCGGCAGGCCCGGATGAAAAAAGTCCGGATGCACCTGTTTCCTCTTCCATCATCGAAGAATACATTCACGAACATGCCCATGCGGAAAATTCTCTTTGGATAGATATGATGTTTCAGCACAAAGTGCATGAAGCAGAGAAATTATGTATTGTTCATACTGAAAGCTTTTCTCCCCCTCCCGAAGCTTAATTCCCCCGTTTCCCACATACTTTTTATTGTATATCCTTCCATGACTTTTAATGCATCTGCTTACAATAACGTTGACGTGCATGCGTAATGCAGTGCTTTTTCCGATCGCTTGTCATTAAAAAGAATGAGCATTTAAACTCTACATTTTCAACAGGGTGAGACTTGTGCGCTTGCTCAAAAAAAATATTTCTTATGGTTCAAAAAGCAAAAAGTTACTTTGGCTCACTGGGTAACGATTTACCCGCTTCCATAGTAGTTTTTCTGGTAGCGCTTCCTTTGTGTTTAGGTATAGCATTGGGATCCGGAGCGCCTCCGTTTTCCGGTATCATTGCTGGTATTGTTGGTGGAATAGTAATTGGTGCACTCAGCGGATCGCAGCTGAGTGTGAGCGGCCCGGCAGCCGGTTTAACTACTATTGTGGTAGTGGCCCTGGGCAAGCTACAAGCGTTCGAAGCCTTTTTGCTGGCCGTAGTGCTGGGTGGCATATTCCAGATCATTTTCGGTTATATCAAAGCCGGTGTGCTGGGCGATTTTATTCCATCCAGCGTTATCAAGGGCATGCTGGCCGCCATTGGTGTAATACTGATACTGAAACAGCTCCCCCACCTGGTAGGCTACGATAAGGATTTCCAGGGCGATGAATCCTTTGTACAGCCCGGTGGCGAAAATACCTTTACCGGTATATTGGGATCGTTCAACCAAATTATTCCCGCGGCCGCTTTGATTGGGGTGATATCCCTGGCGATCATGATTGTGTGGGAAAAAATATCCAAAAAATCAAAGATTCTGCAATTGATACCGGCGCCCTTTTTAGTGGTGCTGGCCGGTGTGGGCATCAACGAGTTTTTGCGCGCCACACAACCCAATATGGCCATCAAAGCCTCGCACCTGGTGAATATACCGGTAGCCGAATCGGTAAGCGGCTTTTTCTCGTTCTTTACCTTCCCCGATCTGAGCGCCATTACCAATTTTACGGTTTGGAAAACGGGCATCACCATTGCCGTGGTGGCCAGTCTGGAAACCCTGTTGAATATAGAGGCATGCGACGACCTGGATCCCTATCAGCGTGTAACACCTACCAACCGCGAGTTAAAGGCGCAGGGCGTGGGTAACCTGATATCGGGTTTGATTGGCGGTTTACCCATTACTTCGGTGGTGGTGCGTTCATCGGCCAATATCAATGCCGGCGCCAAAACAAAAATGTCTGCCATTTTCCATGGCGTATTATTACTGGGTACTGTAGCTTTGATACCCGGTTTATTGAATCTTATTCCTTATTCAGCGCTGGCAGCCATCCTCATCTATACCGGTTATAAACTGGCCAAACCTTCGCTGTTCAGGATGTTTTACAAAAAGGGCTGGTCGGTATTTGTGCCGTTTATTGTAACCGTAGTGGCCATCCTGCTGTCTGACCTGCTGGTTGGGATTTTGATTGGTTGCATTGTAGGCCTTTTCTTTGTAATGCGCAGCAATTTCAAATCGGCCGTTTTTGTGGTGAACGATCAGAATAAATACCTGTTTCGCCTCAGAAAAGACGTGTCGTTTTTGAACAAGCCCATTATCAAAAACAGGCTGGAAAAAGTGCCCGAGAATTCGATTGTACTGATTGATGCTTCGCGCGCAGATTTTATTGACCGGGATGTGGTGGAAGTAATTGAAGACTTTTTAAAACATGCACCTTTGAAGGGCATACATGTAGAGCTGAAGAAAAGCGGCCATAAATCGCAGGGATTTTCTACCAGTGACGATAGTATTTCCATACCACCGCAAAAGGAAGCCAATACAGCCATGGCCGATGCTCACTGAGCTAAGGAATTATATTGAAACGGATCACTATTTAAATAACTTAATCATGAAATCGTACGAAAAATTATTATTGGAAAATAAGGCGTGGGCATCGGAAAAAGTAGCAGACGATCCGGATTATTTCAAAAGACTGGAAAAAGTACAAACCCCTGAATTTTTATTCATTGGGTGTAGCGACAGCCGCGTTCCGGCCAATGAAATTACCAATACTCAACCGGGTGAAATATTTGTGCATCGCAATATTGCCAATATGGTGGTGAACACCGACGTGAACCTGCTGGCCGTATTGGACTATGCGGTGAACCACCTGAAAGTAAAACATGTAATCGTTTGCGGTCACTACGGCTGTGGTGGTGTAAAGGCGGCCACCACCAATACCGATTTCAAGCTGGTGCTGAATATGTGGTTGCGTAATATCAAGGATGTATACCGGCTGCACCGCGATGAGCTGAACAGCATCAAGGATGAAGAAACCCGTGTAAACAGGCTGGTAGAGCTGAATGTGAAGGAGCAGGTGAGCAACCTGGCCAAGACCTCCATCATTCAGCGCGCCTGGAGAAATGATAACCGGCCCGATTTACATGGCTGGGTATATGGATTGAACGACGGCATCATCAAGCCGGTTTTTGATATGCCGGCAGGAACAAGCATTGATTCCTTGTATACCTTCGACGGGACATTATAAAAATAGCGGGAGGCTGTATCAGGCGTTTGATACAGCCTCTTTTATTTTGAGAGGGCATGCGCCCGCTAAATTTGCTATTTTGCATCTTAATTATGTCCATTCAAGTATCCCATTGTACCAAGATATATGGCGAACAAAAAGCCATCGATAACATCAGTTTCACCGTTGACAAAGGCGAGATAGTTGGCTTTCTGGGGCCGAACGGGGCGGGCAAGTCCACCACCATGAAAATCATTACCGGCTACCTGCAGCCCGATGAAGGAGAAGCCATCGTATCGGGTGTGCAGGTGAAAAAGCAACCGCTGGAAGCCAAGAAGAAGATTGGGTATTTGCCCGAGGCCAACCCGCTGTACTACGACCTGTTTGTGCGCGAATACCTGCATTTTATTGCCGATATACACGGGGTGAAATTGAAGAAACAAAAGATTGAAGAAACCATCCAGACCGTAGGGCTCAGTCTGGAAAGTAAAAAAAAGATCGGCCAGCTATCAAAGGGTTATAAACAGCGTGTAGGCCTGGCCGCAGCCCTCCTACACGATCCCGAGGTATTGATACTGGATGAACCTACCACCGGGCTCGACCCCAACCAGATCATTGAAATACGGGAGGTGATCAAATCTTTGGGACAAAACAAAACCGTTCTTTTTTCTTCTCATATACTTCAGGAAGTAGAAGCCATTTGCGACCGCGTAATCATCATCAACCGCGGCAAACTGGTAGCCAACGACAAGCTCAGCAACCTGCGCCAGCAAACACAGGCCAACAACATACTAAAAGTGGTTTTCCAGGAAGCCCTGGAAGCCGAATGGCTGCAGCGCCTCGGCAGCGTACAATCTGTAAACAAGCTGGGCACCTACGAGTGGGAGTTGCTTTGCAGCGATGTAAAGCAGGCGCGCAACCAGGTACTGGAACTGGAGACGCAGCATAATTTGCATATTGTATCGTTGCAAACGGGCGGGCAGAGTTTGGAGGAGGTGTTCAGAAGCCTTACTGCCGGCAACCAGTAACAGTAGCACAAAAATAAATCCCCGGTAATCCTATTATACTGCAAACTTTGTTTCTTTGCAGCCTGAAATAAAGATTGTACTGCTCAATACTAAGAACAAAAAAACATATTTACACTCATGAGTTACATTGCAGAAATTCATGCCCGGCAAATCCTCGACAGCCGCGGCAATCCCACCGTTGAAGTAGATGTTGTTACCGATAACGGATTTTTGGGAAGGGCGGCCGTTCCCAGTGGCGCTTCTACCGGCAAACACGAAGCTGTAGAACTGCGCGATGGCGATAAAAAAACCTACATGGGCAAAGGGGTGTTGCAGGCAGTTAAAAATGTAAACGAAATAATTGCCGATCAACTCATTGGTATTGAGGTAGTAAAACAATCCTATATCGACGATCTGCTCATCAAACTCGATGGCACCGAAAACAAGGCCAAACTGGGCGCCAACGCTACCCTGGCCGTATCGATGGCCGTAGCCAAAGCCGCCGCCGAAGAAACCAACCTGCCCCTGTACCGTTACCTGGGCGGCGTAAACGCCACTGTATTACCCATGCCCCTTATGAACATCCTCAACGGCGGGGTGCATGCCGATAATAAAATTGATTTTCAGGAATTTATGATCATACCGGTAGGCGCTCCCTCCTTCAGTGAAGGGCTGCGTTGGGGTGTGGAAATATTCCATCACCTGAAAACTGTATTGAAAAAGAAAGGCTACAGCACCAATGTGGGTGATGAAGGCGGTTTTGCCCCCGACATCCAAAGCAACGAAGAAGCCATTGAAACCGTACTGCAGGCCATTGAAGCGGCCGGCTATAAACCCGGTGAACAAATAGGCATTGCCATGGACGCCGCCAGCACCGAAATGTACGACGAAAGCAAAAAAACCTACAAATTCTATAAGAGCTCCCAGAAAGTGATCAGCAGCGATGAAATGGTAGCTTACTGGACCGACTGGGTGAAAAAATATCCCATCGTGTCTATTGAAGATGGTATGGCCGAAGACGACTGGGAAGGCTGGAAAAAACTCACCGACTCCATTGGCGGCCAGTGCCAGTTAGTGGGCGACGACCTATTTGTAACCAACGTAAAACGCCTGCAGGAAGGCATTAGCAAGGGAATTGCCAACAGCATACTGGTAAAAGTAAACCAGATAGGTACCGTTACCGAAACCATCAATGCCGTTCAACTGGCCCAAACCAATGGTTACACGTCAATTATGAGCCATCGCAGCGGCGAAACCGAGGATACTACCATTGCCGACCTGGCCGTGGCCCTCAACTGCGGACAAATCAAGACCGGCTCTGCCAGCCGTACCGACCGCCTGGCCAAGTACAACCAATTGATACGCATTGAAGAAATGCTGGGCGAAAACGCCGTTTATCCGAAAGGAAAGATTAAATTTGGTAAATAAAGATTATACGATATAGGGCCGAAAGGCCCTATATTATAACCTTTTATGAGTATAGCCCGCTACATACCATCCTGGCTCAGGAACAAATACCTGCTCACTTTCACGGTATTTGCGGTATGGCTGTTATTTTTTGACGACCGTGACATTATAACCACCCACTTCAAGCACCGGAACGAGCTCAAAAGTCTGGAACAGAGCCGCGATTACTACCTGCAACAGATAGAAACCACCAAAAAAGAGCTGGACAACCTCAAATCGAACCCCGCCATGCTGGAAAAATACGCCCGGGAAAAGTACTGGATGAAGAAAGACAACGAAGACCTGTACATCCTGCCCGAATAATGGTTTTTCCTCACGCTATTGCACCTTTCATACCCTTTTTTTACCTTACCAACGATTTCCAAATTCACATCCAATTTCCTGCACAATAAGAGAAACCTGTTAACGTTTATTAAACGGACGGACTCCGAAACTGACTACTTCGGATTTTTTTAAAAGGACAAAATGGTTTGCCTATGACTATTCTCTTTACGCCTGAGGATCTTT
>Ga0065721_10050550_pt1 | contig 19307 bp, 22 predicted proteins | sample Mesricmetagenome_FD_59108 | JGI IMG/M metagenome (GOLD analysis project Ga0065721, IMG submission 59108) | Mesophilic microbial community from rice straw/compost enrichment Sample: eDNA_1 v2 (version 2) | ecosystem: Engineered > Solid waste > Grass > Composting > Bioreactor | place: USA: Davis... | reverse complement strand
TCCCACGCCGACCGCGATACCTTCCTCCACGACGTCGTCGACCGATACAACAAGACGAGGCTCAAATGCCTCGACTACAAGGCACCCGCGGAACTCCTCGCCAATCTCACGGGACACAACACGGTCGCGGGAATGACGGCGGAGGGGGCGGCGCGAACAACGAGGGAAGGGACCGAGAGGCCGGTTCCAACGCGCCGGCGCCTCTCTCACTGGTCGTCGTCGCCGACCTCGGGCATCGAGAAGTCGGTCCAGGTGCCGTCGGCGGTGATCTTGACCTTGTAGAAGGTGTAGGCGCCGGTGGCCGCCGTCTCGGCATAGTCGCCGACCGTCAGCACCCGGTAGACCTCGACCATCTGCGCCGGCGTCAGCTTGTCGGGCGGGGCCTGCGAGAACCACGGCCAGACGTAGGTCTCCTCCGGCGTGCCCGGCTTCTCGACCACCCAGCCGGCGTCGAGGATGTCGGCGAGGATGGCGAGGATCTCGATGCCGTCGTCGTCGCCCGATTCGGCCTTCAGCGTGTCGATCTTGTCCTCCGATTCCTGCTCGGCGAAATGCGGCGGCTTCGGCTGCGCCTCGATGATCGGCCGCAGCGCCTCCGGGTCGCCGCTGAGGGCGGCGGCGAGAAGGGCGTCGCGCTTGGCCTTCACCGGTTCGGGCAGGCCGTCATCGCCGTAGTGGACCTGCGGCATCGGCAGGCCCGTCGCCGGGGGGGCGGCGGAATAGGGCTTGAAGGCGTCGGAGGGGATCGCCGACGGATTGGCCGGCTCGTCCTCGTCGGGGGCATCCCGCGGCGGATCGAGGAAAATCCGCTGGGTCGGCACCTCGGTCGCCGCGTGCAGCGGGGCGGTGGCGGCGAGCAGCGCGAGCGCGACGATGAGCGAAATCCGCAAGGCATCTCTCCAGGCTGCGGGTCGGCCGCGGCGCGGGGCGGCGGGCGCTGCACTTCGCACGGGCGTCGCGGCGAAGGCCGGCGGGTCGCCTGCCGCGACCCGGCTTCCGGCCGGGCGGCGTGGACACGGTCTTCCTATAGGCTCGCCGGCGCGGTCTTGTCACGGCCTCGTCACGCGCGCCATCGGCGCGCGACGGCGGAAAATGGCGGAAAGGTCGGCCGCGAGGCCTCATGGCGCGGCGAGGGCGGCGCGATTGGCCGGGCGCTGTGGCCTCGCCGCAACGACGGCGGGCGGCCGGAGGGTCGTCGAGCGGTCAGCCGCGGACCGGGGTGCAGGTCGCCGGGCAGGGCGAGGAGGCCGGCGTATCGCCCGCATCGGCCGGGCCGCTCCCTCGTCGGGTAGGCCCAGGAACGATCCTGCTGCAGCGCCGGGACGGCCCTACTGCAGGGTGCGGTCGAGCGTGTAGTCGCCGGCGACGATGCGGTCGGGGATCTTGGTCATCATCGCCGCCACCACCGGTTCGCCGAACAGGTCGACGAAGGTGGTGATCGCCGCGAACAGCGCGACGTGGGCGAAGGCGTCGGCGGGAACGCCGTCGGCGTCGGCGGCCTCGATCGCGTTCTCGATCAGGCGCATCGCCCGCTGCTTGACCGCGTCGGCCTCGCGCCGTTCCGTTTCGTGAGCTTCGTCGAGGGCCGTCATCGCCGCATTCCCGTCCGTCGTTGTCGGGCCGACCCTAGCAGCGTCGGGGACGGGATCAACGCCGTTCGTTAATTTCGGTTAACGCCGGGACGTTAACGCGCGTTAATCCCCCGATTTTCCGAGCATGATCGCATGGCTAGTGCGGGACGGGCGGGGAGGGAAGCGGGAAGACGGCGGGTTTCAGTCGGCCGAGAGCCGGGTCGAGAGCTCGGCGCCCTCGGCGAGATAGGCGTCGATGATCGCCTCCGCGTTGGGTGTGCAACGGCGATAGAGCGCGGCGAACTCGCGGCGCGAGCGGTTGAAGGCCGAGACGAGGCGCCGGCGCCTGTCGGCGTCGCCGGGCTCGACGCCGAGGACGTTCGACATCTTCTCGCGCCAGAGAGCGCCGGCCGTCTCGCCGTGGCAGAGCCCGTCGAGGTGGCTGAGCGCGCCGAGAATCTCCGACAGGCGATGAAGGTCGCGAAGGTCCGCGTCCTCCGCCGCCGGCGCCGGGCCGCAGAGCGCGAGCAGAAGCGGCAGAACCCTCGTCGAAAAGCCTCTCATGCCTCCAGATACCCTCGCTGGTCCACCGGTCGCACGTCCCCGGGGCGCCGCTGCGGCGACCGTCCGCGTCACGCCCCGTCCGTCCGTGATCCTGCCCCGGCGATCCCGAACGTCGCATGAACGAAACCGGCGAGACCGGGCGTGGTGTCGAGACCGGCGATCGCCGCCGGCTCGAAGAAGGCGGCCGCCGCCGCATCGTCGCCCGGCACCGGAACCGGCGCCTCGCCCTCGGCGAGGCGGGCGGCGAAGACGGCGACGACGTGGTGGGAGAGCAGCGTACCCGCATCGTCGCGGCGGATCGCTTCGAGCAGCCGCGGCTCGCCGACCGGTTCGGCGGCGAGTCCGCATTCCTCGCGCACTTCGCGGCGCATCGCCTCCGCGAGGGGCTCGCCGGCCTCGACATGACCGCCGGGAAAGCTCCAGAGGCCGGCGAAGGGTGCCCGTCCGCGGCGCACCAGCAGCACCCGGCCATGGTGCCAGACGCCGGCGCTGACGCCGAGCCGCGGAACGATCACACCGGCGGCCCCGGTCACGGGAACAGCGCGTCGATGGTGGTCTGCATGGTATGGTCGCTGGCCTCGGGATGGGCCACCGGACCGCCGTTGATGAGGCCGCTCGCGTGTTCGAGCAGCGGCTTCACCTGGATGTCGGCGAGGTGGGCGACCCGTTCGAGCGTCTCGTCGAGATCGTCGTCGGCGTTCTCGATCAGGCGCTGGATCGAGCCGAGCGCGAGGTCGGCCATCGCCGCGGTGTTTTCGAGCGCGGCCCGGCGGGCGGGCTCGACGGCGGCGTAGGCGGCGATCGCCAGCGCCTTCTCCTTGAAATGCGACGCCTCGAAATGTTCGATGTAGCTGCGCGGTCGCCAGTCGAGAACGTCGCCGATGCATTCGGGCATCATCGGCAGCATGTCGATCAGCATGACGACTTCGTTGAAGTGGTTGAGGTAGTCGGTGGCGAGGCCGGTCTCGGGATGGATGTTGGCATGGGCGAGGCGATCCGCGCAGAGGGATCCTTCACCGAGCTTGTCGCGCGTCATCTCGCCAAGGCCTGCCACAATCTCGCCCCGTCACCCTGTTTCGCCGAAGATGGTAGGCGCGACATAGTTGCGAAAGTGCTTACGAAACCGGCACCTCCGGGGCCGGGGACGATGACCTCGCGACGCGGGGACCGAGGGAGCAGGAACGATGTGCGGACGCTTCACCCTGATCGCGACGCCGGACGAGGTCCGCCGGGCCTTCGGCTACGCCGAGCAGCCGAATTTCCCCCCGCGCTGGAACATCGCGCCGACCCAACCGGTGGCCGTGGTCCGCGGCGGGCGTGACGGCCGGCATTTCCACCTTATGCGCTGGGGCCTGCTGCCCGGCTGGGTCAAGGACACCGCGAAGTTTCCGCTGCTGATCAACGCCCGCTCCGAAAGCGCCGCCGAGAAGCCGGCCTTCCGCGCGGCGATGCGCCACCGCCGCGGCCTCGTTCCGGCGAGCGGATTCTACGAATGGCGCCGCGTCGGTCCTGACAAGCAGGCCTATTTCATCCGGCCGCGCGACGGCGGCCTCCTCGCCTTCGCCGCGCTCTACGAATATTACCAGGACGCCGCCGGCAACGAGATCGACACCGGCGCGATCCTGACCACCTCCGCCAATGCGCTGATGGCCCCGATCCACGACCGCATGCCGGTGGTGATCGCCCCGGCGCATTTCGACCGCTGGTTCGACACCGACGGCAGCGAGCCGCGCCACGTCGGCGACCTGCTCGTCCCGGCGCCGGACGACCTGCTCGAGGCGATCCCGGTGTCGTCGCGGGTCAACGCGGTGCGCAACGACGACGCCCGCCTGATCGAGCCGTTGTCGGAGCCGGTGACGGTGGATCGCGCGCAGGAGGCCGCGCCGCCGCAGCGACGGGCGGAGCCGGGCGGGAAGCGGGCGAAGCCGGCGCACGAGCGCAAGCGCCAGGGCGAGCTGTTCTGATCGACCTCCGGCGGCGGCTTCGCGGCCGCCTCAGACCACTCTGCCCGGGTTGAGGATGCCCTTCGGATCGAGCGCGTGCTTCAGCGTCCGCATCAGCTCGAGTTCGACCGGGTCCTTGACCCGCGCCAGCAGGTCGCGCTTCAGCCGGCCGACGCCGTGCTCGGCGGCGACCGAGCCGCCGAAGTTGTGGACGATGGCGTGGACCACCTCGTTCATCTCGTCCCAGCGCGCGAGATAGGCGTCGCGGTCGGCGCCGACCGGCTGGCTGACGTTGAAGTGCAGGTTGCCGTCGCCCATGTGCCCGAAAGGCACCGGCCGGCAGCCGGGCAGGAAGGCCGTGACCGCCGCGATCGCCTCGTCGAGGAAGGCCGGGACGAGATCGACCGGCACCGAGACGTCGTGCTTGATCGAGCCGCCCTCGTGCTTCTGCACCTCCGACATGCCGTGACGGAGCGCCCAGAACCGGCGGCCCTGGTCGAGCGAGGCCGCGAGCACCGCGTCCGTGACGACGCCGCGCTCGATCGCGCCGGCGAGAACGGCTTCCAGCGCCTCCCGCGCCGCCTCGCCGGCCGTCGTACTCGAAACTTCCAGCAGCACGTACCACGGATGGGGGGCGGCGAGCGGATCGCGGGCGCCTGCCATGTGGCGGAGCGTGAAGTCGAGGGCGGTGCGGATCATCAGCTCGAAGCCGGTCAGCATCGGGCCCGCGCCCGCCTTCGCGAGGCCGAGCAGGGCGAGCGCGTGCTCGGGGCTGGCGACGCCGGCGAAGGCGACCTCGGTGGCGAGCGGCTGCGGATGGAGCTTCAGCACCGCGGCGGTGACGACGCCGAGCGTGCCCTCCGCGCCGATGAACAACTGCTTGAGGTCGTAGCCGGCGTTGTCCTTGTGGAGGCGCTTGAGGCCGTTCCACACCCGCCCGTCGGCCAGCACCACTTCGAGGCCGAGCACCTGGGCGCGGGTGTTGCCGTAGGCGAGCACCGCGGTGCCTCCGGCGTTGGTGGCGATGTTGCCGCCGATCTGGCAGGAGCCGCGGGCGCCCAGCGTCACCGGATAGAACCGGCCCTTCGCCGCCACCGCCTCGTGCAGCCGCTCCAGCACGACGCCGGCCTCGACCGTGACCGTGTCGCCGGAAAGGTCGATGTCGCGGATCGCGTCCATGCGGCCGAGCGAGAGGACGACCTCGCGGCCGCTGCCGTCCGGTGTCTGGCCGCCGACGAGGCCGGTGTTGCCGCCCTGGGGCACGATGGCGACGCCCTCGCCATGGGCGAGGGCGAGGATCGCCGAGACCTCCGCCGTCGTCTTCGGCCGCAGCACCATCGCCGTGCGGCCGCGATAGAGATCGCGCCACTCGACGAGATAGGGGGCGATGTCGCCGGGGGCGGTCAGCACGCCGTCGCGGCCGACGATGGCCGCGAAGCGGTCGGCGAGGGCGTCGTGATCCATCGGATGATCCTCCGCCCGGACCGGGCTGGCCGGGCTCGCGTGCCGGTCAAGGGTGCGTGAAGCGGTTCGAGGGGCGGTCGAGCGCGAGGACTCGAATTCTGCGCAGGCGGCTGCAACAAATTGAGGGATATAGGGAATTGTCGTTCGCTTCAAGCGTCGCCGCAGCGCGCTCCCGACGCCTTCGCCGTCGCCGGTGAGTGGCGGCACCGTCATCGTCCCTTCATGTGGAATCGGAAATGAAAGGTGCTGAATCAAAAAGTGAACCGGAGGCGCCGGCAGGTCCGACGCTTCAGGTTTCCACCGCATTCGCGGTCGGGTAAGACAACGCCTCGTTCGCTGCGCTGCGGAACGGCGCTCGCCGTGCCCGCCCCGGCGACGGATCGCGGCGCCGGCATTCGTGGAGCGGGCCGCGGAACGGCGGCATACCGGAAGGCTCGCCCTCCCGGCGTGCAAATGGACGTGCCTCTCCCTTTTTGATACGGAGCGGCGCCGGACGGAGATGGAGACGGGTATGGCTGAAGCGCAGGGTTTGATGGCGGGCAAGCGCGGCCTCGTGATGGGTGTCGCCAACAATCGCTCGATCGCCTGGGGCATCGCCAAGGCGATCCACGCCCAGGGCGGCACCGTCGGCTTCACCTACCAGGGTGACGCCCTGCGCAAGCGCGTCGAACCGCTGGCCGCCGAAGTCGGCGGCCTCGTCGCCGGTCATTGCGACGTCACCGACACCACCTCGCTCGACGCCTGTTTCGAGACGGTCGAGAAGGAGTGGGGCAGCCTCGACTTCCTCGTCCACGCCATCGCCTTCTCCGACAAGGATCAGCTCACCGGCCGCTACGTCGACACTACGGCCGACAATTTCAACAAGACCATGGCGATCTCCTGCTACTCGCTGACCGCCGTCGCCCAGCGCGCCGAGAAGCTGATGACGAACGGCGGCTCCATCGTCACGCTGACCTACTACGGCGCCGAGAAGGTGATGCCGCACTACAACGTCATGGGCGTCGCCAAGGCCGCGCTCGAGGCCAGCGTGCGCTACCTCGCCGTCGACCTCGGCCCGAAGGGCATCCGCGTCAACGCCATTTCCGCCGGCCCGATCAAGACGCTCGCCGCCTCCGGCATCGGCGACTTCCGCTACATCCTGAAGTGGAACGAATACAACTCGCCGCTGCGCCGCACGGTCACCACCGACGAGGTCGGCGACGTCGGCCTCTACCTCTGCTCGGACCTCTCCCGCTCGGTCACCGGCGAAATCCACCACGCCGACAGCGGCTATCACGTGGTCGGCATGAAGGCGGTGGACGCTCCCGACATCTCGGTCGTGAAGGACTAGTTGCCTCAACGGGCGGCGTGATCGTCGCGTCGCGACTCCTTGCTGGGGATAATCTGTCGGTGGCTGTTAATATCCGGGATATTCTCTATTTGTTCTCGGCGGAGGTTAACAAATCGTAAACTGCAGCGATTCTTGCGAGTCGTTTGCGGCTAGAACGGAAGCATGAGCTGATTCGCGGCGGCGAGGTTCTCATGCAGTCGAGCGGCAGAACGCCCCTCTTTTCATTTGAAATCAAGGGAGTGTCCAAGAATGGTGCCCGTTGGAGCCTTAGCGTCAGCATTCCCTACCGGTTCGCCGCGGTCGTCGCCGCCATGGCTATGGCAGCACTCGCCGGGGTGGATCTAGATCTGAGAGAATTGGTTGAACTCCTGCGTGTCTCGAACTGACTTGCCGCACCCCGCCCATCCCCTCGTCTTCATCCGCCACGGCGAGACCGACTGGAACGTGGTGAAGCGCCTGCAGGGCCGCACCGACATTCCGCTCAACGACACCGGCCGCGGCCAGGCCCGGCGCAACGGCGCCGTGCTGCGCGAGCATTTGCGCGCGAGCGGCCACGACGTGGAGGATCATGTCCTTCTCGCCTCGCCGCTCGGCCGCGCCCGCGAGACCGCCGAGATCGTCGCCGCCACCCTCGGCGTCGACCCCGTCCGCATACGCTTCGACGAGCGCCTCGCCGAGATCCGCTTCGGCACCTGGGAAGGTCACTCCCTCGCCGAGATCGAGGCGACGCGGCCCGACGAGTTCGCCCCGCGCCGCCTCGCGCCCTACACCCATCGTCCGCCGGGCGGCGAGAGCTACGCCGACGTCGCCGAGCGCCTCGAAGGCCTGCTCTCGGCCCTCGCCGGCCCCGCCATCCTCGTCTCCCACGGCGGCGTCAGTCGGGCGCTACGGGCGCTGCTCACCGGCATCGACGGGCCGGACATCGCCACGCTCCCGGTGCCGCAGGACCAATTCTTCCACTGGCATGCAGGCGAGGGACGCTGGATCTGAGGGCCGGTCGGGGAGGGCAATGGGGCCGCACCCCTCATCCGCCCTTCGGGCACCTTCTCCCGCAAGGGGAGAAGGGGAGTATGTGGAGAAGTTCGGAGTTGATCCTCCGCCTTCAGCGGGCGCGGCCTGAGATCGGCCTCGGAGTCAGCCGCGGCAGCCTTCTCCCCTCGCGGGAGAAGGTGCCCGAAGGGCGGATGAGGGGGCTGTCCGAGGACGGGCTGAGGGCGGATGAGGGGGCTCGCCGCAGCCTCTCCGCCGCCACCGCCGATTTGACCCCTTCCCCGCGCCCGCATAGAAAGCAGCGGACCCATTCCCGCCGGACCCTTCCCATGTCGCACAACAGCTTCGGCCATCTCTTCCGCGTCACCACCTGGGGCGAGAGCCATGGGCCGGCGCTCGGCTGCGTGGTCGACGGCTGCCCGCCCGGGCTGACGATTTCGGCGGAGGCGATCCAGGGCTGGCTCGACCGGCGCCGGCCGGGCGGCTCGCGCTTCGTCACCCAACGGCAGGAGCCGGACACCGTCGAGATTCTCTCCGGCGTCTTCGAAGACGACCGTACGGGCGGCCTCGTCACCACCGGCACGCCGATCTCGCTGATGATCCGCAACGTCGACCAGCGGTCGAAGGACTACGGCGAGATCCGCGACCGCTACCGACCGGGCCACGCCGACTACGTCTACGACATGAAATACGGCGTGCGCGACTATCGCGGCGGCGGGCGCTCGTCGGCGCGCGAGACGGCGGCGCGCGTCGCCGCCGGGGCGGTCGCCCGCCTCGTGCTGCCGGGGGTGACGATCCGCGGTGCCATGGTGCAGATGGGGCCGCACGCCATCGACCGCACGCGGTGGGATTGGAGGGCGGTCGACGAGAACCCGTTCTTCTGCCCGGACCGGGAGACCGCGCGGCTCTGGGAAGACTATCTCGACGGCATCCGCAAGGCCGGCTCGTCGGTCGGCGCGGTGCTGGAGGTGGTGGCCGAAGGCGTGCCCGCCGGCCTCGGCGCGCCGGTCTACGGCAAGCTCGACCAGGACATCGCCTCGGCGCTGATGTCGATCAACGCCGTCAAGGGCGTCGAGATCGGCGAGGGCTTCGCCTCCGCCGTCCTCACCGGCGAGGACAACGCCGACGAGATGCGCCTCGGCGCCAACGGCCAGCCGGTGTTCCTGTCGAACCACGCGGGAGGCATCCTCGGCGGCATCTCCACCGGCGAGCCGATCGTCGCCCGCTTCGCCATCAAGCCGACCTCCTCGATCCTGACCCACCGCCGCTCGGTGTCGGCGACGGGGGAGGAGGTCGACCTGCGCACCAAGGGCCGCCACGACCCCTGTGTCGGCATCCGCGCGGTGCCGGTCGGCGAGGCGATGATGGCCTGCGTGCTCGCCGACCACCTGCTGCGCCACCGCGGCCAGACCGGGCGCCCCGGCCCGGTCGACTATCCGCCGCACCGGGCCTGAGTCCCGGCCCGCGTCGAGGCGCCTCCGCAGGCTCGGCGGACGCACGTTCGATCAGTTGACGCCCTTCTCGGCGAGCCAGGCGTTCATCTCCGCGATCTCCTTCTCCTGCGCGGCGACGATCTCCTCGGCGAGTTTGCGGATCTCGGGGTCGGCGCCGTATTGCAGCACCACCTTCGCCATGTCGATCGCGCCCTGGTGATGGGGGATCATGCTGCGCACGAAGTCGACGTCGGCGTCGCCGGTCAGCGGGATGTTCATCGCCTCGTGCATCCGGGCGTTGGCGGCGACGAAGGCGGCGCTGGCGGCCGAGACTTCGGGGCTCTCCTTGCTCATCGGGCCGTGCTCGCCGTGGTCCATCCCCGGCATCATCATCGTGTCGTTGGCCTCGCCGTCGTCGACGGCGGTCTGCGCCGGCGCGGCGGCCGGGGCGAGGGCGAGCAGGGCGGCGAGGAGGAAGGCGGAAGCGTGGCGCGGCATCGGGACTGTCTCCGGGCGCGGCCCGCGGCGGCGGGCCGTCTGATGCGAGAATCTTTGCCAACCGGCGCGTTTTTGTGACAGAGGAACCGCGACGGCGCCAGTGCGCCCGCCATGCCGGCCGGCGGCCGGCCGCGGACCGCTCCGCCCCGAGCGACACGAGGACCAGACCATGACCGACAGCCTGCCCGACCGCCTCTCGACCGACCCCGACAGCCCGTTCTACGACGAGGATCTGCTCACCCGCGGCGTCGGCATCCGCTTCAACGGCACCGAGAAGACCAACGTCGAGGAATATTGCGTCTCCGAAGGCTGGATCCGCGTCGCCGCCGGCAAGACGCTCGACCGTCGCGGCAAGCCGATGACCCTGAAGCTCAAGGGCAAGGTCGAGGCTTTCGTCAAAGACGCCGAGTGAGACGAAGACGGTCTGCGCGCGGTTGCAGCGTCCCTCGCTACGCGGGTCGCGGCGACGGACCGCTGACGATCGGCAACGCGGTGTTCCCCATCGGCCTGCAGCAGCGTGACTTTTCGGCCACGCTGCGACTTCAGGTGGACGACGGTCCAGCTTGCACCATGAATCGGACTCGCCTTCTTTCGGGACCCGGACGACACTGCCTCCGGTTGTCGACCGTCCGGGGGCGGGCGACGACGGGGCGGCCGACTCGGCGCCCGGACCGCGACGCGTGATCGGGGGATGGAATGAAGGCGACTGGAATGATTCTGGCGGCCGCGCTGGCGCTGGCCGTGAGCGGGTGCGTGACACGCGAGTCCGAGAGCGGGCCGCAGGTTATCAGGCCGGGCGGTAGCTTCACCTGGTTCTACTACTCGTCACCCAAGCGATTCTGTCAGGTCGGCATACCGGCGGAATACAAGATCATCACGCCGCCGCAGCATGGCCGGCTCGAGATCGTCACCGAGCGCGGCCGGGACGACAACGAAGGACGGGCGTGCAGCGGCAAGGACATCAAGACGACCGGCATCGCCTACAGGGCGCCGGCCAACTATGCCGGACCTGACCGCTTCGTGGTTGAAGTCGGCCGGCAGCGGTACACCAACGCTTCGATCCGGGCGTGGCGGCGTTACGAGTATCAGATCATCGTCAAGTGAAGTGCGAACGGGGGGCCGTCGGGGGTGTGCGTTCTCCGGGTGCGGCGCGGCCTCGATCTTCTTCCGTCGCGACGCGCACCGCCTCGCGGCACTCGAAGGTCGGGCGCGGCCGGCTTGCGCCGCCGCGCCGCGATCGTCGATCCCTCGCCGATGCGCCAATCTCGATACGGGTTGATCGGACGCCGTTCCGAACGTGGATTCCTTGTATCGATCGTCAGGCGCGCAGACCCGAGTGGCAATTCCGCCACGCTGCGACCTGAAGTCGAATAGGCCACGTTTTCCTCGTGTTGACGGACTCGCTTTACCCGACCGGCCGAACCATTCTCCGGCTGGTTGTCGCGGGTGGTATGGCGCATTCAACGGGGCGGGTCGACGGCGCCGATCGCTCGGACGGCTTGTGCAGCATGGATTTGCAAGAGGGTCATATGATCAACGGGTGGGTCAGGGGGATCGTTCTCGCGGCGGCGCTCGCGACGAGCGGTTGTGTGACGACGATGCCGCAGGACGGTCCGGCCACGGTTGCGGCGGGCGAAGGCTTCTCCTGGTATTTCTATTCTACCGACAAGCGCTGGTGCGACACCGGAATGCCGTCGCTGATCAAGATCATCACACCGCCGCGACATGGTCGGGCCGAGGTGATCATGGAACACGTCACGGTCGATGACGAGGACAAGAAGTGCAACGGCCGCACGTTCAAGGCCAACAAGATCGTCTATGAGGCTCCCCGGGGTTACAAGGGACCGGACGACTTCGTCATCGAGGTCGGAAGCCAACGCTACGTCGGCAGTTCGATCCGGGCATGGAAGCGGTACGAGTACAAGGTCATCGTCAAGTAAGGCTTCCTGGCGTCAGGCCGGCTTCTCCGATCCCTTCGGGGAAAAGCCGCAGGGGAAACGCCACGATCGCCCGATCGAAAAACGACCGCCCCGTCCCCTCTCGCCGGAGAGGGAACGGGGCGGTCGCCTTGCCGGTGAGCCCGGCGCGAGCTGGTCGTCGTGCCGTCAGATCCGCCCGAGCAGCAACAGGATCAGCACGACGATCAGCACCGCGCCGAGGATGCCGGAGGGGCCGTAGCCCCAGCCGCGCGAGTGCGGCCAGGCCGGGATGGCGCCGACGAGCAGCAGGATGACGATGATCAGCAGGATGGTACCGACGGGCATGGCTCTCTCCTCCCGGGGCGGCTTCGGCCCGGCTGGGTGAACGACAGGGGATCGATCGGGGTCGTGATGGTGCCGGAACGTCGACGATGCCGGGTTGGTTCCGCGCGAGAGGGGGCGACGCGAACGCCCGGCAGGTCCGCCGCACGGGGCTGAGGGGACGGACGGGTCACGGCGGAGAGACGGCGCCAGAAGACTCGCAGCCCGTCCGGGTACACCTCCGGAAACGGCAGGGTCATGAACCGGACGGCCGTGCCGGCCACGACGGCGCCGCCGCCCGCCGCCCGAAACCGCTCGCCCCCGGGAAGGCTGCACGGCCGCGGTCCGCACGCCGGCTTCGGCCGGAGCCTGCGATCAGCGCCGCAGCACGGCAACGGCCTCGACGTGGGCCGACCACAGGAACTGGTCGACGGGCGTGACCGCGCCGAGGCGATAGCCGCCGTCGACCAGCAGGCGGCAGTCGCGGGCGAGCGTCGCCGGATTGCAGGAGACGGCGACGACCACCGGCACCGTCGAAGCCGCCAGCGCCCCGGCCTGGGCCGCGGCGCCGGCCCGCGGCGGGTCGAACACCACGGCGTCGAAGCGGGCGAGTTCCGCCGGGCTCAGCGGATCGCGGAAGAGGTCGCGCCGTTCGGTGGTTAACGTCTTGAGGCCGCCGGAATGGCGCGCCGCCCGGTCGAGCGCGGCGAGGGCCGACCGCTCCCCCTCCACGGCGTGGACCCTGGCGGTTTCCGCGAGACGGAAGGTGAAGGTGCCGGCGCCGGCGAAGAGATCGGCGACCGAGGTCGCGGTCCGCGATGCAGACCCCTTATGCCCCGGATCCCCGCTTCCCGCGCCGCCGATCGCCGCCGTGACGAGGCCGGCCAGCGCCGCCTCGCCGGCGGCGGCCGCCTGCAGGAAGCCGCCCGGCGGCGGCACCACGGCGGCGCGGCCGAAGGCGAGCATCGGCGGTGTGCGTTCGACCACGACTTCCCCGGCCGCCGCCAACCGGGCGAAACCGGCGGCCATCGCCGTCTCGACGAGGGCGAGCCGGTCGCGGTCGACGTCCTTCGCCGACAGACCGCCGAGCGCGACGTCAAGGCCGGCGGCGGTGGCGACCACCGTCACCGCGAGATCGCCCTTCTTCGGCGCGGCGATGCCGGCGAGCCGGGCGAGGGCCGGCAGGGCGGCGACGATCGCCGGCTCGGCCACCGGACAGGCGGTGATCGGTACGATGCGATGGCTCTTGCGGCCGTGGAAGCCGAACAGCAGCCGCCCGCCGGCCCGCCGTGCCGCCAGTACCACCCGGCGCCGGCTGCCCGGCGGCACCACGATCGCTTCGCCGACCTCCGGCTCCAGGCCGCGGGCGGCGAAGGCGTCCTCCACCAGCCGCCGCTTGAAGGCGGCGTAGGGGGCGGCGGCGAGATGCTGCAGCGTGCAGCCGCCGCAGTCGGTGTAATGCGGGCAGGGCGGGGCGACCCGGTCCGGCGACGCCTCGACGATTTCGACGACCTCGCCGCGGCCGCCCTCGATCCGCGCCCGTACCCTCTCGCCGGGGAGCGCGAAGGGCACGAAGACCTCGGCGCCGTCCGCCGTCGCAACGCCGTCGCCCTGGTGGCCGAGGCGGTCGATGGTGAGAAGACGCTCGCTCAAGCCGGGCTCCGGGTCGCTTCGATCAGATACTCCTCGTTACCGTCGCTGCCAAAGATCGGCGAGGGAATTCTCGGGCCCGCACGCCAGCCCGGCCGGCTCGAGATCCAGGCGGCGACGCGGTCCGCCGCGGCTTCGGCCACCACCCGGTCGCGCACGATGCCGCCCTTGCCGAGATGGTCGCGACCGACCTCGAACTGCGGCTTGATCAGCGCGACGAGGCGCGCCTGCGGCGACGCGAGGTCGAGTGCGGGGCCGAGGGCGAGGGTGAGCGAAATGAAGGAGACGTCGCTGACGACGACCTGCGGCGCAGCCGGCAGGTCGGCGGCGGCGAGATCGCGGGCGTTGAGGCCTTCGAGCGAGACCACGCGCGGATCCGCCGCGAGGCTCGGGTGAAGCTGGCCGTGACCGACGTCGAGGGCGACGACCCGGGCGGCGCCGCGCTCCAGCAGCACCTGGGTGAAGCCGCCGGTCGAGGCGCCGACGTCGAGGCATTCACGGCCGGCGACGTCGACGGCGAAGGCGTCGAGCCCGGCGACCAGCTTCAGCGCCGACCGCGACACGTAGCCCCGCGCCGGATCGTCGACGGCGATTTCGGCATCGGCGCCGACTGTGGCGCCCGGCTTCGTCACCGCCGCGCCGTCGACCCGGACGGTACCGCGCAGCACGGCGTCGCGGGCGCGGGACCGGCTGGCGAACAGGCCGCGGGAAACCAGCGCCTCGTCGAGCCGTTGCCGCCCGCTCACGCCGCCCGGTCCCGCGAGTCGGTGTCGTTGGCGACGGCGAGGGCCGGGTCGAGCGGCGTCTGGACCATCGGATCGGCTTCTTCCAGCGGATCGGGGGTCAGCACGCCGCCGACCGAGGCGGTCGAGTAGAAGTCGAAGCCGGTCTTCTCCGCGCTGGCCTGGGGGGCCCGGGTCCGGATCCTGAGGATGACGAAGAGGAACAGCAGCCCTTCGGTCGCCGCGATGAACACGAACAGCGCCTCCGGCCCGAAGGCCTTCATCAGGCCCGAGGCGACGAAGGGGCCGAGGATCGAGCCGATGCCGTTGGCGAGAAGGATGCCCGCCGCGGTCTCGACGTAGGATCCCGAATCGGACCGGTCGTAGGCGTGGGCGGCGGCGACCGAATAGGCCGGAAGGGTGGTGATGCCGAAGGCGAAGCCGAGGCCCATCAGGGCGGAGCCGGCGACCGGCAGCACCGCCATCAGCAGCGCCGTCGTCGCCGCCAGGGCCAGCACCACCAGCAGCACGACGCGGCGGTCGATCCGGTCGGACAACCGGCCGACCGGCCATTGCGCCAGCGCCCCGCCGATCACCGCCGCGCTCATGAAGACGGCGACCGCCTCGGTGGTGAGGCCGCGCTCGACGCCGAAGATCGGGCCGAGCGTCCAGAACGAGCCGTTGCCGATGCCGATGACGAGGCTGCCGACGAGGCCGACCGGCGCCATCCGGTAGAGCTTCCTCGGATTGAACTGGACCAGCGTGATCGGCGCCGGCTGGGCCGAGCGGGTCATCAGCACCGGGATCGCGGCGACCGAGACGAAGATCGAGGCGAAGACGAAGAGCTGGAAGCCCTCGATCGGCGCCACCGTCACCAGCATCTGCCCGGCGGTGATCGCCGCGTAGTTGGTGACGATGTAGCTGCTCATCAGAAGACCGCGGTTGTCGTTGGTCGCCCGGTCGTTGAGCCAGCTCTCGATGATGAGATAGAGCCCGGCGAGGCTGAAGCCGGTGACGGCGCGGCAGAAGATCCAGACGATCGGGTCGATCACCAGCGGGTGGACGAGGGCGATCGCCGAGGCCGCCGACACCAGGGCCGCGAAGGAGCGGATGTGGCCGGCGCGCAGGATCAGATAGGGCCCGGCGAGGCAGCCGGCGACGAAGCCGGCGTAGTAGCCCGACCCGATCAGGCCGATGTCGAGCGGCCCGAACTGTTCGAAGCTGGCGCGCAGCGGGGTGAGGGTGTTCTGGAGGCCGTTGCCGGCGAGAAGGAACGAAATGCCGATCAGCAGCGAGGCGATCGGTGCCAGCGTCTTGGCCACGACGAAACATCCGAACATGAGGCGGGTCGATCTGCGCCGCCGGACCCGGCCGCGACGCGCTCTCTATCGCGAGCGATCATGCCTGATTTGTGGCGGCGCCGATACCGCGCAGGGCTGCCATGGCGGCGGCGCAGGGCCGGTTGACGGTCGTTAACGCTTGCGTCCCGAGGCCGTCCGGCGCCGCCGGGAGCGACGTGGGGGAACATTCCCCGCCGCGGCCCCGTTCCGCCGCAGACCCACCGGCCCTCCCAGCCCCGGCCGAACCAGCGGGGACTCGCCCACCGGGAACCGGCAGGCCGGGAACCAACCAGGGCCGCCGCCGTTCGGCGGCCAAGTCATCAGATCTCTCACGTCCGGAGACGACCATGCATCACGACGAGCGCTATCGTCAGACCCTCGACCAGCTTCAGCGCCAGCTCCACGACCTGCAGGACCAGGCCCGCGCGCTGCAGGAGGGCGCCCGGAGCCAGCTTCCGAGCATGGGTCGCCTTCGCCATCAGGTCCGAGACCAGTGGCAGAGCCTGCCGGATCTGAGCGCCCTCGCCGCGCTACTGCCCTTCGGCTCGTTCGGCGCTTCATCCAGAAGCGCCCGCGACTATCTTCCCGACCTCCACCAGATCCAGCTTCTGCCGCGCCATCTGCGCCGTCACGCCTCCGACTACGCCCCTTCCCGCGGCACCCTCGGCACCCTGTTGCTGGTCGCGGCCGGCGGCGCGGCGCTCTATGCGGTCGCCTCGCTGGTCGCGGAGCGGCGGGCGGTCTCGGGCCGCGACGCGCCGTCGAAGGCCCTGAGGGGCCGGGAGGCCGCCGGCGGTGACTGGCGCGAGAACACCGTCGTCGGCCGCACCGTGACGATCAACCGATCGCGCGCAGAGGTCTACGCCGCCTGGCGGGATTTCTCGCGCTTCCCGGAGTTCCTGGAGAACATCGACGCGGTCGAGGTCATCGACGAGCGACGCGCCGCCTGGCGCGTCGCCGGCCCGGCCGGCAGCCACGTCGAATTCCTGACGACGATCACCGAGGACCGCCCCGGCGAGGTCATCGCCTGGCAGTCGGAGGAGGATGCGGCCGTTCGCAACTCCGGCCGCATCGTCTTCCGCGACGCCCCCGGCGGGCGCGGCACCGAGGTCGACGCCACCATCGCCTACGATGCGCCCGGCGGCGTCGTCGGCCGCGCCGTCGCCAAGCTGTTCCAGCGCGAGCCGGGCATCCAGGCCCGGCGCGACCTCAAGCGCTTCAAGCAGTGGATGGAGACCGGCGAGATCGCCAACTCCGCCTCCCGCCCCGAGACCTGATCCCAGCCCGACGGAGCCCCGCCCATGCGCGCCCTCACCTGGCACGGCAAGCGCGACGTCCGCGTCGACAGCCATCCCGATCCCGAAATCGTCAATCCGCGTGACGCCATCATCCGCGTCACCTCGACGGCGATCTGCGGGTCGGACCTCCACCTCTACCACGGCGTCATCCCGACGATGCGGTCGGGTGACATCCTCGGCCACGAGTTCATGGGGGAGGTGGTGGAGGTCGGCCGCGGCAACAAGCGGCTGAAGAAGGGCGACCGCGTCGTGGTGCCCTTCGTCATCGCCTGCGGCCAGTGTTTCCACTGCCGGAAGCTGCAGTATTCGGGCTGCGACAATTCCAATCCGGTCGACAAGGCCGACATGTCGGAGACGCTCTACGGTCACGCCATGGCCGGCCTGTTCGGCTATTCGCACCTGACCGGCGGTTATGCCGGCGGCCAGGCCGAATACGTCCGCGTCCCCTTCGCCGACGTCGGCCCTGTCGTGGTCCCCGAGGGTCTTTCGGACGACGAGGTGCTGTTCCTCTCCGACATCCTGCCGACCGGCTGGATGGCGGCGGAGAACTGCGAGATCGAGGATGGTGACACCGTCGCGGTCTGGGGCTGCGGCCCGGTCGGGCTGTTCGCGATCCAGAGCGCCCTGATCATGGGCGCGAGGCAGGTGATCGCCATCGACCACATCCCGCGCCGCCTCGACCTCGCCCGCAAGCTCGGTGCGAAGACGATCGACTACCGCTCGGCCCACGTCTACGAGGCGCTGATGGAGATGACCGGCGGCATCGGCCCCGACGCCGTGATCGACGCGGTCGGCATGGAGAGCCACGGCTTCTCGCCGGACAACATCTACGACTACGCCAAGCAGACGCTGATGCTGGAGACCGAGCGGCCGTCGGCCCTCAGGCAAGCCATCGTCGCCTGCCGCAAGGGCGGGCGGGTTTCGATCCCCGGCGTCTACGGCGGCTTCACCGACAAGTTCCCGATCGGCTCGCTGATGCAGAAGGGGCTCACGGTGCGCACCGGCCAGACCCACGTCCAGAAATACATCGACACGCTGTTGCGGATGATTCGGGAGAAGAAGCTCGACACGACCTTCCTCATCAGCCACCGCATGCGGCTGGAAGAGGCCCCGGAGGCCTACCGGCTGTTCTCCGACCGGCCCGACCAGGCGACCAAGATCGTGCTCAAGACCTGATCTCGTCGGCCCGGCGCCGCCGTGGTGGCTGCGCCGGGCTTCCACCCGATCCAGCGACCACGATCCAGCCACAAGGAAGGCCCGTCATGACCCGCCCCTCGAAAGGTCTCGCCGTCGTCACCGGCGCCTCCACCGGCATCGGCTACGAACTCGCCCTCTGTTGCGCCCGGGACGGCTACGATCTCGTCGTCGCCGCCGACGAGGCCGCGATCGAGGGCGCCGCCGTGCGCTTTCGCGAGGAGGGCGTTCCGGCGGAGCCGGTGGTCGCCGATCTCGCCACGGCCGAGGGCGTCGAGCGTCTTCTCGCCGCGATCGGCGATAGGCCGGTCGACCTTCTGCTCGCCAACGCCGGTCGCGGCCTCGGCCACGGCTTTCTCGACCAGTCGCTCGACGACATCCGCCGCGTCGTCGACACCAACGTCACCGGAACCCTGCTTCTCGTCCACGCCGTCGGGCGGCGGATGCGGGCGGCCGGCAGCGGGCGCATTCTCCTCACCGGCTCGATCGCCGGCTTCATGCCCGGCAGCTTCCAGGCCGTCTACAACGCGACCAAGGCCTTCGTCGACAGCTTCGCCTGGGCGCTGCGCAACGAACTGAAGGACAGCGGCGTCTCGGTGACCTGCCTGATGCCGGGACCGACCGACACCGCCTTCTTCGAACGCGCCGGCATGGAAGACACCAAGGTCGGCGCATCCGATTCCAAGGAAGATCCGGCGAAGGTCGCCGCGGTCGGCTATCAGGCGATGATGAAGGGCGAGGCCGGCGTCGTCAGCGGCTTCAGCAACAAGATCCAGGCCGCGATGGCCCATCTCCTTCCCGCCGACATGCTGGCGCAGATGCACCGCAAGATGGCCGAGCCCGGAACCGCCTCCCGATGAGCCCGCCGGCCGGGCAGGCTACCCCGTCCCCCGGCGGGCATCCGGGTGGCCTGGCCGGCGTCGACGACCAGGCCGACCGCCGCCTGCAGGAGCGGTTCTGGCGTGCCGAACGCATCGCCTGGGTCGTCTTCGGTGTCTTCGTCATGCTCGCCCTCGCCGGGGCCACCGGGTCCGGCGGGCCGCTGTCGCGCCAGCGGGTCGAGGCGGGTG
>Ga0065721_10050547_pt1 | contig 19313 bp, 17 predicted proteins | sample Mesricmetagenome_FD_59108 | JGI IMG/M metagenome (GOLD analysis project Ga0065721, IMG submission 59108) | Mesophilic microbial community from rice straw/compost enrichment Sample: eDNA_1 v2 (version 2) | ecosystem: Engineered > Solid waste > Grass > Composting > Bioreactor | place: USA: Davis... | reverse complement strand
GGATAACCGGTCATGGTCACTCGGGCCATCCATGGCCTTCGCCCTTCGGGCAGCTGGCCGCTGTGCAAAACGGCTTTCCTGCCGTTTTGTCAGGCTTCTAACGCAAACGCCCCAATCCTAATGGTTGGGGCGTTTTACTTTCAAATCTCCGCTAATTCTCCTCCCGAATGTCTGTTGTTTTGTCATCTGGAGCTCAGGCTGTTACCATCACCCCTCATTTTGTAAATACGCCTCTGCTCATGTATTCCTCTTACGCACAGCAGAAAGCAGTTTTTCTCGACTTTGATGGCACTCTGGTGCAGTTCGCCGAGCGGCCAGATGCTGTCGCAGTCCCCGCCGAGCTGCGTACCCTGTTGGCGCAGTTGTTGGTCTCCCATCAAGGCGCAGTGGCGCTTGTGTCCGGGAGAACGATTTCCTCCATTGACGAATTGCTCTCCATGCCGGAGCTTCCCGTGGCCGGCAGCCATGGGGCGGAATGGCGCCTGTCAAATGGCGAACGCGGAGAGATGCCGCTTGCGTCCCATGATTTCTATTTGGCCACCCAATTATTAACGGATTATGCAGCTGCGCATGACCTGCTGATGGAAGACAAGGTGCATTCAATCGCATTGCATTTTCGCCGACAGCCGCAATTGCGCGCGCAGATCGATCGCTTTATTGAAGAAAAAATCCAGCCTTTGAAGGGTTTGCGCACCATCTACGGCAATTGCGTGCGGGAGATTCAGCCGCTTGGAACGGATAAAGGTCGCGCCGTTGCCCGATTTATGAGTCAGGCACCTTTTACCAATCGTGTCCCCTTTTATTTTGGTGATGATACGACTGATGAAGACGCATTTGGATGGGTGAATGTCCATGGCGGACAGACTTTTAAAGTGGGTGCTGGCGCCACTTGCGCGCAGCACCGATTGGAAAATGTGGATGCGGTGAGGGCATTTTTACGCCGGATGTTACAAGAAGAGAACCTGTAGTCATGTTGCATCATGGTGTGGAGGGTGGTGTTGTCAGCATCACGCCCACCACGGTCTGCAAATTCGATTTCAATAGGAAACCTCTATGTACCAGCACAATCTTGACTTGGCACTGATTGGGAACTGTACGATAGGCGCACTCATAAGCCGGCGGGCCGAAGTTGTCTGGTGTTGTATGCCGCGCTTTGATGGCGATCCGGTTTTTTGTTCTTTGCTGCGGGCAGAGGCCAGCGACGCCTCAAGTGGAACCTTTCATATTGAATTGGAGGATTTCAGCCATAGCGAGCAGTTTTATGAGCGCAATACGGCCATCTTGACCACCAAATTGTTCGACTCGCGCGGCAATGGCGTGGTGATTACGGATTTCATTCCGCGCTTCAAACAATTTGGCCGTATTTTCCGGCCGATGATGATCATTCGGAAGTTGTCCCCCATTCTGTCGCCCAGGATAAAAGTGATCGTGCGGCCGTCTGCTGACTACGGTGCTGACGCATACAGAAAAATCCAGGGCAGCAATCACATCAGCTACCTCACAGATCATTTCCCCTCTTTGCGATTGTCGAGCACACTTTCGGTGACCGCCATTGTGGACGAAACGCCCTTTGTGCTTGATGGCGATCATTATTTGATTTTCGGTCCGGATGAATCCATTCGCGAATCCATCCCGTATATGTGTGAGCGATTTCTGCAGGAAACATCGGATTATTGGTTGGAATGGACGCGCTATCTGGCGATTCCTTTTGAATGGCAGGAGGCCGTCATCCGCGCGGCAATTACACTGAAACTCAGTGCGTATGAGGATACAGGGGCCATAGTTGCTGCTATGACCACTTCCATTCCTGAGGCGGAGAACACCCAGCGCAATTGGGATTACAGGTATTGCTGGCTGCGAGACAGTTATTTTACGGTGCATGCGCTCAATCGACTCGGCGCCACTCAGACCATGGAGCAATATCTGCAGTATCTGGTGAATATCGTCGCCTCCATGGGAGACAAGCCGTTGCAGCCGGTATTCTGTATCAATGGTTCAGCGGATATGCCGGAATATTTCGCCAAGCATCTGAGTGGCTATCGTGGAATAGGCCCTGTGCGCATAGGCAATCAGGCGGCGGAGCAGGTGCAGCATGATGTTTATGGGGCGGTCATTCTTTCTGTGACGCAGATGTTTTTTGATGAGCGCATCCTGCGCAGGGGCGATCAGGAATTGTTTCATCTTTTGGAAAAGGTCGGCGAAAAAGCTTTGGCTTATTACGATCAGCCGGATGCGGGGTTGTGGGAGCTTCGCGGCAGCCAACATGTGCATACTTTTTCCAGCATCATGTGCTGGGCTGCAGCCGACAGATTGGGCAAGATTGCCGCCCGCCTGGGATTATCCGATCGGGTGACTTATTGGTGTGACGTGGCGGACCGTATACGGGCTGCTATAGAACTCCATGGATTTAATTCCGAACTCAACGCCTATACCGCCACCTGGGGTGGTAACACCATGGATGCCAGTCTGCTGCTGGCCTGGGAATTGGGATTTGTGGACGGGCGGGATCCGCGTTTCCTCGGCACTTTGGATGCCATAGAGAAAGCGCTCAAACCTCAGGGCCGCTTTTTGTTCCGTTACGTGGTGGAGGATGATTTCGGCATGCCCGAAAACGCTTTCACCATCTGTTCGTTCTGGTATCTGGACGCGCTGGCGGCGGCCGGCCGGAAGGAAGAGGCGAGGGTGCTGTTCGAGGAATTACTGAATTGTCGCAACAGCGCAGGCCTGTTATCGGAGGATATCAATCCCAGGTCGGGTGAGCTTTGGGGCAATTTTCCGCAAACCTACAGCATGGTCGGCATTATCAACAGCGCGCGTATTCTCAGCCGTTCCTGGGAGTCCTCCTTATGAGCCGGCTGGTGGTGGTCTCCAATCGCGTCGCCAAGTCGGATGGCAGCGGGGGGTCAAAAGGTGGCTTGGCGGTAGGTGTCATGGCGGCCATGAGCACCCGCGGAGGCCTGTGGTTCGGTTGGAATGGCAAGGTGGAAAGTCGCGAGGAAACCTCTCCACGCTTGGAAACTTCTGGCGCGATTGAATATGCCACTGTGAGTCTCAAACCCATCGAATACAACCAGTATTACAAGGGCTTCGCCAACAGTGTCCTGTGGCCTCTGTTCCATCAGCGCCCGGATCTGATGGATTACAATGCCGAGGATTACCGCGGCTATCTCGCCGTCAACCGCAAGATGGTCGAGCGCCTCTTGCCTCTGTTGCGACCCACCGACCTGATCTGGATACACGATTATCACTTGATCCCCATGGGCAGAATGTTGCGGGAAGCGGGCGTGCGTTCACCTATAGGTTTCTTTCTGCACACACCCTTTCCGCCCCTGGATCTGTTGCGCACTGTGCCGGGCTATAAAGATATGCTGTCCTCCCTCATGGCCTATGATCTGGTGGGCTTTCAGACGGACGCGGATTACCGGGGATTTGCTGTGAGTGCGGCACTGGGATTGAAGGCAGAATGCCTGCCGGGCAACCAGTTCCAAATTGGCGGGAGGACCTGTACCGCAGGGGTCTATCCCATCAGCATAGAAACCGAGGCTTTGCTGGGCGCCGCCAGGGCGGGGGAGAATTCGTTGGAATTCAGGCGATTGAATTCCAGTCTGGCGGATCGCCAGTTGATTATCGGGGTTGATCGGCTCGATTACTCCAAGGGCTTGTCACAGCGTATGCAGGCTTATGAGCGGCTCTTGAAACAGCATTCGGAGTTTTTGCGCCGCGTGGTGTACCTGCAAATCGCCCCTGTTTCCCGGGGTGATGTGGAGGCTTATAGGGATCTGGCCCAGAGCATCGATCGGCAGGTGGGGCACATCAACGGCGCCTACGCGGACTTCGACTGGATGCCTCTGCGTTACCTAAACCGCGGATTTCGTCGCAATACCATCCTGGCTATGTACAAGCTGGCCCGAGTGGCATTTGTTACCCCTTTGCGGGATGGTATGAATCTGGTGGCCAAGGAGTTCGTGGCGGCCCAGGATCCGCAAGATCCTGGTGTCCTGGTGCTTTCCCATATGGCTGGAGCCGCAGATGAGCTGGACGCCGCAGTCCAGGTCAATCCCTACGATATAGATGGTGTTGCCGCGGGTCTCGCCCGGGCGCTCCAAATGCCATTGGATGAACGAATCGACCGCTGGCAAAAGATGATGGCGGTGCTGCGCGATAACAATATCCATCACTGGCAGGCGCGTTTTCTCGAACACCTGCAGGCCGTGGCCAGCGGCTAAATCCCAGAGGGCCGCTTCAAAGCTTCCAACTCTCCGTTGGCACGTGCCTGGCGGCCATAGACCCATTCAAACAGCGGTGAGGCCATGAGGGTGGTGACTATGGCCATCATCACCAGCATGGAGAACAGGGCGGGACCTATGACGCCCGCCTGCAGGCCTATGTTGATGATGATCAACTCCATCAGCCCCCGGGAGTTCATCAATGCCCCCAGACCCAATGCGGTGCGATTGTCCTGTCCGCAAAGGCGGGCTGCCGCCCAGCAGGCACCGAATTTCGCCAGAACCGAACCTGTGAGTACTGCGGCAGCGATCAGCAGGAGTTCCCAGTTGTTGACCATGGTCAGTTGGGTATTGAGACCTGAATAGGTGAAAAACATGGGCAGCAGGAGCACCACGGTAAAGGGTTCCAGCACCTTTTTGATCTGATCTGCAAAGGTGCCCCGGGGCATGACCGTGCCCAGTAGAAAGCCTCCAAACACCGCGTGCAATCCTATGGCGTCGGCGATAAAGGCGCTCAGCATGAACAGCATCAGGGTGATGGACAGCAGGGTGGGGCTCATAGGGCGGCCGAGGGCTACTTCGCGCTCAGCCATGCGCCCCAAGGGGGCGAGCAGCCGGGGGCCGAGACATATCATGCAGGCGGCGAAAATGGCGCCGCCCACTATAGCGGTGATGGCCACGCCAGCGCCTGCGCCGAAACTGGCCAATACTATGGCCAGCACGCACCAGGCGGCGGCGTCATCGATTGCCCCGGCAGATAGGGACAGGGTGCCGAGGGCCGTATGGCTCAAGCCGCGCTCATGGATGATCCGGGCCAGCATGGGGAACGCGGTGATGGCGATGGCGGCACCCATGAACAGGGTTGCATGGAACCGGCTGGCGGTGGCGGAAAAGAGGCCGGGGATACTCATGAGCCAGGGGGTGATCACCAGTGCCACCACAAATGGCACCGCCATCCCCGAAATAGAGACAGCCGCAGCCTTGTGCACATTGCTTTTGAAATGGTCCCCGCGAAACCCCAGTCCCACCAGGAACATGTACAGGCCCACCCCGAACTGCGCCCCTACGTAGAGCACCCCCTTGGTTTCGGCGGGAAAGACGATTTTTTGGATGTCGGGCGCCAGCAATCCAAACAGAGACGGGCCCAGGATCACACCGGCGATCATCTCGCCGACTACCTGGGGTTGGTGCAAATACTTGCGTCCGAGCCAGCCCACCAGGCGACACGCCGCAAGAATGATGAACATTTGTAGAAAAAAAGTGACGGACAGCTGTGCAACGGACATAGATAACCCCAAAAGCCCACCGCCAGCGGAGATCCGCGGTGGGGATCCGGAAGACTGCGGTGATCTCCAGGATACGGATAATGTTTATTGTGATAGCGGATTCCTATGTCGGAATGCCATTCTTGCCCACTGCGACACAGTGGGTGTGGCATTTATAGTGGCCTCAACCGGGGTGGGCAATTAAAATCCCATAAATTCTGGCTATGGGCAGGTGGCCCCTCTGGCCGGCCAACCCAATCATCTGCCAGTGGTACTGCATTCCATGACCCTGACCGAGTTGAAATACATAGTCACCCTGGCCCAGGAGCAGCACTTCGGCCGGGCTGCCGAGCGCTGTCATGTCAGCCAGCCGACCTTGAGTATCGCGGTAAAGAAGTTGGAGGAGGATCTGGGTGTCGTTCTGTTTGAGCGCGCCAAGACGCGGGTGCAGCCCACGGCCATGGGAGAGCAGATTCTGGTGCGGGCCCGGCGTATTCTGGATCAGGCCGCCGAAATACGGGATCTGGCGGGAGCGGACCGGGATCAGATCGCCGGACCTCTGGCGGTGGGCGCTCTGCCCACCATAGGCCCTTATCTGTTGCCGCAGCTGATCCCCCTTTTGCAGAAGGCGGCACCGCTTATGCCGCTGGTGGTGGAAGAGGATATGACCCAGGTCCTGGCCGGCAAGCTGCGCCAGGGCCAGTTGGATGTTCTGATCCTGACCCAGCCGTTTTCAGAGCCGGATGTGGTGACCCAGGTGTTGTACGAAGAGCCGTTCATGGTGCTGCTGCCGGCCGGCCATTCTCTGGCCCATAAGGCGGAGGTGCGCGCTGAGGATCTGGAGCGGGAGGAGCTCTTGTTGCTGGGAGAGGGGCACTGCTTCCGCGATCAGGTGCTGGCGTCTCTACCGCAGAGGTTTGCCGCTTCGGACCGGGGTGCGCGGTCTCTGTCCCGGAGCACCACCCTGGAGACCTTGCGACACATGGTGGCGTCCGGTCTTGGCGTGACTGTCCTGCCCCTGTCTGCCGCGCAGTCGCCAATCTATGCTTCCGACATGTTGGTGGTGCGTCCCTTTGTGGAGCCGGCGCCGCGGCGCACCTTGCTGCTGGCCTGGCGAGCCAGCTATCCGCGCCACAAGGCGGTGGATTTGTTGCGCAAGGCCCTGGTGACCGCCAGCAGCGCTTATTGGAACTATGCGACGGATCGCCGGGAGAGCCATTCAGGACTTGTGGTGGAAAACAGCAACTGGTGACCGTGCCGGGTGCCCGATATGAGAGACAGAAGGTATTCATGAATCCAATCAACAAGATCGTCATAGTCGGCGGCGGCACTGCGGGCTGGATGGCGGCAGCCATGCTGGCGCAGCATCTGAAACCGGATCTGTGCCGGATTGAACTGGTGGAATCTGCCGAGCTCGGTACCATTGGCATAGGTGAGTCCACAGTGCCACCCATAGTGGGGCTGATCCGTCGCCTGGGCATTGATGAGCAGGAATTCGTGCGTGAGACCCAGGCCACCTACAAACTGGGCATTCAGTTCAAGGGATGGCGTCAGCGGGGGGAGCGATACTTTCACCCGTTTGGCACCATCGGCCGCAGTATAGGCACGCATGATTTCTATCAGTGCTGGCTCAGGGCCCGCATGGCGGGCGAAACTGCAGCGTTGCAGGATTTTTCGCCCTGCAACGTCATGGCGGAGAGCGGTAAATTCTTTCCCCCGGGACAGGCTCGCAGTACACCGATCGGCGGGGCCAATTACGCATTTCACGTGGATGCATTTCTGGTGGCGCGCTATCTGCGTCGCTATGCCGAAGCGCGCGGCGTAAACCGCATCGAGGGTCTGGTTGAACATGTTGTGCGACGCCCTGATGGCGGCGTGGAGTCCCTGCTGCTGCAGGATGGCCGTCGCATCGACGGGGAGTTTTTTGTGGATTGCACCGGCTTTCGCGCCCTGTTGATCGGCAAGACCCTGGAGACCGGCTTTGAGGATTGGTCTCATTTGCTACCCTGCGATCGCGCAGTGGTGGTCCGCACGGCCGCCGAAGAGACCATACCGCCTTACACCATGGCCACAGCCCAGAAGGCGGGGTGGTCCTGGCGTATTCCCCTGCAGCATCGTCTGGGCCACGGTTATGTTTATGCCAGTCGTTTCTCCAGTGACGCCGAGGCCAGGGCCTGTCTGCTGCGTCAGACGCGCTCCCCCCTGCTGGAGGAGCCCCGGGTGATTCCCTTTGTGTCCGGTCGCCGCAAAGAATTCTGGAGACACAATTGCGTGGCGGTGGGATTGGCGGGCGGATTTGTGGAGCCTTTGGAGTCCACGGCCATACATCTGATCGCGCGGGGGTTGGATTTTCTGCTGAGGTACTTCCCCGACCGCGACTGCGATCCCTCGCTGATCCGGGAGTACAACCGCCGCATGGCGGCGGACTATGAGGAAGTCCGGGACTTCATAGTGCTGCACTACTGCACCACCCAGCGCGAGGATACCGCCTTTTGGCGTTGGTGCCGGGCTATCCCGATTCCCGATTCCCTGCAGGAGCGGATCGAACTGTTCCAGGCCCATGGCGCTCTGCGGGAAGGGGTCGATGAGTTGTTCCGCAGCTCCAGCTGGCAGTCGGTGTTCGAAGGCATGGGCATACGGCCGCGCAGACCCTGTCCCCGGGTGGATCATCTGGATCTTGGCCAGATCACCCAGACACTACGCTTGGCTAGAAGCGCCATTCATGGAATGGTGCAGAATCTGCCCACCCACGATCAGTATTTGCGTGACCTTTCCAGATCCGGGGCACAGTTTCAGGTGGCGGAATAAAGTGAATCTGCCCCGCCTGATTGGCTGGCTCAATACTGTCATCCCTGTGCTGGCAGTGGTCGTCGGCTACCAGATCGCCATACACGAAGAAGTGGCAGAGGCCTGTATGCCGCTGGTGGAGGGGTGTACTTCCATCAGCCGCGCCGTGCGCAATGGCAGCGCGCTCTATTGGTTTCGTCTGTGGATGATGCCACTCAGCATGCTTCTGGTGTTTTATTGGGTGCTGCAGTACCGATGGCTGGAAGGGTTGCTGGGAAAGAGACGCAGGCACAAGGCCATTCTGATTCTCGGTATGATCTCGGCGCTAGCCTTGGTGCTCTATGCCAATTTCCTCGGTTCACAGGGGGATTTTTATCGCTTCATGCGGCGTTTTGGTGTGACTTTCTATTTCGCCTTCGCGCTGTTGGCGCAATTGATCAGTCTGCAGTCGCTGCGCTCTGCGGCGTTCTCATTTCAGGGAGGCGCCTTGAGGCTGTTGCGGATGCAATGGGGATTGGTGGTGATTCAATGGCTGATTGGTCTCATATCCCTGAGTGTCACCATTGCGCAGCCGGGAAATCAGTTCGAACTGGAAAATATCATCGAATGGAATTTTGCTGTTGCCATGATCGCGTTTTACGCCTTGAGCGGAGAGCTCTGGCACCGGCATCCAATCAGGCCGCCAGAGCATTCTCGATGATCAACAACATCCCCTTGGAAGTGGTCTGCTGTCGGGACTGCCAGGGTTCCAGTCGGGTGATGTAATTTTCCTTGCAGTGCTCGGCGAGTTGCATGAATGTGGTGCGACCGGGATCGGCGAGAATAATTTTTCTCACCCCCGCGGCCATGGCTCTGGCGATCAGGGATTTCAGTTCTTTTACCATGGAGGGCCAGAAGCATATATCGGCACCGACAATCACATCCTGCCCGGCAAAATCCGCTTGTTTCAGTTCATCAAACGTTGCCTGCGCAGTTCTCACAGAAACCTCATTGAGCGCCTCGTGTGAGCGGACATAAGGAAAAACCCCACTGTCGGCATCCACTGAAACTATTTCGCCCTCGAAGTGTTTTGCGCAAAAAATTCCCAATAATCCCCAGCCACAACCTATATCCATGATGCGCTGCCGATGAGGCAGAGGGTGCTGCGCCAGATATTCCATGATCAAAAAACTGGAGTGCCAAACCTGATCGCCATAGAGCTTTGGCGCGGGGGATTCCTTGCGCAGACGTTTGATGGTCTGATGTTTGTTTTTGAGAATGCGAATGCCGTGAATGGAGCGCACATGGGACAAATTCATATAAAAAGGCTCCATCAGGAACAAAAAAAGAGGCTTTGGTTACATCGGTAACCAAAGCCTCTGATTGGGATTCTGCCGCAAGCGGCAGAAAGAAAATTACAGGGGGGTAACGTTTTCTGCTTGCGGACCTTTTTTGCCCTGGGTCACAACAAATTTAACTTGTTGACCTTCTTTCAGACTTTTAAAGCCAGTGCCAGAAATAGCGCTGTGGTGAACGAAGACGTCCGGACCGCGCTGCTGTTCAATAAAGCCAAAACCTTTGCTGTCGTTGAACCACTTAACAGTTCCAGTTGTTTCATTTGCCATATGCATAAACCTTCAAATTAAAAAAACAATCCGCGTGCTGCGGGGGATGCTGGAAATTCTGGATTACTTAATTGCAACTGACGTGGAGCTTCGGGTCTGGAACTGCGAAAGACAGGCGTCGAGGAAGAACAAGTAGAAATGCAGGATTTTCAACACAATGAATTGTACTCCGAATCTGCAGGAAAGCAACCTCGGAAGCGTAAAAGCTTAAAGAGGTCTTTTATACTGCCAAATTGATCTGTTGGATGACGCCAGTAGTACCGTCTTCACGCAGATAGATGCCTGAAGACACCACTTCCCCCAAGCTGCGGTTCTGTTCGTCCTTCAGTTGCATGGGCGTTTGTGTGTGGCCGAGATAGATGGCGCCGATCTGTCGGTCGCCGAGCGCCACCAGGGTACTGCTGCCGTCGCTGTGGACCTGCCATATGCGCAACTGGTGGTAGATGCTGTCTCCCTCATCGATAAACCCATTGCCGTCTTCGTCATAGACCGCCAGCTCCGCAAAGCCATTGTTGCTCGTTGGGCCGAAGAGTTCGCGCCCATCGTTGATCTTCCCGTCGCCATTGCGGTCCAGCGCCAGATAACCGCTGTTGGGCCGCAGGCTGGCGATCTGTTCCGGCGTGCCATCCGCGTCCAGGTCGAAGGCGAACCGGGTGCTGTCCAACTGGGCGCCTGTACCGTCGAAGTTGATTACCAATGGGTCCGTCATGACGGCGTTGCCCAGGGTGATGGACGTGGTGGAAACAAACTGACGGCTCATGCTCAGACTGGCGCCGATGGCGATCTCGCGACCGTCCTGGGTCACCACCTTGCCCACGGCGGAGAATTGCATCTTTTCTGTTTCCTCGTAGCGTGTATGGCGCTCATACACCAGTGAGGGAGCCATAACTGGTCTCTCGGTTGGCAACTGTACTTCGGCCACTCGAGGTGCTCCTGGCGGTTGTTCCGGGGTCATTAGCCGCAGCTCCCGTCCGGTGATCTGCTTGAACAGCTGGGCGATGATCAGCATTTGCAAACGGTTATTGGCATCCATGGGGCCCGTCAGGCGCAGGGGGTGCGGCTGCACCGTCGGTGCCCGCCAGTTGATGGTCGGGGCAGGCAGTTCGCGCGGAGTGGGCGGTGCGTCCAGTCGGGCGGAAACCAGGTTTTCCTGCACCTTGCTCCGCTCCCTATAGCTGTGGTGGGAGGCAAACTGGATCTGGGAGTTGCTGATGATCATGCAGAGTTCCGGGAAAGAGGTTTGTCATCCCTTATCGGCCTTTGGGTTCGGAATGTTTAAGGCCGATCGGCTCCAAGAAAACGGCAAAATGGCGCGCAAATGATCTATGGCGATACCAGTCCCAGTTTTAGCAGTGCCATAGCCAATACCCCTGCCAGGGCACAGTAGAGCAGCATTGGCCCAAGGGTGAAGCGGATGATCTGGCCCTCGCGGCCGCAGAGATTGACCAAAGATGCTGCAGCCACGACGTTGGATACGGCGACCATGTTGCCGGCGTTGGCGCCGATCATCTGCAAACCGATGATGAGGGTCAGCGGGTATCCGGAATGCTCAGCGACTGCAGCCTGAAAGCCGGAGAACATCATGTTGGAAAAGGTGCTGGAACCGGCGATGAATGAGCCCAGTCCGCCGATAAAGGGCGCGGCGAACGGCCAATGGGCACCCATACCGTCCGCCGCCAATGCGGCCAGTTCCAGGGGCATGGATTGCAGCCCGGCGCCGTTGATATCCGAGCGCAGAAAGACCCGCACCATGGGTATGGCTGTCATCAGGGCGATGGCCGTGGGGATCACCTTGGTCAGGCTGGCGCGCCATGCACCGATCAGATCGGCACTCCTGCCGTTCTGGAACCAACCCGCCAGCAGCGCCACCAGCAGAAACACAGTACCCGGCAGATACAGAGGTTTCAGCTCATTGCGGATCCCTGTATTTAGAATGTCCCCGGTACTGATCACCATCTGATTGAGCCAGTGCTTCAGGGGTAGAGCATCCAAACGCGTGATGATCAGCAGGAGCGCGACCAGGGCATACGGAAGCCAGGCGCGCAGCAGGCCCATGGCGTGGGCAGGCAGAGGCGCCTGCTGAATATCGCCGGCGAATCCCCAGACTTGTCGAGGCGTCAGCCAGTGACGACGGGCGCAGTAGGCGGTGATCAGCAGTCCGGCAAAACCACCGACTATGGAAGGAAATTCCGGACTTAGATAGCGCGCTGTCAGCCAGGCGGGAATGGTGAAGGCGAAGCCAGCCAGCAGGGCGAAGGGCCAGGCCTCCAGGCCGTCGCGCCAGCGGCGCTGGCCGCCAAAAAAGCGTGTGAGCATGGTACACATCAGCAGTGGTAGGGCGCTGGCCAAGCAGAGGTCCAGAGTGATGGCGGTGAGACCAATGTGTTGAATCAGCTCTGTGGAGGGAGCGTCCAGGCCCTGGGCGACTCCAATCAGCAGTGGAGTGCCCACCGCACCGAAGGTCACCGGACTTGATCCCGCCACCAGGGCCATGACCACTGCCGCCATGGGTGGAAAGCCGAGGACCAGCAGCAGGGGGGCTGCTATGGCTGCGGGAGTGCCAAATCCGGAGATGCCTTCCAAAAAGGCGCTGAACAGCCAGGCAATGATGATCATCTGTACCCGCCGGTCCGGCGAGATCGCGATAAATCCGTGGCGGATGACATCTATGGCGCTGGTGGCGCGCAGCACGTTCAGCAAGGTGATGGCGCCGAGCACGATCCAGAGGATGGACAGGGCAACAAACCAGCCTTCCATTACCGCCGCTGCTATGCGCACAGGTGCCACCTGCCAGAGCAACCAAGCGCTGGCGGCCGTGGACAGCAGGCTCAGCGGCATGGCGCGGGTGGCGGGCAGGCGCAGAATCACCAGCAAAAGCAGTATGGCGAGAATAGGGGTGAAGGCTGCGAACACCTGTGGCCAAGTCATAGGGCAATCGGCTGTGAATAGGGGCGCCTATTGAAAGCGAGAGCTGAAGTTCGGGCAAGTGTCGATCAGAGGCTCATGGGGATTTTCTGCGCGGCGGATCGCGGGTTCTTGCGGCCAGTCGATCTTTACGATAAAAACGCGCGCATTTTTTGCGCAAGGTGAAATTTATGGCTCTGTCGGAAGCTTATCTGCAGCGTTTTGGCGGTTTGGGCCGCCTGTACGGTGCCGTCGCTCTGGATGCGCTGGCGCAGGCGCATATGGTGGTGATCGGCCTGGGCGGTGTGGGCAGCTGGGCTGCGGAGGCGCTGGCGCGCTCCGGCGTCGGCGAACTCACCCTGATCGAGATGGATGAGGTGTGCATCACCAACACCAATCGCCAGTCTCATGCGCTGGCGTCCCAGGTGGGCCGCTCCAAGAATCAGGTGGTGGCGCAGCGGTTGCGGGACATCAACCCGGAAATCCGCGTTCACTGCATAGAGGATTTTCTCGACTCCAACAATCTGCACACATTGATCGGTCCCCAGCACCATGTCGTGGTCGACGCCATGGATGCCGCTCTGACCAAAAGCGCGCTGGTGGCCTATTGCAGCGCGCGCAAAATCCGCCTGGTGACTGTGGGCTCCTCCGGTGGCAAGTCCGATCCCACCCGTATCCAGGTGGCCGACCTGGCGCGCACCGAGGGCGATCCGCTGCTCGCCAAAATCCGCACCCAACTATTTCGCCAGCATGGCTTTGCCCGCGACAGTCACCGCAAATTCCGGGTGGATGCGGTGTTTTCGCCGGAACAGATGGTCTATCCCAAGCCCGATGGTTCTGTCTGTATGGAAAAACAGGTCATGCAAGATGGGGTGAGACTCGACTGTACGGGCGGCTTCGGCTCCTCGGTCATGGTCACGGGCGCATTCGGTTTTGCGGCGGCGGCCAAGGCTATTGAGCGCTATCTGCAACGTATTCAAACCAGGCAAAATCCGCCGGCTTTCTAGTGCCCGACAGATCCTGGCAGGCCATGCCGACAAAATTCCCGGTAAAGCCGCAGGGCATGGCGTGTTCATCGCTGAGGATGGAGGCATCCTGCTCCCAGCCGATGGCGGTCCAGTCTTTGCCATCACGGGAGTAATAGAAGCGGATGCGGTCGTTGTGAATGCGCAGTTTCAGACAGACTGCATCCCAAGCATCCAAGGGATACTCTTTTTCGATGGGATAGGTCACGACTCCCTTCTCGCACTTCATCAGACCCAGGCAGCGCTTGGCGTGAGGCGCATGGGTGAGGAAGAGGTAATAGAAACTGTCGGTGTTGTAAAAAGCCACCAGCCCCGCCATTTGTTGGAAATTCTCCGGATGGAATTCCAGGCAGGTGGCCGCCTCCAGGGCAAAGTGCTCCTGCCGGCGCGCCACCAGACTCTGTTCGAACAGGGAGGTGATGCTCTCCCGCCCGTAAAGCCGCAGATAGCCCGGCCGCTCCGTCAGACTGGAGATATCGTCCAGTCGCACACGCGGCGCCATCCAATGGTTGGGCAATTGCGTTGTCGCGAAGGTCTCCCGCGCCAGCGGCGTCGACCAGGGATGGGATGGCAGATCGGGCACCTGCACCTCATCCTGCGGCTCCTGCCCACCGCTGGCCAGACGCGGCCAGCCATCCAGCCATACCACCGGTTGCAGTGAGGTTTCGCGACCCAGAATCGAACGGCCGTTGTCCAGCCGGCGGCGGCACAGGTGGGCCAGCAGCCAACTGCCGTCGGCATTTTGGACCAGACTGCCGTGGCCTGCGGACTGCAGGCGCAGCGCCGGATTTTGATTGCTGCTGATCAGAGGATTGCCGGGCATGACCTCATAGGGACCTGTCAGGGTTCGAGCGCGCGCCACGGTGGCCGCGTGGGTGGTGAATGTGCCGCCTTCCGCGGTGAGCAGGTAATACCAGCCGTCCTTTTTGTAGATATGGGGGCCTTCCACCAAGCCGAGATCCGTGCCTTGAAAGATATTGGTGACGGGACCCACCAGGGATTGTTTTCGCGGGTCATATTCCTGTAAGAGTATGCCGCCGAACGCATTGTGGCCGGGGCGATGATCCCAGACCATGTTGATCAGCCATTTGCGGCCGTCATCATCGTGAAACAGGGAGGGATCGAAGCCTGAGCTGTTGAGATAGATCGGCTCGGACCAGGGGCCTTCGGCGCTCGGCGCCGTGACCAGGTAGTTGTGGACATCCTTGAAGCTGCCTGCCCAGCGGCGGGAGATGGTGTAGATGAGATAAAACAGGCCATCGCTGTAACTCAGGCAGGGCGCCCAGACGCCGCCAGAATTGGGGCAGCCTCGCAGATCCAGCTGCGAATAACGTGTCAGGGGATAAGCGAGAGTGCGCCAGTGAACCAGATCGCGGGAGTGGGCAATCTGCACACCGGGAAACCATTCAAAAGTGGACGTGGCTATGTAGTAGTCATCATCGACCCGCAGAATGCTGGGGTCGGGGTAAAAGCCGCGCAGAACAGGGTTTTCTAAGATGGCCATGGCGGGGAAATTCCTTTGGCAATGGATGTTCAGACTGATGGCGCTGGCTGGCGCGCCGGCAGATGTTAGCACCGGCGCTGACGGTAGTTGAATCAACCATCGTCTTCATCCTGGAGGGTGTGATCCAGTCGTACCGCCAGGACTCTGTCGATGCGCAATCCGTCCATATCGACGATTTCCAGCAGCCAGTTGGCCAGGGTTACCTTGTCGCCGGTATTGGGCACCTTACCCAGGATCTGCATGATCATGCCGTTGAGGGTTTCGTATTCGCCCTCTTCGGGAAGTTCCTTCAAATTCAGGCAGTCTTTCAGATCCACCACGGGCAATAGCCCGTCCAGTAAATAGGAACCGTCGTCGCGGCTGATGATGTAGGAGTCCGTATCATTGTCGGAATGAAATTCTCCGGTAAGCGCTTCCAGCAGATCCTGCAGCGTCACCAGCCCTTTCAGATCGCCGTATTCGTCCACCACAAACACCATTTGCGTATTGGAGTTGCGGAACACGTTCAGCAGCTCCATGGCACTCAGGTTTTCCAGGGCGAAGTGTGCGGGTTTGGCCAGGGTGGCCAAGTCCACGGTTTCGCCCGTGATCATCTGGGCCAGCAGTTCCTTGGCGTTGATGATGCCGAGAATGTTGTCCATCTGGCGGTCGCAGATGGGGAAACGGGAGTGGGGCGACTGCATGAGACGCTCGTAGTTCTCGGCGAGCGATACCTGGACGTCGAGATAAATAATATCGGTGCGCGGTACCATCAGTGAGGCGATGGACCTCTGGTCCAGGCGCAGCACATTTTTCACTATGGTGTGTTCGTGCTGTTCAATCACCCCTGTATCGGAGCCCTCTGCGAGAATCGCCCTTATGTCCTCTTCGGTCACCGACTGTTCGGTGGGGCGGTCCAGGCGCAACAGGCGCATCAGCCAGTGGGTGGAGCTGGACAGCAGCACCACGAAGAGCTTGGTCAGGCGCGCGAGCACGGTCATAGGGGGTGCCACCGCGCAGGCGATGATTTCAGCGGACACCTGTCCGATTCGCTTGGGTACCAACTCACCGACCACGATCGAGATATAGGTGACCACTACCACCACCAGTATGGTTGAGGTGATGGAACTGGCTTCGGGCGACATGCCAATGCTCTCCAGCCATACGGCGAAGGGGCCGGCGAGCACCGCCTCGCCGAAAATCCCGTTGAGAAGACCTATGGAGGTGATGCCGATCTGCACAGTAGAGAGGAATTGGGTAGGGTCTTCGGCGAGCTTCAATGCCATTTTGGCGCCGCGGTTACCGCGACTGGCCAGGGCTTCCAGGCGGGATTTTTTGGCCGTGACGATCGCGATCTCCGACATGGCGAACACGCCATTAAGCAGGATCAGGCCGATCAGGATCAGAACTTCCATAGATGCGGTGGTTACCGTTGTCGAAGAAATGGCCCGCAGCGGGGCCTATGAATGCAAGGCCAACTGCGGGGCACCGATCTTACCGCAACTGCCTTGCTCTTCGTAAAGGGTCTTGCGTCATCTAGGCGCCTGCTGCGCCTTTACCCCGTTGGCGGAAGTGATGGATCAGGGAGAACGCCACGTACAGCAGCACTACGGGCAGCACTGCGAAAAAGAATGCGGCCGTCAGCTGTGGCAGATAGGGCTGTGACAGGGCCACGGCCACGAGATAACAGACATAGAAGACATAGAGGCCCAGGAACAAAGCCCCGTCCGGCCGTGTGAGCCTGGCGCCTGAGAAAAAAAGCGGCACACACAACAGAGCCACGCCCAGCATCACGGGCAGGTCCAGACTTGCCATTTGTTCGCCCGCGAGCAGGGGGGTCGGAGAGACCAGGCCAGACATGCCAAGTACACAGAGGATGTTGAAAGTGTTGCTGCCCACCACGTTGCCGACGGCAATGTCGCGCTCGCCGCGAATGGTGGCCACCACCGAAGTCACCACTTCGGGCAGGGAGGTACCGGCGGCCACTATGGTCAGACCTATGACCGCTTCGTTGACCCCCCAGATGGTGGCGATCTCCACGGCGCTTTGCACCAGCCAGCGTGCCCCGAGCACCAGCAGCGCAAGGCCGCCCACCACCAGCAGCAGATTCTGCCAGACCGGGGTTTTCACTTTCAGCATTTCCTCCACTTCGCCGTCGGAGACGTCCATACCCTGCTGTTTGCCCTGGCGGAACAGGAACCAGGTGTAGGACACCAAGCCGATTACCAACAACAATGCCTCCCATCGATTGATATTGCCGTCGAGGGTCATGACCACGGCCGCCACCGATACACCCACCATGAGCGGCACGTCCTGACGGATCAATTGCCGGGAGATCACCAGGGGGAAAATCAATGCCGACAGGCCGAGGATAAACAGGACGTTAAAGATATTGCTGCCCACCGCATTGGCGATGGCCAGCTCGGCCTGGCCGGACCAAGCGGCTTTGACACTCACCGCCAGCTCCGGTGCGCTGGTTCCGAAGGCCACCACCGTCAGTCCGATCACCAGCGCCGGTACGCCGAAGTTTCCAGCCAGGCGCGCCGCGCCTTTGACTAACAAATCAGCTCCGAACACCAGAAGCACCAGCCCCAGAATCAACAAAAGCCAAGTCATAAGCGTCCCCAAGGAAAAAATGCGCATAGCCTATAGGTGAATGACACGAGTGGGAATACGAATTGTATTGGTCGGAATGGATTGAAGCCGTCCGGAACCTCTATGCCGGCCTGCCGGCTGGAATCCACTGGTGCAACAGGAGTAGAATGCGGCGCAATATCCCACTAAATTACTGGGTTTTTACTCTCCACCCTGCCTTTTCGAGGTGAACCGAACCATGGATATCATGGAAACCATCAAGCAACAGATCGAGCAAAATCCCGTCATTCTGTATATGAAAGGCTCTCCGGATGCCCCTCAGTGCGGGTTCTCCATGCGCGCCTCCCAGGCGGTGATGGCCTGCGGACGTCGCTTCGCATTCGTGGATGTTTTGGCCAATCCTGACATCCGCGCCAATCTGCCTAAATATGCCAATTGGCCCACTTTTCCTCAGTTGTGGGTGAAAGGTGAGCTGATCGGCGGTTGTGACATCATCACCGAGATGCACGAAAAAGGTGAATTGAAGCCGCTGATCGAAGAGGCAGTGCCCGCCGACAATGGCTGAGAAACTGCGTGATACAACGGGCGCCCCAGAGCGCCCGTTTTTATTTGGGGCTGGAGGTGGTGCAAGATTCCACCCGTCGGGTTCCCTCTGGAGGTGATCTATGGAGCTGGATATCAGTCATCTGTATGCCGACAAAACCTGGGTGCAGATAGGCACAGGGTTGGGCGGTTCGCTGCGCCGCGAATTGCTTGAATCTGCAAAAGAATATGCCGAATCCCTCGCAATACCGGAACTCACCTGCAGTCTGGAAAAATCCGGCAGCGGGCGCTTTCTGGGATGGGGTGCCAACAAGGCCCTGGTGCTGCAGGCCGATTTCAAACCCTACGCCTTCAGGGGTATCTTCACCCTCAACAGTTTTGCCGAAACCTGTGTGTTGGGTATTTATAAATTGCTCACGGGCGACAGTTTTTTTGTCGTGAATCAATCGGCTGAGGTGCGGCGCCGTGCCGTGGTCGATAAGTTGAAGCATTTGGATACCCTCGATTATTTCTTCATGGTCGACAAGGTGGTGGACCAAGTGGGCGAATTTTTGCAGGGAGCTGTCAAAGAAGTGCTTTCATCACCGGATTGAGCCCGCATCTGACACATCCGCGGGCGATGGAGGAGATTGATATGCAAGGTGTATTGATTGATCTCGACGGAGTGGTGTATCAGGACGCATCTCTATTGCCCGGAGCGGGCGCTACCATCGACTGGCTGCGACAGCAGGGCATTCCCCATCTCTTTCTTACCAATACCACTTCCAAGCCCAGGGCGTCCCTGCTGGAAAAATTGTCGCGCATGGGGATTGAAGTCCCGGAGGACCGACTGCTCACTCCCCCGATTGCTGCGGCCAATCACCTGCACCGGACGTCGGGTG
>Ga0065721_10005475_pt1 | contig 19334 bp, 15 predicted proteins | sample Mesricmetagenome_FD_59108 | JGI IMG/M metagenome (GOLD analysis project Ga0065721, IMG submission 59108) | Mesophilic microbial community from rice straw/compost enrichment Sample: eDNA_1 v2 (version 2) | ecosystem: Engineered > Solid waste > Grass > Composting > Bioreactor | place: USA: Davis... | reverse complement strand
GATATGGAAGTTACTTTCGGCTGAGTTTCTCGGGCTGTCGTTAATTGCGTCGCTGGTTGCGTTCCCCATTGCCTATTACGCTGCAGATGCCTGGCTCAATCAGTTTTCCTATCGGACAAATGCGTCGTGGATAGTTTACGCCATTGCTGCTGTCACTACCGTGAGTCTGACGTTGATTACTGTTAGCTATCAAACGCTTCGCGCAGCGCACATAAACCCGGCAAAGAGCCTGGGAACGGACTAAACGCAATGATTAAGTATCGAAAAGGACTTATTACCCTGCCGCCCCGGCAAGGAGGTATAACACAGCCATGCGGATAGCGACTCCGTTTTCAACCTGGTCGAGGATAATCGAATGTTCTGAGTCGGCGGCATCGCTGCTCAGTTCCACACCGCGGTTGATGGGGCCGGGGTGCATGATGACAATCTTCTTGTCGAGTGAGTCGAGCATCTTTCGCGTTACGCCGTAGTAAAGTGAATACTCGCGCAGCGAAGGAAAGTATTTGATTTGCTGGCGCTCAAGCTGAATGCGCAGCACGTTAGCAACGTCACACCATTGTAACGCTTTCATCACGTCAAACTCAACGTCCACTCCGAGGGTGCCAATAAACTTGGGCAGCAGTGTCGGCGGACCGCACACCATGACTTTTGCACCCAGCTTCTTCAGGGCGAAGATGTTCGACAATGCTACGCGTGAGTGGAGGATGTCGCCGATGATAGCAATCTTTTTTCCGGCCACGTCACCCAGGCGTTCGCGAATGGAAAAAGAATCGAGAAGTGCCTGTGTAGGATGTTCGTGTGTACCATCTCCGGCGTTCACGATGTTGGCAGAAATATGTTTGGCGAGGAAATGTGGTGCGCCCGCGCTGGCATGTCGCATAACGATCATATCCACCTTCATCGCCAGGATATTGTTTACCGTGTCGAGCAGGGTTTCGCCTTTCTTCACCGAACTGTTCGATGCGGAAAAATTTATCACATCCGCCGAAAGGCGTTTTTGAGCAAGTTCGAAGGAAAGCCGGGTACGTGTAGAGTTCTCGAAGAAGACGTTGGCGATCGTTACATCGCGCAGCGAAGGGACTTTTTTGATAGGACGATTGATGACTTGCTTGAAGGTATCGGCCGTTTCAAAAATAAGTTCGATGTCCTCTTTGGTGATGTCTTTAATTCCTAAAAGGTGTTTCTGACTTAATTTTGACATTGTCCTTAGTCCTTATTGATCAACCAGATTTTGTTTTGTTTGTGGCCCTGTGCTTCGAGTTCTACAAGCACGCGCTGGCTGCTGAGAGTATTAACAGCCTTTCCGACATAGTCGGCGGAGATCGGGAATTCCCGCGTGTATTTCCGTTCTATCAACACGAGTAATTCAACCTTTGCTGGTCTTCCAAAGGCGATCATGGCATCGAGCGCGGCACGGATGGTTCGGCCCGTAAAGAGCACGTCATCCACTAATACAACGTTTTTACCTTCAATAAGGAAAGGGATCCGGGTTTCGTTAGCCTGCACAGGCTTCTCCCGGCGGCGGAAATCGTCGCGGTGAAAAGTTGCGTCCAGGTAACCTAGCGGAATCTCGGTCCGGGCTTCGCGCTGAAGTTTCTGGTGCAGGATTTCAGCGAAGTAGATGCCCCGAGGCTGCAAACCGAGAATGACAGTATCGGCGAAATTGTCGTGATTTTCAATTAATTGCTGGCAAAGACGGTTTATCGTGAGATCGAGGTGGTCCGAATTGAGGATCAGTTTTCGTTGCATATCGCCGGGCAAATATACAATTATGGGTTTACAATTAACAACGAATTCCCGCCGCTAATTGTCCGTCGGCTCGTTGGCGAAACTCACTTTATTTACATAAAAAACGGTTTGCTCGCCCTCCGAGCCTTTGGCAATCTGCTGAATACCGTAGGCGTAGAAGTTGTCTTTGTACCAATAATTGAGGCGGCTTTTTGAAGCGCTGGCCCGGTTGCGAACAACGGTTTCCCCGTCCAGTGGTCTTATCGGCTCAATGGTTTTGCCTTCCACTACGTTGTTGCCTTCTATGATCTTGGAGCGAATCTGGTTCTCGAAAAGATACAGCAGCGCGATCTTATCGGGTTGCATTTCAAGCCTCACAAACTGCTCCAGCGTGAACGTCTTGACGTCGTTGATCTCAAAAGTGTTGTCCCACAAATGATGCCCCTGAGCGTCAAACCCCATAACAACTGCATGGGTATACCGAAAACCGTCGAACACACGACCCCGGTTTGAAACCATGGCAGGCATTGCACCATAATAGAAAAAGCTTGACGAGTAACGGTTGTCTACCGTGATGTATTTCGGATAGAATGCTTCGCCCAAAAGAACAAACTGATCTTTGTAGGGCACCACCTCATGAACGATAAAGCGGTAGTTAAAGCGCACATTCTTTCCCTTTTCCTTCCGCCGTTCTATCCGGTCTTTGATGCGTTGTTCGCGCTTCACCTTCATGAACTTGAAAAAGTTATGCAGGTCTCCATAGTTGTAATACCTGATCTGCTGATATCCGCTGGGATCGATACTGGCGAGAAACAAACCTTTCGAATATTCAGAGCGGCGGTTTCCGTACGTTCCTGCAATCAGCTGACTTGCATTGCCTGTGTATACCGACCTCCCGAAAAGAAGGTGTTTGTTACCCTCGGTCTTCAGTGGCATCTGGAAAAGGAGATTGCCTTCAGGATCATATTGTTTGATCCATATTGTGCGATTCCCGGTCGGGATGAAAGCACTGATCAGAACATTGAAACCTCCGTCGTCGTGGACTTCTATCTGCGTTAGTTCGCCGGCTTCATTAAGCAGACCGGGCAGTATGCGAGATTGTTGTGTGTCAAAGTTGTAATACAGTACAACGGGAACGTTATTGTAATATCCGCCGATGATAGCTGCGGTTTCGGACACCTGAAATTCCGTAGGCACAAAGGCGATGAAATTTTTTACGACGTGCTGATGATAGGTTCCGTCGGCTTCATTTACGCGAAAGATCAGCATGCCCTTACGGCGAATATCAATGTGTCGCAGAAGGAGGTGAAGTTTGCCCTTTGCATGACGTTTGCCGATGAGCTCGAACTCGTTGTCGTGCTTCAGATAACCTTGCCACTGCTGAGTGAAGCTGGTATCCAGTTTAACTAGTTCGATTAATCGGGTATTGTTTAGCAGGAGATTTCGGTATAGAAACATTCCGTTCTCTGCCATCGGGGCAACCTCATAACCGACATCGCTTTTGGTCAAAGGGATTTCAATCCTATCGGGCTGCACGATCTGGCCGGCAGCCTGAAAAGTCAGCAGAAGTAAGGCGGCTGCAATTCTACATTGATGTATCAATGCGATTAATGTAGAATACATCCCGTACCCGGTCCTTCCTCGTGGCGTTTCGTATGGTTTGATATCCCCAGACATAGAATGAATTCCCGTACCAGTGGCGAACTCCGCTATCCGTATCCTTCTCCGAACGGATCACGTCGTTTTCGTCGGAGGTGCGGATCTTCTGAGCTTCCTCAAGCGCGTCACCTCCGCCAAGCGGAATGGATTTAATCTTCAGTTCCGATTCTTTTTTATAAAGAAGGAAAGCCACGTCATTAACAACAGCGAAATCGCCTACTTGTTCAAGGGCAGGTATCCTCACTTCGTCGAGTTTCAGACTTTGATCCCATTTTACGTTCCCCTGAGCATCTACATGGATGACGACAGTTTCGAGGGACTTTATCTCATTTGAGTTGCGAGAATTGGGACCGTACATATAGGGCCTGTACATCCGGCGCATGCCGGGATAGTAAAACCCATTGTAGAAGGGAGAATATCCGTAAGGCGAATAGAACGGATTGTAATAATATGGGTTGTTAGAATACATTGAAGATGATGAGCTTGAAGGCTGATAGACTTCTGCGAGGATGTAAAATCCTTTATCATCCTCTGCGATCCTGAACGGCATGACGTGTGCCGAGAACGCAGGTTTGCGTCCTACACTGGCGAGCTCCTTGGTTTGCTTTTTGATTTTTGCAGCGCGCTTTTGATTCAGGTAGTTGAGAAAGTTCTCAAGCGAACCGTAATCGACGTATTTTATTTTCTGTTCTGAAAACGGGTCCACGGACAGGGTAAAAAATCCGCTTGACTGTTTTGCATTCCGGTCGCCCCATGTTCCTGCAATGATTAGGTCTTCACGCTGCAGTGTACTCGTCATAGCCGTTAGCAGCGTTATGTTTTCATCAACAACGACATCATCTTCAAGCAGTTGCTTGCCGGTGTCGTCAAATGTTCTGAAAACAACTTTCTTTTCGCCACGGTTGCTGCGATCCATCAGTATCGTGTTGAACGTTCCGTTTTCGTTGGTGCGAAGGTCAACAAGTTCGGTGTCCTTCTGGAAGAATCCGGGAACAACCTTCAGGCTATTTGCAGCAGGATCAAAAAGTATGATCACGGCTTCGTTGTTTACATATCCGCCGAATACAAAATTCCGTCCGGCCTTGATGAAGTGTGTCAGGCGGAAGTCAAGATCCGGTTTGATTGCATAGCGGCCGCGTTCAACGCCGTCGAGCGAGATATCAATCAGAACGAAATCATTTTTGCTTGTTTCTCCGGTGCGAAAAAGGAAATAAATGTTTTTGGGCGACACCTCATATCCGATCATGCGATGGCGTTCCTTTATCTCCAGCTCCAGCGCTGTTTTTTCTTTCAGGTCGGCGTCGAGAAAGATGAGCTCCCAAAGGCGGTTATTCTGCTTGTATTTGTCGCGTTCGCGAAATAGCGCTATGCCATCCCGTCCAAGCGGGATAATATGAAATTGGTCGTCTGAATTTTTTTGTTCGCGTTCATAACGTACAGGCTGAGTTACCTGGGCCGTAGCCATGGCGGCCGTTAGCAGTATCATCAAAAGAAAGCCTGAACTTTTCAAAAATTTTAACAACATCATTAATCCTCCTCACTTAAACCAAGTACAATATCAAATTCTTCTTTCTTCACGGGCTGAACCGACAGGCGTGAATTTTTAACCAGCGTCATATTTGATAAACGTTTGTCAGCTTTGATTTGTGCGAGCGTCACAGGTTTTTTCAGTTTGCGATCCTGCGCTACTTCTACAGCAATCCATTCGTTGTCCTTTGGATCCGGAAATGCTTCCTTCGTAATCTTGCCTACGCCGACTACGGCTTTGTCGTCCATACTGTGGTAAATGAAAACCGCATCGCCCTTCTTCATCGCTTTGAGGTTGTTTCGTGCCTGGAAGTTGCGCACGCCATCCCACGCTGTTTTCTTATCTCTTACAAGATCATCCCAGGAATAGGTTCCTGGTTCCGTTTTCATTAACCAATAGTTCATAGTTTACTTTTTATTAGACTTCCGACCGATTGTGTAACGTTTAAGACCTCCGGCAGGCCTTAACGTGATACGAAAGACAAGGTCGTGTATTTTACACAGCTTAGCGCTTTCTAAAATAGCAAATAGTCTTAATTTGTTTACTTACCTGCTCGTTTAAATGGATGTACTCATAATCCTTTCCGGTGCGCCGGGTAACATTATTTTTTCAACCCCTCTTATAAGGTGTCTGAAGACACGTCTTGAGAATCCCCGGATAAGTTTCCTGACATCGGAGGAAAACAAATACCTCCTTCAGGACAACCCTTACCTCGACAAGGTTTATGATTTTTCTGACTTTCGAAAGCACCGCAAACAACATTCCAATCGGTTTACTTATGTATTTGATCTGGATGCCGATCTCCGGTCGCGCCTCGTAACAGCTTTCATTTCAGGTACCGTGTTCCGAATTCAGAAACGAACCTGGAAAAAGTGGCTTCTCACACGGCTCAAGATCAACCAGATGATTCCGACGCACATTGCGGATCAGTACCTGCAAACGGCGAGTAGGTTGAACCTTAGTGGCGATGGGTTACGGCCTGACTTCTTCATTCCTTACAAAGACGAGGTTCCCACGGAGTGGCTGCCGGAACCCTTCAGGAAGGGGTATATTGTATTTTGCATTTCGGCACAGCATGCAACGCGGCGTTTGCCGCTTTCGCGGATGATTGAGGTGTGCGACCGGATAAACAAGCCCGTGGTTATTCTGGGCAGCAGTGCCGATGCCGACGATGGTGCGCAGTTGGAAAAGTTTTTCACACGCCGGGAAGAGCACGCCGACCTCGAAAATACACTGCTTGCCCTGAACAAGAAGACGGTGGTGTACAATGGCTGCGGGAAGTTCAATTTCAACCAACAGGCAAGTATCATTAAGCAGTCGCGATATGTTTTCACGTTTGACAATGATTTTATCGCCGTAGCTTCGGCATTCGGCAAGGAAACATTCGCGATGTACGGCAATACGGTCCTTGATTTTGGCTCATATCCTTACCACACCCGTTTTACGATCTTTGAAAACAACAGGCTTTCCTGCCGGCCGTGTTCTGCCAAAGGTTACGGGAAGTGCCCGCTGAAGCACTTCCGGTGTATGAATGACCTGATGTTCGATTTCTATGTGGGCTGACGTAGAAACTGTTGCCGATTGCATGTTACCGCCACCTGTTGGCCGGTTCTGAGCACTGAATTGTTATTGTCCCCCGCCAGGCGTCCTAATTCAGGAAAGTCCTAATGATACAAGCGGCCTTTAACGACTGAAGAATATAGGAAGAGTGGAGAGAGAGTGGAGAAAGAGTGGACGATGAGTATAGGACGACTAGAAGATCACAATAAAATTTCGCAGCGCAACACCTGCTGAAAAACGGGCGACAGCATTAGGATTTTGATTAGGTGAGACCAGGCTTTTGGGGTATCCGTCCCATGACGGTGGTTCAAGACACCGTGACAATCGGCAACGAGACCCCGATCTATCCTCGAGGTGTCCTCGACAGGACCTCGAATGCGCGGCAAATGATCGGCAAACTTATTGCTAGGTTTTAGCAACTATATCTCAATTTCACGATTCCAGAACTAGCATATGTATCCCAAATACTTGCTTTAATGTTGCGGTATATACCAAGAAAGGTCGGGGAAAGGTCGAGGAAAGGTCGAGGATTGCTGCGAGCTGCTGCAGCTGGTTGCCAGGCGGAACGGGTGGCAACAGAGCACCGGCCACAAGCAAACACCCGCAAGCGACATCCTGAATCCTGGACTTGAAAATTAAGCCGATTTGAACCTTCCCTCTACGGAGTGGCAAGCCGAATCCCAACAGTTGGCTTTTCCGGCAACGGGTAACGGAGCGTTCGCGCATTCGAAAATGACAATTTAAAGCGAGGGGGTTGAATGCCTGCTTTCTCTGATGCGATTTACAGGCGACAGGGAACCGGCAACCCGCAACGTACACTTCACACTCCACGCCGCGTTACACGTTACCGTACCATGCGTTTTTGCCTGAGGAGCCCTGAGCAGGAACTCCAATCAGAAATCAATACGCTCTGACGAGCTTTCCATCCATATAGTTCACGTACGAGCGGTTGACGACTTTCATACCTCCCGGGGTTGGATAGTCGCCGGTGAAATACCAGTCGCCGGAATGGTAAGGAATAGCCTTATGGAGGTTTTCAACCGTCTGGAACACCACCTCGAGCTCGGCCTTCATATCGGCGGGGCGGCAGATTTCAGCGATTTTTTTTGAGATCTCATCGTCCGTAAACTGATCGTAAAGCTGCTTGACGTAGTTAATCTGGCTCTCGTGGCCGCGGGCGCGAATACATTTTTCGTACACTTCGCCAAGCAAGTCGTCTTTGCCACGGTCACGAAGCAATGCAATCATGGCCCGGAAGGCGATGAATTCACCCATCTTACTCATGTCAATCCCATAACAGTCGGGGAATCTGATCTGAGGCGCCGATGATACAACAACAATCTTCTTCGGCTCAAGGCGGTCAAGCATTTTGAGGATGCTTTTCTCAAGCGTTGTTCCACGCACGATGGAATCGTCGATAACGACGATAGTGTCGACGCCTTTCTTGATTACCTCGTACGTTGTATCATATACATGAGCAACCATTTCATCGCGGTGTTCGTCGTCGGTGATGAAGGTACGAAGCTTCACATCTTTGAGAACGAGCTTTTCAATCCGGGGACGGAACGAAAGGATATCTTCAAGTGAGTCCACCGAAGGCTTCTGGTCGATAACGTGATCTTTCTGTTTGCGGATGAGGTAGTCTTCGATGCCGGCCATCAATCCATAGAATGCGGTTTCTGCTGTATTCGGAATATAGGAGAAGACAGTATTCTTCAGGTTGAAGTTGATGGCACGAAGTACCTGGGGAACCAGCAACTTGCCGAGTTGTTTACGTTCCTTGTAAATATCGGGGTCGTTGCCGCGTGAGAAGTAAATGCGCTCGAAGCTGCAGGATTTTTTCTCACCAGACTTGATGATCGGATATTGAGCATAGTCACCGCTCTTCGTGATGATGAGCGCGTGTCCCGGATCGATTTCTTCGATTTGGTTGTAATCGATATTGAACGCCGTTTTGATCGCTGGTTTTTCCGATGCAACCACTACAACTTCATCGTCGGCGTAATAGTACGCAGGGCGAATTCCATTAGGATCGCGAACGACGAAGCTTGAGCCGGACCCGATCAATCCTGCCATGGTGTATCCGCCATCGAAGTCTTTACACGCGCGTTTGAGTACACGCTGAAGGTCAACTTCGTTTTCGATGATGTCTGATATTTCGCGGTTGGAATATTTGCCTTTGTATTTTTCAAACAGCGACTGAACCTCTTCGTCAAGGAAGTGGCCGATCTTTTCCATAACGGTAACGGTATCCACTTTTTCCTTTGGATGCTGGCCAAGGTTGACGAGGATGTCAAACAGTTCTTCAACGTTTGTCATGTTGAAGTTTCCGGCCATTACGAGGTTACGACTTCTCCAGTTGTTCTGGCGAAGGAAGGGGTGCACATTTTCAATGCTGTTCTGACCGTGGGTCCCATAACGAAGGTGGCCCAACCAGATCTCTCCGGTGAAGGCCACGTTTTCTTTTAACCACTGTTCGTTTCTGAATTTATCCTTCCCTTCCTTCTGCGCCTTTCGGTATTTCTTACTGATTTTTTTGAAGAGATCCGCCACGGGTGCGGGTTTAACAGAGCGATAGCGACTGATATATCGGCGGCCTGATTCGACATCTATTTTGATATTGGCAACTCCGGCACCATCCTGCCCGCGGTTGTGTTGCTTCTCCATGAGGATATACATCTTGTTCATGGCGTAAGTCGGGCCGTATTTCTCGATGTAGTAGGAGAGCGGTTTACGGAGGCGAATCATCGCTATTCCGCATTCGTGAAGAATCTGATCACTCATTTTTGGGTTCCTTACGTTAACGCCTGCCGATTCTCCTGGGGTTGGATGACGGAACCGTTAACCGTTAGGGTACAAAGTTAATTTTATTAATCCATCCCATCAACAGCCCCGGCTTGAAGAAGAGCAGAAGTATCAGGAAAACCAGAATGGCGCCTAAAAGATTTGTTTTTGTGAAATTATTTTCCGCCGGCGCGTCGGTTGCCGGGCGCACAAACGCGAAATACGGTATGCGGAGGTAATAGAAAAGGGCGACTACCGTGTTTAACAATCCGAAAACAAGAACCCATAACAATAACGACTTCCCTGTTACACTGTAGCCGTCCCACAAGGTTGAAAAGACAAATAACTTGGCCGTAAACCCTGCCGTTGGAGGAAGTCCCGTTAGCGCAATCATCCCCACGAGCAAAAATATGGCGGGCCACAAGAATGATTTCCCCGTTCCTGAATAGTCCGCAATCGTTGTCACTCCAATATTTTCAAATTCCTGCAGGTAAAGGAAGACGAGAAATGTGATCAGCAGATAAACACTTGCGTAGAATAAAAAATACTGATATCCGTTCGCGGAGAAGGCCACGACTGCAACCAGGAGGAATCCGGATTGCGCGATGGACGAGTATGCCATTAGTCGCTTGACATTTTTCTGCCACAGTGCTGAAAAGTTGCCGACTGTAAGGGTAGCAATGGTAACCACACCAAGGATCAGCTGCCAGTCAGGGAAACCTCGCATGTTGAGGATGGTGATGAACTTGCATAGAATACCAAATCCTGCAACCTTTGGAACGACGGAAAAGAAAGCAACCACAGGCATAGGCGCACCTTCATAAACGTCAGGAACCCAGGGATGCATGGGCGCCGCTGCAACTTTGTAAAGAAACCCCGCGAGGGAGAACAGTGATGCCGCGAGGAAGAGAGGCAGGGGTTGTTCGGCGATTCCCTGAACAAATTCAATGGACGTAAACGTCAGCGTGCCTGACATGCCGTACAAGAGTGAAAATCCATAGATCATCACTGCAGAGGCAACAGACCCGAAGACGAAGTATTTGAGGCTCCCCTCGGTAGCACTCTTGTCGAATGCGAATGCAGCCAGTACATAAGAACAAATCGAGATTAGTTCAAGAGCGATGAACAACATCAACAGTGATTCGCTCATCACTAACAGATGTGCACCGAGTATCACGGCGAGGATGAGTGCATAGTATTCCGGGAGGCGTTGTTGTGGTCGCGTACTTAACCACGTCATGATCACAGTTAAGATGCCGCCAAGACTGATGATCAAATTAAGGAAGACAACGAAGTCACCCGTCTTGATCACACCGTTGAACAATACGGCAGGCTCGTTTCCGACAGACCACCGTAAAAGTTCCCAGGCGAAAGCAATTCCAGTTACGGCCAGAGCGATCCCATGAAACAATCCCGCGTTTCGCCAGATGAGTCCGACGATAATCAACAGCAGAATTCCTGATGCAAGCATGAGGTCCGGTGCCAGCGCAACTGCGCTCCATCGGATTGACTCAAGACTATCCATCAATGAGCTGTTCACTTTCTAGGGTGTTAAGGTTAACGCCTTTCCGGCAGCAAGAATTATTTCGGTAAACCCTTTTGCGAAAGGATCGATGTATCGAATCAGAAGTTGGGGAAAAATTCCAAAGCAGAAGGCGGCCAATCCCAGGGGGATGAGCATCAGATATTCACGACGCGTGAGGTCCGTCAGCTGTTCCGGGAGAATTCTGCCCTTGACGTTAAACGGTCCGAAGAACATCCGCTGTAACGTCCACAGGTAGTATGCAGCCCCAAAGACCAGTCCGCTTGTTGCAATAATAGCGAGGCTTTCGTGCAACAGGCCGTTTGCGGACGGAGCTCTGAATGCACCGAGGAATACGAGAACCTCTGCGATGAATCCTGAAAACCCTGGTAATCCCATGGATGCGAAAAACGCAACGAGAACGAAGCCTGTGTATGCTTTCATCCGTGAGGAAAGTCCCGAGTAGAAATCTATCGTTCTGTTATGTGTTCTGTCGTACAAGACGCCCACGATAAGGAACAGCATGGCCGAGATAATACCATGGCTCACCATCTGATAGAGCGCTCCGGTTACGCCTTCCTGCGTAAGTGAGGCAAGTCCGAGGAGGACGAAACCCATATGCGAAACGGAAGAATATGCGATGAGGCGTTTAAGGTCTTTGCTTGCCATCGCATTCAATGCACCGTAAACGATTGAGACCACGCCGATGATTCCGATGAACGTGCTGAAGTACATGGCAGCCTCAGGAAAAATCGGGAAGGCTATACGTGCCAGGCCATATCCGCCGATCTTAAGGAGGATGGCAGCCAGAATTACTGAAACAGGTGTGGGGGCTTCCACGTGTGCGTCGGGGAGCCATGTGTGCAGCGGAGCAGCGGGTAGTTTGATTGCAAAGCCAAGGAAGAGCAAAAGGAACGCCCATTGGCGCGCATTAAAGACACCGAGTTGCCAGCTGTTGTTGGGATCCAGTACTGCATTTGAAATGAAGTGTGAAGGATCCTGCATGTTCAGCATGTTGAAGCTGTGAACGAGTTGTCCGGCCGGATTTCCTTCGTGCACGGAGATGTACAGACCGATCATGACGATCAGGATGAAGACGGATCCAAGTAACGTATACAGGAAGAATTTTATGGAAGCATATTCTCTGCGCGCGCCGCCCCAGATGGCAATGAGGAAGAACATGGGCAGCAGCATGAATTCGAAGAACAGGTAGAACAGCAGCATGTCCAACGCTGTAAAACTTCCTATGATTGATGCGTTGAGGACTAACAGCAGGGTGAAGTATCCCTTTACACTTGTATCAATCGTCCAGGAGGAAATTGTTGTCAGCAGCAGTACGAAAACAGAGAGGCCGATGAGGGGATAGCTCAATCCGTCCATTCCGACGAAGTATTCTGCTTTCAGTACACCCCATGAACCCAGATCAAGGGTAATCCATGGTTGCTTTTCGATGAACTGCATACCTCCGTCCGGAGCGTATAGCGAAACCGAAAAGATGAAAAGGAAAAGTTGAACGATGTTAACGGCCAGGGTAAGGTAACGGAATGAATTTGCCGCACGTGCTGGAATTATCAAACCCGCCAGGGCCGCCACAAGTGGAATGAAGATAAGTAAGGAGATCAGATAATGCTGCATTTACTTATGCGTTGAGGCGGATTCGCAGGTTTCCTAAATAAGCGACCAAATTAGAAAAATAATTATTGTAAAGAGGGCCCAAAATACATAAAGCTGAATTTTTCCGCCCTGGAATGACCGGGTAAATGACCCTGCCAGTCGCGACAACGAAGCAGTGCCGTTTACAACGCCATCGATGATAGCGGTATCAAACCATCCCGCAAGGTGAGCGATAATTACCTGTCCATAAGCGAAGATGTGAATTGACCGGTCGATGATCTTTTTATCGATGAATGTAGTGGTCCGGGCTACGAACAATGTAGGAACAACCACAAAGACCTGGTAAAACTTATCGATGTAAAGGGCATGGAAAAACACGTCTGCGTGGAGGCTTTGATTTCGCCTGAACAGCGTCCATGCAGCAAGCAAACCCAGGAGTACCCATCCGATGGAAAAGATTGTGAGTGTCGTCGAATGATGCGGACCTGCCTGGAGGAGCCATCCGGAGGGGTTGAACGGATTCCATGACACGATCAGCCAGAGCGAAGCTCCGGCCAACAACACTAAAGGTGCACGCATAATCGGTGGCGGTTCATGCACGGTAAGATTAAGCGTCGCATTTTCAGCCCCGAAGAAGGTTCGTGCTACGAATCGGAAGATGTAAATTATCGTGAGGAAGGAGACTACGAAGGCCAGCACAAAGATGATCCATCGGCCGTTGAGCGAATCGCCTTTCCAGTGGAGCAACGCACTGAATATGGCTTCTTTCGAAAGGAAGCCGGAGAAGAAAGGTATTCCGGCAAGAGATGCACCACTTATTATGGCAGCGAGTGTTGTAAGCGGGAGTTTTTTTCTGAGGCCGCCCAGGTTCCTGATATCCTGAACGTCGAAATGAACGTGAGAATGATGCTGCGTCTGATGCAAAGCATGTATTACAGAACCTGCACATAGGAAAAGACACGCTTTGAAGAATGCGTGTGTGAAGAGGTGCAGCATCNCTACTTCAGGTGCACCGGCACCAATCGCTGTGACCATCAGTCCAAGTTGAGAGATNGTNGANTAGGCGAGGATTTTTTTGATATCGGTTTGCGAGAGCGCTGCAAAGGCTCCTATCAGCGCGGTGATTATTCCGATGATGGCGACCACGGCAAGTGCAACAGGAGAGAAGATTACAAAGACACGCGTTAAGAGGTATACGCCTGCTGCAACCATGGTGGCAGCGTGAATGAGTGCGCTTACGGGCGTCGGGCCTTCCATTGCATCGGGAAGCCACGAGAACAGCGGGAACTGTGCAGACTTACCCATTACACCACAGAAGATACAAAGGGCAGCCCAGGTGCTCCATCCTGTTCCCATCTGATCCAGCTCTACAATCGAGAACGTTCCTGTTGCACTCCAGATGATCATGAGGCCGATCAGGAACCCTGCGTCGCCCACGCGATTCATCAGGAATGCTTTCTTTGCAGCTGCCGATGCAGAAGGTTTGTGATTCCAATGGCCGATGAGCATATAGGATGAAAATCCCACAAGCTCCCAGAAGACGAATATCAAGAACAGGTTATCGGCCAGTACAATGCCAAACATAGCGAATGTAAACAGGCCGAGCATTCCGAAGTAGCGTTTTGCCGCCGGATCGCCAGCCATGTAGCCCACGCTGAAGAGATGAACGAGGAAGGAGATAACACCGACGACCAGAAACATCAGGACCGTTGTATTATTTATGAGGGTCCCTGCCTTGAATGTAAAGTCTCCTACGGAAAACCATTCGAATGTTTGTACGGAGGGAGGCGCATCCCACAATCGGATGAACACTACGGCGGCCAGGGCAGCCGTTACCAGCAGGAGGAGTGGCGCCATCAATGAGACGATCCATGAATAGCGCTCGGACACAGTCATGCTGATCACAAATGACAGCAGTGGCAGCAGCGCAGCAACGGCAAGGCTGGTGTCAAAGAAAGTGGTGTCATTCAGGTTAACCGCTTCCATCATCGCTCTTTTAGTTCATCCACCTGGTCGGGGATGGCTGTATGGTAGTTTCGATATACGCTCAAGACAATTGCCAGACCGACGGCGGCCTCGCATACGGCCACGACGATCACGAAGAGTGCAAAGATCTGCCCGTCAAGATTTTCAGGATATAACCGGTTAAAGGCGACGAGGTTCACATTCGCGGCATTTAACATCAGCTCAATGCCGAGCAAAACCATGATCGTGTTGCGTTTGATAACGATCACGAAAAGGCCGATGCAAAACAGGGCGGCGCCAAGCAGGAGCAGATGTTGGAGATTGTGCATACTATGAAACGCGTGGTTTATGTGACGCGATTACAGCTGCGCCGATCAGTGCCATCAGCAACAGAATTCCGGCAACTTCAAATACCAGGACGTAGTCGGTGAGGATATCCATCCCGATAGCGCTGATGGTATCGGCGTGCGTATCAATAGGTGTGGCATTGGGAAGTTCTTCAGGAAACTCACGGATCACAGCGGCAAGTGCACCCAGCATCAGTGAAGCCAGCAGGAAGCCTGAAAAGATATTCTTGTGCTGTACGCGAAGGGGAACCTGTCCCAGTCTTGCGGTAAGCATGATTCCAAAGATGATTACTACGAGGATCCCGCCCGCATAGACCAGTATTTGCGTAACTGCTACGAATTCTGCGAAAGCGAGAACGTAAAGGGCGGCGACAGATAGCAGGCAAACCACCAGCCAGAGCGTTGCGCGAAGCAGATTCCGGCTCAGCAACACCCCCACGGCGGCAGCTCCTGCCAATCCAATAAATGCGTAGGTGATAACTTGAAGGACGTTCATGACGAAGGTGGAGGTCCGGAAGGTTTGATCTTAGGCCTGAAAACAGGTTTAGCCCCTGGCTTTGCGGGAGCTGCCGGTTTTGGAGCCTCTGCATTTTCCGGTCGAACAGCAGGTTCGGCTTTCGCAGCCTGTTTTGCTAACTGGAATATGTCGTACTCTTTTTTCTTTTCCTGAATTTCCTGTTCAGTCATTTCCGAAAACGCGAAATTGTGATCCTTCATGTCGAGAACACTGAAGTCAAACACCTTGGTCATCGTAAGACATTCAGTTGGGCACACTACCGTGCACAGACCACAAAAACAGCATTTTCCTATATCGATATCAAATTTAGCGGCATAGATCCTTTTGGGGGTACCATCAGACGTTTTGCCGTATTCTTCAACGGCTTTGACAGGTTCAATGGTAATGCAATCTACCGGGCAGATCTTCGCGCACTTGTCGCAGACGATGCAGTCGTCGATTTCATTGTGAAGGCGATACCGCCCGTTGTCAGGGATCGGCTGCATCTCATGAGGAAACTGAACCGTGTTTATACCTTCCGTGTGATCAAAATATCCAGGGTTGGAAATATGAACAGGTTTACGGCTTCTAATTGCCTTAAAGAGGTGAACAAGTGTAAGGCGAAGACCATCCCAGAGCGTGGCTATGCCATAACGGATATTTTGCCAGTATGTGAGTGTCTTTCCTTCCATTCTTGGTTGAACAAAAATAGAATAGAAATAGATCAGGGAAAGTATTTACCCTCAAATCTTAGAAAGAATTCACGCTTCCTGCAGATTCTTTGGGTAATGTGAAAAAGAAGGTACTACCGTTCCCTTCGGAGCTTTCCACCCAGATCCGGCCACCGTTTTTCTCAATGAACTCTTTGCAGAGGATCAGTCCGAGTCCGGTACCTTTCTCGTTGGCTGTACCGCGTGTTGTGTACGGAGCGGTCTTGTCGAACAGAATATTGAGAATTTCAGGCTTCATGCCAATTCCGTTATCCTTTACGGAGATCAGCCATTCCTTACCTTNATCCTGGCCAGTTATCAGNACCTCACCGCCATCGTTNGTGAANTTAATGGCATTNGTGATAAGGTTTCGAATCACAAGGTTTATCGTGTTGGCGTCACCAAAAGCAATCGCGGGATCAGGTATGTTGTTGACCATACGGATGGATTTACCCGGCACAGAGGTCAGCAACTGGATATTCTCGTCGGCGATTTTGTGAAGGTCGATCTTTCCTGCCTGCAGATTGAGTTTATCCATTTGCAGCAGAGTCCAGTCGAGGAGGTTGTTCAACAGCGTTCGCGTATGGTTGAAACGCGAGCGCAGTTCCTTGATGTGGACGGATAGTTCAGACGGTTCGATAGCGCCCTTGTCCATCAAATCCAGCAGCCCCGACAAGGCATTGATTGGCGATCTCAGATCATGCGAAATGATGGAGAAAAATTTGTCTTTGACCTGATTGAGCTTCTCCAGCTCTTCGCTGCGTTTTTCCATCTCTACCTGATGCTGCAGGAGCAACTGGTTGATTTTTCTTCGTCGTTGACCGCTCCGGTAAACGGTGATCAGCAGAATTCCGCTTAACGCCATCACAACGACAAGGATGTTTCTTACGAATTCCTGTTTGCGTATTGCACTGCGTTGTTCAGCCTGTTCGAGACTGAGGCGTGCGATCTGAGAGTCCTTAGATTCTGTTTCAAACTGCACCTGATAGCGCAGCAGCCTTGATTGTTTGTCTGAACTGAACAGGGTGTCTTCGAANTGTTCGTACAGTTTGAAGTACTCAAGTGCCTTCCGGTAATCGCCGCGTTTCTCGTAAAGGGCTGACAAATGCTGGAAGCAATTTAGTTCGAGTACACGTGCATTGAGCGCGCGCGCCTGGTCAAGACTCGTGGTAATGTATTTATGCGCCTCATCAAACTGGCCCATGTTNAGGTAGACGAGACTTTTGCCGAGGTTCACTTCTGCTATGCCATAACGATCTTTCGGACCGGCATACAATTCATTTGCTGAATCGTANTATGCCAGCGCCATTTGGTAGTTTTCCTGCATNGCGTGAATGCGCGCGATGTTGATCATGGTCTTAGGCAGGAGGACACGAAGCNGTTGTTGCCGACTCAGACGGATAGTTTCCAATAGCGTTGTAAGGGCCGAATCGTATTTGCCCTCGCGAAGCATGACATCGCCAAGTTCGGAAAGTGAATACGGTTCACCTTCTGCGTCGTTGATCGACAAACTCATGGCGCGTGAGCGTTTCAAATATTCCTTTGCGGGTTGAAACTGTCCCAGTTCCTTGAACACGCGACCAATATTGTGAAGTGTGATGGTCGTGAGCAGCGAATCCTTCATGGATGTTGCAAACCGATACGAATGAAGGAAGTACTGATACGCCTCATCGTATTCGCCCATGTCGAAGTAGTCGTGTGCGACATAATTATAGCTGCGCGCGAGGCGGACGCTGTCGTTGAGACGGATACTGGCGTCAAGGGATTTTTTATCTTCCTTCAGTGCTGATTGAAAGTCACCGCTGATGCGATAGATAGAGCCCAGGCTGCGGTGAGCATCGGCGAGCCCCTGGGTAAACGACGTTTTCTCCGAGACGCGGATGGCGTCTTCCGTCAGTTCACGGCTCTTTGCAATGTCGACGTATTCATAGAGGGACGACAGCTTCAAAAGCGTATTTACCCGAACGTGGTCGGGAAGTTTTTTCTTCAGCTGAGCTTCCAGACTGTCGATCGTGTTTTGCGCAAATGTCAATCCACATCCGAGTAGCAGCAGCAAAATGGTCAGGAAACGCCTTGCGATAGCTGCCGCCAAGTCTAAACTAAAATAATTTTTAAGAAACCACATACGATCACGAGTAGTAAGGCAAAGGGTGTCAAGTACTTCCACGAAAGATTCATCAACTGATCAATTCGCAGACGCGGATAGGTCCAGCGCACCCAGATCTGGAGGCCCACGAAGAAAAGCGACTTGGAGACCAGCCAGAACACACCCCAGACGATACCTGTCCAGGTACCTGGTGTGCCGCTGGTCCAGGAGGCAAGTTCAACCGGACCTATATTGGGGAGAGGGGTAGCCCAACTACCAAAAAAGAGAACTGTTCCAAGGATGCTGACCAGCAGCATCATGGCATATTCTGACATCATCAGAATCGCCCAGCGAAACCCCGAATATTCAGTTTGGTAACCTGCGACAATTTCGGATTCTGCTTCAGGCAGATCGAAAGGTGCACGATTACATTCGGCAAGTGACGCTATAAAGAATATTATCCAGGCCAGAAAAAGNACGGGATATTTAAAGACATTCCACATGATGAAACCGCCCCAGCTCCGTGTGTCGACTTCCCAGCTGGTAACACCAAGAAGATACTGTGGTTCATCGGAGAATATGCTTTGTTGATATGACATCTCCTGGAGACTCAGTGTTTCGCTCACCATACACACGGCGAGCACCGTCAATCCGAGGGGGACTTCATACGAGATAATCTGCGCCGCGGAGCGCATCGTTCCCAACATGCTGTATTTGTTGTTCGAACTTAGTCCTGCGATGATTATTCCGAGCACGTCAAGTGATACAATCGCGAGCAGGAGGAATACCGCCGACCCGATGTTGGCACCAGTCCATTCAGGAGCCAGAGGGAGAGCAGAGAAACCTGCCAGGATCGATACAAAAATCACTACAGGTGCAAGGCGGAACAGGAATTTATCCGCAGCGGAAGCAATTATGTCTTCCTTCTGGAGCAGTTTAACCAAATCGGCAACTGTTTGCAGCAAGCCATAGGGCCCGACTTCCATAGGACCCAGGCGATCCTGGATAAAGCCTGCAATCTTCCGTTCGGCATAAACGCCAATAACCATGTATAACAGGATCAATGGCAATATGAGAATGAAGGTTGTCACAGCAGACATTTAGGACGAATATGAGTATTTTATTTATTTGTAATCTTCCCTTTTGTGAAAAAACGGCACGTACAACTTACTTAATCCCAAAGTGGATGTTTCTCAAGACTCACGGTTTTTTGGAAGAAAAGACGCGCTGTTGCTTCAAAAGATTCGGTATAATCAGACACCAGAAAATGATGTTTGGCATTTTCATCGTTATTCAAAAGGTCATTTTCCTGGAGATAGTCCCGCAGGGCGAGTG
>Ga0065721_10004847_pt1 | contig 19336 bp, 14 predicted proteins | sample Mesricmetagenome_FD_59108 | JGI IMG/M metagenome (GOLD analysis project Ga0065721, IMG submission 59108) | Mesophilic microbial community from rice straw/compost enrichment Sample: eDNA_1 v2 (version 2) | ecosystem: Engineered > Solid waste > Grass > Composting > Bioreactor | place: USA: Davis... | reverse complement strand
TCGTCTTCGAGGAATTTGAGGAAGCGCTTCGTGATGACCTTGTTGAGTTTTTCGATGAGGGCTTTGTCCTGCATCGTCTCGCGCGAGATGTTGAGCGGGAGATCCTCGCTATCGACGACGCCCTTGAGGAAGCGGAGCCATTCGGGGAGGAGGTTCTTCGGTTTGGCGTCGATGAGAACCTTGCGGCAGTAGAGGGCGACGCTCTGTTCGAGGCGCGCGAAGCCGAGCTTTTCGGTGTTTTCCTTCGGGACGAAAAGGAGGGCGTTGATCGCGAGCGGGGCGTCGGCGGAGAAGTGGAGGCGGAGGCGCGGCTCGTCGTAGGCGTGGGCCTGGAATTTGTAGAACTCGGTGTATTCCTCGTCCTTGATCTCGTTCTTGTTGCGGAGCCAGAGAGCCTGGACGGTGTTGACGCGCTTGCCGTTGAGATTGATCGGGAAGGAGACGAAGGCGCTGTAGCGCTCGAGGATCTCCTTGATCTTCCAGTCGTGGGCGAAGTCGGAGGCGTCGTCCTTGAGTTCGATGACGATCTTGGTGCCGCGGCGCTCGCCCTCGCTGGGCTCGATCGTGTAGGCGCCGGAGCCGTCGGAGGTCCAGACGTGGCCGGGTTCGTCGGTTTTCCAGGAGCGCGAGTAAACTTTCACGGACTTCGCGACCATGAAGGCGGAGTAGAAGCCGACGCCGAACTGGCCGATGAGGTTGGAGTTTTTCGCACCGCCCTCGCCGAGGGCCTTGAGGAACTGCTTGGAGCCGGAGTGGGCGATCGTGCCGAGATTTTTGACGAGCTCGTCGCGCGTCATGCCGATGCCGAAGTCCTGGATCGTGATGGTCTTGGCCTTGTCGTCGGTGGTGACGTTGATCTCGAGGTCGAGTTTGTCGTCGAAGATCTCCTTTTCGGTGAGCTGGGTGTGGCGGAGCTTCTCGAGGGCGTCGGAGGCGTTGGACACCAGTTCGCGAACGAAGATTTCCTTCTCGGTGTAGAGCGAGTGGATGACGATATCGAGCAGCTGCTTGATCTCGGCTTGGAACTCGAACTTTTGCGGTGCGGTGGTGGACATAGAGTTAGTTGAGAGTTGAGAGCTGCGGACTGGTTGAGAGTTGAGGGATGAGAGTTGAGAGTGTGAGAGCCCAGAGGGGCGCGGAGGCCGAGTCTGGGGAGCCGGCTAGTTTAGCGGATGGCGGAAAAAATCAAGAGGTAGGCAGCGCCCCGATGGCGGACGCGGAACAGCAGCCGGGAACGGAAAAATGGTTTCACCTGTCCGCGAGGCGCCTCAATGAAGCCAACGAAGCAGTGGAAGGGGCATTATTATCCGCTGGGCGCGACCTGGACGGGCAACGGGGTGAATTTCGCGTTGTTCTCGGAGAACGCGACCGGGGTGGAGCTGTGTTTGTTCGATGCGCTGGGCGAGCTGGAGGTGGCGCGCGTGCGGCTGCGGGAGCGGAGCGATCATGTGTGGCACTGCTTTCTGCCGGAGATTCGTCCGGGCCAGCTTTATGGCTATCGGGTGGAGGGGCCGTATGAGCCGGAGAAAGGGCACCGGTTCAACGCGAACAAGCTGCTGCTCGACCCGTATGCGAAGGCGATCGCGGGCGAGGTGCAGTGGGCGGATGAGAATTTTGGATACACGATCGGGCACGAGGAGGCGGACCTGGCGATCGACACGCGGGATGACGCGGCGTTGATGCCGAAGGCGGTGGTGGTCGATCCGGCGTTTGCGTGGGGGCTGGACCTGCGGCCGAACCGGCCGCTGCACGAGACGGTGATCTACGAAGTGCACGTGAAAGGATTTTCGAAGCTGTGGGACGCGTTGCCCAAGCACCTGCGCGGCACCTATGCGGGAATCGGAAGTCCGCAGGCGATCGAGTATTTCAAGCACCTCGGCGTGACGGCGATCGAGCTGCTACCCGTGCATCAGCATGTGAATTCGAAGCACCTGCTCGACCAGGGGCTGACGGATTACTGGGGCTACAACACGCTCGGGTTTTTCGCGCCGGAGCCGACGTATCGGAGCAGCGACGAGATCGCGTCGGAAGTGGACGAGTTTCGCACGATGGTGCGCAGCCTGCACGCGGCGGGGCTCGAGGTGATTCTCGACGTGGTTTACAACCACACGGCGGAAGGAAATCACCTCGGACCGACGCTGAGTTTTCGCGGGATCGACAACGCGAGTTACTACCGATTGGTCGGCGACAATCCGCGCTACTACATGGATTACACGGGCACGGGAAACACGTTGAACGTGCCGCATCCGCGCGTGCTGCAGCTCGTGATGGACAGCCTGCGCTACTGGGTGACGGAGATGCACGTGGACGGATTCCGTTTCGATCTCGCGCCGGCGCTCGCGCGCGAGCTGCACGAAGTGAGCCGGTTGTCGTCGTTTTTCGACGTGATCCATCAGGATCCGATCATCTCGCAGGTGAAATTGATCGCGGAGCCGTGGGACGTGGGCGAGGGCGGGTATCAGGTCGGGAATTTTCCGGTGTTGTGGGCGGAGTGGAATGGGAAGTATCGCGACACGGTGCGTCGGTATTGGAAAGGCGACGTCGGGGCACATGGGCGATTTCGCGTATCGGNTGTGCGGCAGCTCGGATCTTTACCAAGGNAGCGGCGAAGACGCCCGTCGGCNAGCATCAACTTCATCACCTCGCACGACGGTTTTTCGCTGCGCGATCTGGTTTCGTTCAACGACAAGCACAACGACGCGAACGGCGANAACAACCAGGACGGNGACAATCACAACAACTCGTTCAACTGGGGGCATGAAGGCCTCGANGCGCCGGANCCGGTGCTGACGATTCGCCGGCGNATGCAGCGGAATTTTCTNGCGACGCTGTTTCTGTCGCAAGGCGTGCCGATGCTGCGCGGCGGCGACGAGGCGGGGGCGACGCAACGCGGAAACAACAACGCGTATTGTCAGGACAACGAAATCAGCTGGCTGCCGTGGTTGCACGACGAACACGCGAAGCGATTGGCGGATTTCACGGGACGGCTGATCCGATTCCGGCTGGCGCATCCGATTTTCCACAACTCGAGTTTCTTCCGCGGACGCGCGCTGCGCGGGCGGGAGATGAAGGATTTGACGTGGTTCAATCCGGACGGCTCGGAGATGGACGACGCGGACTGGGGCGCGGATTTCGCGAAGGTGCTCGGCGTGGTGTTGAGCGGCGACTCGCTGGTCCTCCGGACGTATGAAGGCGAGCGGGTGAAGGACGACACGTTCCTGCTCTATTTCAACGCGCACAACGAGGACTTCGAAGTCACGCTGCCGAGCGCCGAGCAGGTGCGGTGGCGCCAGATTTTGGATACGGCGTCGGAGGTCGGTTTCATCGACGAGCCGAAAGTGGTGCGCAAGGGCGGCGACACGCATGTGCTGGCGGCGCATTCGATGGCGTTGTTCCAGCAGGAGGCGGGCACGGGCGACGAGGCGCGCAATCCCTCGCGGAGACGCGAGGTGAAAGTGAGCACGGTCGCGCCGCCGAACGCGCCTCCGCCGGGATCGACGCCGACGGCGGCGGGCGCGGTGCCGTTGCCGACGACCTTGGCGCCGCCGACGCAGCCGCGGTGAGGGAAGCGGCGTGAATGCGAGCGAGTCGCCTGGAAGGCCACTCGCTCGCGCTCGTCGCTCCAACGACGGCTAGCCCTGCAGGAGGGATTGGGCGCCGTCGATGTAGACTTCGGTGCCGCTGATGTGGCTGGAGAGATCGGAGACGAGGAACCAGATCAGTTGCGCGACCTGTTCGGACGTGCCGGATTTTCCGTCGGTGAGCGGGATCTGGCCTTCGGGGAATTTGACGGGCTCGCGGGCTTTCTCGAGGTGCTGCTGGTTGGTGTTTTCGTCGATGTTGGTGTCGATCGCGCCGGGGCAGATGGTGTTCACGCGGATGCGATGTTTCGCGAGTTCGAGGGCGATCATGCGGCCGAAGGCGACCTGCGCGGCCTTCGAGCTCGAGTAGGCGGACGCGCCGGAGTTGGAGAACATGCGCGTGCCGTTGACGGAGGAAACGATGACGACGACGCCGCCGCGTTTCTTCAGGAGCGGGAGCGTGAGCTTCACGCTGAGGAACGTGCCCTTGAGGTTGATATCGAGGGTTTTTTCCCAGTCGGATTCCTCGAGTTCGTCGAGCGGGGCCCAGNNGCCGTTGATGCCGGCGTTGGCGATCACGATGTCGAGNCGNCCGNANTNNTNCNCNGTTTGGCGGATGGCGTTCTCGAGGTCTTCGGATGAGGAAACGTCGCCCGCGAGCGCGAGGGCTTCGCCGCCGGCGCGGCGAATTTCGGCACAGGTGGCCTCGGCTTCTTCGAGCTTGCGGGTGAGGCCGGCGACGCGCGCGCCGGCTTGGGCGAGAAGCAGGGCGGCGGCTTTGCCGATGCCGGAGCCGACGCCCGTGACGAAGGCGACGCGGTGGGAGAGGGTATTTGTATAAGGAGCCATATAGACCAATTCCGCGGCGGAGGAGGACGCGCAAGTGACGGCGGAACGGGAAACCTCCGGTGTCGGGTTACGGGAGGCGCACTCATGGCTCGCCGGAGGAACGGGCGGCGCGAATCGGGTGGAGTGTTCGGAACCGGACGGGCGCGGCAGCCACTATGCGCGCCGGCTCGAACATGGCATCTTCCTCACTCGAACAACACTCCCGCACCGAACCGGTGCGCTGCGGCGCAAGCGTCGCGGGCGACGGCGTGCGCTACACCGTGTGGGCGCCCGACCATGAGGCGCTCGCGGTGCGGATTCGTCGCGCGGACGGCGGCGAGGTGACGCGGCCGATGGAGCGGGGGAAGCGCGGTTATTTTACGGTGCACGACGCGGGCGGACGGGCGGGCGACCGGTATGGATTCGTGTTTGCGGACGGAGCGGTGCTGCCGGATCCGGCGTCGCGTTTCCAGCCGGAGGGCGTGCACGCGCTGTCCGAGTGCGTCGACGGGCGGACGTATCCGTGGCGTTGCGACACCTGGCGGAGACCGGCGTGGGAAGGGCAGCCGATTTACGAGCTGCACGTGGGAACGTTTACGTCGCGCGGAACGTTTCGGTCGGCGATCGAGAAGCTGGACCACGTGGCGAGTCTGGGCGTGGGCGCGATCGAGATCATGCCGGTGGCGGATTTTCCCGGGGAGCGGAACTGGGGTTACGATGGCGTGGCGCTGTTCGCGCCGGCGCGGTGTTACGGGCGACCGGATGATTTGCGTGCGCTGGTGGATGCGGCGCACGAGCGCGGGTTGGCGGTGATTCTCGACGTCGTCTACAATCATCTCGGGCCGGACGGAAATTATCTGATGCGTTACGCGAAGGAGTATTTCGATCCGGAGCGGCACACGCCGTGGGGGCAGGCGTTCAATTTGTCGCACGAGGACAGCCAGCCGGTGCGCGATTACTTCGTGTCGAACGCGTGTTACTGGCTCGACGAGTTTCGTTTCGACGGGCTGCGGCTGGATGCGACGCATGCGATCGAGGATCCGTCGGCGAAGCATTTGCTGGCGGACATCGCGGCGGCGGCGCATGAGCGCGGGGCGTTCGTGATCGCGGAGGACGATCGGAATGCGTGCGTGGTGTTGCGCGATGCGAACGGGTCGCGGACATCAGATCGATGCGGCGTGGGCGGATGATTTTCATCATCAGGTGCGCGTGGCGCTGACGGGCGTGCAGGAGTCGTATTTCAAGAGCTATGGCGGATCGGCGAAGGAATTGGCGGAGACGCTGGAGCACGGGTGGTTTTATCGCGGGCAGTCGTTTCCGCAGTGGAAAGGAAAACCGCGCGGGGAGGCTTGCACGCATCTGGCGCCGTCGGCGTTTGTGTTCTGCATCGAAAATCACGACCAGGTGGGGAATCGCGCGAAAGGCGAGCGGCTGGAGCATCTGGTGTCGCTGGCGGCGTTTCGCGCGGCGTCGGCGCTGCTGTGTTTCACGCCGTATGCGCCGATGATCTGGATGGGGCAGGAATGGGCGGCGACGACGCCGTTTCAGTTTTTCACGGATCACGAAGGAGAGCTGGGGCGGTTGGTATCGGAAGGGCGGAAGAAGGAGTTTGGCATCGCGTCGGGTGACGTGCCGGATCCGCAGGCGGAGGAGACGTTCAAGCGATCGAAACTGACGTGGGACGAGTTGCGGCTGTATCCGCATGCGGCGGTGCTGGAACTGTATCGCGACTGCCTGCGTCGTCGCGCGGCGTGGTTGCAAGGCATCGCGAACGATCGTTCGCGCTGGCGCGTGGTGGCGCTCGAGAACGCGGTGGCGATTCGTTATCAGTCCACGCCGGAGCGGCTGCTGGTGTGCACGCTGCGGGGGGACGCGCGGATGTCGCTGACCGAAGGCGAACTCGCGGCGCCGGCCGGGGCGGAGTGGCGGCTGGAATTCGAGAGCAATGATGCGTGGCGCGAGCGTGGCGGCGGGCGGGGTTTGCCCGAGGCGGCGCGGAAGGCGGTGGACGCGCTCGTGCTCGACGGGCCCGCGACCGTGCTGCTGGTGGCGCGGGAGAAAGCGAGGCCACGCTGATGCCCTTGACGACGGCACAACGGGTTCCGCTGGCGACCTACCGGTTGCAACTTCGACGCGAGTTTCCGTTCGCGGACGCGACGAAGATCGTGCCCTACGTGGCGGAGCTGGGCGTGAGCGACTTCTATTGTTCGCCGGTGTTTCTCTCCACGCCGGGGAGCGCGCATGGTTACGACGTGAACGATTACCGGCGGGTGAATCCGGACCTGGGCGGGCGCAAGGAACTGGAGCGGCTGCATGCGCGGCTGCGCGAGCACGGGATGGGCGTCCTGCTGGACTTCGTGCCGAACCACATGGGGATCAATGGTCCTGGACTTTTGAATACATGGTGGCGCGACGTGCTCGAGCACGGCGAGCATTCGGCGCATGCGGAGTTCTTCGACATCGACTGGAACGCGGGGACGCATCACGGCCGGTCGCAGGTGCTCGTGCCGATTTTGGAAGATCATTATGGACGCGTGCTCGAGGCGGGAAAGCTGGCGCTGGTGGTCGAGGACGGCGGGTTGAACATCGCGTATTACGACATGCGTTTTCCGCTGAGCCCGCACAGTTATCCGGCGGTGCTGCGCGGCGTGGACGACGGGAAGGAGCTGGCGGAGCTGAGCGAGGTGATCGGCGCGCTGCCGTCGCCGGACGCGAGCGAGGATGCGGAAGGCGCGAAGGCGCGGACGGAGCGGTTTTCGGAGTTGAAGAAACGGCTGCGCGGATTGCTGGCGCGCGACGAAGACGTGCGGACGCGGCTCGAGGCGAGGCTGGCGGAGATCAACGGCGAGGCGGGCGAGCCGGGGACGTTCGATGCGTTGGACGACATCATTCAGCGGCAGCATTACCGGCTGGCGTATTGGAAGGCGGGGGTGCACGAGACGAACTACCGGAGGTTCTTCGCGATCGACACGCTGATCGGGCTGCGGATGGAGAATCCGGCGGTGTTTTACGAATGTCACACGCTCCTCGCGGAACTGGTGCGCGAAGGCATCGTGACGGGATTGCGGATCGATCACGTCGACGGATTGCGGGACCCGCGGCAGTATCTCGACCGGTTGCAGAATTTCGCGCTGGGCGACGCCGGCAAGCCGGTGAAGCCGCTCTATGTCGTGGTGGAAAAAATCCTCGAATCGAGCGAGCCGCTGCCGCGGGAGTGGGCGACGCACGGGACGACGGGTTACGAGTTCATCGAGCAGCTGGCGGGGGTGTTGGTGGATTCGCGGGCGGAGCGGCGGATCACGGAGACGTATGGTCAGTTTTGCGGCGAGATCGCGAGCTACGAGGACGTGGTGTATGCGAAGAAACGCATCGTGCTCGACGAGATGTTCGCGAACGCGGTGACGCGGCTCGCGCATGATTTGACGGAGCATCTGCAGACGGATCGCTGCTGGCGCGATGTGACGCGCAACGAGTTGACGGTCGCGGTGCGCGAGATCATGGCGGCGTTTCCGGTGTATCGCACCTATCGGCGGGCGGGGGAGCCGATGAGCGAGCGGGACCGGGCGGTGGTGGAGCGGGCGTGCACGACGGCGATCGGGAGGAACCGGCGTTACAACGCGGGGCCATTCGAACTTGTGCGCGACGTGCTCGTCGGCGCGTATCCGGGCCCGGACGCGCCGATGCGGTTGCAGCGGAAGCTCACGGGCTGGGTGATGAACTTTCAGCAGTATACGGGCGCGGTGATGGCGAAGTCGGTCGAGGATACGGCGTTTTACACTTACAGCCGTTTCATCGCGCTGAACGAAGTGGGCGGAAATCCGGGGCAGTTCGGCGGGAGCGTGGGGGAGTTTCACGCGAAGAACGCGGAGCGTTTGCGCGATGCGCCGCATGCATTGCTGGCGACGTCGACACACGACACGAAAGTGGCGGAGGACGTGCGGGCGCGGCTGTATGCGTTGTCGGAGATGCCGCACGCGTGGCGCGACTGGCTCGCGGAGTGGTCGGAGTTGAACCGCGTGCACAAGACGGTGGTCGACGGGCGGCCGGCGCCGGATCCGAACGAGGAGTATCGTTTGTATCAGGTGTTGCTTGGCGCGTGGCCGGCGGACGACGCGGAGCCGGACGAGACGTTTCGCGAGCGGATGAAGGAGCACTGGCGAAAGGCGGTGAACGAGGCGAAGCGGAACACCTCGTGGGTGCATCCGAACGAGCCGTGGCTGGAGGCGGGCGAGCGTTTTCTCGATGCGATTCTCCAGCCGGCGGGCGGACGGCAGTTTTTGGAGAGTTTTCGGCCGCAGGCGCGGCGGCTGGCGCGATTCGGGATGGTGAACTCGCTGGCGCAGGTGACGCTGAAGATCACGTCGCCGGGCGTGCCGGATTTTTATCAGGGGACGGAATTGTGGGATTTCAGCCTGGTGGATCCCGACAACCGGCGGCCGGTGGATTTCGAATCGCGGCAGCGGCTGGCGGAGGAAGCGGAGCGGACGAACTGGCGGACGCTGCTGGCGCAGTGGGAGGACGGGGCGATCAAGCTGCGGCTGACGCGCGCGCTGTTGAAGTTCCGCGCGGCGCACGCGGAGTTGTTTCGCAGCGGCGCGTATCAGCCGCTGGAGGTGCGGGGGCGGTTTTCGGAGAACGTGGTGGCGTATTCAAGGAGTGGAGACGGCGCGCGCGTGATGGTCGTGGTGCCGCGGCTGACGAGTTCGCTGGGGTGTCCGCCGCTGGGGCTGGTGTGGGACGACACGGCGGTGGCGACGCCGGAGGGCGGACGTTGGAAGGATGTGCTGACCGGACGGGAATTGACGGCGGACGGCGTGCTGGCGCTGGCGGATGTGTTTGGGGATCTGCCGGTGGCGGTGTTGGTGAATGAAAGGTGAGCCGGGGCAGAAGGTCCCTCCCACCGTTTATCGCGGTTTTCGAGTGGCGCGGGCGCCGACGAGGAGGTGCTTCAAGGCGCGAAGGCGCGGCGGGACGTTGTAGCGGATGACGTCGGGACGCCAGCGGTGCGGGACGACGCTCCACATGGTGCGGCGCATGCGTTCGTGGAGGCTGCGCGGCTGGGGGCGCGCGCCGCGGAACGGGGTGCGGTCGAGGTAGCGGAAGTAGAGGCGGCGCCAAGGGTGGTCGTTGGTGTAGTGCCATGGCTTGGACGTGGTGGAGTAGTGGATGATGAACGGCTCGCGTCGGGCGCGGGCGAGGGCGGAAGGCGACAGGCGAAGGTAGCCTGCGGGGTGTTTGAAGAACTTGAATTGCTGGTTCCAGCGGAGATCGAGGCGGCGCCAGCGGCCGGCGTGAACGTGGTTGAGAGCGTCCTGATCGAGAAAAGGCAGCGGGCCTTCGAAGGTGTTGACGAAGTGAAGGGCGCGATGGTGGAGGTGGGTTTCACGCCAGCGTTGGAGATCGATGAGCATGACGCCGGCGTTGAAGTAATCGTGTTCGCTGGCGAGCCCGAGGGCGGCGTAGTCGGCGGGGCGGGGATTCACGACGGCGGCGGTGGGCAATCCGTCGAGCGGCGTGGCCCAGAGGTCTTCGATCGCGCGGCGGGCGATGAGGTCGCAGTCGAGGTAGATCACACGCCGCAGGCTGGAGGGAAGGGCGTCGGGAAGAAGGAGCCGGTAGTAGGTGGCTTCGGTGAGATGCTCGCGGAGCGGGGCGGAGGACAGCGGCTGGCGGATTTGACGGACGGAGCGAAGTTCGAGGTGCGCGCCGGCGTTGGCGGCGAGTTGGGCGAGCGAGGCGGTGGAGCGGGGATCGAGCGTGCGTGAGAGCAGCCAGAAGCGGAGGCGCGACGGCGCGCGGGCGTGCGCGAGGAGGGAAGCCATCGCCGCGGCGAGCGGCGGGAGATAGCCCTCGTCGCAGCAGAACGCGACGTCGACGAAGTGAAATGGATCTTTGGATACAACAAGGTCGGCCATTTGGGCCCAACGTGGAGCCGGATGCGTGCGAGTTCACGCGCGCAGGCGGCCGGAGGCGCCCCAGCGGCGTGGCGGGAAATTTCCCGGTTTTGCGGGAAAAGCGAGCGGGCGGGGGAACGTCGCGGACGTTCGGGTGGCGACGCGAAAGCAGAGCAGGTTCAGCCGCTGGCGTGACGAGCGGAAGGCGCGCGGTCGGCGGAGTAGGTGCGCAGCGGGGCGAGGTCTTCGGGGTAGGTGACCTTGATGTTTTGCGGCGAGCCTTCGATGAGGCGGACGGTTTGCTGCGCGCGCGACATGAGAGCGATCGTGCTCTCCTCTTCCCAGCCGTGTTCGCGCGCGAGGGCGTGCGCGCGTTGGAGGGCGTCGAGGTGGTAGGCGTGCGGAGTTTGCACGGAGACGACGTTGGCGCGGGGAAGGCTTTGCTGGAGCGTGCCGTCGTTCATCAAGACGAGGCTGTCGCGGACCGGAAGCGGGGTGTAGACGGCGACGGCGCTGTGATGACGGACGGCGGCGAGGAGTTGTTGAAAGGTTTCGGGTTCGACCCAAGGGCGCGCGACTTCGTGGACGAGCACGTAGGGCGTGTGGGCGGCGTCGAGGAGACGTTGCAGGGATTCCTGGCGGGTGGCGCCGCCGGAGACGCAGGTGATTTCGCACTCGGGCGCGATTCCGCGGCATTGGTCCTGCGCCCACTCGAGGTCGCACTCGCGAACGCCGACGACGATGTGTTGGGCGAAGGGTGCGACGAGGGTGATGGCGTGCTGGAGGAGGGAGCCGCCTTTATATTCGAGCGTGGCCTTGGCGATGCCGCCGAGGCGCGTGCCGCTGCCGGCCGCGAGGATGAGGGCGGTGACCTCAGGCCGACCGCAGCAATCGTTTGAAGGCTCGTGATGCATTGCGCAGGTAAGGGAGTGAGGTGTGAACGGCGCGGCCGACGGGGCTGGCCGCGAGGAGTTTGGCTTCGGAGGCGACTTCGGGAGCGAGGTGGTCGATGCGTTCGGCGAGGCGTTCGCCGCTGCGGCCGTCGAGGAGATCGCCGAAAAGCTGTCGGCGGTAGACGGCGCGGCGGTCGGCGCAAATCCGGGGGTTGGCGAGCGCGTCGGTGAGGGCGCCGGGCAGGGCGTCGGCGGAGGAGATGCGCGTGCCCATGTCGCGCCATTTCCACTCGAGGCCGTTGGGATCGTAGTGCTCGGACGTGACGTGCTGCGGGTTGTCGATCAGGATGAGCGGGCGGTCGACGGCGAGGTATTCGAGTTGGACGCTGGAGGCGTCGCTGACGAGGACATCGGCGGCCTTGAGCCAAGGCATGATGTCTTCGCCGCGGGTTTCGAGAAGGAGGGTGTCGTTGCGACCGGCGACGGACGCGTGGAGGGCGTCGCGCCATTCGGCGAAGTCGTGGCGTTCGACGACGAGCGGGTGGGGTTTGATGACGACGAAGAGGTCCTTGCGACCGCCGTGAAGAAGATCGGCGACGCGGCGGCCGAGCATGGGCAGGGACGAGAGGCCGTGGTGCCACGTGGGGGCGTAGAGGACGACCTTGCGGTTGGCGGGGATTTGCGGCGGGCGCGGCGCGGTGAACAGGTTGTCCATCTGGACGTATCCTGTAATCCAATACTCGCGGCGGGGGCGGATGTCCTGCGCGAGGAATTCCTGGCGCATGTCCTCGCTCGTCAGGCAGACGTAGTCGGCGGCGCGGAAGGAGCGGGCGGGAATGCCCTTGTTGGCGAGGCCGTGGCGCGTGTGGACGAAGCGGGAGAAGGGGAGGTGCGCGCGGAGGTGGAGGTAGGTGAGATCCTCGGCGGCGACGATGACGTGAGGGCGGAAGCGGGTGAGCTCACCGGTGTCGGAGGTGGCGAGCCAGCGGTGGTGGCCGTCGAGGGCGGCGATCGTCGAGCGGAAGATCGCCTCGTGGAAAGAATGTCGGTAGTAAATGCCAACCCGCATGGTGCTGGAACGTCGTGGTTACGGAACGGTGACAGACAGGTGACATTACAGGAGGTGTTACGGACGGGAAATTTAGGGGTCCCCGAACTGCGGGTCGGGGAAAGGATTAGACAGGCGTGGGGCGCGGGGTAAGGGCGGGTCTCGCGAAGGAGGCGAAGGGAGCGAAGTAGGGGCCGGGGCACTTCGGTCCCTTCGGGTCCTTCGCGAGATATACTTCGAATCCCGCTCGCAGCACAGGCGGGCGAGCAACGCGAACGGCGGTGAGTTGGATCACCTTTGCAAAAGGAAGTGCGTGAGGTTTTCGCCGGCGGGGCGGAAGCCGAGGCGGAGGTAGAAATCGCGGGCGCGGGTGTTGACCTTGAGGACTTGCAGGCGAACGGGGAGGCCGAGGGAGCGGCCGGTTTCCAACACGGAGCGAACCACGGCTTCGCCCAGGCCGCGGTTTTGGAAGGCGGGGTGGATCTGGATGTTCGCCAGGAAGAGCGCGTGGGGCTCGCGTTGAACGTCGAGGAGGCCGGCGGGTTGGCCGTCGACGAGGATGACCTGAATGGTGGCGGGGCTGAAGTGCTGGCGGAAGAAATGTTCCTGCGCGCGTTCGTCCCAGGAGCCCCAGGTTTGTTCGACGTAGGGGCGCATGGTTTCGCGCTTCACGTGCCAGAGCCAGTCGTAGTCGGACTCGGTGGCGGGGCGGAGCGTGAAGGGCGGCATGGAGATGGAGCGGCGCGCCCGGGGTGGAGCCGGCTCAGAGCAGCACGAGGTCGTTGCGGTGAACGACCTCGAGGCGTTTGCGCGAAGGATGAAGCGCGGCGACCTCGTCGCCGTGGCGGCCGGCGATGGCGGGAATTTCGTCGGAGGAGAACGAAACTTTGCCGCGGGCGAAGACGGAGGAGTCGGGGCCGGCGATGTTGACGATGTCGCCGGCGGCGAACTCGCCCTGCACGCCGGTCAGGCCGACGGCGAGGAGACTGCGGCCCTGTTCGCGGAGGACAGGGACGGCGCAAGGGTTGACGAAGAGCGTGCCGGCGGGACGTTGGAAGTAGGCGAGCCAGCGTTTTTTTGCTTCGAGGGGGAGGCCGCTGGGGACGAAGAACGTGCCGGGGCCGCGGCCGGCGAGGAGGCGCGGAACGATGTCGGGTTCGGTGCCGCTGGCGATGAAGACGCCGCAGCCGGAGCGCGTGGCGAGTTTGGCGGCGAAGATTTTGGAGACCATGCCGCCGACGGCGGTTTCGCTGGTGGTGCCGCCGGCCATGGCTTCGATCTCGGGCGTGATTTTTTCGACGACGGGCACGATTTGTTTCGAGCCCTTCATGTCGATGAGGCCGGGGGCGGTGGAGAGGATGAAGAGGTATTGCGCGCCGACGAGGCTGGCGACCATCGCGGAGAGCGTGTCGTTGTCGCCGAACTTGATCTCGGCGGCGCTGACGGCGTCGTTTTCGTTGATGACCGGGATGGTGTCGTAGGCGACGAGCTGGCGGAGCGTTTCGCGGACGCCGAGGTAGCGGGCGCGGGCGCGGAGATCTTCGTGGGTGAGGAGAACCTGGGCGACGGTGAGGCCGTGCGGGGTGAAGCCGGCCTGCCAGTGCTGCATGAGGAGCGACTGGCCGATGGCGGCGCATGCTTGTTTTTTGGATACGTCCTTCGGGCGCTTCGCGAGCTGGAGCGCGCCCATGCCGAGGCCGACGGCGCCGGAGCTGACGAGGATGACCTCGGTGCCGCGCGCGCGGAGCGCGGCGACCTGGGCGCAGACGGCGGCGATGCGGGCGGTATCGAGCTGGCCGATACCGGTGGTGAGGACGCCGGTGCCGAGCTTGATGACGACGCGTTTGGGGGCGCGCGTGGCGTTTTGCGATTTCACTCCAAAGATCGCCTGCAAGCAGGCTCTACAACGAGCCTTTTAGACGGTGAGGAGGTCTTTTTCCTTGTGGGCGAGGCTCGCGTTGATGTCGGCGATGGCTTTATCGGTCGCGGCCTGGATGTCTTTTTCGACGCGCTTGGCTTCGTCTTCGGGCAGCTTGGCTTTTTTGACGGCTTCGAGCGAATCGCGGCGAACGTTGCGAACGTGGACGCGGCCCTCCTCGGCGAGGCGGTGGGCGGTCTTCACGAATTCCTGGCGGCGCTCGCGGCTCATTTCGGGGAGCGGGATGCGAATGACTTTTCCGTCCGGGACGGGGTTGAAGCCGAGGTTGGCTTCCTGGATGCCTTTGACGATGGCCTTCACGAGGTTGGCGTCCCAGGGCTGGATTTGGATGAGACGGGCGTCGGGCGTGGAGATGGCGGCGCAGTCTTTGAGGCGCATCATGGAGCCGTAGGCTTCGACGGTGACGCTTTCGACCATGGTGGGGGTGGCCTTGCCGGTGTGGATCGCGCTGAATTCGTGCAGCGTGTGCTCGACCGCTTTCTTCATCTTGGCCTGGGCGTCGGTGACGAGGGAGTGGGACATGGGGGCGTAGAGTTGAGAGTTTGGAGATAGAGTTGAGAGAAGATTCGGCGATGAGGCGAGAGCGGAGCCGGGTGAGACGACTCTCGACCCTCGGCGATCAACTCTCAACTTGGCGGTGGGCGTTCAGCTGTGCACCAGCGTGCCGATTTTTTCGCCGAGGACGGCTTTGCGGATGGCGTGTTCGTCGCCGAGATCGAACACGAGGATGGGGACGTTGTTGTCGAGGCAGAGGGAAAACGCGGTCGAGTCCATCACGTTGAGGCGCTGTTTGAGGGCATCGATGAAGGTGATGTGGTCGTATTTGACGGCGTCGGGGTGTTTTTTGGGGTCTTTGTCGTAGATGCCGTCGACCTTGGTGGCCTTCATGATGATATCGGCGTGCATCTCGGAGGCGCGGAGGGCGGCGGTGGTGTCGGTGGTGAAATAGGGGTTGCCGGTGCCGGCGACGAAGATGACGACGCGGCCTTTTTCGAGGTGGCGGACGGCGCGGCGGAGGATGAACGGCTCGGCGATCTGGTTCATCGGAATGGCGCTTTGGACGCGGGTGCGGACGCCCATTTTTTCGAGGCAGTCCATGATCGCGAGGCCGTTGATGACGGTGGCGAGCATGCCCATGTAGTCGCCGGTGGTGCGATCGACGCCGCGTTGGGAGCCGCTGAGGCCGCGGAAGATGTTGCCGCCGCCGATGATGACGCAGACCTCGACGCCGAGGTCGTGGATTTCCTTAACTTGGTTGCAAATGCGCTCGAGGGTGGTGGCGTCGATCGGGTCGCCGGATTTTCCTCCGCGGAGCACCTCGCCGCTCAGTTTGAGGACGATGCGCTTGTATTTCACTCTCGAGTCAGGAACCGGTCGTTCTTGCATGGGCGCACACACAACGGCGCGGCGATTTTCGCGTCAATCTCGCGGTAGACGGCGGGTTGCAGAGCGATTCAGGGAAAAGCGGCGGGGGAAAGTCCGGTGAGCGGGGAGCGGGTGAGGTGGAGGGCGGTTCGGCTTAGCAAGTGTCGGGGAGCCGCCGGGCGGATTATTCGGCAGGGGTGAGGACGGCGGGTTCGCGGGCGATCGCGTCGGCGAGGTGTTGTTCGCCGGAGCGGAGTCGCGGGGCGACGGGCTGGCCGCGGGCGATGTCGCGCAGGACGTCGGCGAAACCTTCGGCGATGAGGTGGAAGTGCGGAGTTTGCGGGCGGGGGCGGCCGGCGAGTTCGAGTTGATCGCGGAAGAGGCGGTAGGGCGGACGCGCATACTCGGGAAAAAGGCCGAAGGCGGAACGCCGCGCGGGGATGCCGCCGGTGGCGCGGACGAGCGGTTCGATGCCGTGGCGGAGATCGGTGACCCATTTGACCCAGAGCGCGGCGGTTTCGGGATCGCGGGCGCGTTTGGAGATCGCCCAAGCCCAACTGCCGCACGGGGCGATGGAGCGGCTGCCGAGGCGCGGCAGGAGCATGGCTCCGAGGGTGTCGCCTTTGCGGCGCAGGTGGGTGCGGGCGGCGAGGTGGTTGTTCCAGTCCATGGCGACGATTCCTTCGGCGAACGGATCGCTGTCGGACGGCGCGGCGAGGGCGTAGTCGTTTTTGAAGAGCGTTTGCCAGGCGGCGAGGCTGGCGATGTTTTCGGGGGCGGCGAAGATGCCGCGGACGCGGCGTCCGTCGCTGCCGACGAGTTCGCCGCCGCCCGACCAGATGACGGGTGCGAAGGATTGGAAGACGGCGTTGTCGCTGGCGTCGAGGTGCAGTGCGACCGGGGGAACTCCGGCCTGTTTCAGGCGTTCGCAGGCGGCGATGAATTGGGACCAGGTCCACGCGCGGCCTTCGGGGGGCGGAACGACGTCGGCGCGCGCGAGCATCTCGCGATCGTAGTAGAGTGCGGCGGCGGCTTCGAGCGAGGCGATGGCGTAGAGGCGACCGGCGACGGTGCCTTGTTCGCGGACGGTGGGGAGGAAATCCTCCAGTTCGTTGCGATCGAACCAGGGGTCGAGGGGCGTGATGAGGCCGGCCTGCGCGTAGCGGGTGACGAGCGAGCCATCGAGGGAGAACGCGTCGGGCGGAGCGGCGCGGGCGAAGGCGGCGGCGAGTTGCGGGGCGAAGGTGTCGCTTGAGAACCATTCCACGGCGACGCGCAGGCCCCGGTGCTGGTGCGCGACGTTGAAGGAGTCGGCGATGGATTGGAGCGCGCGTTGTTCGGCCTCGCTGCTGGTTTGAAACCAGACGCGGATGGTGCGCATGGGCGGAGTGGGCGCGGGGCTTTCGCGGCACGACGCGAGGACGACGGCGAGGAGAACGGGGGCGAGGAAACCGAAAAAGCCGGTGCGCATGAGAGAAGAAGGGGCGCCGCCGGAAGGGCGAAAGCAACGACCGTCCGACGGGCCGCGGGTTCGCGGCGTGAGGCGGGGCGATCTCCCATGAATCCCTCAGGGATATGCGCGGGGGGATTCGGGCGGAGCGTTTCGCGGCGGGACTGGGGCGGTCACCCTCTGGAGGGCGGCGGCGGCGGGCGTAGTGTTGGCCGGTTACATCATGCGCATTCTCACCTCACGCGTTCACGGCCTGCTGGATTATCTCGTCGGTGTGTTGCTGATTTTCGCGCCGCAGCTGCTCGGGCTTGGCGGCGGGGCGGAGTCGCGCGTGCTGGTATGGCTGGGAGTCGCGGCGATCGGGTATGCGTTGCTGACGCGGTATGAATTGGGCGTGGTGCGCGTGCTGCCGTTTCGCGGGCACTTGGGGCTCGATCTCGTGCACGCGGCGATTCTCACGAGCTCGCCGTGGGTGCTGGGATTCGCGGAGCGGGTGTGGGTGCCGCACCTGGTGCTGGGGCTGATGGAGTTCGGCGTGGTGGCGCTGTCGCAGCGGTTTTCGCCGGTGGATGTGGCGATACCGTTGGAGAGGTGAGTCAAACGAGCGCCAGCGAGCTGGCGGCCTAAAGCGGGGTTTGAATGGCGGACGGGGCGAGGGAGATGACGACGGATTTGGACGTGGGGGTGTTGGAGCCGTCGGCGGTGCTTTCGTTGGGGACGAGAACATTGGCTTCGGGGAAGTAGGCGGCGGCGCACCGGCGCGGGATGGGATAGGGCGCGACCATGAAGCGCTCGGCGTGGCGGGTGCGTCCGGCGAAGTGGCTCGTGATATCGACGAGCTGGCCTTGGATGAGGCCGGCGGCTTTCAGGTCATCGGCGTTGAGAAAGAGGACGCGGCGGCCGTTGTAGATGCCGCGGTAGCGATCATCGAGGCCGTAGATCGAGGTGTTGAACTGATCGTGGCTGCGGATCGTGGTGAGAAGGAAATGTCCGTCGGGAATGGGCGTGCGCGAGAGCGGGGCGGGTTTGAAGACGGCTTTGCCGGACGGCGTGTTGAAGCGGCGTTCGTCGCGGGGTGGATTCGGAAGATAGAACGTGCCCTCGCGGATGCGTTCGTTGAACGCGGGGAAGCCGGGGACGACGGCCTCGATTCGATCGCGGATGCGGTCGTAGTTGGCGACATGGGCGTCCCAGTCGAGTGGATACGTCGGGCCGAGCGTGGCTTTCGCGATGCCGGCGACGATGGCGGGTTCGCTGAGAAGATTTTCGGACGGCGGTTCGAGGTTGCCGCGGGACGGGTTGATGACGCCCATGCTGTCCTCGACGGTGACGAACTGCTCGCCGCTTTGCTGGCGGTCGATGTCGGTGCGGCCGAGGCAGGGGAGGATCAGCGCGGTGCGGCCGGTGATGACGTGGGAGCGGTTGAGTTTCGTGGCGACGTGCGCGGTGAGGCGGCAGTTGCGAAGGCCGGAGGCGGTGAACTCGGTGTCGGAGGTGGCGGAGAGGAAATTGCCGCCCATCGCGATGAAGACTTTCGCGGCGCCGGAGTTCATCGCGCGGATGGAGTCGACGGTGTCGAGGCCGTGTTCGCGCGGAGGGTTGAAGTGAAACTCGGCGGCGAGGGCGTCGAGGAATTCGGGCTTGGGGCGTTCCCAGATGCCCATGGTGCGATCGCCCTGGACATTGGAGTGACCGCGGACGGGGCAGGGACCGGCGCCGGGTTTGCCGATGTTGCCGCGGAGGAGGAGGAAGTTGACGATCTGCTGGATGGTCGCGACGGAGTTCTTGTGCTGGGTGAGACCCATGCACCAGCAGACGATGATGCGTTTGGATTGAAGCGTGACATCGGCGGCCTGGCGGATCTGCGCGCGGGAGAGGCCGGAGAAGGCGACGATGTCGTCCCAGGAGGTGGCGCGCAGTTGGGCGAGGAGTGGATCGAGGCCCTCGGTTTTGTGGCGGATGAAGTCGTGATCGAAGACCTCGCCGGGGCGGCGCTCTTCCTCTTCGAGGAGTTCCTTCATGAGGCCCATGAGGAAAGCCATGTCGCCGTTGATGAGGACGGGGAGCCAGAGGTCGCAGAGGTCGGAGCCGCCGGTGAAGAAGAAGCGTGGGATGCGCGTGGGGTGGAGAAGATCCTGCGGATTTTTGAAGCGCTCGGTGCCGGTTTCGGGGAGCGGGTTGACGCTGACGATTTTGCAACCGCGGGCCTTCGCGGCCTGCAGCGACGTGAGCATGCGCGGGTGATTCGTGCCGGGGTTTTGGCCGAGGATGAAAATGGCGTCGGCTTTTTCGAAGTCGCTGAGGCGAACGCAGCCCTTGCCGATGCCGATCATGGGCG
>Ga0065721_10005782_pt1 | contig 19348 bp, 20 predicted proteins | sample Mesricmetagenome_FD_59108 | JGI IMG/M metagenome (GOLD analysis project Ga0065721, IMG submission 59108) | Mesophilic microbial community from rice straw/compost enrichment Sample: eDNA_1 v2 (version 2) | ecosystem: Engineered > Solid waste > Grass > Composting > Bioreactor | place: USA: Davis... | reverse complement strand
CAGCCGCCATCCGCCACACCCAGACGGGATGGGAATGCAGCCCAGGTCCAACTTTTCAGTCTCGTTTGACGACCGCACTCTTGCTTCCAACACGAGTGGGCAGTCCTTGTCCTCCCAGTTCGACAACTTCTACAGCTCGAGCTCCACCCACAGCTCTTTTCACGATGCGCGGACGGCAACCTCATGTGGTTATGGTGGTTCGGAGATCAACACGACTGGATTCATGGAGTTTGAGGATGCGTTTTCGCCACAGGTTGGGCGCGGTTGGCAAGAGCCGGTTCAAGCGAGGCGAGTAATCAGTCCCCAGCTGTCATATTTCTCGCCCATTGTTGAGAGGAGGGCTCCTGACATGGGTTCTGTTTGGGATGAATGAGGCAGGCCCTTTCATTTCCTCAATGTGTCACTCTCCTTTACAATATCTACTTCTGTGTCTCTCCCTTTCCATCCCTTTCGCTTCTCTGGTATACATACATGATGTGCTGGATCCTCTGAATATTTGATGAATATTCGATATTGGAGCATACGAAAACCAAACACTTTGATCTGCTGTGACTATGAATGTTTTCTTGCGGGGATCTCCACGTGAATTGGTGGGCGAAGGGAGTCGTTATAATCTATGCCAGGAATAGGGTGGAGGAATATCATTACAAATGCGAAGAGGAATACCAGGGGTATGCTCAAAGAAAGATTCAAGTGCAATGCAGCGAGACGCCAGAGGGAAAGAGAGAGAAGGACCATGAACGTGGGAAGGATCGTGAAGGAAGAAGCATCGAAATTGGGATCCCTAAGGACTTCGCTGAGGGTAGTAGGTGGCGAGGCGGGGGATTAGACAGCGCAGCAGGAGCGACATAGGGAGCTCCTAGACGCGACTGTGCTCGTAGGTCCACTATAGATATGGTCTCCCAACCCTGAGCAGTCGAACAGTCGGTGCACCCGCACTTCCAGACGCAGCCGAGCAGGCCCGACGCTGCAGCATATCAACCGAATAGCCACTTCCAACGCATCACCTCTACACAGTATTGAATGAGTAGCCACAGAACAAGCCTTACGGGAGCCAAATCTTGATGGTCTGGTCAACGCTCCCAGTTGCCACGACATTGACGACTTTCTCTGGCTCGGCGTCGGCGTCTGCACCATTGGTTTTCTTCTCTGTGGAGTTCGCACCACCTGCTGGTTGTCGGCCCCAGGCAAGGGTTGCGACGAAGTGGCTATGTGCTTCGACGGTCTTGACGCATCGACCCGTGGAGAGTTCCCAGACGCGGATGGTCTTGTCATCGGAGGAGGAGAGAAGGTATTTGCCAGAAGGGTGGAAGGCTAGTGCGCGAACCCAATTATCATGACCCGCCTGAGAGCAAGTTGAGCTTGTATGAAATCGCCACCAGACGAGCACGAAGGAGGGTACTTACAAGGTTGCGAATCATTTGTCCCGTTTGTGTATCCCAAAGCTTGATCGTTTTGTCTCGTGCTCCGGAAGCAACGAAGAGGCCTTGTTTCTTCGACCGATCTGTGTTCTAAGCGAATGTCAGAACTCTACATCTTGAGGGTGATGGAGCCAAATGAGGACTCACAGGAATACCCGCCAGTTCTCGGATCGCCGGATATGCTGCTATTGGTGCAAACGCCACGACGAGAACGTCATTGTCGTGTCCTCGAAGCTCCGATTTACACTCTCCGGTCAGAGGATCCCATAACCGGACGGTCTGAAAGATTGAGAACAAATGAGATGGATTTCGCAGTCCTGGATCGTTTGTTGCGCACCTGATCCTTGGAGCAGCTTGCCACCAACTTGCCGTCACTCGAGGGTACTGCACACCTAACCCACTCCGAGTGGCCACTGAACGTTCGAATCTGATGCCTGGAGGAGAAAGTTAAGCTCAACCCTGACCAACACGTAGAGGGGATGCCGCATACGTTGAAGCAACGTCGAACATCCGTATCGTGCGATCTCGACTCGCACTGATGATAAACTGATCACCTGGCATGAACCGCACCGACGAAACAGCATGCTCGTGCCCCGGGAACGTCTTGGTATTCTTCCACTCGTTCTGTGAGTCCCAGATCTTGATGAAAAGATCGGAAGAGCATGTCACTGTCGTGACGACAGAGTGAGGGCTGTTCTAAGACGAAAGAATCTCGAGACGTACCTAGGAGGTGGCCTTTATGATCGAAATCAACGTCATTCACAGGCTTGGTATGACCTTTCAGTGTCCGCTCGAACTCCCCGGTCTCCCAGTCCCAGATTTTCACAGTTGCATCTTCGCTAGCCGAGGCGAGAATGGAGTATTGTGGATGGAAGGCGACGCGAGTGAGTGGCGCACGATGGCCTGTGAGGACATGTGCTGCTGGTGCTCTGGGCAGCCAGTCCGCCTGGGCAGCGGCTCGCTTTGCAGGCGATAGCGAGAGCTCTTCTTGTAATTGGGCGTTTCTATTCTCCAGTTCCATGATCTGCAAAGGGAGGGTATATCATGAAGTACTAGTCTCTGAATGCAATATGTGTGGGACGGCGACACACCTTCTTCTGCAATCGGATCACACTCGTCCACTTCTTCTCTAGCAAGCCTGTATATCGCGCATTGGGATCAGGGGTGTACTCAAGGCCGGCGGACGCTTTGAGGGCGTTAAATGCTTCGATGTGGTTATTGGCGAACAGGTAGTCGAGCATGGACTTGTGGCTGGTGGCAAATGTTCAGCTTGGCCTGATCGAGGCCTCTCAAGGGGCGTTTGCTGTGAGGTTGGCACTTACAGGTCATCTCTCTGTCTGTCTGATAACAGAGACATTGCAGTGTTTCGTGACGACAGTTCGCGCGTCAATTGGTGGGAGGAGGGGCGCGAATACGCGGAATTGAGGAGGGTTCAGGGTCTGGCGTTGGGGTGTTGAAGGTCAAGATGATGGTTGAGAAGGCTTGTAAAACATCCCTTTTGGGAAACTGAACTTCACATCATTTGACAGCCATGACTGAACGAATGCATTGGGACTAGTTTAATGGTACAGGCGAACGGAACGGCGTGAGGGCTATGCGGTCGAGAGGTCCAACAACCTTAACAGCTGGTGTTATTATACTGAGACCTTGCAAGATGAGCTGCCGGCCTTGTGCTGTGAAGTCTCGAAACTCCGAATCCAGGTGAATTTCCTCCAGATACCCTGGCGTCAACTGGTCATCCTCCGGGCGCATTCGTGCCCTCGCAAAATTAATTAGCGCGCGGAGGTCGTTGTCACGAAGACCCACTAAGCGAACTTTCGTAAGTCTTGGACACGACCACGAATGTCGGTCTACACCATCGGCTGGGGACAGATGCTGAAGAAGCTCTCCAATGCCGTAACAGTTAAGGAGGTCCAACCCTTCTAGTCGCAGGTCATTGTTAAATATGCATGACAGTTCGCACAGGCTGACGAGATTGCAGCCAGTGAGGGAGAGGGTCACGAGCTCAGGCGAGGAGTGGATGAGGTTCTGAAGGGTAGAAGCTGCGTCTTGCGAAAATGTAGTAAGGAAGTTGTTGTGCGTGAGCGATAGGTGGCGAAGACGGGAGGCATATATTGCGCTGAAGATCGGGACAGGGCTGCAGGGGAAGTGCCATTCCAGGGAGAGGCTCGACGCTGATGGCAGAAAGACTGGGTCGGATCCGGTCAGGTAGAGATTCCGTGGAAAGCACACTGCAACATCTTCCAGTACAACGCAACTTGAGATAAACTCGGGGACCTTGCGAGGGTATTCCCAGAACTCGATCTTGTGTATGCGGAGGGAACGAAGACTTGACCGTGAACCCTGGAACACGTTGCGGAAGGGACTTGGATCTGACAGCTCCAGGGAGCGTAGCCGAGGCGCGTTGATTGTTCCGATATCGTCATCGTTGAGGATGTATCCCCTATGTTGGATGACGAGGTGTGCAGTTGCACCATGTCTGAAACCGAGCCGCGGGGAAAGAGCATGGGTAAGGCGCTCTGGTGGACATGGAGAACGAGACTGGAGATGTGGTTGAGATAGGGCACCAATTCTTTTACCAAGGACCAGTTGACATTCCTGAGCGGGTCCAGGGTTGCCCGGCAGGAGGGGCTGGCGATGCCAGGGCAGACAGTAACCCTGACGGGAACAGCGCGTGCGTTCTGAAACCAGAACGAGATGAAGGAGGGCTGTGGACAAATCAGCCGGATGTGCAAGTTGTACCAGAGGCGAGGGCTATCGAAGACAATCGCCCTCCAACGGCTGCAGACGTGGGCGAGGGTCAGTGGACTACAAGCTGGGGTGGGAGAGAGGGCTATGTCTGAGCAGCATTGATGGGTGCAGGCGGACTGTAGAGCCATCGCAAAAATGATGTGGCAGATGTCTGGAATCAAGGTGCGCATCGGGGCTGTTTCAACTGCCTTGGCTTCTATATTTCCTCGCAGCTTCGCATTCTGCAAGAGGAGGAGGGCCTGCTGGGACTGCACGAGTTCAGAACGGTGTATCAGGGTGGGTTAAGAAAGTACCTGGAGAGCACAGAGAGAACGGTGGATACTGTGCAGCTCGTCTGCATTGTCGTTGAGTTGGGTGATATCCTGCTCGATTGTGGTGTCCATCGATGTGAGTGAGGCAAAGGGGTTCGGACTGGGCAGACAGGGACGGTTAGACGCTCACGATCTCGTGGCTGAAACGCGACCACTTGATGCGGCACGTTGCTGCCGATGGAAACTCCCACGACCTTCCGGTCCACCCCGCGGAATGAAAAGGGATTTTTGCTCTCTGTTCAAACCATCCACCGTCCTTTCCATTTTCCACTATGCTCGTCAACAGGGCTGCAGTTTCACGCATCTCCAAGAGGGCCTTCAACGCAAGGAAGGCTAACGCGTTGTTCTCCTCCGCTGCTGTCCTCCCCAAGGTCGCTGCCGTCCCTGCCAGCGCACAGCAGAAGGCTGCTCTCCCTCGTCCCGCCCGTGCCTCCGCTCAGCCTGCTGGTACGTGTGCTGGCTTCTCCAATCCTCTCCACGCTTCTGACACGCGTTTCCTATCCTTCGTCAGTCCGCACCTATGCTACTGAGGCCCCCAACGTCGGTGTCGTCAAGACCGTCATTGGTGCCGTCGTCGACGTGCAGTTCGAAACCGACAACCTTCCCCCCATCCTCAACGCCCTCGAGGTCCAGGACTTCTCCGGTGGTCGTCTCGTTCTCGAGGTCGCGTCCCATTTGGGCGAGAACGCAGTCCGCACCATTGCCATGGACGGTACTGAGGGTCTCGTTCGCGGCACCAAGGTCATCGACACTGGCAACCCTATCATGGTTCCCGTCGGAAAGGCTACTCTCGGTCGCATCATGAACGTCATTGGCGAGCCCATTGACGAGCGTGGTCCCATCAAAGGCGACCGTCTTTCTCCGATTCACGCCGAGCCTCCCGCCTTCGTCGACCAGTCCACCACCGCCGAGGTTTTGGAGACCGGTATCAAGGTCGTCGACCTTCTCGCGCCTTACGCCCGTGGTGGAAAGATTGGTCTCTTCGGAGGTGCCGGTGTCGGAAAGACTGTGTTGATTCAGGAACTCATCAACAACGTCGCCAAGGCCCATGGTGGTTTCTCCATCTTCTGCGGTGTCGGTGAGCGTACCCGTGAGGGTAACGATCTCTACCACGAGATGATTGAGACCGGTGTCATCCAGCTTGAGGGTGACTCCAAGGTCGCTCTCGTCTTCGGTCAGATGAACGAGCCCCCCGGTGCCCGTGCTCGTGTCGCCCTCACCGGCCTCACCATTGCCGAGTACTTCCGTGACGAGGAAGGCCAAGATGTGTTGCTCTTCATCGACAACATCTTCCGTTTCACTCAGGCCGGTTCCGAAGTGTCTGCCCTTCTCGGTCGTATCCCCTCTGCTGTCGGTTACCAACCCACCCTCTCCACTGACATGGGTGGCATGTACGTCGCGTTCATTCCCTTCTGTCGCCCTTGACTGACCCTCGTAACAGGCAGGAGCGTATCACCACTACCAAGAAGGGTTCCATCACCTCCGTGCAGGCTGTCTATGTCCCTGCCGACGATTTGACCGATCCCGCCCCCGCCACCACCTTCGCCCACTTGGACGCCACCACCGTGTTGTCCCGTTCCATTGCCGAGCTCGGTATCTACCCCGCCGTCGACCCCCTCGACTCCAAGTCGCGTATGCTTGACCCCCGTATCGTCGGCCAGGAGCACTACGATGTTGCCACTGCTGTCCAGAAGATCCTCCAGGACTACAAGTCGCTCCAGGATATCATTGCCATTCTCGGTATGGACGAGTTGTCTGAGGAGGACAAGCTCACCGTATGTATCTTCAATCATGCTTTCCCCACTGGACGCTGACCACGTCATCCAGGTCGAGCGTGCTCGCAAGATTCAGCGTTTCATGTCCCAACCTTTCCAGGTCGCTCAGGTCTTCACTGGCTTCGAGGGCAAGCTCGTGTCCCTCAAGGACACCATCCGCTCCTTCAAGGAGATCCTCTCCGGTGCCCACGACAACCTCCCTGAGTCCGCTTTCTACATGGTACGTCTTGGCCCCTCTTCCCCATAAGACCAACTCACTGATTGCGCTGGCAGACTGGCACTATTGAGGACGTCAAGGCCAAGGCTGAGCAGCTTGCCAAGGAGATGGCCAACTAAACCACTTGCATACCTTCCTTTAATTCCCTGTTCCTAGATTCCACCAAAATTACAGTATTCTTTGCTTCTCGGCCACTTAGATGGAGTCACGAATACCACTCGTTAGAAGCATATTGCACCTATTGGAGCGAATGAGCATCAGCCCTGTGGTAAGGTTTGCCAGAGGAACCGAATTGTCAAGTGAAAGCGGAGAGGGGGGAGCGATATCAGGCAGTTTGAGACGCCTCCGTAGAGCCTCGGGTGTGCCCGGTTCGCAGCAGCCCAACTGTACCCTTGTGAGTGCCCTCCCCCCAAAGTGTTCTCCGTAATGAGAGATAATGTAGTTGTCAAGCTCGACATCCTCTCCAAGCAATGTTTCAAGGATGACAGTGGGATTCCTTTTGAGTGGGGCAAGTGACAAGTGAGCCTGGGGGACAAATGTTGCATTTTGACAGTCAGCTTTGAAGGCGCTATAGCCAAGTGGTTACGGCGAAAGATTAGAACCTCACAATCTGAGTAACGATCTTTTCCTCTTTGAGGGCGCAGGTTCGAATCCTGCTGGCGTCGTCTGAACTTTTTGTCCTCGTGGGAGGACAATCCGGGGACCGGGAACAGTGACATAGCGCTTACCGGAGGTCCTTTTTGTTCGGAATCGCCCCGTAGTACCTATTGTCCCTCTTGGACCACTCCTTGGACCCCCCTCTGTCACCAAGCTGAGTTTGTATATGCGGCGCCCTTTCGGAACTCTTCTTCTACTGTTGTCACATCCGCACCACAAGCCAAGTCTGCACAGCTCGTCCCACACTCTGATCTGGTCACAGCGTCGCAACATGGCGCAAGTACAGGCCGAGCAGTGGAAGAAGATCATACCGGACAACGCACCACCGTTCTATGTCTTCGATGGCGCGATCCAAAAGTCGGAGCAGGACGATAGGGATTATCGTCTCATCCGGTTGGAGAACGGGTTGAAGGCGATGCTCATCCATGATTCCAAGGCAGACAAAGCTGCTGCCAGTCTGGACGTCGCTGTTGGGCATCTCGACGATCCGGTATGTCTGATCAAGACTATCTCCTACCTCAAACAACTGAGTAGATCTCTAGGACGACATGCCAGGACTGGCGCACTTCTGCGAGCACTTGCTCTTTATGGTACGCTCCACTCGCAATGGTCTTCCATGACCAACTAAAGCGACGATCTACAGGGTACAGAACAGTATCCAAAGGAGAACGAGTACTCCGAAGTAGGCAAGCCAGATTGGTCTATTTGCTGTTCTAACCCCCCTCCTAGTATCTGAACAAGAACAACGGTCACTCGAATGCGTACACCTCCACTTCGAACACGAACTACTACTTTAATGTGGCCACAACCGCACTTGGCGGCGCCCTCGAACGCTTCGCTGGGTTCTTCCATTCTCCTCTCTTCGCTCCCAGCTGCACCACTCGTGAGCTCAATGCCGTCGACTCCGAGAACAAGAAGAACCACCAGACCGACATGTGGCGTATCTTCCAGCTCAACAAGCACCTCAGCAAGCCTGGCCATGTCTGGTCCAAGTTCGGCAGTGGGAACAAAGATAGCTTGACCAAGGCTGCGAGGGACCTCAAAGCGAGCGGGAAGTTGCTCGATGCTCCCAAGTCGAGGCCAACAAGCCTGGCTCCTTCTCCCATTCCATCGAGAATCCCATCTCCAGCGCCTTCGGCGACCTCAGCAACGAGCGAAGTGGATGCAGCCGATGGAGGCGTCGTTGGAAGGGAAACGAGGCGCAGGCTGGTGGAATGGTGGTCCAAGGAGTATTGCGCGGGTAGAATGAATCTGTGTGTGATCGGGCAAGGTAAGTGCCATCTCTTCGTCGCTATTCTTCTCCTTGGAGCTGATCAAATGTAGACTCTCTCGACGATCTCTCGACCATGGTCTCGAAACTCTTCTCCCCGATCAAGAACCGCCAACGGGACCCACTACCCATGATCGAGGATCATCCCTTTGGACCGGATGAGAGAGGCGTGAGTACGCCTTCTCTATGTCTGTTCAACATCTGATTTGCGTAACAGACCCTCGTGGCTGTTCAAACTGTCATGGGCTTTCACGCGCTTGAAATCTCTTTCCCGTTAGAATATCAACCACCTCACTATCGTTCGAAGCCGGGAAGCTTCTTGGCGCACTTCCTTGGGCATGAAGGGCCTGGGTCACTTTACTCGTATCTCAAGAACAAACACTGGGCCACATCTCTGAGCTCCGGGCCACAGAGCCTTGCTCGAGGATTTGCCATGTTCAAGGTTACAATTCACTTGACAGAGGAAGGCTTTAGTAAGAGAGAGTCTTTCACCCTCCAGCGAATTAAATTGACATGCGGATCCAGAGAATTACAGGGAAGTTGCTCTCGCGACATTCAATTACCTTGCGCTTCTCCGTTCGTCTACCTTCGAGGCGTACCACCAGCACGAACGTGTGTTGCTCTCAAGCCTCCGTTTCAGGTTCCAAGAGAAGAAGAGGCCGGACTCCTACGCGACCTGGGTCTCAGAGCACCTATCGTGGCCCGTCCCTCCTGAACTCCTTATCGCTGGACCACAACTAACCTGGGAATGGAACAAGGATGGGTCTGACCTGGAGAAGCTCTACGAGTACCTCAGCAATTTCCGTGTCACCGAGGGCAGAGTAGTCTTGATGGCTAAGAAGGAGGAACACGAAAAGGTGGACTCTGATCATCAGTGGGAAACCGAACCGTGGTATGGGACTTGTTACAGCGTGAAAAAGTGGGACCCTGAGTTTGTAGAAAGAGTAAGTGATCAGCCCTGTGCCTGCTAACCCTGCGATGCTGACCGTGGATCCAGGCGGAGGCCCCTAACCCACTCTCCGAACTCCACCTCCCAGGTCCCAACGAATTCGTGCCTACCAATCTCGATGTCGACAAGAAGGAGGTTAAAGAGGTTCAGAAGAGGCCCCATCTTATTCGTCAAACACCGCTGTCGACGCTTTGGCACAAGAAAGACGATCAGTTCTGGGTACCCAAAGCTCATGTCATGATTGACATCCGCAGTCCGCACTCGAACTCTTCGCCTCGGCTTTCAGTCTTGACCAGGTTGAACCCTCCCTTTTCGTTCCCGTCTCTTGTTGACCGAATATCAGGCTTTACTCTGACATCGTCAATGATTCACTTACGGAGTTCGCCTACGACGCAGACCTTGCCGGCCTATCCTATAGCCTCTTTTCGCACAGCACAGGCCTCTACATCACCATGAGCGGCTACAACGACAAGATGAGCGTACTCACGAAGCACATCATTGAGAAGATCAAGAGTGTTGAAGTTGATGAGCAAAGGTTGGCGGCGTTGAAGGAGCAGGCGACGCGGGAATGGAAGAATTTCTTCCTGGGACAATCGTATACTTTGTCTGATTACTATGCTCGGTATCTCATGACTGAGACACAGTGGACTATCGACGAGAAACTTCGCGAACTGCCTGGTGCGTCCCAGGTACTTTATATCTCTTGTACTCTGACCATCTCCTCTTTAGATATTACGGCAGAGGATGTTCGGAACCACAAAGAGTACTTCTTGAAGGAGGTCAATTTGCGGATGCTGGTTGCTGGTAACATCTTCAAAGATGCAAGTACCAACACTCGTTCTATCGACGTGGAAATTAACATCAATGCAGGAGGCAATCAGGATCGCCGACGTTGCAGAAGAAGGTTTATTTGCCACCAATGCGACCATTATAGACAAGGCCTTGCTATTGCCAGAAGGTTTGGATCGCATTCACCCCGTCTTATGCTTTACTGACATTTGCTTAGGCACCGACGCTATCTGGGCGGCTCCCATCGTCAACCCCAACCAAGCCAACTCTGCGCTCACCTACTTCGTCTACCTCGGCCCCCTCTCAGACCAGAGGACGCGTGTCATCTCCTCCTTGTTAGTTCAGATTTTCAGCGAACCTGCGTTCAACATTTTACGGACGAAGGAACAACTTGGCTACATCGTGTCCTGCACGTCCTGGTCTCTTCCCGGGTCTACAGAAAAAGGCATGCGTATAGTTGTCCAGAGCGAGAGGATGCCTTCGTATCTCGAAGAGCGTGTCGAGGCATTCTTAGACGAGATGAAGAGCAAACTGGAAACCATGTCCGACGAGGAGTTCGCAGAACAAAAGGGTGGCTTGCAGAAGAAATGGCTTGAAGCAGACAAGAACCTCAACGACGAGGTGTCCAGGTTCATCTCGCATGTGAACAGTGGCCATTGGGACTTCCTCCGGAGTAAGTTCAAGGTACTTGAACGTTGAGGATTGATATTGACGGGTTTTTAGACGAGAACGATGCCAAACTTCTTGACACTGTGTCGAAAGATGAAGTTGTGTCCTTGTTCAATACCCGGGTTCACCAATCATCCCCAACAAGGCGCAAACTCTCCGTGCATATGATCTCGCAGAAGACGCGCCCCAAGCGTGTTAGCCCCAAGGCTGCCTCTGTGTTTGAAGCCTCTGTCCTCCAGAAGTTGCCCGCCCTTGAGTTCAAGGACTGGAAGTCGGAACTGGACGAGACGCCATTGTTGCAAGACTTTTCGGCTTTCTGGGAGGGAGAGTTGGGAGATTCCCCAGAATCACAAGACTTGCTCAAGACCCTTCCATCGTTGGTCGAGGCCCACCCTCTTCCAGGAGAACGACAGCACTACTCCAAACCTGGTGCAACATATATACAAGATACCAAGGAATTCAAGACCAGCCTTTCGCCCTCTACCGATCCTGGTCCCATTGTCGACTGGGGTGACCTGCCAAGCCCTCGACTGTGATGGACTGCCAGGCTCGCTGTATAACCTGATTTAATATCCTTAAGTGTGGTTATACAATTATAAACATGAACGAATGGAGGAAGTTGTTACAGGATGGACTGGAGCTGAAAAGAAGCGGTGATCTACGATGTTTGTGTGTTAGAGCGATGATGGAAATGAGCAGAGTGAATGAACTCTTAAGGTGAGATGGTCCTTGATAACCAGAAGACCGGATGCAGAGAAGACCAGAATGGTTGATCAAAGAGNAAGAGGCTCATGCCGAGAGGGATCTCCAACTCATTTGCGGCGAGCCTGTGACTCCATCTTGTATCGCATGGCAGCGGCATGTTGAGCAGTGGGGACGAAGTCCTTGGCGCGTCGGAAGAGCAGGACATGGGGCTCCGGAGCTCAAGAGAGTTCAGTCAGGGCTTACCAATCAAGGTCATAGATGCGCACCGTGGACTTCGTAGTGCTCCCATCCCAGACTCTGTGTGATTCCGATCCCTCGCCACTCCGCTTCTGTCAGAAGGCGGAGGACCCCACTGTCGTCAGGGTTGAAGTATTCTTTGGGGATCATTTTGAGTAATTGCTTGGGCAGGATGACATGTCGGTATTCGTAGTGATCATCGGAGTAACGGTCTGAGTAGTGGATCCTGATTTGAGGGTACTGAGGTAAGGATAGTACCGGAAGGCAAACATGCAGTTGAGACACACTTTTCGATGTACTCCTCAAGCCTGCGCATATTCTCCTTCTGCTGGGCGTTGGTAGCGTTGGACATTATGTTCGTGAGGGTAAAAGCAAATCTGGGAAAGGTGATGGAGAGAAGACAAGTAGTGTGCTCTCGGGATTCTAGCCTCGGCACCTCCAAGCGCGCGATCGTCACAGATCACGCTTGGCACGTGATTATACGCGTAGCTTGTCACAATGTTCAACGCGCTGCTCAACGCCAATCTCTTACCCTCATCTCAGCATGGCAACTCGCCAATTTCAGAACTGGGGGAGGGTTGGCTTTCATACGCATAGCGTCTCCTCCGCACACGTCACCAATACTCAGTTTCAGGATGCTTATGATGTCGAAGATATTGGTGACTATATGCACCTTTTTTGAAGGCTTTTACTAACCTCAGCACCATTATAAAAAGAAGAGTTCTTACAGTCAGACAACTACTCAGATAGAGGCGACGATACATACGCCCATGAATACAATCACGGGCCTCCTGTATGCGCATACATGGACGATCCGATAGAGCAGTTCGATGCACAATATGCGCAAGCATATGAGGAGGAGGATGCTGATCATATGTTGGCGACTGGCATGTCGTACTCCCTCTCTTCAAACCGACATCTCCCCATGAGTGTGCCTTTGGCACAAGGATCTTTTCAGCCTTCTCTCCATGATGGTCGTGGTCAATATCTCCAACCAAATCCCGTTCAGGACAATTCCCTTCCTCCCAGCAAAGACGTCGAACCTGCCCTTCCAACATCCGGGAAGGGGACTCGCCTCGTCCCTGTGTCCCAACTACGTGCGTTTATTCTCGCAATAGTATTCGTGATAATTGTTTGACAGAGCTGGACATTGTTGCAGCCGACATATACCGCGGGGTCTTCAAGCGTTTTGGTGTGTTCAACGCTGTTCAATCGATGTGTTACAACGACGTATTAGCTTGCTGCATGTCAGTCTGTGCATTGGGAGCTGATTCACCCTCTGCTAGATCATGAACACCAACGCAAACCTGGTCATTAGCGGTAGGTGCCTCCATAGCTCCCTAGCGTGCCCAACTTACTGCTATGGGCAGCCCCGACTGGGAGTGGCAAGACTGTTCTCTTTGAGCTTGCTATTGTCAAGATGCATATGCAAAGGGGGCTTGGTGACGGCAAGGCTGTGTACATCGCTCCTACGAAGGTGAAAACATAACTCTCTTTTCATCCGCCGACATGTTGAACACGATGCGTAGGCATTGTGCGCCGAGAAGTATACTGAGTGGAGCAGCAAGTTCGAACCGCTGGGATTGAAATGTATGTCGCTCACATCGTTGTCCTTTCGACCCTTCTCCAAGACTATAGGCTACGAGTTGACGGGGGATACTGTTACTGTTGGTCGAGGGCTATGGGCAGAAGCCAAGGAGGCTTCCATCATGTAGGTGGTCTTCGTTGTACGGAGATGGATTACATCATTGACTTTGATTTGCCCAGCGTCACGACGGTAAGCAGACATGCTTTGACACTGAGCCTATACATCTCATCCTCGATTAGGGAGAAAAATGGGACAGTGTAACGCGAAGCTGGTTTGTGCGGTGTCATCGATGGGGATCCGTTGCTGAGACTCATGACAGGAAGGACCATAGGAAGACTCTGGACGCCATTCGCCTGCTTCTTGTCGACGAGGTCAGTGTCACTGTCCCTACATGGCAACTGCATCTTCACAATTGCCCTAGGTTCATGTTCTAGGCGAATCTCGTGGAAGCACGCTGGAGGTGGTAGTGTCGCGCATGAAGATGCGAGGCCAAGGGACCCGTTTCTTCCTCGTATCAGCGACCATCCCCAACATCGAAGACATAGCAGCCTGGATCTCTAGCAGTGATCCTTCAAATCCGGCCAAGGCTCTTACTGTGCGCTTTCCATCCCCATCTTGCCAGGAGGGCAGTGTAGCTAACCATACGTCTCAGTTTGGGGAGGAATACAGACCATGTCGACTCGCTCGACATGTGGTTGGTCTAGCCAGAGCAAAACATAGCAATTCTTTCGTCTTTGAGAAAACGCTTGACAACGAGCTATACAGTGTAATTGAGAGTTTCAGTGCAGGAAAGCCTATTCTCATCTTCGTCGCCACCCGAAAAGGTACGTAGGTGTATATCAGGTACCAGGACGGGTATTCACACTCTCCTCATAGGCGTCATGACCACTGCGGAACTGCTCGCCAAGGCATACGAGGGCGCCGAAGCAAAGCGAGCGAGAGTACCTTGGCTCAAGCCTCGAAGGCAAGCCTCTTGGTTGTACGAAGTTTCGTCCCAGTTCTCACTAATTTGCCCCACTCGCTCAGTATCGATGCCACCTTTCGGAACAGGAAGCTTGAAGGTGAGCGCTTGAGCACTAACACAAGAAGCTCAGTGTGGCTGCAGATCTGACCTCGATATTAGAGCTCGCTGCATTTGGCATCGGCGTTCACCACGCTGGTCTTGAGACCGAGGACCGAAAGTCAATCGAGCGTTTATACCTCGACAAGACCCTTCGCGTCCTGGTTGCTACTTCAGTATGTCGTGGTCTCACTTCAGACCGCTGGCTCTGCTAACTAGCCATCCAGACACTGGCTGTCGGTGTTAACCTCCGTGGGTCTCTTTCACCAGCATGCCCAATCTCGGCTTGACCATGATGTTTTAGCCGCTCACTTGGTGATCATCAAGGGGGTCGAAATGTGGCAGGCTGGAAAGACTGTTGAGTATTCCGACCTTGACATCATGCAGATGCTCGGACGAGCGGTAGGATCTCATACGATCTCATTGCACTATCAAACTGATAAGCGTCCTTGCACCAGGGCAGGCCCCAGTTTGGTGCGTCTGATTACACCACTCTCCTGGAGCCTTTGTGGTGACTTTGCGTCAGATAATGAGGGTGTAGCTGTGATAATGTGCCAGCAAGAGCTTGTGCCGAAGTACCAAGCGCTCACACAGGGCACTCGAGTTCTGGAGAGCTGCCTTCACCATAATCTCTCCGAGCATATCAACTCTGAAATCGGCCTTGGAACCATCACGGATATCGAGTCTTCCAAGAATTGGCTTCGCGGCTCGTTTCTGTATCAGCGGGTGCGCAAGAACCCCAGGTACTATGCCCTAAATTCCGAGGGCGACTCGGGGAGCTGGCAAGAGAGGATGGACGAGATTGTGACTTCGAGCATCCATACATTGAAAGAGAATCAGTTCGTAGAGGAGGTTGGCGAAGGTGAATCGCAGCTGGTGTTGACGGACTACGGCGAGATAATGAGCAAAGTAAGGGTTTTATAGCTGGAAGAGTGGAACGTCGACTGACGCTTTCTCAAGTTCTATCTTCGCCAACACACGGTACGACCTGCTGAAAACCGCTATCACCGTGCCATCCTCTGATGTACGGTGTAGATGATGGAGATCATTGCGTCTCAAGGAAAGAGTAACCCAACCCTTCGCGATGTGGTAGGCCCTACCTACGTACCCAGTGAAGCTGACAATTGAAGAGATACTTCCCAGCTTGAGCTCATCTCCAGAGCGGAGGAGTATGTGTCTTCACTCATGCCAAGCGCATGCCGCACTAATGCGTCATCTAGGTTCTCCGAGAATAAGATCCGTCGTTCGGAAATTCAAGTCTGTAATATCTTGAAGAAGCATCCAGATATCAGGTTCGAAATGAAGAAGGTTGAGACGACCGCAGACAAAGTCTTTTTGTTACTTCAGGTGGGTAGCACGCTCCATCTGAACGTATTCTATCTTCACCCGCTATCAGGCAACACTTTGTGGTATTGGACTGAATGCGGCAGAGTACAAGGCCCATGACTGCCAGCTATACATGGAGGCGTTGAGCATTTTTCGCCACGTAAACCGCCTAGCGCGAGGTATGCAGCAACGTGGACTCCTCGTCAGAGCGGTATGGCTAAGGGGCGCGCGGTTTACTAGCGGTTGTCGAAGTTGCGATCGTCAACAAGAATGGCCGCCAGCTGAAGCATGCACTTGAACTGTGAGCGCCTAGTCACATGTAGTGTGGAGGGGCATTAACGAGATCCAGTGTCCGTTGCTTGGCGTCAAAGGCATGGGAAGACAGACCAGTTGTCCTGGGCCAACTGAAGGATGTTGGGGAGAAATCGCAAGTATTCGATTCTTCAAACATTGTCGACATACTGAGGTGGTCGCAGTGTCAAAATCCTGGCCGAAGCTGGTATAACCACGTTTGATAAGCTACGGAGGAAGAGCCCGTTGGAAATTGATATGGTCGGTTACTCCATTCTGCTTTCTCCTGATACTGTCCACTCACATCGATCCAGTTGCTCAAACGAACTGGGATTGGTCATAGAATCATTGACGCAGCCGAAGCAATTCCTCGGTACCAAGTCACGATTGAGGAACAGAATATCATCAGCAGCGGGGAGGGCCAAACGGGAGTTGATGTCGAGCTCTCAGTAACCTGTGCGCTCGTCAACCCAGAGGCGCTGGGCAAGGGGAGCACCAAAGGGAAGTTGAAGACGTTTGGTGACACTACGTCAATCCTCACCATCTCCTCTGATTTCGACATGGTGGACTATCGGCGTATCCAGTAAGACTGACTTCCACTCAGCTCACAGCTAAGGTTAATTCTTCACTCCTCTCAGAACGAAATTGTTGGCTGGTGGGAAAACGTTCGAAATCACTGCAACTCTCACAAAGCCCAGCCAAAGCATTCTCGTGATCGCCGCTTCAGTGAGGCCCCTCCCTGCTAATTCGCGTGTGCGGCTTAAACGATGCAACAGGAAAACATCGCCGGTGCGAGCCTTCAGGTAGAGTACAAGCCCAAAGTTCCCACCTCGGTGTTCCCTGTTCCCTGCACCAAACCCCCAACGTCTGTGGTACGTCTTCGCGCACCCCAGTTACTCAAGGCTGATTGAGGCATCAGGAAAATGACATCGCAGGGCTAGAGGACGTTGCGGACTTTTGGAACATGGACCTAGAAACTTCTGATCTAACGAATGGGGATGACCTCGAATCATCGCCGCCGCCTGCCAGAAAGCCGGTCAAGCCAGGTGGGTCGTGGTGCTCAGGGAATAATTACTACGTTTCCAACAACTTACAGACTGACCGCATCCTCCCTCTCTAGAGGCAAAGCAAAAGGCGAAAGATACCACCCATCGCCAACTTGCAAACGGAAATTACGAGTGTAACCACACATGCAACGACAAGAGGAAGTGTCGACATCTTTGGTACGCCTGTAATTGAACTCATGCAAGCTGACCTATAATTCCATCTGAAGTTGTCGAAGAGGCTTGACAGCCCCTCCGAGGGTATCCAAGTCTGCGTCGAGGGAGAAAGAGCCAGCCGGCACTGCTGCGAAGAGTGAACACGAGCGCTTCAATTTGCCTGAATTCAAGAAGTCCACATCTAGTATCAAACGGCTTCACAAATCCTCGTCCGTCACAACTGCTTCTAAAGAGTCGAAGAAACTGGAGAATCTCGAAAAAATTCACAGAAACGCTAGTGTTACTCAGAGTCTTCGCCTTCCTGCTGGACAACGTCTAAAACTGGACACTATGAAACCTGCAACCCCTTCACTCGCACCGTCCACAACTGCGAGCAAGCAGAAACCGAAGATTACTCCAAACTACGACATTGCTTTTGCGGATGTGGGAGAATTTTCCACTCCTAAGCCCGATGTCATCGCCCCAGTCGTNGAGGAGATCAACAGTGAGGATGATCTACCGACGAACGTAACTGCGTATCTCGCGACTAAGAAGGCTCAGTGTGCGCAATTTGCGAAGAAGCTGGCTATGACTACGAAAGATCCGGGAAAGCGGTGTCTCAAGCGGAAGGCTTCTACCATTTCATTGAACTCTGCTGAAGATGAGGTCGAAATCGTCCAAGCGCCTCCTCTACCCCAACCCTCCAAACGTGCCAAATTCAAATTGTCGTCCCCATCCCCTCAGCTGACTCAGGACCTCCCTGACTCTTCCGTCAGCCGTGACTTTCCTCTCTTCCTGTCCAATGACCATGGGACTGCCCACTCTACCTCCTTCGAGCAAGTCATGGATTATGGCGAGAACAAGGCGCCTGACTTGATGGAAGACATTGATGATCTCTTCGTTGGTGGTTCATCTCCAGTTCACCATGAAAGGTCACAGCGCCAGACGATTGAGGTCGGGACGTCGACGTTGGCGGCCAAGCAACTTTCCGAGGACTGGAATAATCTCTCTCGAAGGAAAGACGAGCACTCCGAGTTCCCCAGGGCCGGCGCATCGTCAAACAACTATTCATTCAGCGTTTATCACCCAGTCTTCGGTGCAACTCAGCACCAGGTACCAGGACATGAAGGCCACGGCACCCCTACAGGTTTCATGCAGTCGAAAGCAACAACGAATGTTGAAGAGATCGAAGAAGAGGACGACCTGGCTGACTTGGACAAATGGGATGTGATTGACGACTTTTGAATTCGTGCTTCTAGGTAGTAGGCATCATTAATGTCAATGGTGTATTCTATCCATGAGATTACTGGAAATAAACGTGGCTCTGTATATGTCTACTGCGTGTCCTCGGGATCGACAAAGACACGGAGGGCGTCGCGGAACCGCTCATCCCACTCGACAGGCGTCTCCGGCTTCACCAATTCCCAACCCGCGAGGTCATACCGCCACCTGAGCTCCTTCTTCATGCGCTCCGCCCTCAGCTCGACTTCAGTCGCGGGAGGATTCGCGAGTTCATCCTTGGTAGGTTCCCGAACTCCTCGCGCGAGAGCTCGAGCAGTTGCGAGGCGCTCGGGTAGCTTTTTGTAGTACTCAGAGCGGGTCTTTTCCATCTCTTCGGGAATCTTCTGTAAGGACTTCTTGAAAAGCAACTCCTTGTCCAGATCGAAGTCGAGGTCTCCCCTGCTCACTGGTGAGGGAGTGATGCCTCCCTGCTCTTCCGAGGGCGTGGAAGCGTCCTTGACGAACTCGGACGGGTGGTCTGCAGGGACGTTGATTGGCCTGGTCTTGCCGAGAACGAGGCGGTAGGCAGACTCAGCACCAGACCGGACCCAATGGCGCTGGTTGAACCAGTCCCAGATCATCATTGGGATAGCGCTGAATCCAATTCTGTTTCCAAAGGGAACGAGGAGAAGAGGAGGGAGTTGGGGGATATGTTGAGGAGGTGGAACATCGACGCCTTTTGTTGTTGTTGGGCGCTTCTGCATGGCTTTGGAAGTGAGGGAGAATACGGGAGAGGCGAATGCAGGTTGCTGAGAGGGAGCGGGGAGGTCGTCGTCGACCTCGTCAAAGACGTGATCGTCCTCTAACAGCTGCGACAGCTCCTCCTCCGGGTCGACCTTGTCGAGCCCGTTC